>Ga0131853_10002241_pt1 | contig 34662 bp, 24 predicted proteins | sample TergutLab28metaG_FD_92764 | JGI IMG/M metagenome (GOLD analysis project Ga0131853, IMG submission 92764) | Labiotermes labralis P1 segment gut microbial communities from Petit-Saut dam, French Guiana - Lab288 P1 (version 2) (version 2) | ecosystem: Host-associated > Arthropoda: Insects >... | reverse complement strand
TCATTACTAATATTCGAGCAGGGGATAGTGTTCAAGGTGGATCGACCATTACGCAACAGTATGCGCGTAATTTGATGGTCGATTTTGAGCGTTCGGTGGACCGCAAATTACGAGAAGCCGCTTATACGATCAGGCTTGAAGACGCGTATGACAAGACCGAGATTTTAGAAGGCTATTTGAATACGATTAATTTCGGGCATGGGATTTATGGGATTGGCGATGCTGCGCAATTTTATTTTGGCGTATCCGCACAGGATTTGACGCTGGCTCAGGCCAGTATTTTAGTCGGTATCCCGAAAGGACCGAGTCTTTATTCACCCATTGATAACTATGACAATGCGCGTGAGCGCCAACAGGTCGTTTTGGCAGCAATGGTTGAAACAGAAGTCATTACTGAATCTGAAAAAGAGCAAGCTTTGCAGGAAGAGTTGACGTTTATTGGGCGTAGGCCAGTTGACGATTGGGTGAACTATTATTTCGTGGACGCTGTGTTGCGTGAGGTGGAGCTGCTTTTGGATGAAGATTTGGCGGCTCATCACCATTTGCGCGTCTTTACAACGCTTGATATGAACCTTCAAGAAACGGTGAACGATGCGGTGGCGAGGCACATTGATGAGGATTCGGATTTACAAAGCGTTGTCATCGTCATGGAACCAGAGACTGGCAACGTTTTGGCGCTATCAGGGGGGCGTGATTATGGAACTAGTCAGTTTAACCGTGCGTTGTTTTCGGAGCGTCAGGTAGGTTCGTTGATGAAGCCGATTTTATATTTGGCAGCGTTAGAATACGGGTTTACACCTTCAACGGCGTTTATTAGTCGTCCGACGACGTTTGTCTATAATAACGGAGAAAATTCCTATACACCGAACAATTATTTGAGCCGCTACGCGTTTGAGGAGATTTCGATGGCGAATGCCTTGGCGATTTCAGATAATATCTTTGCGGTTAAGACCCACGATTTTTTGGGCATGGATGTTTTACCGGCAATGGCTTATCGCTTGGGCATCACAGCTGAGATTGATGAAATTCCTTCCGCCGCGCTTGGGGTCAGTAACGTCAATATGATGGAAATGACCGAAGCTTATGCGGTGCTTGCAAACGGCGGTCACGACATGTCGCACCGGTTTGTGTTGCAGATCAAATTGGACGATGAAGTGCTAGTCGATAACCGCCGATTAATCAGCGAAAACGATCAGATTGTAAGTAGAACGAACGTTTTTATTTTAAACGAAATGATGACGGGCATGTTTAACATGACGAATAACAACCACCTAGCCGCAACGGGTTTATCCATCATTCCACAGCTGTCACACCGATACGCTGGAAAAACAGGCTCAACTGACACAGATTCCTGGATGATTGGATACACACCTGATTTTGTTACGACCGTTTGGCTTGGTTACGACGATAGTATCAAAGTAGGCGATGATTCCACGCTAGCAAAAATGATTTGGGCAGAAGTGATGGAAGAGGCCCACCTAGCCGGTAGCCGGTGGTATTTAGAACCAGGCGACGTGATCAGCGTTGCGGTTGATGCTCGTAACGGTTTACCGGTAGACGATGCTTCGCCACGCCGAATTAATCTTTACTTTCAGCAAGAGAACACCCCTTATTGATGAAATACACGTCATTTTTAAGCATTCTTATTTAAAATCTAATTGGCAAGCGTGGCAAGGTGTGATATAATACTTCAGTTGACGCATTTTTAAACCTGTTGAGCGTCGTGTAAACTGGAGGAATGAAACATGAATGTAACAAGCAAAGTTATTGAAACAAATAGAGTGGAATTAACCATCACAGTTACGGCTGAAGAGTTTGGTAAGGGATTAGACATCGCCTTTGAAAAAGTGCGTAAAGATGTCACGGTACAAGGGTTTCGTAAAGGAAAAATTCCGCGTCCAATGTTCGAAAAAAATTTTGGTGTGGAAGCTTTGTACGACGATGCTTTAAACGCTGTTTTACCGGATGTTTATACCAAAGCCATTGAGGACGAGAATCTTGAACCAATTGATTACCCTGAATGGGACGTGAAAGAAATCTCAAAAGAAGACGGTGTTGTGGCAACAGCAACCGTTTGGACGAAGCCAGTCGTGGAACTCGGTGAGTACAAAGGGTTAACGGTAACGCCATTGTCAGAAGAAGTGCTCGAGGAAGACATTCAAGCGGAAATTGATCGTTTAGCAGCAACGCGCTCTGAGATGATGATTAAGGAAGGTGCTGCTGTGGATGGTGACACAGCTGTCATTGATTACGAAGGCTTTAAAGACGGTGTTGCTTTTGAAGGTGGAAAAGGCGAGAATCACCCACTAGAACTAGGATCTAACTCATTCATTCCTGGGTTTGAAGAGCAAGTGGTAGGCATGGCTGCAGGTGACGAGAAAGACATTGATTTGACTTTCCCTGAGGAATATCATGCACCAGATTTAGCAGGTGCCGCTGTGACGTTTAAAGTGACGGTTCATGAAGTGAAGACACGTCAATTACCAGAGATCGATGATGAGTTTGTTAAAGATTTAGATCAAGAAGGCATTGAAACGGTTGAGCAACTAAGAGCTGATGTGACCCTTAAATTGACTGAAACAAAGAAAACAGCAGCCAAAAATCACATTGAAAGCTCGATTGTTGAGCAAGCAGTTGCCAATGCTAAATTCGAAGTACCAGAAGTGATGGTTGAGAATGAAATTTCAAACATGGTTAGCCGCATGGAACAGCAATATCAACAACAAGGTATTTCAATGGAAATGTTCTTACAATTCTCAGGTCAAACGATGGAAGACATGCGTGAGCAAATGAGACCACAAGCAACGAAGCTAGTTGATCAAAACTTAGTGCTCGGGGCGATTGTTGCGAAAGAGAACATGGAAGTATCTGACGATGAGCTGGCAAGTGAGCTTGAGAAATTAGCAGAGATGTACGGCATGGAAGTTGAGCAGATTAAAACCATGATCCCAGATTTATCTATGTTAAAAGAAGACGTTAAGTTTAAAAAGACGATCGATATGATGATTGATAGCGTTAAGTTAGCGTAATAAAATTTCATCTAAATGATAAGATAAAGGATGTGGTTTATTTGTTAAATCATGTCCTTTCTTGGGAAGTTTTCAATGGTTGTGCGAATGAGGTTTAAGATTTATTAAAAATACATATAATGGACTTAGCCATGTGTATTGGCTAGTAGGCGAAAAGTAGGTGTAGATTATGAGTGAAAACATGGAGATTATAAATTGTTCATTTTGTGGAAAGTATCACGATGAAGTGCAAAAAATAATTGCAGGTCCAAGCGTTTATATTTGTGACGAATGTGTGACGATGTGTTCTGAAATTATTGGTGAAGAACAATTTGCGACTTTGAGCGAAGAATTTGAACATCTGCCAAAGCCAAGAGAAATTTATGAGATGCTAAACGATTATGTTGTTGGGCAAGAAAACGTTAAAAAAATATTGTCCGTCGCGGTGTATAACCACTACAAACGTTTGATGTCAAACACGGAAGAACACGATGAAATTGAAATTTCAAAAAGTAATATTTTGCTAGTAGGAGCAACCGGTTGTGGGAAAACCTTCCTTGCTCAAACGTTAGCTAAAGTGTTAAACGTACCGCTTGCAATTGCGGATGCGACTTCGTTAACAGAAGCAGGTTATGTTGGTGAGGACGTTGAGAACATTCTGTTAAAGCTGCTTCAAGCGGCTGACTTTGATGTTGAGCGTGCTGAACGTGGCATTATTTACATCGATGAGATTGATAAGATTGCTAAAAAATCGGAGAATGTTTCGATCACGCGCGATGTTTCTGGAGAAGGGGTCCAACAAGCTTTACTGAAAATCGTTGAGGGAACAGTTGCAAATGTACCGCCACAAGGTGGGCGCAAGCATCCAAATCAAGAGTTTATTCAAATTGACACAACGAATATTTTATTTATTGCCGGTGGTGCTTTTGCGGGGATTGATGAGGTGGTTAAGCGTCGTGTCGGGAAAAAAGTCATCGGATTTGGGTCGGATAGTAGTAAAGCGAATGCGATGTCAAAGAAGGAAATTTACTCGGAAATTGAATCGGATGATTTATTGAAATTCGGCTTAATTCCGGAATTTATTGGTCGTTTTCCGGTACTCGCAGCCTTGTCGCCACTTGAAGTGGAAGATTTAGTTAGAATTTTAACGGAGCCAAAGAATGCACTAGTGAAACAGTATAAAAAGATTTTCAGCTTAGATGACGTTGAGTTAGTGTTTGAAGAAGATGCGATCACTGCGATTGCCGAACGTGCGATTGATAAGAAAACAGGTGCGCGTGGTTTACGCTCTATTATCGAGTCAATCATTACGGATATTATGTTTGAAATCCCATCAAATGAAAATATTGAGAAGTGTGTGATTACACGAGACGTTATAGAAAGTAAAAAAGCACCAGAAATTATTGAAGGTGTCGCATAATTGTTTGGTATTTTTACTAAGTTATGGTAAAATATAATTAATACAGTTAGGATAGGAAGCTTAGGCTTCCTTTTGCGTGATTTAGAGGTGATTTGAAGATGAAGATAGATATAAGAGAAACGGAAGAGCTAATGTTGCCATTAATGCCCGTACGCGGCATTGTGCCATTACCAAATAATGAGCTCACACTTGAAGTAGGGCGCCACAAGTCGATTGAATCTCTGCTTGCGACTGAGGAAACCGATGGGCACATTTTATTGTCGCCCCAAGAAGATGTGGAAGCTGATTTCCCAACAAAAGATGACATCTATGAGGTGGGAGTCATAGCAAAAATTATTAAGCAGAACAAACAAGTTGCGAACGGTCATTATCGCGTTAAGTTTCGCGTATTGGTGAGGGCGAGAGTGGAAGAAGTCGTCGACACGGGACTGTTTTTTAAAGCACAAGTGACTACGATGCCTTCACACAACGAGGATTCGGCTGACGAAGACGTCCTGTCTCGCATGTTGACCAAAGAAATTAACAGCCCAACGACTAAAATATTTTCGCGTGCCTTGGAGTTAAGAAGGTTGTTGAAAACAAGGCCGTCCATGGATTTGTTATCAGACGTGGCTGCTTTCTCGTTGAAAATATCAGATGAGAATAAGTTTAAATATTTATCGATCGTGGATGTTAATGAAAGGTTAAATACGATTCTCGAAGACATTGAAACTGAAAAGCAAGCGTTAGAATTAGAGCATAAAATTAACAATGAAATGCGTAAAAACGTGGAACAGCATCAAAAAGATTATATTTTACGTGAGAAAGTAAAAGCCATTCATAAGGAGCTTGGTGATGAGGCTTCGACGAATGCGGCGGTTGAAAAATTTCGCGAACGTTTAAGAAAAGCAGGGATGCCGAAGCCGGTGGCTAAAAAAGTGGAAGAGGAAATCAAACGCTTTGAAATGACGCCGACGCAAGCCGCTGATTCAGGTGTCCTTAGAAATTACATCGAATGGATGCTAGACGTGCCGTGGTCTAAAATGACGCGTGATAAAAAGGACTTGGCTTTCGCTGAAGAGATTTTGGATTCAGAGCATTATGGTTTGGAGAAAGTGAAGGATCGGATATTAGAGTACTTAGCGGTTAAGACCATGACCGGAAAAACACCGCCAGCCATTTTGTGTTTAGCAGGGCCTCCTGGTGTAGGGAAAACCTCTTTGGCAAAATCGATCGCCACTTCTTTGGGTCGTAAATTTGTTAAAATGTCTTTAGGTGGGGTTAGAGACGAAGCGGAAATTCGCGGTCACCGTCGCACGTACATTGGGGCGCTGCCAGGTCGTGTGATTCAGGGCATGAAGAAAGCTGGGACGATTAATCCGGTATTTTTGCTAGACGAGATTGATAAGATGGCGAGTGATTTTAGAGGGGATCCGGCCTCAGCGATGCTTGAGGTGCTTGATCCGGAGCAGAATGCGAATTTTAGTGATCACTATTTAGAGGAAGAGTACGATTTGTCGAAGGTGCTCTTCATTGCAACAGCGAACGATTTGAGTAACATTCCGGGGCCTTTAAGGGATCGCATGGACATCATTAACGTGTCGAGCTACACGGAAATTGAGAAGTTTGAAATTGCAAAGCGCCATTTGGTGAGCAAGCAGTTGGAAGCGCATGGGCTGAGTGAGTTGCAATTAACGTTTGAAAATGCAGCGATTGTGGATATGATTCAGTTTTATACGAAGGAAGCAGGCGTGCGCCAGTTAGAGCGGACGATTGCTGAGGTGTGTCGTAAGAGTGCGCGATTATTGTTGACGAACAAAGACGAGACGACGGTTAAGTTAGACAGTCAGAAACTCGTGGACATGCTTGGGAAACATAAATTTGAGTACACGCTGGCCGATGCTGAAGATCAGGTTGGTGTCGTGACGGGTCTTGCTTACACGCAAGCCGGCGGGGATATTTTGCCGATTGAGGTCGCTTATTTTAAGGGCACTGGAAAAATTGTGTTAACAGGTAAGCTCGGTGATGTGATGAAAGAATCGGCTCAGATTGCGGTTAGTTATGTGCGAAGCCGTGCGCAAGCGTTTGGCATTGAGGCGGAATTGTTCGAGAAGAACGACATCCACATTCACGTGCCGGATGGTGCAACGCCTAAAGATGGGCCATCAGCGGGAATTACGATGACCACGGCGATCATTTCGGCTTTTACGGGTCGTAAAGTTCGTCGCGATGTGGGGATGACGGGTGAGGTGACGTTGCGCGGACGTGTGCAGGCGATTGGCGGCTTGAAAGAAAAGTCGATCTCGGCGCATCGTTCAGGCATTAAAAAGATCGTGATTCCGAAAGAGAACGAGAAAGACATTGATGACATTCCGCAGACCGTGCAAAATGAAATTGAGATTATCCCGGTTTCCATGATTGACGAGGTGCTAGCACAGGCTTTGATTTAGAGAGTGAGGTAGACACCCATGAACATAACAAAAGCAGCATATATCAAAGGGGCGACGATCGAGGAACAATACCCAGAAGAAACGGTACCTGAGATCATGGTGGCAGGGCGTTCAAACGTGGGGAAGTCGTCGTTTATCAACTCGTTTACCAATCACAAAGCGCTGGCTAAAACATCGGGGAAGCCAGGGAAGACGCAAGTATTGAATTTCTTTAACATTAGTGATAAAATGCGAATTGTCGACGTGCCTGGATATGGCTATGCAAAAGTAAGTAAGTCCGTAATCGTTGCGTTCGGCAAAATGATTGAAGAATACATGACCGTGCGTGAGAGTTTAATGTTGGGTATTCTCCTCATCGACTTCCGTCACGCACCGTCAAAAGAAGATTTAGCCATGTACGAACTGTACCAATACTATGAAATCCCAACGCTGGTAATCTGTACGAAAAAAGATAAAGTGAACCGGTCGCAGCACGGTAAGCATGAACAGATGATACGCTCTGAGCTTGGCATGGGTGAGGATGACGTGCTTATTCCTTACTCGTCGGAAACGCACGACGGTCGGGACGAAGTTCATGAGATTATTGATGATTTGTTAGAGCAGTATGCAGAAATTATGGAAGAGGTGTAAGACATGGCAAGAATATTATCAGGTATTCAACCATCTGGGGTCTTAACGCTAGGGAACTACATCGGAGCCCTTAAAAACTTCGTAAAACTACAAAACGAGCACGAATGTTTATTTATGGTGGTTGATTTGCATGCTATCACGGTTCCTCAAGACCGCTTGGCGTTACGCAAAAACATCAAAGAATTAGCAGCACTTTATGTGGCGTGTGGCATTGACCCACAAAAATCAATTCTTTTTGTGCAATCAGAAGTACCGGCTCATGCGGAACTTTCTTGGATTTTAACGTGTAACGCATCGATGGGCGAACTGTCGCGCATGACGCAGTTTAAAGACAAGTCGGCGAAGCAAGAATCAGTCGGTGGTCACATTAGCGCGGGTTTATTTAGCTACCCGGTTTTAATGGCAGCAGATGTGATCCTCTATGACGTTGACATGGTGCCGGTTGGCGACGATCAGAAACAACACATGGAATTAACGCGTGATTTGGCCGAGCGCTTCAACGCAAGATTTGGCGAGACGTTCAAAGTGCCGGAAGTGTATATCCCGGAACAAGGGGCTCGCATTATGTCGCTGCAAGAACCGGAAAAGAAAATGAGCAAATCTGACGATAATTCAAAGAACATCATTTTACTAACGGATCCGCCTAATACGATCAGAAAGAAAATTAAATCAGCGATCACGGACTCGGAAACGACCATCGCCTACGACCCAGTCAATCGCAAAGGGATTTCGAATTTGCTAGAAATCTATGCGGTGATTACAGGCGAGCCGATTGATGCGCTCGTCACCAAATACGAAGGCAAAGGGTACGGCGATTTCAAGTCAGACTTAGCCGAAGTAGTGGTGGCTGAAATCGAGCCGATTCAACAAAGGCAACAAGAAATCCTAGCTTCAGGTGAAATCGATGACATCCTCGACGCCGGTCGTGACGCGGCGATGAAGATGGCCGTGCGCAAAATTTCAAAAGTGAAGCACAAAGTTGGTTTAGGGCGTAAAAGATAGCGAGGGATCAAAATGAAAATTGCATTTATGGGAACGCCCGATTTTGCGGCGAACGTGCTCCAAAGGCTAATCGATGAAACATACGACATCATGCTTGTTGTGAGTCAACCCGATCGTCCGGTTGGGCGGAAGAAAGAATGTTTCCCGACGCCGGTGAAAAAAGTGGCGCAGGCACATGGCATTCCAGTGTTTCAGCCCGAGAATATCAAAGAAGACCACGCAGAAATTATCGCAGCGAAACCCGACCTCATTATTACCGCTGCCTATGGTCAGATCATCCCGAAAGTGTTGCTAGACGCCCCGAGGCTCGGTTGTGTGAACGTGCACGCTTCGTTGTTACCCAAATACCGGGGCGGCGCTCCGATCCATCAAGCGATTGTAGACGGAGAAAGAGAATCTGGTGTGACCATCATGTACATGGACGTCACAATGGATACCGGGGATATTATTTCCCAAGCTAGCACACCCATCACGGAGTTGGATGATGTTGGGACAATGTTTGAAAAGCTAAGCGTGGTGGGAGCTGATTTATTAGTTCAGACGCTGCCAGACATTGAAGCGGGTACCAACCGTCGCACGCCGCAAGATCACGATCGAGCCACGTATGCCTATAACATTAAACGCGAAGATGAACGCATTGATTGGACAAAAGCTGCAAAAGATATCTACAATCAAGTCCGCGGCCTTCATCCCTGGCCCACGGCTTACACGAAAATCAATGAGTTAAATGTCAAAGTGTTTAAATCAGAGTTGCTCGAGCAAAAGACTGAGAAGGAAGCGGGAACGCTGATGGCTGTGGATGTAACGGGCATAGCGGTTTCTTGTGGCGACGGCAAAGTCTTGCGGATCTTAGAGCTACAACTCGCAGGCAAAAAACGCATGCCGATCAAAGATTTACTCAATGGGGACCACCCATTTAAAGTGGGAGAAAAATGTGATAATTAAAATTGAAAGAAGGTAAAAGAAATGAATGAATTCAGCAAAGAAACAAATCCAATCGTAACAATTGAAATGGAAACAGGCGAAGTGATGAAGTTTGAACTTTATCCGCAAGTGGCACCAGAATCAGTAAATAATTTCATCTCATTAGTAAAAGACGGCTTTTACGACGGTGTGATTTTCCACCGCGTCATTCGCGGCTTTATGATTCAAGGTGGGGACCCAGATGGGACGGGTATGGGTGGACCTGGTTATAGCATTAAAGGTGAATTCACATCAAACGGTGTGGTGAATGTTCTGGCTCATACGCGCGGCGTTATTTCTTTCGCACGTTCAATGATGCCGAACTCAGCAGGTAGCCAGTTTTTCATTATGCACAAAGATTCATTGCATTTAGATGGTGAATATGCCGCGTTTGGTGAAATTATCGCAGGTATTGAGGTGGTTGATGCGATTGCCGAATCTGAATGTAATCACCAAGACAGACCGGTTGTAGAGAAAAGAATGAAGTCGGTAACGGTCGATACAAAGGGAGTGGCATACCCAGAGCCAAATAAGTTGAAGTTATAAGACAGGAGTGTTACGTGAGTGAAAGTTTTCAATTTAGCAAACGACGTAAAAATAAGATACACCGTGATTTTACTTGTAGGGAGTTTCTTATTTGCCGTCGCCATGAATATGTTTATCACCCCGGGTGGCTTATACGTGGGTGGCTTAACTGGTTTACTCCAGATTTTACTCATGCTCGTTTATGATTTTTTCGAAATTGAACTGAGTTTAGGGATTTTGTTTTTTATCTTTAATGCGCCGATTCTCTGGTTAGCATGGAAATCAGTGGGGAAACGATTTGCCATGCTGACGATTATCGCGGTTGTTTTGCAATCGGTCTTACTGGAGCTTGTTCCTGCTCATCAATTTTCGGATGATATGATGCTGAATGCCATCTTTGGTGGTGTGTTAATCGGTATCGGTGGTGGGATGATTCTTAAGATCGGTGCATCGAGTGGTGGCATTGATGTGGTTTCCCAGGTCATGGCGTATAAATTTGACGGATCGGTTGGGAAATATTCATTTGTTATTAATATTTTTGTCATTTTTGCAGCGGGGTATTATCAAAGCTGGGAAGTGGCGATGTATACGATCATGGCGATTTATATCACGTCGGTGTTAGTTGATCACGTTCATACGATCCATAAAAATTTAACGTTGTACATTGTGACGCAAAAAGAGGCACAAATCACACAGGCGATTTGGGACCAGCTATATCGGGGAATTACGGTGCTTGAAGCGTCGGGTGCTTATACGAAAGAGAAGCGCAGTGTGTTAATGCTTGTGTTGTCAAGCTACGAGTTATACGAAACGTTGGAAATCATTAAAGCCGTGGACGAGGCGGCGTTTGTCAATGTGGTTAGGAGCGAAGCCGTCGTAGGGAATTTTGTCAAGAAGCGATTGAAATAAGAGGAGTGTAAACCATGGCATTTGACGGACTAGTCACCAAAGCATCGGTGGCAGAACTTAAAAACGAGCTCGAAACCGGGCGGATCACAAAAATCTATCAGCTCTCTAAGTACGAGATGCTGTTTACCGTACGCCAGCAGCGCCAAAATAAAAAGGTGTTATTTTCAGTGCACCCCACTTACGCTCGTGTCCAATTAACCAACCTTGATTACACGCACGTCAGCGAACCGCCGATGTTCTGCATGTTGATGCGCAAGCACTTAGAGGGTACGATTATCGCGGACATTGAGCAGGTTAACCACGATCGTATCATCAAATTAACGATCGTCCAGCGCAACGAATTCGGTAATGATATCACCAAATACCTTTACCTGGAAGTGATGAACAAGCACAGTAACTTCATCCTCACCACCGAAGAAGGCAAAATCATCGACTGTCTCAAGCACGTCCCACCGCTCATGAATCGCCACCGTACGTTACAACCATCTGCAACTTACATCCTCCCCCCAGCGATGGACAAAGTAGAACCAAGCGAAGCAACCATCACTCATTTTGAGACCATCGTAAGTGATGGTGAGACAACCCCCGTATCGGGCATTCTGCGAACGTTTAATGGCCTCTCTAAACAAATCGCCCATGAGGTGGTGTATCGGTCAAACAGCGAAGCACCAACAGAGTTGTTCGAAGCGTTCAAACAGGTCATGGAAGAAATAGCGAATCAGCCGAAGCCATCGATCATGCTAGGGGACAAAGAGCAATTCTATCTCCTGCCTTTGGCTCACCTAAAAGGCGAAGTCAAATCGTACGACAGCCTCTTTGCGATGCTAGATGCGTTCTACTTCGGCAAGGAAACGAAAGACCGCATCAAAGATCATTTCAGCAACATCGAAATGCTCGTGAAGCAATGGTTAAATAAAAACGTGAAGAAGTTAGAAAAGCTGGCGGCGGAACTAGCAAACACGGAAAAAGCAGAGGAGTATCGCATCAAAGGCGAGCTGATTCTAGCCAATGCTTATCAGCTTAATCGCGGTGATCAACTGCTCGTGACACAGAATTTCTACGACGAGACACTAGCAGAAATCAACATTGCCCTTGATCCTCTGCTCACACCGTCTGACAATGCACAAAAGTATTTTAAACGCTACAACAAAGCCAAAGCGGCCGTGGCTCACATCGAAGTGCAGCTGGCAGCAGCGAAAGATGAAATCGACTATTTCGAAGGCTTGATGACTTACTTGGCTTCTGCGGATATTCAGGACGTTTATGAAATTCAGGACGAGTTACGTCAGCGTGGCTATTTAAAAAAACGGCAAGAGAAGAAGACAAAAAAGGCAACTAAGCCAAACGTTGACCGATATATGACCGAAGCCGGGATTGAGCTGGTTGTCGGAAAAAATAATTTACAAAACGATTACGTGACCCATAAACTGGGCAAACGTCATGAATGGTGGTTCCATGCGAAAGACATGCCGGGTTCTCACGTGTTGGTGCGGTCTAGCGAAGATAAGCTAGAAGAACCGGAAATTAGAGCAGCAGCGAACTTGGCGGCTTATTTCTCGCGCGGAAAGGATTCGTCGAGTGTGGCGATTGACTACACGCAGCTCAAGAATTTGAAGAAAGTACCGGGATCAGCGTCAGGTTTTGTCACGTATGATGTGTATAAGACGATTTATATTGATCCGGATGAGGCGGATGTGATGGCGTTGCGGAAAGTTAAGGGGTAAGGGTAGGTTAAGGTTGTATTTCACCTACATTTTTGTTATAATGCATAAGCAAGTTAGTATCGGGAGGCGTTTAAACATGTCAATGAGAGAACCTTCAGTTGATAAGTTATTAGATAAAATTGATTCAAAGTATAAAATTGCATACATTGCAGCCAAGCGCGCACGTCAGATTTCGGTTGATGGCGCGTCACAGATGGATTACAACGAGGAGTTGCCAGCGCCAAGAAGCAGTAAGAGTGTTGGGCTAGCACTTGAGGAAATTTTGCACGATGCGCTTAAGTATGAATTAGAAGAGAATTAAAAAGGGAGCAAGCCAGGCGAGGGCTTGTTTTTTTGTGTAAAAAAATGTGAAATACGGCTGAAACCTCTTGACTACATTGTCAGCTTGTTATACAATGTAACACGCTGTTGCTTTCGAGTTTTGGAGGTAATGCACACCAATCTTTTTTAACTAATTTAACTTAAGGAGATGTAAAAGACATGGGTGACGGGTTTTACGGTAAAAGTATTGAAGAAGTAGCGGAGTTTGCAAAGACTTCCTCTACGGGGTTAACAGCGGTGGAAGCTGCAGCACGTTTAGAGCGAGATGGAAAAAACGAGCTTGAAGGTGCAAAAAAGATTCCAGCGTGGGTACGCTTTGTTAAGCAGCTTAAGCACATTATGATGATTGTGTTATTTGTTGCGATGATTTTAACAGCGATTGTTTCGCTGCTTGATCCACCGAATCAAAAGTGGGTAGGGGTAGGGTTAATTGCTTTGATTATCATTGTCAACGCAGCCATCGGGTTTTATCAAGAAAACCAAGCAGAGAAATCGGTGGAAGCACTTAAAAAAGCAACGAAGCCATTTGCAAGAGCGCTGCGTGACGGCGAAGTTGTGAGCATTAAAACAGAAGAATTGGTTGTTGGTGACGTTGTTTTATTAGAAGCGGGAGACATTGTACCAGCTGATATGAGATTGATTGAAACCGCCAGCTTAATGGTTGAAGAGGCGGCACTCACGGGGGAATCGGTGCCAGTTGAGAAAAGCACGGAAGTGATCACAGGCGAAGGTTTGGCACTTGGTGATATGAAAAACATCGCTTTTATGAGTGGGATCATTACCTACGGTCGTGGAAAGGCAATTGTCATTGCAACCGGGATGGACACGCAATTAGGCGTTATTGCTGGGCATCTAGCTAACGAAGAAACGCCAAAGACCCCCTTAACGATCAGCTTGGATAAAACCATGCGTATTATCACGGCAATTGCAGGTGTGGCAGCAGCATTTATCTTCTTGTTGCAAGCTGGGTTTAGAGGCGATACGATCATTAACAGTATGTTACTGACGGTTGCGATTGCGGTTTGTGCGATTCCAGAGGCGATTCCGATTTGTGTGTCGGTCACGATGTCACTAGGTGTTCAAAGAATGAGTAAGCGAAAGGCGATTGTGCGTAACTTACCAGCGATTGAAACATTAGGCAGCACGCAAATCATTTGTTCGGATAAAACGGGAACGATCACACTGAATAAAATGACCGTAACGGCGATCTATCCAGAGAAATGCTCGTGCGAAGACGATAAAATTAGAATGCTTGACTGCATGGTGTTATGTAACGATACACACGCGAAATACGAAGGCAAAGTATTAGAAACGATCGGTGATCCGACCGAAGCAGCGATGATTCATTACGCGAATACGTTGCGCGTCAAGAAGCATGAATTAGAAGAGAAAAACCCACGTGTCTGTGAGTTGCCGTTTGATAGTGCTAGAAAAATGATGTCGACGCTAAACGATACAAAAGATGGCCGCATCATGTACACAAAAGGTGCCTTTGAAATTCTGAAAATGCGTTGTTCACACATTTTGGACGACGGCATTATCCGCCCAATGACGGATGCAGACATGACGCGTTTAAACGAAGGCGCTACTGGTTTCGCCAAACAAGCGCTGCGTGTCTTGGGCTATGCTTATAAGCCATTTGATGGTGATGAGTTAACGGTCGAGGACGAAAATGATCTCATCTTTATCGGGTTCACGGGCTTAATCGATCCGCCGCGAGAAGAGGTTGTTCATAGTGTTCAAGTTTGTAAAGAAGCGGGAATCATTACGATCATGATTACAGGTGATCACCGTGATACGGCTTATGCGATTGCGAATCAAGTCGGCATTGCGGATGACGAGTCGCAAGTAGTGACGGGTGCTGAGTTGCAGAAAATGTCTGATGAAGAATTAGCTGAAAAAGTACTAGGGTTCCGCGTCTATGCGCGTGTTAATCCAGAAGATAAGTTACGAATCGTTAAGTCGTTAAAGTCATTGAATAAAATCGTTGCGATGACAGGTGACGGTGTTAATGATGCACCGAGTATTAAAGCGGCGGATATCGGAATTGGAATGGGAATTTCGGGAACGGAGGTTACAAAAGGTGCGGCGGATGTTATCTTAACGGATGATAACTTTGCTACGATTGAATCGGCGGTTGAAGAAGGACGTCGTACTTATAGTAACATCCTGAAGATCGTGGTCTACTTAGTTTCGTTAAGTATTGCCGAGCTGATCTTGTTAACGTCGTTGATTGCGGTGTTTAACTTACCGTTCTTTAATCCATTATTGATCTTATGGATTAACGTCGTGACGGATACACTGCCGGCAATTGCAATGGGATCTTTACCGGCTGAGCGTGATATTATGAAGCAAAAGCCGAGCATGACCGGTGGTAGTTTATTCCGAGGCATCACAGGGATGACCATTGTGATCCACTCAATTTTCCAGATGATTGTGGTATTTTCGGTTTACTCAATCGCCTATTTCGCTTTGGACTTAGGTGGTGTGGTTGCGATTACGATGAGTTACGTGGTACTTGGAACGGTAGAAACGGTTCACCCGTACAACTTGATTCATTATCGCAAATCGATTTTCCAATCAAGACCGTTCCAAAGTCGCGCTTTAAACTGGGCGATCGTGTCAACGATCTTGCTAGTTGTCGGAAGCTTATTGCCACTTGAATTCGAGCCGTTAATTGCCTTACAAACGGCGTTAGGCATTGCGCCAATTGCCCTGCAGCAATGGGGAATTGCGATCTTTGGTGGGTTAATGATCATTCCGATGATTGAGATTTACAAAATCTTTAAACGTCGATACTACGCTCGAATTGAGAAAGAGCAAGGGACGCTTACTGTGTCTTAAGATGAACAAAAATAAAGGAATGAGACATCTATTTTAGATCTCTCATTCCTTTTTCCTTTTCCACAGATATCGCATAGAAAACACGAGTGTCGTAGTGAGGAGCAACAACCCAATCAGGATGGTAACGCTTGAAATGCCGGTACCACCGAAGATAGGGAGGGTGAATTCTAATCGGTTACCTACGAAGAACATGCCTCCGAAGTAAGCACCATTCTCAAACTCACCACCGATATTAGCGAATGCGAGTGCTGAGTCGCCCTGAGAGGTGATGCGAAAGCCGACTTCTTCACCATTTTCGTGATCAATCGCTACAATTCGCCATTGACCTGTCGGCAACGTATAGCCTGCTGGTGACGCAGTTTCTATCAATTGATAGTGCATATCAGGAATTAGTTGGAATGAAATAGGGTCATCAAGGATGCCGCTACTAATAGCACTATCTACATATTCCCAAATGCCATCCGTGATCATAGCCTCCGTGACAAGGCCAGTTGCTGGTGTGTCATGACCTGTATAACGAAACAGTGAGAAATGTGCACCGGAGCGTAAAATGCCCTCTACCCATCCTGGTGTGTTCCATTCGGCAACGTTGTAAAGTTCTTCACCGGTTTTATGGAAGTCAAAAGGGACAGTTGGCGGGTATCTTAATCGCCACACCGCTTCAAACACAGTGGAACCATTAACGACATACGTCGCGACATCTTCAGGACTCCAGATATCAAAAATCCCATCCCAGTCCTCATCCCAAATCGGTTCATAATCGCGATTACGCCAACCGACGAAGATGTGTTTCGGTCGCACCAAATCAGGAGGTCCCGGAACACGCTCTGGGGTGATCGTCCGTTCAGCAACGGATCCACTTGTGTTGAAAATGTAATCAATAGGGCCTTCATTACCGTTGACATTCCCACCATGAAACAAGAAAACAACACGCCAATTCGAACGGTAATTGATATGATGATTTGTCAGCAGTAAACCATTGAAACGAGCAATCTCATGCCAGTTGTCTGGTGGTGCAAATTCACCGCCACCGGCTGTGTTAGAAGCGAAATCGACACGATCTGTGATCAACCTGAGCCTTGGATAAACATTAACTGGATCTACTAGCGGATTATCGGTACGCGTGTGGGTGACGAAAATTGCACCGCCGTCACTGCCAGCATGGTTATGTGTAAATTCACCATCGTTTACATATACGGCGCTATTGTTAAAAGCAAGCCACATCCCACCGCCATTGTTTCCAGCAGTGTTATGACTAATGCTACCGCCATTAAGATTCACAAAAGCACTGCCTGCGTGTATACCGCCTCCGTTGTTCGAAGCTGTGTTTCCTTCGATAGTCCCCTCAACCATATTAAACGTGCTATGGTTGAGCCGTGCAAAAATACCACCACCGTCGTTTCTAGCGTTATTATTGTTGATCATGCCGGTATGCATCGTAAAACTTCCGGCTGAAACGGAGGCATTATTTAAGGTGACACCGCCACCATTAACAATCGCTGTGTTGTTATGGATTTCAGAGCCGTGCATATGAATGGTACCACCATGATGATAGATGCCACCGCCATGATTGGATATATTGTTAAAGATGCGGACACCATCGTGGATGTTTAAGGTTTGATTAAAGCTCGATGCCACGAATATACCACCACCATTGCCATAGGTCGTGTTATTATGAATGATGATATTATTACCTTGTCCTAGTGTGAGATTACTCGTAAGCCCGAGTCTCATGCCACCGCCTCGGTTATCTGCGTGATTGTTGTAGAGTTCAATATTTTGAATCGTAAAAATACGACCAACATTCGCACCCACCGCCACATTTTGCGTATTGATGCCGCCACCAGCGCCACCGGATCTGTTGCCGCTGAAGAGAGCACCGTCTATCACAACATCCTGAATACTTGCAATGCTACTACCTATTTCGATCCCACCGCCATCACCACTGCTGACATTAGTGGTAAGCGAGCCATGTAGTTGTAAGGAGCCACCAGAAAAGTTTATGCCGCCACCTGTACCACTAGTTGCCGTGTTTTCAGTGATAAGCACATCTTCATAGATGTGCAACCGACCTCTTTCTGTGTTTGTTTGACCGATGTGTATGCCACCGCCGACTGTTCCTGTGTTGTTTCTTATTTCTGCTTCATGAATCTCCACGATGCCGTTGCTATCCATCCGAATGCCGCCACCTTGAGCGCCTGCTGTATTATCACTGATGAAGCCATCGAACATTTCAAAGATACCTTGGTTAACGTTCACGCCACCACCTTGGTTTCTTGCGGTGTTATCACTGATGAGGCCATCGTTCATGGAGAACTGAGTTGATACACCTGTCGATACACTTACACCTCCCCCTTGCTGGGCTTCGTTGTCATAGATTGTGCCGTCGTTCATGGTGAACTGAGGAAAAATGGTACTCTGAAGTGAAAGGTTTACCCCACCGCCATTGCCAGTGCCACTGGTCCAGTTGCCACTGATCATACCTTCTTCCATGATGAATATTGGCACACTACCACCAGCAGGAAGGAGGTTTACCCCGCCACCATTGCCGTTGCCACTGGTCCAGTTATTGCTGATGGTGCCACCACGCAAATACGTTGTACCACCGCTTGAGTTTATGCCCCCGCCATGGGTGCCAGCGTTATTATCGCTGATGACAGCGTTTGAATATATCCATAATCTGTTAAGAACATTCGTTGCGAGGTGTATCCCACCCCCTGTTGTTACTGCCGTGTTATGGCTAATCGAACCACCATTTAAAGTCACATGTGCACCGCTGATTTCCACGCCACCGGCGCGATTACGAGCCTCGTTATGCGTGATTTGTCCGCCGTTCATCGTGAAGACAACGCCACTAACGCCACTAACGGCTACGCCCCCGCCATTATGTCCATCGTTCCTGTGAATCGTCCCACTGTGCATGGTAAAGGTGCCGTTTGCTGCCACGTTTACCCCACCACCAAGACCTGAGCCAGATGTCGTGTTTCCTGAGATCATGCCACCTTCTCTTTCAGGTGTCCCCATCGTTAGCGTACCGCCACCGGCAACGTTCACCCCACCACCGGCAGCTGCCCGATTATTCTCGATGACACTACCTTCATACAAATACAAGTGTCCACCGTTATTAACCTGCACACCACCACGAATAGCTGTGTCTGATGGGTCACCACCACTAAGTATCACATTCTCAAGGCGCAGTGTAACGCCCGCACCTACAACAAAATGGCGCCCAGAGGTGGCAGTGAAAATGAAATCTTCAGATGCTCCGATCTCGCTAGTTAGTGTCAAGCTTGTGCTCAATGTGATTTGTGGGCCGCTAATATTTGCACCGAGTTCAATCGTATCGCCATCGTTTGCAGCGACGATCGCTGCAGTTAGTTCATCGTAAGTTGTCACTGGTATACTTGCTGGGACTATCTCAATGGGAGCTTCTTCTTCCGAGATTTCAATGTCCACAGGTTCCGAAAGAGGAGGAGATTGCTCTTCTGTTATTGTCTCGCTTGGATAGATCGCTTCATCATCGTCATAGCTGTAGATCGCAAATACCGTCGTTTCAGAATCCTCTTCGATCACAGCATATAGTGCCACTAGTGAAACTAGCATAGCGACAACAATTGTCAGCGCTAAAATTCTGTTAACTGTGCTTTTTAACATAGCTGTTGCCCCTTTTTCTGTTTATCATCTAATTATTAGTAATGCGCTTTTTTAGCTTTTTTATGTATCTCCATTTTGTCACTTCGCCTTTTCGCAGAAAGATGGTGGATTTTAACGCAACAAAATGTTATAATTGAGGGCATTGCAAAATTTTCAAGGCGACTCGAAACAGCTTTGAATCAACTTGGTGATAAAATATGTATTTAAAAAGAATAGAGGCAATCGGCTTTAAATCCTTTGCCACAAAAACCGTCATTAATTTTGACAAAGGATTAACCGCCATTGTTGGTCCGAACGGTAGCGGGAAAAGTAACGTATCAGACTCGATCAGGTTCGTATTAGGAGAGCAATCGGTCAAGTCGCTTCGCGGTGGCAAGATGGAGGATATCATCTTCGCTGGAACCGATACAAAAAAGGCGCTCAATATGGCAGAAGTGACGATTGTCCTTGATAATGAACAGCGCGATCTACCGCTAGATTACAGTGAAATTAGCATTACAAGACGCGTGTATCGTTCAGGTGGCGGCGAATACTTGATTAATGGTGAAAAAGTCCGTCTGAGAGACGTGACGGATTTAATCATGGACTCAGGCATCGGGCACGACTCACTTTCAATGATTTCGCAAGATCACGTTAAGCAAGTAGTTGAAGGTAAATCGGAAGATCGTCGCTTAATTTTAGAAGAATCTGCCGGTATTCTCAAATATAAAACGCGAAAAAAAGAAGCGGTTCGCAAACTTGGCTACACAAATGAAAATCTACAACGAGTAAAAGACATCATCGGTGAGCTCGAACTTCAAATTGAGCCGCTACGTATTCAAGCTAAAGATGCCAAAGAATACCTTGAAGTGAAAGAGAAACTATCGGACTTAGAAGTGCGCTTACTTGCGCATGACATCAAAGTGGACAACGATCAACTGACCGAGTTAAAAAAAGAAAATGAAGAATTAACGGTGAAGCAGCTAGCGCTCACGAAACAAATCAACGAGGGCGAAGAAACGCAAGGACAGCGCAATGACACGCACACGCAATACACCAACGACATCCAAGACTGGCAATTCGACCTCACGAGCCACGCCGAAAACGTTCAAAAAATGCGCGGAGAAGCCGACGTTATCCGTGAGCGACTGTCAAACGCAGGCAACAACGAAGCACAGCTAACAGGGCGCAAGCTTGAATTAGAAGAACATTTGTTGCGACTACAACAAGAAGCTAAAACGGCGCAGACCACGGCTCAAGATGCCAGTAGAGCCCTCTACGAAAAACAACAAGGGGATAAAGAAGCCTACCGCCAAACGCACATTGTGCCACTGGAAGAGGAACTCAAAAAAACACAAGAAACCTATCGCACACTAGAAACTGAACTTGATGCGTTAGAACGAGAACGTGCAACCTTGAATGACCAAAACCAGCACACCACTTATCAACTCTCATCAGCAAAATCACAGCTTGACTTCCTTCAAAACGCCAAAGAAGATTTTGCTGGCTTCACAGAAGGCGCAAAGCAAGTGCTGCGCGCTAAAAAATCGGGTAGGCTCCAAGGCATCGCTGGCGCCGTTGCCGAACTCGTCACCGTCCCAACCGAAGTTGAAACGGCGATGGACGTTTTACTTGGCCCAATTGCCAGTCAGATTGTCACGGAAAGCGATGAATTTGCGAAAGCTGGTATCCAGTTTTTAAAAGAAAATCGCTTTGGACGGGCTACGTTTTTACCGATGAACGTCATTAAATCGCGCAGATTACACACTGACCTCCTAAATAAAGCCCGCCAGATGAACGGTTTTGTTTCGTTAGCAAGCGATGCGTTGACGTTTGATGAGACCTACAGAAACATCATTGAAAATTTAGTGGGCAGCGTGGTGATCGCCAAAGATTTAAACTCAGCCAATCAAATGGCAAGAGCAGCCGGGCATCGCTTTCGCATTGTAACCCTAGAAGGCGATGTCATTAACCCAGGTGGTTCGATGACCGGTGGGGCCATGAACCGTAAAAATAATTCTTCGGTTCTCAAACAAAACCAAGCCATTACAAAACAAAAAGAGCTGATCGTGCGCCTTGAAGAAGCCATGCTTGACTTCGAAGTGAAAAAACAAGTCGTACAAACCAAAATCGATTTACACCAAGAAGACATTCTCGCTGCAAAAGTCGCACGGGATAACCTGCAAACGAAATTAAACGAAGCCAATGAACAAAGCTTAAGAACGACCTACGAGCTAAGAGTCGAGGTGGCCACACTTGAAGCCAACCTGCAGAATCAAATGAACGAGGTTCGTCGCTTGAATGACGAGTGCGAACGGGTAGAAAGTGAAATCGAAACCGTCGAAGAAACATTAGAAAATAGCGATGAAACACGCGCGGCATTACAAAAAACATTGCAACAGCTAGAAATTGACATCGAACATTCAGACCAAGCCAAAGACGCCATCACAGAAAAAATTCGTGACCGACGGGCGTTGCTAGCACAGCTGACCGAAGAATTAAAGACGATCGATCTTTCGTTGCGCGAAGCGCGTCGTTTAGCAGGTGATGTGAACACGCAGTTAAACACGTTGTCAGGTAGCATTGGGAAAATGGACACGAAAATTGATCTGGCGATTGAGAAGTTAGAAATCGATTACGAAATGACGTTCGATTATGCGTGTTTGCATTACCCATTGCGCGCAGATGTCGCGGGTGCACGCACCGAAGTTCAAAGTTTGAATCGTCAATTAAACCGCTTTGGCTCGGTCAATATCGGCGCGATTGACGAATACGAACGTGTGAAAGAACGTTACGATTTCTTAACGAACGAAAGCGAGGATTTAGCAGAAGCGGCCAACAATCTGCAAGCCTCGATTGACGAAATGGACACGGAAATGGTCATCAAGTTCAAAGAGACCTTTGATCAAGTAAGAGTTCACTATATCGAAACGTTCCAGCAGTTATTTGGTGGTGGAGAAGCCGATTTAGTCTTATCAGACCCACACGATTTATTAAACACAGGCGTGGAAATCATCGCCAGACCACCGGGAACAAAACTACTCACTTCAAACCTCCTTTCAGGTGGGCAAAAAGCCTTGACTTCGATTGCCATGCTGTTTGCTATTCTGAAAGTAAGAACGATCCCGTTTTGTATTTTAGATGAAGTAGAGGCTGCGCTTGACGAAGCCAACGTGGGGCGCTATGCCACTTATTTAAAGCAATTTAGCGATCAGACCCAGTTTATCGTGATTACCCATCGCCGTGGAACGATGGAAGAATCAGACGTCCTATACGGCGTGACCATGCAAGAACGTGGCATCACCACGATGGTGTCGGTTAACATGGCAAGCGTCGATGAATACACGGATGAGAGTTAGATAGGAATCAACTAAAAAACTTATGAGTTAGTGTTTAGGCTACGCTCATAAGTTTTGTTTTATTTATGCTCTTCGAAACTGTAGGACCTTTGCCTCTTCAAAGGGGGATTCCTTTTTAAATTCTAAAGCACATTCTAAATTTCTAACAACGGTGAGATTGGATACCACTTTGATTAAACTGCCAACAAAGCTGATATCGAATGCTTCCAGATAATTATAGGCCCAATCGAGCAAGACGTCCTCGTGGAGGTGTTCGAAAATTCCCTTCACTAAGGTTGCACTAGCATCAAGTGGTTGGGTGAAAAGATAGAGGACGGATTGTCCACTTTCACACGTAATTTTGTGTCCATTAAACATAAAGCACCTCTTTTAACATTAAGTCTGTTTTATTCTAACCGAATTAGTATATTGTATACAGGATCACTTGGAATTTTGCTGTCCCTTTATTCTATGAAAACATAGGATGCATTAGAATCAACCATGCGAAAATAGGTGCAAACTCATAATATAGATAGAGGACTTGCAGTGAATCAACATTTTGGAAGAAAGGGGTTGTTTATGGTGGAATTAAAGAAGGGGTCAACGTATGTGTTGAACAAGCACATGCCCGGCTATTATAGGTTAGAAGACGCAAAGTTGGGGAAAAATCAAAGCGTGAGTGTCCTTTCAGGTGAGTACATTGTGTTTGACTATAAGAAGGGGCTGATCAATGTCACAAAAGTAGCAGATCAACCCGGATTTTGGGTAAATCCAAGGGGCTAAATCTGATGGCAAGTATCTATTCGAGTTGGGATAGGTGCTTTTTTTATGGGCGTATTACGATTTAGAAAGTGCGCTGCGGTATGAAAACGTATGGCGCAATTGATAAAAAAGTCACGAGTTATAGAGATTTCTGTTTGGGTATGGTAAAATGATTAGAGTTTAATTTTAGGAGTGAGGTATAACATGAGTAAAGCACCGGTTGCAGTAATTATTTTAGATGGTTTTGGATTAAGAGAAGAAAGCACGATGAATGCAGTGGCACAAGCGAAGATGCCAAACTACGATAAGTATTGGAACACGTATCCGCATACGACGTTAATTGCGCATGGCGAGGACGTTGGGTTACCAGAAGGTCAGATGGGTAATTCTGAAGTGGGGCACTTGAATTTAGGTGCAGGACGTGTGGTGTATCAGTCATTGACGCGCGTTAATGTAGCGATTAAAGACGGCTCGTTTTATGCGTTGCCACGATTAGTAGAAGCGTTTGATCAGGCGAAAGCGGCTGGGAAGAAGGTTCATGTATTAGGGTTGTTATCAGATGGCGGGGTTCACTCGCACATGGCTCACATGGTTGCTTTGGTTAAAGCAGCGAAGGATCAAGGGATTGCTGAGGTTTACGTCCACGCATTTTTAGATGGGCGTGATACGGCACCGAAATCGGCTGCGAAGTTTATGGGTGATTTTGAATCGGCTCTGGCTGAGGTTGGACGTGGGCGAGTTGCCACCGTAAGTGGTCGTTATTATGCGATGGATCGTGATACGAACTATGACCGTACGCAAGTGGCATACGATGCGTTAACGGTTGCAGAGGGTGATCGGTTTGATTCAGCTATGGCTGGGATTGAAGCTGCTTATGCTGAAGGGGTGACGGACGAGTTTGTGAAGCCGTTTATCGTGGACGAGGCAGGGACAATTGCAGATGGCGATGTGGTGATTTTTGCGAATTTCCGTCCAGACCGTGCGAAGCAGATTTCGCTTGCGTTGTCTGATCCGGCTGGCGTAGCGGCGGATGCAAAGGTGTCTGTTTTAGATCCATCGCGTGGACCGAAGGACGTGCATTTCGTGTCGATGATGAGTTACGGTCCTAAAGTTGTCGGGCCGGTTGTGTTTGAGCAACAGGAATTGGCTAACACGTATGGTGAGGTATTAGCTGCGAACGGTTTGGCGCAGTTGCGTATTGCTGAGACGGAGAAGTATCCGCACGTGACGTTTTTCTATGACGGCGGTGTGGAAATGGCGCTTGAGGGGAAGACGACGGTGTTGATTGATTCGCCGAAGGTTGCGACTTACGATTTGAAGCCTGAGATGTCGGCTTATGAAGTGGCAGCGGCTTGCGTGGCTGAGATTGAGCGCGACGTGCACGATGCGATTGTGTTGAACTTTGCGAATCCGGATATGGTGGGGCATAGTGGGATGCTTGCGCCAACTGTTTTGGCGAATGAAGCCGTTGATGAGTGTTTGGGTCAGGTTGTCGAGGCCGTGTTGGCTAAAGGCGGTGTGGCTGTGATTGTCGCTGACCACGGGAACGCTGAGGTGATGGAGATGGATGGTGCACCGCATACGGCGCATACGATTAACCCGGTACCGTTTATTGTGACTAAGCCTGATGCGGTGTTACGCGAAGGCGGTCGTTTGTGCGATGTGGCACCGACGTTGCTTAAGCTATTAGGCGTTGCTCAGCCTACTGAGATGACGGGGACGAGTGTTGTTGAATAAATTGTGATGCTGAAACTGTCATCCTATAAAAGCATGAATTAAAAAGCTTTTGGTGTAACCTGCAGTAGCGGGATTTTAGGTGAAGCAACATCGTGCATTAACCAACTCAATCCGGAGGAGAAAAATGAACTTCTTAAAACGAGCAACAACGAGTATGAAAAGGCAGCCAGTTAAATTCACGATCCTATTTCTTCTTATTTTCATCTTAAGCACCGTCATTTCAGGTGCCATTTCGGTAACGACGGCGATTACGAACACGGAAGCTCATTTGCGGCGTCAGATGCGACCGATGGTTGTGTTTGAGGTGGACCATGAGGCGGTTAACGACGCTTGGGAGGCAGCAGGCGGGTATTGGGACCTCACTGAGATTGATTTGCCAGGTGGCGGGAGTGGGATAAGTTCTGAGCTGGCTGGTGCTGAATGGCCCACAATTTATCCGATTACCACTGATATGATCCGTCAAATTGCTGATTTGTCACAAGTAGATTCTTACCATTACGCGATAACGGCGCGATTTATTACGCGATTCGTTGCGTATTTACCAGCGGGCATCGTTGAGCCAAACTGGGGTGGTAGTATGACCTGTATGTCGGATCAATACTTTGAGTGTTTTGAAGAATCCATTATTTACAACCCCACCGACATCGTATTACGAGGGACGTCTGAGGACGAGCCATTAGAGCTGAGGGAAGGCCTGATCGATTTGGTTGTAGGAAATCATTTTGGCGATCATACCCTTCGGCCAGGATCAACGACTTACCCAGCGCTCGTGTCTTCAGGGTTTGCACAAGCGAATGGCTTTTCCATCGGTTCCATTTTTACGCTGGAATCTGGGATTCACCGCAGGACGCCGGTTTATGACTGGGAAGATTTCTTCTTTGATCAAAGGGAACATGAATTTGAGGTGATCGGGCTTTTTGACGTGGTACCGTTGGAAACCGATGATGAAGAAGCAGAGCTCAACCGCCAAAGAGAGTTAGCCAACCGTGTGTTCACAGTGAATGCAGCAACGGAAGCGATCCAATTGTTTGAATTTGAAGGCAACGTCGCTGCTGCAGAAGAAGCCGATGAACAAACGTGGTTTGATGCTGAACATTGGGGCTTTGATATGGAGATCACCTTCATGCTAACGGACCCCCAAGAGCTAGCGTCGTTTCGAGATGCCGTGGCTGACTACTTACCGGAATTCTGGGTTGTTAGGGATTTAACCGGCTCATTCGATCACATTACCGCTTCGATGGACTCACTGGGCGACGTGGCAGACGGCATTCTATTCGCCACCGCCGGCGCAGCTGTGCTAGTTCTGAGTTTGCTCATCACCCTATTTTTAAAAGACCGCCGCCATGAAATCGGGATTTACTTGGCGCTTGGAGAGAGGAAATCAAGGATTATCTCCCAAATTTTATGTGAAGTTTTGATAACCGCCTTGATCGGGCTGACGTTTGCGATGTTTGTTGGTCATGCCGTGTCTGCCAATATTTCCCGAGAAATAATGCGGTCGGAACTGGCACAGCCAGTGGAGCAGGAGCCATGGATGAGCAGCAGTCATTTTGTTGAATGGGAAGATTTAGGCTTTGGCACTAACTTAACCCTTGAGGGCATGGTGGAGGCGTTCGACACTTCCCTTGATCTGACAACTATCGCGTTGATGTCTGCCGCTGGTCTTGGTGTGGCGGTTGTGTCAACTTTAATTCCCGTTGTTTATGTGGTGAAACTCAAACCAAAGAAAGTATTGCTGTAGGGATTCGGAGGAACGGTTATGAACATCATTAACGCTGAAAATCGCCAGTCAATTTAGCAAAATTAAAACTCGCATCGGGACAATCCGCCATGCGAGTTTTATGCTGTAAAAGCTTGAATTAGTATTAACTGTTCTGATAAGCCACGGCAAGATGCGCCGCCACCTCGGCGTTGTGATACACTAACGCAATATTCGTTTCCAAGCTTTTTCCAGCAGTTAAGTCTTTGATCTTTCCGAGTAGAAACGGCGTGATATCTTTTCCGGTAATGCCTTTTTCTTTGGCTTCGTTAAGCGCTTGCTGGGTAATCGCTTCGATGTCCTCATACGGGAATTCCGACTCAGCAGGGACTGGGTTAGCGATAATCAACCCGCCGTCTAGGCCTAATGACCATTTTGTGGCCATGACTTCTGCTACTGCAGCCGCTGTATCTAACCGGAAGTCGACGCCAAACTCACTGACACGCGAGTAAAAAGACGGGAACTTGTCTGTTTTATATCCCACCACTGGCACACCATGCGTCTCTAAATATTCCAGTGTGCGGCCGATATCAAGGATTGACTTTGCCCCGGCACAAACGACCGCCACATTAGTCATCGCCAACTCTTGTAAATCAGCAGAAACATCCATCGTTACTTCACCTTCGCGATGCACGCCACCAATGCCACCGGTTGCAAAAACAGCAATACCAGCCAACTCTGCGGCAATCATCGTGGCTGCGACTGTGGTTGCCCCGATTTTCCCCGAAGCCAAAATGTACGGGAAGTCACGACGACTTACTTTGGCCACGTTCGCATGCGAGCCTAATGCTTCTAAATCCGCTTCTTCCAAACCGATTTTAATTTCCCCGTTCATCAACGCAATCGTTGCTGGCACTGCACCGGCATCGCGAATGATTTGCTCGCAACGTTTCGCCATTGCCACGTTCTCTGGGTAAGGCATCCCGTGCGAAATAATCGTCGATTCTAACGCGACAATCGGCTTTCCGTTTTCCTTTGCTGCTTGTACTTCTGCTGAAAATGATAAAAATTGTTTCATAGTCACTAATTCTCCTTTATGTATGCAGTTAAATGTTCTAAACTCAAATCAGGCGCAACCGATTGCTCAGTCTGCAAGGCGAAAGCCGCCGCTGCCAAACCGTATCGGCAAGCAACTTCTAAATCACAACCTTGAATCATCGCAGACATAACGCCCGCAGTCAAAGCATCGCCCGCGCCCGTCACATCAACGATCTCAACCGAGTAAGGCAAAAGCTGTCCGCTACCCGTCGGTGATGAATAAAAAATTCCTTCGCTACCGAGCGTCATCACGACATTTTCCACCCCGTGCGCCTTAAGAGCATCCGCCACCACTTGATAATCAGCCGAGGATTTTATGCGAATGCCACTTAACTCTTCCGCTTCTTCAAGATTGGGGAAAAGCACACTCACACCACTTAAATCCCGAGGAAGTTTCTTAGCTTTCAACGAAGAAACCGGGTCGATGTACAACCGAATGCTTTCTTTTTCACACCTACTAATCACCTCAGCAATCGCCTCGCTCGAAAGGTTCGTGTCCATAAAAATCGCCTCACTTGTCACAAGCGCCTCCCAGCTGTTAGCGATGACATCCGATGTAAATTGGTCGTAAATCGCCATATCAGCTAAAGCAAGCACCATTTCACCATCGCCATCCAACACAGCGGTATAAGTGCCGGTACGACCCTCCTTAGCGACTTTCGTTAACGCCACGTCGATGTTTTTGCACACCGAATCAGCTAAAACACTGCGCCCTTCCGAATCATCGCCAACAACACTGAAGAGTGAAACACCATTCCCTAGCTTAGCTAAATTCTCCGCAACATTCCTTGCGACACCGCCAAAGGATTCCGTTGTATTAACCGGGTTAGAAGAACGATAACGAATGTCATCTTTGGCCACAGCTTTCCGATCGATATTTGCCCCACCAATACAAGTTATCCGTTTATTATCCATGTTTAAGAGCCCTCCTTATCAAGACCCCTCGAAAAGTTTACCACAAAAATAAAAGTTTTAAAAGGGAGTTTAAAAAAATTTCATTTGACAAGAATAAATATTTGAGGTATAATTCAAACAATTTGGTTTTTTAAAGAAAGTTCTAATAGTATAGAAAGGGAAGAGTTGCGATGTCGAAGAAGTTAGTTATTGTGGAGTCGCCAGCAAAGGCGAAGACAATTGAAAATTATTTGGGGAAAGATTATGTGGTGTTATCGAGTGTGGGGCACATTCGTGATTTAGCAACAACGGGCCCAGGTGGTTTAGGCGTGGACGTTGACAATCAGTTTGCGGCTAATTATAAAAACGCGACAGGGAAGTCAAAAGTCATTAAAGAATTGAAGCTGGCAGCGAAAAACGCTGATTTTGTTTATCTGGCAACCGATCCGGATCGCGAAGGTGAAGCGATTAGTTGGCACTTAGCGGATGTGTTAGAGGTGGATACTGACCTAGACAACCGTGTGGTGTTTAATGAGATTACGAAAAATGCGGTGGTGGATGCGTTTAAGATTCCACGTAAGATCGACATGGATTTGGTGCGTTCGCAAGAAAGTCGCCGCATTGTGGACCGGATCATCGGGTTTAAGTTATCTAAGTTATTACAGAATAAGATTAAAAGTAAAAGCGCTGGGCGGGTTCAATCGGTCGCTTTACGTTTGATCGTGAACAAAGAGCGTGAAATCCAAGCGTTTGTGAGTGAAGAGTATTGGCACATCCACGGTATTTTTGGTGCCGGTGCGTCACAGGTTGAAGCGGAACTTAACAAGTACAAAGGCAAGAAGCTTGAAATTTCAAACGAAGAAGAGGCGATGGGGCACGTGAATGCGTTAGCGGCGCCTTATGTGATCGAGAAGATTGAGAAGAAGAACCGCAAGAAATCGCCGAAAGCACCGTTTATCACGTCGACGCTACAGCAGGAAGCCAGTTCAAGGCTTGGTTTTAATGCGAGAAAGACGATGTCAACGGCGCAGAAGCTGTACGAAGGGGTAAGCGTTGGCGGCGAAGCGGTGGGTCTGATCACGTATATGCGTACGGATTCAACGAAGCTGTCGGACGTCTTCGTCGGTGAAGCAAAAGAGTTTGTTAATAAAGAATACGGAGATAAATTTGTCGGGAAAGGCACGGGCAACGGCAAGAAAAGCAAAAACGCGCAAGAGGCACACGAGGCGATCCGTCCTTCATCAGTGTCTAGAACGCCGGATTCAATCAAATCGTACTTAAAACCAGACGAGTTTAAACTGTATAAGTTAATCTGGGAACGTGCCGTTGCGTCTTTAATGGCGGATGCAACCGTTGAGGCCACGTCGATCGACATTAAATCAGGGGATTATAATTTCCGTGCGAACGGTCAGATTTTGGTATTTGACGGGTATTTAAAAGTGTATAGCTTCGAAAACACGAAGAATGAAATGTTGCCAGCTGATTTAGCAGAAGGGATGGAAGTTGCGAATCAGAGCATCACACCGACGCAACACTTCACACAACCACCAGCCCGTTATTCAGAGGCGCGTTTAATCCGCGAGATGGAAGAACTTGGGATTGGGCGTCCGTCGACGTATGCACAGACGATGGATACTTTGAAAGCCCGCGGGTACGTGAATTTGGAAGAGCGTCGCTTTAAGCCGACGGATCAAGGGATTTTAACGAGCGATAAGCTCGACGAGTTCTTCTCGAATTTGATTAACGTGGAATACACGGCGAAGATGGAAAACGACTTAGATGAAATTGCCCGCGGTGAAAAAGTGTGGCACATTGAGCTCAAGGATTTCTATGACCGTTTTATTCCGCTTGTTGAAACTGCCAATGAAAAGATGGAAAAAATTGCACCGAAAGAAGTCGGTGAAGATTGTCCGGAATGTGGGCATCCACTGGTGGTACGTCGCGGTCGTTACGGTGAGTTTGTGGCGTGTAGCAATTACCCGGCTTGTAAGCACATCAAGAAAGACGCCACCGAAGGTGTGACGGAAGATAACGGGACTGGTGTTGAATGTCCAAAGTGCCACTCGGGTGAAATTGTGTTGAAGCGTTCGAAGCGTGGACGTATTTTCTACGGTTGTAATCAGTATCCGAAATGTGACCAAGCTTATTGGGATAAGCCGATTGATCGAAAGTGTCCGCAGTGTGAGAGTGTTCTGACGCTGAAGGGTAAGGACGAAATTGTGACGTGTCCGAGTAAAGAATGTGACTACAAAGAAACTGAAAATAAAGAATAGCACTTTAAAGCGATATCTGATATAATGAGATATTGCTTTTTTCTTGAAAATGGGAGGCGACCACCGATGAACTACGCACAAATTAGAAAATACGACATTGCCAACGGGCCGGGTGTTCGCGCTAGCTTGTTTGTTTCGGGGTGCACGCATAACTGCCCGGGTTGTTTTAATCAGGACTACATGCGCTTTAACTATGGGGGAAAGTGGAGCAAACAGGTTGAGGATGAATTTATTGAGATCATGACCGACTCGCAAATAAAAGGGGTGACGATTTTAGGGGGCGAGCCGATGGACCAGATTGGGGACGACGACTTGTTGCATTTAGTGCAGCGAATCAAGTCTGAGGTGGGCAAGAGCATTTGGCTTTATTCCGGGTACACGTACGAGGAGATTTTGGCCGATAAAAAGCGGCGAGAGATTCTCTCCTTTTGCGACGTGTTAGTCGATGGTTTGTTCGTTGAATCACTCAAGAATCTCAAGTTACGATTTAGAGGCAGCAGTAATCAACGGATCATCGATATTTCGCGGTCAATGGCCAGCGGCGCGGTGCAAATGCTCGAAAGTTATGAATGAAAACGTAAAGCTAGGCTATTCTACTGTGGTAATCTGGCTTTTTTTGTGGTAAAATATTTTTCAAAACTTAACGGAGGTGCAAGCGTTTATGAAATTTTTTGAAGCGAAAGATTATAACGATTGCTTAGATTTGAAAGAGACGCAAGTGGCGATTAAATTGCTGAAGGATAGCTTTGAAGCGTTTTTATCGTCAGAGCTTCATTTGATGCGTGTGAGTGCACCTTTATTTGTAACCACCGATACGGGTTTAAACGATAATTTAAATGGCTTGGAAGACGCGGTCACCTTTACGTCAAAAGACGTTGGCGATAAAACGGTGGAGATCGTCCATTCCTTGGCGAAGTGGAAACGTCAAGCACTGGCAGATTATGGTTTGTTAGTCGGTGAAGGGATTTATACCGATATGAACGCGATTCGTAAGGACGAGGACCTCGATAATACGCATTCGATTTACGTGGATCAGTGGGATTGGGAGCTAATTATCAATCAGGAAGATCGTAACGTCGCATTTCTAAAAGGCATTGTGCGGAAAATTTACACGTCGTTTAGGCGCATTCAAGATTTAGTGACTAGGCGTTACCCGTGGTTGCCGGCAACGTTGCCAGAAGACATCACGTTTATTACGTCACAGGAGCTGGAAGATCTGTATCCGGATTTAGCCCCGGATGCGCGTGAGCATGAAATTACAAAATTGCACAAAGCTGTCTTTGTGATCGGCGTTGGTGGCAAGCTGAAAAGTGGCGTGAAACACGACACACGGGCACCTGATTATGACGATTGGGAATTAAACGGTGATATTTTATTTTGGTTCGACCAATTAGACATGGCACTTGAGTTAAGCTCAATGGGCATCCGTGTTGATGAAAAAGCCTTGCTGGCACAGATCAAAGAAAAAGACGCCGAAGATCGCTTGGAGCTAGCATATCATCAGAAATTGTTAGCTGGTGAGCTGCCTTACACGATCGGCGGTGGTATCGGGCAGAGCCGATTGTGCATGTACTTTTTAAACAAAGTTCACATTGGACAGGTACAAGCCGGATTATGGGACGATGCGACGAAAAAGATTTGTAAAGAAAAAGGAATTCAACTACTCTAAGAGCTCGTTGAATAACTTTTTTTGTGTAGCTGAAAAACCAAAAGGAGCGATGCTTAATGGCACTATTTAAATTAGAGAACGTCGCCTTCAAAGGCATTATTCAATATCCAAATTTCGAAATCAAAGAAAAGGCGGCAACCTTTATCACGGGGGAAAGTGGTGTGGGTAAGAGCACACTCCTCAAATTGCTGAACGGCGTGTTGACCCCAACCGAAGGTCACGTTTATTGGGTTGAAAAAAAGTTAACTGACGTTGATTCCATCGTGCTAAGACGCAAAGTTTTACTGGTTAGTCAATCCGCGGTTTTGTTTGACGAGCATACGATTGAAGAAAATTTTAAGTTGTTTTTTGACTATCGTGACCAAGCTGCTCCGAGTAGCGAGGAAATGACCCATTTTTTAGCGATGTGTTCGATTGTGATGCCGCTTGATGCGCGTGTGTATGAGTTATCTGGTGGTGAGAAACAACGAGTTTTTGTGGCGATTCACTTGGCACTTGGATTTGACGCGTTGTTAATGGACGAGCCGACGAGTGCGCTGGATGAGAAAAATGGGTTTGCGATGTTGAGGAACATTAAGGCCTACTGCAAAGAGCAGGGTAAATCGTTGGTGATCGTCTCGCACGATAAGGAAATCGTGGAGAATTTCGCAGACGATGTGATTGTACTTGGAGGTGAGGCGTAATGCCAGAACTATTAGACGTTTATCAGTTTACCCTTGTGTATGTGTTGCTTATTGTGATTTTGGCTGTGATGAAAAAATGTAAGATTAATCAGTCTAAGCTTGTGATTGTGGCTAGTTTGCGTATGACGTTTCAGTTGGCATTGGCTGGGGCGATTTTGACCTTTATTTTTGAACGTCCGCACCCGCTGTTTACACTTGCTTATTTGGCGGTGATCACAGGGTTTAGTATTCATATGATTTTATCGAAGCATAAAGAGTTAAACAAGACGTTCAAAATGATCATTTGTGTGTCGCTATCAGTAACTGGTTTAGCCATTTTAGCTTTTTATATCGTGGTCGTTCTGGGTGATAACTTCTTTAATCCACAGCTTGCGATTCCGTTGAGTGGTATGATTGTGGGGAATGCCGTCAGTGGTGTTGCACTCGGAATGAAGACGTTTAAAGAAAGCTTATCCGCTAAGCGTCATCAGATTGATACGTTGATTAATATGGGCGTGACGCCGCAGAAAACGTTGCTACCGTTAGTCAATCAAGCGATAGAGACCGCAACACTGCCTACTATCATTACCATGACAAGCATGGGAATTATCAAGTTACCAGGGATGATGACCGGTCAGATGCTAGCGGGTGCGATGCCGATTACGGCGATCCTTTATCAAATTTCGATCATTATTGCGATTGCAGCGGTGACGTGTTTATCGGTGTTTTGTACGCTTTATTTTGGGTATAAGACGTTGTGGAACGAGCGGAATCAGTTGTTGATTTAATTTTGTACTTGAAACTTTGTTTGGATTTTGGTAGTATGGCAAATAATAAGTAATAGTAGGGTAGGTGAACCGAATCGATGAAGCGTAGACGTGGAAAGAAAATGTTAAAGTTTTTTTTGATTGCGCTTTTGTTGATCGTTTTTTATGTGGGCTTTACTGCGGTGCGTATTTGGCGATTTGGTCATGTCGATCAGCGCCAACAAGTGGATGCGGTTATTGTGTTGGGCGCTGCTGCTTGGCACGATAACCCATCACCTGTTTTTTTGGAACGGATTCGGCACGGCGTTTGGTTGTACGAAAATGGGTACGCAGATTACATCATCTTCACAGGTGG
>Ga0131853_10002239_pt1 | contig 34682 bp, 18 predicted proteins | sample TergutLab28metaG_FD_92764 | JGI IMG/M metagenome (GOLD analysis project Ga0131853, IMG submission 92764) | Labiotermes labralis P1 segment gut microbial communities from Petit-Saut dam, French Guiana - Lab288 P1 (version 2) (version 2) | ecosystem: Host-associated > Arthropoda: Insects >... | reverse complement strand
CTTGGTGGTTTGGGGGGGGGGGGGGGCGAATGGGTAATAAAAAGTTTTTTGAGGAAAGGGGAAGGGGGGTTAGGGCGGGTGTTGCCTTTTTGGGGGGGGGAAAAACCGGGCCCCCGTCTAATTTTTTTTTCTTCTCGGAATGTTTTGGGGGGGGGTTGGTTTTTTTTTGATAAGTAAAAAGTTGGGGGGGGCCCCCCCCCCCCCCCCCCAAAAAAAAAGTTAACTATATACTCTAGTCTGTGGTTGTTTGATAGTAAGTCTGATAACAGTTTCATCTGAAGGTGGTGAAACATAGAACATGCTTTTTAAGTTACATACCTTACACACTGATCTGAATGAATGTGCCTTTAGCATCATACATTGATGTAGGTGGTATAACTCTGAATTTATGGTACTGGAATTAATATTTTTACCATAATACTAATGTTTTTCATTTGCTGCTGTCATCATCATCATCATCATCATGAGCTTCATAGTGCTTTTTCTGAAGTATGTGATGCCCCACAATAAGCCATGCACTTCCAATTCTAAGTGGTGAAAGGTACGGAAAGCATCTTAATTTATTGAAATATACATGTCTGATATTAGTATATATGATACCCAGTGCCTTCAAAGTTGAATATGAAACTCATTTGTAGTCTCATATTTTTCAGAATCTAGTTTTATGCAATTGGAAGACATTTGATTTTGTAAATACAAAAGTAACTCCTTGTAATTTAAAAAAAAAAAAAAAAAAAAAAAAAAAAATCCATCTGTCTGGACTGGGGAAAAAATATATAAAAATAAAAATCATTTTTAGTTTTATATTTTTTAAAAAATAGTTTTATTCAATTGAAAAAAATTTAATTATTTAAAAAAAAAAATAACTCCTTGTAATTTAAAAAAAAAAAAAAAGAAAAAAAAAGAAATCCATCTGTCTGGACTGTGGAGAAATGTTGTAGAACTGGACAGGCCACAGAAAGCAATATGATGCATGCGCATTTCTTGCTGGATACCTAAGACTACAAACACACACTAACAATATGTAATACTTTTTGCTTTTTCTCTGCAAAAGTGGTTGCACAAACACATCTTAATGTCACGTTACATATACATTGTCTGTGTTTCTTTAATGACAACTTTTATTTCGCTTCATATTAAAAACAGTTTAATCATAGGTGTTTCACATCAGTTAAATTACAAGTTAAATCAGAATTTTAAAAGTTTTAAAAGTGAATGAAATTACATTTCTTATTGTTGATTTAATTCTCATCTTTATTTTTTTATGATGTTATTTACAATGCTACTTCCATTTGTTATGTTCTCCAGACGGGCATAAAAAGCTCATAAATATTGTTCATATGCATTGCTTGATATGCAATATATGTGTGGTGATAATGTCCTTGTGCTATACCATGACTCAGGCAGTTTGTTCTCATCTGGTCAGCATGGAGACCCAGGTGCAATCCCAGGTCACTCCTTCTGGGATTTGTGGTGGACATATAGACACTGGGACAGATTGTTCTTAAAGTAGTCCATTTATCTCCCTGTCAGTATTATTTCACCAGTGCTCCACATTTATTCATTCTTCTGTCACTAGTGCCATACCATCTTAACATTTGAAAGAATTGTTAAGTAACACACTTAAACATGTATAATGCCCATTAGAAGATTTCCTTTGATTAAGAATGGGTACTGATAAGACATATAGTTTAAACACAGTGGGATTTCTTCTGTCATGTTGACCAATGGTGAGTATAAGTTCTTGTCGTAACTATCCAGTTTTGTGTTTGAATCCAGAAAATGTCTTTACTTATTCTGATGTCCTGATTTTTAAGCCCATCTATCCTAACTTATAATGTAATTTTAACACCTTTTCATATCGATAAGCAAATTGCTACGTACATATATGTCATAAAATACTGTACTACCTTAAGTCCCAAGCATTTTGGAATGTTACTGTATGTGCTGGTAAATGGTTAATGACGACAAAGATTTTGGTGTTTTCATATTCATTTTACCAGGTGACAGCATAACTTCCCAGAAGACTTGAATCTTCTGCAGCACCAATATGCAAACTGCACATTTCACATTGTTATGCCTGTTGATAGTCATGTAGCAGTATTACTCTGGCTGAATAGAGCTGAAGTTCACATGTGAGAGACACATACATTTATTGTCCAGTTTCATTTTGTGGAAATCGCTGGTTTTAATTTGGCAGCCTTGTGGAAACCACTGGTTTTATTTTGTCAGCTACATAGGTTGAAAAAACCACTAAATGTTGTGTGTATGTTTGAATTTGACCCTTTTCTGTGCCCTTAAAGAAATAAAGGGATCTAACATCTTTTTATAGGATAAATTTGAAAAGAAACTTATTCTGTGTGTTGTACCTGTGTTGAATCATAGAAAGTGTGGGTATGAATTTGCTAAGAGGTGCAAAACTTCAGGTACCTTTAAAGTTGAAATGCGGTAGTTAGTGTAATGCTGGCAGTGTATGTAAGTGGGCTGAGGTTAGAGAGCAAGAGCTAGACAAGATTGCATGATGGATGCCCTTCCATTGTACTTTCATGGTTAGCAGGTGATGCTTCATAACAGATTAATGGTCATGCATTTTTCCTGACTAAAATTTGTTGTACAGTTATATACACAACAAGATTTACAGTGAATATTTTGTGATATCTAGTTCATGCTTGAACTGCTCTGTAGACTGAATGAGAAGACACTGCAAAACTTAAAAATGTTGCATTGTTAGAAACTTTTTCCTGCTAAGGGTTTTAGTATACCTGAGTTATCTTTTGATCCTATCTGGACCAAGTCCACATGGAGTTAAGTGGGACCCATGAAATTATGGTACATCCACATGGTATTTGTCACAATTGTAGTTCATAGTAATAGGCAGATTATCTCTCAATTGACAGTAAACTGAAACTGGTCACATCCACTGCTTCACTTCTGTAGTGAAAGTTTTTGATGTCCTTTTGCTTGCTTTTGTGGTTACATTGTTGCAGATCAGTGTGAGGTCTTCATATAGACATTTTAGACTTACAGTTTCATTTTTTTCCTTTCCAAATTCTTGTCCACTTTACTTGATTAATTGAGACTGTCTCTCTCTCTGTCTCCATATCTTGACATTGATTTATTTGTTGTTTCTGTTTCCCCCCCCCCCCCCCCCCTTTTTCCCCTTTTTTTTATTAATTTGAGTTTTTCTCTTCCTTTGCCCCATTTTTTTAAATTTTTTTTTTTTTTTTTTTTTTTCCCCCCCCCCCCCCACTTCTTTTACCATGGTTCTTATGCATTCTCAGTGCCCTTCATCATCTTGCCTGACCTGTTTAGTTGTTATTTATATATAACCTAACTGATTTGAAAACCTTGACATAAGTAACATTGTAGTTGGCTTATCATATGACAGGAGGTGTTGGTGCTGCAGCAGTGAAGGAGCACTTCTGTTACACACAATGGATGTGGTGATTCCAAGACTGAAAGATGAGAAGTTTGCTCTAGTGAGGGACAAACTGAAGCAAGGCCTGGAACAAGCATTCTTCTGCTTATATGCACATCCTAATAAGAAAACAAAGGTAATAATATTCAGTAACAGTTACCAATTCCATAGAAACTTTGAAACTCCCAGCATTATCTGTTAGAATAACCTAAGTTATGTCAGTTTTGTATTGGACATTGTCCAGTGTCTGAGTTGTATTTGGATGCAGGCCCCTGCCTTCCACAGGTTATTTCTGCTCCCTCTTCCAGTTGATTGGCTGTCATTATACTCACTGATTTTTCTTTGTATATTTCTTTGATGTTCAGTAGTATAATTGGGAAGTACCTTTGAATACTAAGACTAGTGAACTAGCCACCAGACCACCATGGTAGCCCAGAATTGGTTGTTAGAAATATGAATATGTTATTTGATATCTCTTAATTTAGGGAGACAGACATATGAAATGATAGCTGTTATATGTCATCATTGTACAAAATTCTGGAAGGCATTGAGTTCAAATACTGCAAAACCAGTGATGAATGCACGTTTCTCATGCAAGGAAATGGTCTTATGGCACCTTAAATTAAGTACCTTAGCATATATCACAGCCCTACAATTTCAGGAGTTGATTATTCTCTTTAGACAAAACATGACTTAATTACGGCGACTCAAAAAGAACACATACCAAGACTTCTTAGGAGTGGGTGGCCATTAAATCCATCCAGGAAAAGGAAGGAGACTTACTGTGCGGCATGTAGGATCAGACAAAGTGGTTTTATTGCAGACAGCAAGTAAATCTTTTATTCATGTCCACAATTATCGTTCTTAGTTGAACACTGAGAGTTAAAGAGTGATTGTAAGTATATTTTATTTCCAAATTTTCTATTAAAGGTCTCTGTCATTATTATGGACAGTGCAAATTACCACTCTACCTCTGTATCCTATTCGTATTTCCCATTCTTGTGGCCAAAATTGGGCTCTGTATACTTTCTCCTTTTGATGGTTTTGATAGTCCCCATTTCTTATAACCTGACTCTAATTTGGACCCCTGGTGAGGGAGGTAGCATCTTCTCAACAACTTCGTTATCAATGTGCAGCACTACACTATCAAAACCCAGAAGCTTGCAGCCTGAGAAAGACTCTACAGACTTATGTTTGAATTAATTGGCTTGCTGAGTGTTACTTTCTCTCGTCATTGATAGTCTGTATTTGTATATATGAACATGAAAGATTCATCTTTCCTCTGTCATCACCCAGAAAGCAGTCAGTGACACTGCCACTCACTGGGACTGACTTCTATCCATGTACCTTTAAAATCTGCATCTTGTGTTGTGTGACATCATAGAGTTTCCTATTTTTATATAATTTAAATAGGTTTTATTGTCATCATGAAGTATGGACTGTTGGAGATGCATTGCAGATTTTCATGTCCATAGTATATATAGTTCCAGGCAGTGGTAAGTTCTGTTCTCATATTGTAAATAAATGTAGTGTAGTGCCATTATATGTTCATCATATATGTGATCCATCAAGCTTTTGTTATTCAATCATCCTAGTGCTGGGTGATCAGTCTGTCAGCCTTTGGTACTATTGCTTTTTATGGTGTTGGTTGAAGTATCAGCCACAACTGTAGTGCATGAAGCTTTCATCTCATCTATGAGATGCCAGCAATAGTACATTAATAAATAGCATGACTTTTGCTAGTTACATATTTTGATATTTCTCTGTTTTGAAAGGTAATTGGTTTCAAGCATATTGTACTGATATGGTCTGAAATCAAGAGGGTTAAATTGAGAAAGTCAGATCTTCTTCTTTTGAACCCATGTATTATAGTGCAGCTCAAAAAATGAATGGAATAATCTTTCCCAGGTGTTGTGAATGAATACAGGAATAGACATTCAGAATTAAGTATACATTAGGCTAATAAATTAAATAAAAATTAACTTTAAAGTTATTCTTTAATTTTTTATATAATAAGATAAAATAAAGTTGTGAGATGTTGATGACTTTGTAACTTTATAACATTTCTTTTTGCTGTTGTAAATGTGAGGTTTGAAGTCACTTTGATGTCTTATTAGTTTTGGTGTGTGTTTGTGTAAACAGGCTCGCTATCTTCAAGATCATGGAGTTCCACAGATCCCGTTGACATGGGAGCGAGGCATGCAGTTGTATCAATTCTACTTACCTGACGAACTGCCAGAATTTGATTCCTATCGTGTCAGTAGCATTTCAGCAGATGTAGAATGTTTGCTGAGAAGGATTGCTGCTTTGGTACCACCTCATTATAAACCAGGTGATACATTCAGCATTTGTACTTTTTTTTTTTCAAAAAAGAAAATCGTGTAAGAAAATATATGCTCTTTGTTACTGTGAGTAGATTTACTGTTGCAGCCACTTGGTTGGTGTTGGTGAAACACAGTAGTAATGTGGTGCTCTCAGCTGTGAATGTAAAACCATATTTTTTATCCCTTATTTTTGTTACCAACATTGCATTCATGCAGATATTTCACATGGAAGAAGTATGAGTTCCATTCATTGTAGCACCTGAAATGTTGTACAAGGGGCCCTCGTTACCTGTGGTCATTTGGGACCATAAAAATGCCCCTTATAAATGGAGCATTTTCACCTGTAAGAAATAATGTAAGTGCACATTAATGAGGACCAGGTTGTTGTATTGTGTACATTACCTTTTACAAATGAACATTAACTAAATGTGTTAATTAAAACTGCATTATCGCTCATTTCTGCCAGCTCATAATGTTAGAAGCCAGTTTAATTGCACTGCAGAGCTAAATCGAAACATCTATCCATGTTTTCTGAAGGGGACTTTGTATGTGTGTTTGTGTGTGGGAGGGGAAGCAATAAACACCGGAGAATAGCATTGCAGGAAAGTTTTAAAGACATCAAATTTTTGAGGACCACAATAAATGAGCGATACTTGTGGGAAACTGCGTTAGGGGAGAGGTTTCACTGTATTTGGAAATGACTGAAAACATGGTGTCCATTTGCATTTTCCCATCGTAAGAGCCATGTGTGGACACACTTTTGTTTCTAGAGAAAAGTATGTCAGGCTGTGACATATGATTGTAACATGAATGTTAAATACAGTGCATTATAAATTTCAAAATGACTAACATTGAACTCTTCATTAACAGTTTGCTGTTTACAGGTGACTTTTGACAGTTATCATGATTGTATAGGTGGTTACTGACTTGTTGGCTGCACCAAAAACTTGTCAATAATTGATTATTCAAATAACAGCTTATCATTACTGTTGTTATCAACAATACATGTGTATCCACCTCTTGGAGTCATTTCTTAATTCAGTATTATTCATACCATTCATTTTCTTACATTGAATGTATTAACCAACAAAATGCACTAAGTAAAATACAATAGAGCACAAATTATAAAACACACTTTATGTTAAGAACCAGCTGCTACATGTTTCAGCACCAAGATGCCATCCTCAGGGAGTTTAATAACAACACAGGATCATACTTTCAACACATACTTTAGGTGCTAGTCCCCTTCATTTTTATAATTAAAATTAAAAATGAAAGATATTAAAATTTCAAAATTCTAGATTACATGAGTTAACAAATATAAATCCATATTTCTGTAATAACAACAACATACAGGAGGCAACTGCAAAAACATCAGTAGGCAATATACCAGAGTGATAGCTCTCCAGAGAAGAATTATTATGAAGCGATTTCAAGTGTTTTACAAATACTTCAGCTACCTCAACAGGTTTAACCACAATGATACCATTTACATCAGGATAAATAATATACAAATTATGTTTCCTAAAACAGGGTACATACTTCCAGTATTTGGTAGGTTGAGTTTTTAAATCGTCATATATGTTCTTGTAACGGTTAAGTTTGTCAGACTTTATTGTGCGTTTAACAAGCTTCCAGTAGTGGGAAAATTTACTATAATAATAAAAATAATAATACTTGTTTTTAGTTTTATCATCTATGAAAATGGCTCTTTTTCTGAATATAGTAAATCAGTGTGTGAGAACACCAGTGAGGGAATCTGCACTTTCTAATACAACTCCTCGGAATTGCTAAATCCATAGATTAAAGAATAACATTGGTAAAACTGTCTAATACAGCATCGACTGTGTTATTACTATACACATATGACCAGTTATAATAAGAAAGAAAACTGAATAACAAGCTATAGTCTCCTAATGCATATATACATTATGATTGCTCATAATGTGACATAGAATTATGTAAATCCAAAGGAGTTTCATTGGCGTTCTGCAGATGGCAGAGATCGGGCTGGACCACCACCTATGTCAGCAAAGAATATGCATACATGATTGAACTTAGTGAAAACTAGGTCAAGAGAATTGTCTGTCACCATGCACTGTGTTAAAACCAAAGACCCAGGAGGCAAGTGGAGGTGTAAATTGCATCACCCTTTAATTTTGAATAAAAGTGACACTCTGATAGGGGCAAACCATTCTCCCAAACAGAAGTAGGGGCAGTGAAATCCCCAGTCAAGAGAACACTGTTATATTTAGTGTCAAGGTTTTCTCCAAAGAACAAAAATATTTATAAATAATGGCCACTTTGATATTGTGTGTGTGTGTGTGTGTGTGTGTGTGTGTGTGAGGGGGTGGGGTAATATTGATTACCGGTTAGTACACTACGGCCATTTTGGGTGGAAATTTTAACCCAGATGCATTTGTCTTAAAACTGTAGGTCATACCCATGAAAATGCCTATTAGAACACCACCACCCCAATAATAATAATGATGATAATAATAATATGTTTTGTGTTACCTGAAGCACATTTAGTGGAGAAGGTGATGGCGTACATTGACGGGACCAGTCCATCTTTCCCTGTGTTAGATGCTCGCAATCAATTGCCTCGCTCAATGTCAGCAATTTACTACCTCTTGGCTGACTATTATTTCAAAGTCAATGAATGGGTGAGTAATTGAATATGAAATTATGTTTTTCACTATTATCTTACACAGAATTCTAAAAGGGTATCATTGTACACTTTCATTTTGTTGTTAATTAAAAAATCTGGGGATATCTGTGATAGCTACTCCTTGATAGCATAGTACAAAAGTACATGAGGTAGGAACAAAGAAAAGACTGTTATTTGGTTGACACATGCCATGAAAACCTGAGCACTCAAATCTTCACAAATGTTTAGACAGCTGTTGTTGATTGTGGAGTATAAGGGTTTAGAAATGTTTGCATATTGTCTATTTTATTTCATTATCTGAAAAACCATACAATTTCTGGAAAGCATGCATTTGGTATAAAATGTGTGTTTCATTCTTACCTACAATTTTTGTTCATAACTTCTCTTTACTCCAGTAAATATCTAGTGAGTAATGTTTGAAATGTACATAAATGTGTCACATTTGTGTAAAGTGGTCATATGGAGTTGTGTGAATGTGGCTAGGAGTTGTTCACTGAAATGAAGCCACAGGATTCAAGGGCTGTGAAACTGGAAGGATCCCATGTGGAGTGAAGATGATACCAGTGATTAAAGTGTAGTTCTTTTAAATAGCTAACTTCTTGGAGCATGGTCCTTCTTGAAAAGCTGATAGTTCTTATAGTCAAGAAATTCCCACCATTTTATGGAACCTGAACCTTCATTATTGTGTCCATAAGAGCCTTCCACTTATCCCTGTCCTGAGCCAGATGACTGGAGTCCATGCCATTTCATACAAAGAATAAGTACCTTAACTTACATGTTGTTACTTGGTATTTTCTTGTTTTCCCATATATTTAGGGACTTTATCTATAACAGCCAGTTGGTAAGACTTCAGATAGGATATTAACCTTTAGTGTATAACTTTTAATGTGCCAGGTTCCTGCAGCCAGCCAAAGAACTGTCAGTGAGACATTGTTTTTCCTTTTGGGTGGAGAGGGTGTACCTTTAATGGGACAACATTCTGTTCATCTGTTAAAATTTAATATAAGCTGATAAGTAACACAACATATGAACATACTCCAAACTGGGTGATATGTTGTAGTAATTTAATACAATAGAGAAAGTGATTCCACCTATTAGTGTAAGTAGAAATACATTAATGTAAGAATATCATGTGATCTGATTGAAAGTAGTGTAATTTTCACTCCTATCATCATCATCTGATTATTAACTATCACATAATTATATGCAAACACAATAGAAGGTTAAAGTATGGATTGTATGTTGCAGGGCAAGGCAATTAGACACTACTTGCTAGATGTGTGTGTCAGTCCTGTTCGCCTTGACTCCTGGGCAGGAATGGCCCTAGCACGTGGCAGTCAGTTGGAAACTAAACTTAATTCTGTAAGCAGATAGATGTAGATCACACTTACATAAATTATATGTATGTAAATTTCACGTCATTTTTGGCCTAGTTTTCTTTCTAAGAAGGAAGAAAAATAAGCTTATGTATTAACATTGCGGGATAACCCCCATATGTCAGTTTTGTATCCAGTTGATGGATTTTAACAAAATTTGGTGTGAATATAGAGGCAGTCTTCTTTTTAATTTCATACTGTCAGTAATAACAGATTGGTGGACTTGTGAACTTCTTACTTGGAAAAAGTGCTAGTGCCACTTAAAGTTCTGTGTTGATATATGGTGATAGAGCTTAAAAAAATATTAAAATATTGTTATGTTACTGTAGAATGCAAAATGATGAAGGTGGAAGCTGTGCAAGTATACTTTCAGCTTTTAGTTTTATACTGATAACTGATAAACCATTGGAGCTATAACTGTGGAACCTGGTATGGCAGTAGGTCATAACCTTGCCTGTATATTGCATACGAGGTACTGTGTTTGAGTCTGCAGTAACAAACTGAGAAAAGTATGTTACTTTGAGGTTTATCTGACTTATTCAGTGTATACACAATTGGTATTCAAATAATCAGTATTTCTGTCAAAACTATGTTGTAATGGCTTTGAAAAATATGCACATACATAAAATGTGACAAATATTTTACTTGTAGCATAGCAGTCACACAGATGTTGGTTGATTTAACACCAAATGTCACCCAGCAATTGGTAGAGAAATTGTCTTGTTGTACTCTGATTGGTCAAAAAACTACTATTTCATGTATAGCTAGCGCTCTTTATTGTATGTATTTTTTAATCCCTAATTTAAACTGGTTGGTGATCCAAAATTTTCAAGCTCAGATTGAAATTTAATAATTCAGTTTTACTAGGATTCCCTGGTTTTTTTTAAAAGATGTGAAGATTTATTTTGTTGTGCTCAATTACAGAGTCAAAATTTTATACTAAAGTATAAAATTTTGACTCTGTAATTGAGTCTTGTGGTCCTTTTTATTGCAGATGTAATGGATTAGTTATTGAATTACTGGATGCACATTTTAAGTCTCATGTTCGTATGTGGTGCTGTTACATAGTGCCTGGACTGAATTTGTCTCCCCATAACAACAACACTTACCTTCTAATCAATGTTGTTCCATTCAGAGTAGTCTCATTATGAATTTATACTGCACCATGCCATGACATTGTTTGAATTATGTGTTGGCATTATCCCTTGTCCCTTTAAGGCCATCTTCAGATTTGAGAAAAGAAAGTAATTTTGTTATGTCATTGTGGAGAAACCATTCTTATGAGTCATGCTTTTTGGGTCAATTTGCTGCACATTTTGTACAGATCCTATAATTTATTAGTGTAGTGTTGTCAGTTTACAGTTTGTACTTGTGGTACAAATTTGTAATGTGCAACTCCATAAATGTCATAAAAAACAAATAGCATTATCTTCACACTAGAGGGAACTTGTTTCCTCCTCCCCACCCCTTTTTTCTTCCCCCAATGGAGATGGTGGGTTCTTCCAATGAGAAGACTTGCTGGTTATCTCGGTCAAATCCATACACCCACGGCTTGTACCACATGATGATCTTTGACAGGAATTTTGGGTTTCTTTCAAGCCTTTGCTGGAAGCCTGCGCTCTTGTTTGTAGAATTTTTCTGCTCCTGACTCAGCAGGCAAGGCAGCAATTGAGCACGTGTTCTGGTTGTCTTTCGAAATGCTGTAAACTGACCCACACAAAAGATTCGAACATTTTAGCTACTTCGTGGATAGTGATTTTTCTGTTTGTGATGATGAAAGTCCTTCACTTTATCCACATTATCATCCATTTTCTAACTACATGGATGTTCAGCATCTTCTGCAGAGTTCCCACCACTTCAGAATTATAGGAAACTGCATAAAAACTTTTGTTCATCCCACTGTTTGCTCTTCAAAGCTACTTGCAACATTGCAAAAGTTTCCATAGCATTTTTTGCCAGTGTAAAGCAAAATTTGATGCAGACATGTTTTTCAAACCCTCCATTTTCTAGGTACACTGAAATTTGAAGTGGAATAAGAACAGACATTTATATTCAACAAAACATTATTCAGCAGTCACTTGTGCTACAGCCTTGTTAGCTGCAGTAGTCTTATCTCATGGTCAGTCTGGGAAGCACCTGTGCACCAGCTGAAAATTTTCTGAGTTTTTATTCAGCTTTGCTCTGGAAGTGGTGACGTAATGGACAGAATAACAGACATGGCCTCCCTGTACTTATTGTTGTTTCATGTGTAGAAAGCTAATGAGTGTTAAACGTGGTGAATAATTCCTCAATGTGGAGAATTTATGTGTGATTTTTTGCTTGTTTAAAGAATTTAGAGTAAATTACAAAGGGCTGTATGTAACTTTTTCATCATTATTGTTCAGTTAACCACATTGCATGAAACGGAAGGCTTTAATGTAAATTTGTTTTGTAGTGTGTACCATTGAAGAGTGAGATGGAATTTCTCCGTCAAGCATCTACAGCCCAGCGTTGCTTTCAGCGTGCTCTGGATATTGATGCTACTCATTCATTAATGTGGATTGAATATGGTTCCTTTGTCTATATGGTGCATTCCTTCTGTTCACGTTTACTTAAACAGGTAAAGACCCAAGTTTGTATATTTGTGAACTTCACTTGAGGAGAAATGTTATACTGTAATTATTAAAAATGTGAAGTTTGCTGTTGAAATTGTTGACTGGGGTATATTTCATGATAGTGTATGAAAATTTTTTTTAAAAATTTAATAAGTAAATTGTTTGGAACATTTTGAAAACTGGAACATCTGAAATAAATACTGTTCATTACATATATCTCACCTTAGATCATTTTTTAATAATTATCACAAAGGATTAGTGTACAGCTGTAATGTGAGTAATTTCCTGAACCCTATGTAACCTTAATCAGCAAAAATGTATCTGCTGCTAGCCTTCTTGGTTGAAAGTGAAGCAAAATTTGAACTTACAGATTTTAGTGTGGTGGATATTACATTAACATGTATTAAATTGTAAAAAATTTAAAATGCACATATTTAAAAAAAACTATTGTTTTTTCAACATACTCTATCTAGTTTTTTGTACACTTATTTGCACATTCATGTAATTTTTTTATCCACTCTAGGAAGCTTTTGGAGTGCTTTTCAGTTCCCCTATAACCACATCTTGAATATCTGTTGTGGAGTGGAATTTCTGACCTTTCAGGGCAAATTTGAATTTGGGGGAGGATAAAATAGTTGGCTGGGGCAAGATGTAGGATGGGTGATGAAGCACAGCAACCTTACTAGTATCCAATATCTGCTTCACAGTTGCAGCATTATGTGATGGTACATTACTGTGCATCAAGAACCAACCTTTTGATCAGTATAGGGCCGGCCTCTTTCAATTCATTCATCTTAAGAGCCATTCCATAATATATCTGTAATGTGCTGTAGTAATGGTTTGGCCCTCTGGATGGAATTCTCAGTGGACAATACTATCTGTATCAGAAAATTGGTGAGCATTTTCTTCACGTGAGATTTTTAGAAACACAAATTTTTAAGTTTTGGTGAATTTTTCCCCACCCAATCCATGCTCTGTCCCTTTGTTTCAGGATTCTATGCAAAATGCCATGATGCGACACCTGTAATGATTTTTTCTCATCCTGTGCCATGGAATCTATTCTTTATAAATCAGCATTTAATTCAAAAGAGTTGAGTCTGTGCTACATTTTTTATCTGTGTCTCTTTAAATTTTTGCATATGGTTAAAAAGAAGCATTTGTATCTTCTTAACCAACAAAGTTGAAATAATGACATAAGTAGCATGGAGTGGGATATAAAACAGAGATATTTCATCACATCTTAAAAATGCAGTAAAAGTGTTTAATGGCTACATACACACAGTAAATTTCCACAAGTTTCAAAATCTTTAATTTATTTTACTTTGGTTTCTGTATGAGGCTCCAAATTTGCGTAGGGGGTTCCAGTTTCAAAAGTTGTAGAGTTGTGCCATGGTGTGGTAGTCTCAGACACAGCTTCTTACTACACACAGACCCACATACTTCACCACACTCTACTTGAAAACTTTGCTAGTCCCACATCATATTCCATCACATTTTACTGAAGGCTTTTCTCTTCACAACCCTTTCAACAGTACACCACACACAACATCTTAGGTGCATGACAGACTGAGGCCGGTCAGAATTTGCTGAGTATTATTCCAGTCCACTGACTTATGCTCTCAGTGCACATATCTTTCGTGAGGGTGAATAAAAAATCTCTACACAAAGAAAGAAGAAATATGACAGAGATATTTCAGCACATCTTAAAAATGCAGTAAACATTTTTAGTGCCTAAATAAATAATAAATTTCCAAAGATTTTAAAATTTTCAATTTATTTTTCTTACATTTATGGTCGAGGCCCCAGTTCTGCATAGGGAGGTCCAGTTTGAAAAGCCTGTAAAGTTTCAGAGATGTGCCTTGGTGTGATAGTTCAGAAGTAACTTCTGTCTACACATAGTCCCACGTTGCTCAGGGTCCCTGCTTCATCACTTTCACTGTCTTAGACCAGTTCAGATATCTGGTTTGGGGACTAACTATGGCCTCTTGGCTGGTGCATTTATCACACAACTGCTTACTGAGGAAGGAGCATTCAGTCCGCCGAACTATGCGGTGAAAACATATGGTCACAGAGTGAACTGCCATATATTTGAACTGTGCTTATGGGTCAGTTTTTGACATCCCATATGAGTTTGTGTATTTAAGTTTGACTGACTTTAGTTCAGATTATAACCCCAAGTGGAGTTTTATGCAAGATGCATCTATTTTGTAGTGCATGTTTAATGACAGTGCAGTCCATATCATTTTTCCAACATTCCCTTCTGTAATAGTACACAGTCTGAATTCATGTGCAGCACAGGTATAAAACAATCTGTGTTCCAGAAGATGTAACATGTTTTTGACAAAAGAAGAGTGACATGGTGTACAGAAATTCTAGTTAAGAAATAAATGATGAAAGTATTAAATATAAGACACATGAAATTAAAAATAATATGAAAGAATATGTTGATGTTTTAACAAATAAACAATTGGTGGTTAGTCCATTTTAGAACTAATATCTTCTGTCACTCATTGGCTTTTTCACAGAGAACCCATTGCTTTGTCTGCAATGATGAATAATGAACAGTCATGAAACCCATGAGTCAGTCAGTGTTAGAGTACTTATTATTGTACTGGAGAAATTCAAGCAGGAAAATCTTTCTAAAAAAACGCACTGTGGCTAGATCTGGCTATGACATGCAACACTTGGCAGAGTGCATCAGTCTTGCTTTCCCTCCTATCATGGAATCTCTCCTTGCTGTCAGCAGCTGTGAGAATAAATTTAAGACCATATTGCAGTGCAGAGGAAAACAAGAAGTGAGATTTAAAAGTGTGAAAGTAGACTAGAAAGCTCTTATTCAATGCATGCTGCATTATTTCTTGGGTGTAAAGTGGCCAGAGCATGAATCTGACCACTGGCCGGCCATCATCTGAAGTGGAGTTAAGAATGAGTGGAGGTGTAATTCTGTACCCTTACATGACAATATGGCAGAGACAGCAAAATCTGTTAGCATTTAAATACTGCTGGTGCAACGTATGAACCATTCATTCCTACCACAGGATAATTAAACCTATGCAGTTGTGTGGACCATTCATAACCTCAGAACTATACCGGTTTCTGCTACATTGTTAACGTATGAGGAACAAATCTTCCATACACACCTTTATTTTACATAAATTTTGCTCCACTAACATGCAGTGTTCATCAGTGAGTAGGTGACTGTCAGATGTTATTTTTTTCAATGATGCACACCATGGAAGGGTAGCCACTTCTTGGGTCATCTTTTATGTCTTCCCTACCACCACAGAAACGAGAATATCACCACTAAATGTTGAAATGACTGTGTGCACTACGGCCATGTGCATTCTTTATTATTTGCGGTGTTTCTGGAGCCCTTTCCTGGTGTATTGCAAAACTTAACCAGTGGTCTTTGTCCTTGCATAATTTCAGTTATGATGCACAAAAAGTTAATTAGCAAAACATGTCACAGCTTAACAACAGCTAATTGTAGACTGATGAAATTTGGCATGTGTTAGTCAAAGTTTGATTTTAATAGTCGCAACCTTTCCCAGTAGATGACACATTATTGTTACAATAAAAACTGTCCTTCACCTTGTCTGGACAACCTTGTAGTTCAAAAACTATAGCCATGGGCCCAAATTGTAGAACTGGCTAAGTTGCATGCATGTAAGGTGGTAACAGTAATGAAAGGTAAAAATTATTGCTTTTTAAATATAGCATTATCCAATTGTTACTCTGTGTATATGAGAATTTTGAGAGGCACAAGTACTTCAAATGTGTTTAATTACAGAAATTAATCAAGTGTGCCTTCTTATGTCTATTTCTTCACGGAATGAAAGTGCATGTAACAGTTATGTAAATATAGTACGTATACCTGCATGGAGTTGAAATGTTTAATTCTTCTGAAAATATTGTCTAGTTGTGCTTTCTAGCATTTTTTGAATATGTGTGGTTATTGATGAAAGACATATTGCTAAAAATATGCCATTTTATAGACATTCAAAGCATATGCCCAGTTGTTAAGTAACATGCCGAAACCTGTAAGTCCTTTCAAATTGCATTCCTCTTACATCTGACTGTTGCATCACATTTACGTTAGTCCATAAAAAATTGTGTCTACATTACATTTACTGCTGTCCATAAAGTTCTGTGTCTGCATCACATTTACCCCAGTACATCAAATGCTTTGCCTGCATCACAATTACTCCAGTCTGTAAAATACTGTGTTTGCAGGAAACAGACAGCCTTAGCCTGGAGATGTTTGAGATACTGGAGAATCGGAAGGAGATGATGTTGGACATAGCAGTGAAGTGTTTCACCACTGCCAGTAAGGTCAGTAGTCATGTGACCCTGTATGTATTCAGCTGAAATGAGTGTTAGATTTTTTGTACTTGACATTATAAATACATTCATTTCAGTTATCTTTTTTCATAACATCATGGAGCAATACCATTCTGAAGAAGTTAATCATCTTATGCCAGTCGAGAAATTCTTGCCATTTGTGGAATCGAAGGCTTGTTGTTATTGTGAAGGGTGTTGGGAAAGTAATGCCTCAGTGTTTGTATACTGCCAGACAAAGTATTGAAATGAAAGAGAGCATAAAATATAGCTTAGAATATGTGCTTTGTTCCTATACCTTATTTTTCCACATAGTCTGCCTCTCATTCAATACCAAGCTGCCATCATTGAACAAGTTTTTCAGACCTGTCACTGTAGAACTCTTCAGGCTCTCCTTGAAACCATTTCCCATAGCAGCTTGGACTTTCGCATCACGTGTGAAATCATTTCCTTTGGGATGTTTCATAAGTGCTACAAACAACCAGAAATCAGATGGTACCAAATCTGAGCTGTAAGAAGGGTGTGGGACAACTTGAAATCTGATGGTCTCTTTCACCACTAGTGGCAGTGCTGGTGTGGGATCTAGCATTGTTATTCTGAAGAAGCATTGGCTCCCCCTCTCTCTCTGACAAACACAATTGATGTGTTGTTTCTACCTATTTGGGTCTACATGTAAGTCATGGAATCAGTTTTCTTCAAAACGTTGGCCAACATTTTGCCTGTTCAGGTCATGTGTTGAAGTGACAGGCCTTCTAGACCATGGCTGGTTGCTCAGGCCCAAATTTCCACCACTATCCCTTAATTTTCTCACCCAATGATGCACAATGCTCATGTCCACGGTACCTACTCCATAAAAAGTTAATAATGATTGGGAAGTTCCAATGGGAGTTTCATTTTCATGTGTCAAAAACTGACAAACTGCATGCTGTTTGAGCTAAGTGCTAACCTCACACAGGTTAAAGTTGTAATTACTCAGTTAAGCTGGTCCCCCCTGCCTCAGTACCATGTACATGTTTTAGCCTTTGATGAAAACAACACAACACATTCTCAGAATATAGCCACATGTGATGCAGATATTCCGTCATATAAATGCTACCATATGTGTGTGTGTGTACACATAACGCTTGCACACACACACACACACACACACACACACACACATATGTTTTTAAAGTAATTTTATATGCAAAATGTTTGAACACTGTTCTCATTATATAAGATGGTGTATGTGAGTTCTTATGTGAAACCATACGATCACAGGCCATAAAAACCGTCAATTTTTAAGACATTTAAGTACATGCCATTGTAATGCTTATTTGCATTTAGCTTTGTTTCACCCTTTATTCTACAGACTTTACATCTGTATATTTTATGTTAAAAATGTGCATTAGATACTGTATTATAAATAATGTTGTGTCTTTGTAACTTCTTTTCATGTATTGATTTATTGATACTGTTATACAATGGCCAGGAAAGGAGCCAGAACATGTAGGAGATAGTTGGTAGGGGTTCTCTCCAGTAAAGTGTATTTGTTGGTTTGATCACTGTAGAGTTACTTGTAATAACCATTTAAAGATTATCCTTATTACAAACTTTCCTGCATAATGAGCCACTTCCCCCCTCCCCCCTTTCAAAGACAAGGGTTTGACTGTATGTGCTGTGATTATTGGCACTGTTAAACTTGGTCTGACTCTCTTTTTCTCTCTATTTGAGCAAGAAGCAGAAATTTAAAAAAAGGTGTGCTTCTGAAAATGTTCCTGTTATGTATTCTGTAGGTGAGGAGTTGAATAAAGGAGGGCAAATGCATATGAAAATTCTTATAAGGAAACCCAATGGAAAGTCAAAGATGCAAGAGTAGTATTGATTTGTATTTCAGAGAATCATTTTTTGGGCTGACAGTTTAGAGCTAAAATAACATGACTTTTGACAGTTTGTTAATGTTAACAGATATGGTACACTGCAGGAGAGAATAGTGGCATTCAGGACGAACGTTGGCTGCATCACTACATGCTGGGCAAAGTGGCAGAGAAAAGAGACCATGATCCAAGTGTGTTCCTTGGCCATTTTGCAAAGGTAATAGCTGTATGTGAAATTATCTCCCCATGGAATGTAATTGCTCTGGGACACAGAATGTTACAGCAAAAGTCTGTTGGTACAATGCTTACTCCAGAAGTAATGCTCTTATGTTTGGTGACAAATGTTTTATTGTGTTTGCATAAGACAGTATATGCTTTACAACAAAAAAATTTTTGTGGGATTCATTATGCATAAAGTATATGAATACTACTTTTGTGCAGTGTAACTTTACACATTGGATTGAAGTTGCATATTATAGCAAACAGAGAGGATATTGTAATAGCAGTTTGGCACAAGGTGGTAGAGGTAAGCACATCAAGATGATGCCAGTGATTTTCACTGTCTTTGACATCATTGATAATGAACCACAAACAAGGTCCGGAACTACTTTGTATGCTGTTAACAGAACGCACAAGTAGTTTGTCTTGTGCTCTTTGTTCTTTATTCACTTTGTACATTACAATGAAACAGCAACCATGATTCAAAACACATATGGTTTGCTTGCTGCCTGTCAGTGGCTCCTCTACATATATCCCCATCTGATGGTAAAATTAACAGGTACATGGTATTTGCTTTCAAATGTATGTGCACCATTTTCTGTGTTACCACACTGTTGTCAAAAAAAATAATTGCCACAGATATACTTAGTGACCCTTGTGTATGGTCAGGTCTTGCATAAGACAGTACTTTTTTATGACATTGTCTTCATAACAGGCTGTGATTTCCTGTTACTTCCTGCACTGATTATTCACAATTTTTCTTCCACCATTGATCCACCCCTGTTCTGTTTCAGTCACTAGGATAAGAGAGTCTGCATGCCAGAATCAAACAGATAAATGTCAGCCTTGAGGCGGAAGTATCTAATGAATGTTGAGAGTCAGTATTACTTAATTATGTATGGTGTGTCAACTTACATTAATCATGTCATTGTCAAACTTGGACCTAATCAATCATGTCATTGTGAAAATTTGACTTATTCTTCAACCCTGAAGATGAAGGTAACATTTTTTCTCCAGAACATCAGTGTTCTGCATAAGCGTGTGATATCACATCCCACAAGACCATCGTCTTAATGTTTATCATTAACGCTGGCTTTGAAGTAAAGAGGAACACTGTGTGAGAGATAGTGGTTTCTTTCTTAGAGATGTCCCTGTCAAACAAGCAGTATCTGTTAACAGATTATGAAATGAAATTAAAATTTTATATACAGTGCTGGTCCATGCTCTCCAGTAAGGTTGGCAAATTTTGTAAATATGCTTATGTCAAAGATGCCAGTTTCACTCTTATTAAAAAATTGATTCCCTTGAAATGAAGCCTGTCATGTTGACTGACAGGCATATAAGAAACATTTTTAATAAAATTGGTGTGATTGAACATGGAATTATCCAAACTCTCATAAAGTTTGTGAACAGTTGTAATTTCAAGTGGAATTCCAGTTTCCTTGTTTATTGCAGTTACATTTCTTCTTTATTCTCTGCATGAGATACAGACTGGCTCATTGAAGTTGTTAATCTCTTTCTGTTTTTCTTGTGTTACTTGTATTAACACTGTGAAGTTTCCTGTAGACTGGGTATATTTTCAGTAGAAAGTTCAGATTTTAATTTGAACTTATTGTTGAAGGTAATGTGAATTGTTCTTGTGAGGATTATTTGACCTTCTTTGGCTGAATGGCAGTCATGTCCCTTTAATTGTAACTCTCCACAGATGAGAGGTAAAACACTTTTCCCTGAGCATGTGCAGGCTTGGGAATTTAAAAATTATAATAACTCCAGCTGTCAGCAGCTACATTGGGTTTTAAAGGATAGATGACTGCTGTTCATGACATTTGTTGCAGGCCTCTGAACACCTTCATCAGAATCGAGCTAGCTATGTCCGTAAGATAAGTTACAGTAATCCACAGAACTTTGCAGTTGAGGCCTTAGAAGTGTACTATAGAATCCATGCTTGCATACTTAAATATTTGGAGCAGAATGAAGGCAGGAAGCTTGAAGATAATGTGAAGACACTTTTTGAAAAACTGCTGAAGGATGCAACTGAGGGACCATTCATGGCCACAAGTTCCAGAGAAACTGATGGGTAATTGAATTTCCATGCCATATTAGTAAAGGAACTCTGTCTTTGTTGGTGTATCGGATGTGGTATACATATGATTGTGCAGTTAATGATATTCTGGTGTTGTAGAGTTCCTGAAGTCATAGTAAAGCCTCTGAAAAACTTTCATTTTGGGCACAAAAACACGTTTCATTTACTGTTACACAGTTTCCAATAGGTAGCAGAGAAAAGGACAGATGTCTGACACTGCTATTTCTTATTATAATGCATGACTGTTCTTTATTATGACAGAGTAACTGAATTCCATGCTTGTTTGCTTTTGGTCATATTTAACTGTTCTTTATAGCCTGAAAGTAATCCAGTTTTCTGCTCACAACTGAACTGTTTACTCGTTGTGTTTAAAGTATGAGATTTGAGGTTTCTGTAACTGTTCACCATATTGCATACACACTGTCACTGTGTCATTTGGAAGACTTTTCCTTTATTTCAGAGGAACCTCCACTCCACCACCCCCTCCCCCATTATCAGGATTCAGGTATGATGGTCTGGGCTAATTTTGTATCCTACTGTCCCACAAAACTTGCGATCTCCTGCGGTGTCATCAGATGGATACTTGAAGTATGTGGGTCTTATAATAGAAGAAGAAATTTCTTATACTTGTATGATTTCTGTTGCACGATTGAGACTACACAAGCCTTTGTTGTTATCCTTCTGTATTTTGTATAACACTATTCTTTTCTGAGAAAAAGATTTTGCCATGTCCCATAATTTCTAGGTTCAGTTTGATCATTTTGAAAAGCATCTCTTAATACTATGTTGTCTGCTGATCTGTCAGCAAGTAACAGCACCCATATTGTGTGACAGATTGTTAAACTTTATTTGGTAGAACTATACTAAAATTTTTTAAACCATTTTCATTGTGGTTTAATTTGGTTCATCTTAAGAACCACTCTTCTTTAGTGTACGAATTAACCGTAACTTACATATTTCAAGTGACATTCAATTTTAATTCCATTCCAGGCTGATATAACATACTCTTTATTGGCATTTTTTCATTGGTGTATATTTGCTGTGACTGAGCATTGCAGTGTCACAACACAACGCTCCTGTATTTCAGCTAACTTAAAGTAGCTGTGGCACTGCAGTTGTGTCCACTATTCAAAGGCCCTGTTAATTGAGGCCTAGGTGCATCAGGACTGTAAGGGCTCGAACCCAATGTTAATTAATCAATCAATATGTCCACTATTCTCTACCAACTACCATTACAGTTTCCTGCTTTGAGTGTTTGTTAACATCAGCCCTGGGTGTTCTAGCAAAGGAAATAATACTATAAAATTGTATAGCATAGTTTCTCTCAAATACTATTTATTAGAATGTTTTGGCAGGAATAGTTTATGTCCCTACTTTCTTATTTCATTAATGCTGAAATAAAACCAGTATGTTCCTATTCCAATCTAGCTGCCAGGACCAGGGTTTAAATTTTCTATTTCCATATGAACTTAAGGGGTTAAATGAACTTTCGCTTTTGCCATTTGACACATTGGGCTGAAATTTGATGAGGACCTCTTTATCTAAAGGCCTAAGCAACTTTTGGAACATGCAGTAGAAAATGTTGTTAATCAGAGCTGTAGATAACCATGTGATACATATATCTTCCATACTTTTGCATGAAGTTTACTGATTATTTTCAGTAAAATTGTCTCAGGCTACCAGCCCTGTGAGGTGGTTAAGCAGTGAGCGAGGCGACTTTTCCAGTACCTTCATCATCCTTGTCACCGCTTCACTGTGGGCAAGGATAGTGGTGGTTTTCAAAACACTGGGTTATTCACCATTTAACCTCTTGACATGGCTAGTGTTCCAAGAGAGTTTTATTGTATTTGGTCACCACCAAAGCTTCAGATTATATATTTACTGATTTTGATGTCACTAATAAAACAGCAAGAGCTGTTACACATGTGCTGTTAGAAGTGTTACCCCAGCTCCCATGTGTGCCCAGCCACCTAACTGAAGTTCACTTCATATGCAACAAATTTATTAATGAATGTCTTTACCAGTAACCAGGAAAATTTTCAATCAAATTCATCTATATGTAATATTAATACAAGGAATGAGCACCATCTTCATAGAACAAATGCCAACCTATCTTTATATTATCCAGACCAACAAATGCACAACATATATATTAATAATATTGTATATATTGTAAGCTCTCCTGCGTGTTTCATTGCAGCTGCATCATCTTCAGGAAGTCTGAACCTTGTACTTTGCTAAAGTTACAAAATTATTGAAATTACAACTCAACAAAATTAGTAGATTACAATGTTCGCATGATTGTTGTTGAATGATAAAACACAATCTGTAAAACATCTGGATAATAAACTGTACAAGATGCACGGTACATACATTAAAATAATGGAAGTCAACCTGTCTTGTTTTCAAAAAAGTACATTTTATGCACGCATCAAAATTGCAACAGTTTACCACATAGTATGACAATCTTGAAGAATGAAATAACAAAGTTTTAAATAGCCTAAAGAAAATACTTAAATTACAGTCTCCTTTTACTATGTAGATGAATTTTTTATCTGTGTAAGTGATCCATGATACTGTTTTGTAAATTGTTTACAGTATTTTACACTGTACGTATTTGTGTATTTATGACTTGTTCCACATTGTACTGCCTTTGGAATAAACTTAGAGATCCATGGAATGTACATATGCATGTATTTATGTATGTATCTGTACAGTGGGAGGTGACTTCCATTTATTAAATATGTCTGCTTCTGATAGTATATTTTGTAAATTTTTGGGCCATAGATGCATGCATATTTTGCCGATTTTAGTGTATAAGAATCTGTTTTTTATAATCTTTTCTATGTACTGAGTGTTTTCATACTTTTATAAGTCAAATGTATGATGGGACTAACCTAAATCAGAAGTAAGCAGGTAGCAGAAGATAAGTTGCTGTGTGGTCTGGTGCATAGATAGGAGTAGGTATGAAACTTGCTGTATGTGGTGACACATACCTCAGGACTGTAGTCTCCGTATTCACTGTTGTGAGAACCTCAAATCTCCTACATGTAGCAAGGTGGTATTTCACAACTACAATAAAAGCTGCAATAACTAGTACTGTATGATCTGGAAGCTCTGTGAACTGGAAATGGACTAAGAGGCTAATTACACTTATTAGTCCAATAAGCAGCATGCATCTGGCATCAATTCTGAGAGTATCGCTCTCACTTTTTGGTGTGTTGTTGGTTTTAAGGGGCACATGTGCACCATGTTATGTAAGTAATGATGTAAAGGAATAGAGAATATGGCAGGGAAGACTTTAGTGGATGTCAGTTGCCAAATTAAGTGGTAAAGTCTGTCCACATTGTGTCTATGTAGACTAAGACTCACATTAATTATAACATTCTAATATATGAAATATTGTTATGTCTGGCAGTCTCTTGGTCATAGAGGTGCCTGGTGTTGCAACTTGTACTGTGTTGCTTCCGTCTATATGCATGTGAAAAGGTGCTATTCCTAACAATCAATAACCTGAGGTATCACATTATTCTGAAATGTGTTATGTGTAATGGAATTTTGAATAGATTCTCTTAAATAGTTCTGTAGAACTTGAAGTGTTTTTATGTAGAACCGAGAGTTTTCTTTAGTTCATTATATGTGCTTCATATAGATTGCACTGATTTCTTGTTAACTGAATTCATTTAAAGTTCTTACATCTTCATAATTTTCTTTTATTTTGAATTTGTTCATTCTAGGAAAGCAGAGAGTGATGATGAGCACAAGAAGAGACGACTACATGAGTCCTTAGATGATGTGTTTGAAGATGTCACACTTACAAAGAAAGCACGTCTGGATTTGCCTGTGGTTAGATCATTATAAAATATGAATTGCTAAGTATACTGTTAGGTTGACAGCTGTGAATGGCCATTTAAGAATGCCTCATAGTAAATGCTTCAACCCCTTACAGAACAGTATTTTCTGGGAATCAGGGTGGCTAGACAAAGAATTGTGACATCGTAGCTTTTATATAGAAATGTAAAAGTTGATTTATATAATACTGATTGTCAACAGTGATTTTTGGATTGCCTATTTCATCTTGTCTTGCAGCATGTGAACATTTCTAGAATTTTCTTGATGTGTAGTATTGTTTTTATATGGGGTGGACATCTATGACCTGCACACGCATAATGACATTTTAATTAAACGAAAATTATGAAGTTATAACTGACAGTGGAAATGTTCTAACAGTATGGATTATATTTCATGCACTTACAGCGACTGTATTTTGATTAGACTTAGTTATGCACTGACACTTTGTACCCACCCCCCTTCTATTGCCATGGTTGAGTATGGGTAGATCTATACCTCTTCTACCCCAGAGTGCCTACTTGGCATCCTGTGGAACAGCTTTATGTTTCTGTTTCCACTTTGTACCTGTAATTGACTGTTGGGTAATGTACATAGCATGGTTACACTGCGATAGTGTGTGTGATGATATTTCAAAATTGAATTCTTTGAATCTTTTAAAGCCCGTTGTTACATACCACCTACTCTAACATTCAGAAACTCTGGATTTAGCCCATTTGGTGCATGTACATTTTTTTGTATGATTCACGCAATAAACAGCTTGTATTTCGCTGAGCAGCATTAGGTAGATGATAATTATAATAGAGAGACATTGTGTATTCTATGAGGTAGGAACTGGAAATGTAAACTAATTAGATAAACTTCAGGCTTCAAAGCGTTAATGACAATAGTTAATTGTGTTGGTATGGCTAACAAATCCTTGCAGTAGTTGTAATAGTATTAGAGGTCTGTTTTACGCATGACATTCCAAACTTTAGTTCTTGTAAAAGTGAACATATTTGTTTTTGAAAACAAGCTTCTCACATGTCAGTGTATAGAAATTTGGGTAAAATTGGTTACAACACCCAATCACACATTGAGAATGATGAGACTTATAATTTTTTCTTGTCTTGTAGGATATATGTGTGATGGAGGATGTTATTGATGTGATGGAAGATCTCATAACTAAAATCACTGAAACAGAAACTAGGAGGAATCAGTCACCATCAACAGTTCCAGCATCAGATGATGTAACAAATGTGAACCCAGTCAAGAGCAAAAGTGGCAATATGGAAATAATTGTTCTCGATGAGTCACTGCCTAAAGCTTTTGAATGTCAAAATGAAATTAATGTGCAGGTTGATCCATTAAGTACAGACATTGAGAATGTTGTCATTAAGAAAGAGCCAGTGACAGAAATGGTTGTCTGTAAAGAAGTAATACGCACTCTAGATGCTGAAGACAATTTGGATGACATTGATTTAGCAATGGAAGTTGTTGAAGAAATTGTTGTTGAAGAAGTAATAGTTGATGACGAACTGGATCCAACAAGTAGTGGTGAGCATAAAGCAAATGGATGTGAAGAACAGGTTACCGAGTTCAAAACATTGCAAGCTTCCACCAGTATTATGGATGATGAAAGACTGAAGGTTCAAGCAGATGCCAGTAGGTGTCCACAGTTAATTGACTCTAAATTCGAAGGTAGTGGAGATATTGGAAATGGTGAGGATGGTGATGATGAATGTGAAGATGATGATGATGATGATGATGATGATGATGATGACGACGACGACGATGATGAGTATGATGGTGATGATGATGATGAAGAAGAAGAGGGAAAGGATGTTAAAAAAGATGATCTAACTGGAGGGAATGGTGTGACAACAGACAACAAACCACCAACATTAATTGAACGGCGACCAGAAGTAGAGGATCTGGAAAATATAATACCTGAAGTTTCTATAAATCGACGCAGTTCTCAGGAGAGCACCACAACCACAACCACCACTACAACTACAGAAACATCAACAGCAAACTCTTCCTCCAGCAGCAGTGATTCTGAAGGTGATTCATCAACTAGTAATGAGGACTCGAGCAATTCTTCATCAAATAGTGATTCTGATAATGGTAGTGAGTCCAACTCAGAGGAAGCAGAACCAACAACTGCAACACCAAGTGTTGCATCATCTTCAGTCACAGACAAGAAGACGAGACAAATACCAGTAACTGCCAAGGGTGGTGGTGCCAAGAAGAGAGATAGTGCTCAAAATGATGGGCAAGGTCCTAACCATGGTTTGTATGTTATATGATGGAACTGAATTTCACAATTATTAACCCTTTAGCGCCGAATGACATATATATATATGTCATGCAGTGAGCCCTTTAAATGGCCGAACAGTCATTAAATTGGACGGGGATTTAATTCTGGCACGAAAGATAAAATTCTGGTGCCAAAGGGTTAACACTAGCAAAAGTAATCGGTACAGCAAATAATCAGGCTTTTTATTTGCAGACATACCTGTTTATTGCTGATTTCTGTGTGTGTGTGTGTGTGTTTGTGCGTGCGTAAGTGCGCGTGCCTGCCTGCCTGCCTAGACCTTGAGGTTTTGTACATTACACTTTGTCCTATAAAGTTTTGTTGACTATAAATGAATGAATGAAATCATTCAGTTACTACAGACAGTCTCATTTTACACCAGGGATACGTTCTTGAAAAATGTAGCGCCAATTGAAATTAAGCACACAAAATTCCCATTTAAAACAGTGTACTTCCTGTAGGTTAGAGGATTGATAACCTTACCCTGTATCATGTATGACTATACCACTAGAGCACGTACAGACTCACAGAATATATATGTACTGTGTGTCCAGTATATATACATTTCTGTGCAGGATACAATTCTGTACAATATGTATGTTTATTTCTAAAACTTACATCCATAGTTTTGCTGCAGTTCATTCCAATAGGAATGTGGTAGTCTTGCTGCACAAATAAACACTTTAGTTCCTGACTTAGTAATTTCTCAGCTTTGTCATGAATTGTATGTGCACTTCTGTGAGCAAGTCTAACATAATGGCATATGTCAACAATTCATACACCTTTTTACAGGTGATGTATTAGTCAATTTATCTTCAATACTGATTATCTTTCACAGATTTTTCACTTGGATTTCACTAGGTGATATAGGTTTATGTTTCTTACTCATTTTCGTACCAAAAGCCAATGGTGATGAAGGGGGCATTACATGAGCTGCCTGCTTATATCACCAGTGTAACCAATCCGTATGTGTGAATGATGGTGTGACAGTGACATCATTTTGTGCTAGCCTCCAACACAAAATCAGGTGCAGCCACATTTTATGTATACCAAATCGCATTATACTGAAGATTTTCTCATATGGTCTTTTCCAAATTGCATTAAACCAAACATTATCACATAAATTTGAATAGTGATGTAAATTTTCAAGTTGCATTAAAGCAAAATCACACCACAAAAAACTCAAAAAAAAAGACACTTCTCTTTAAACCTTAGTGCCCCCCCCCCCCCCAAAAAAAAACCTGCAGAATGCAAATAATGAGGTCGAGATTTTGCCCATAACCTCAATGAAATTGTTGGAAAAAGGGAAAAAATGGTTATTGATGATGTTGGTCTTTCAGGGTGACCCAGAAATCAAAGGTCATTGTCTGCCATGGAAAAGTCTGATATTTTATTTATGAGTACATGTCCCCCCCCCCCTCCCTTCTGTGAAAAGAATTTGGTTGTCAGTAGTGAAAATCATTCTTATTTGCTGTTCTCTTGTAAAAAGAATTGCCCATTATGAATTTTTTTTTTTTTTCAAAAAAACACCTAACAAGTATTCTGCCTTCAAGTTTTGGAACCTCTGTAGTGCCATACAGAGGTTGTTCGTCCTACCAATGTCGGCACTCTGGTACACTGATTAGAACTGCTAGATTTTACTAATGTTTTTCTCAGTACCACTGGGTGTGGGTAGCGAGCTAATAAGCACTAGTTATAATATTAAACATATCGGTAGTATTTGCCACCAGTCAGGTTTCTGCCATGCACAAGGTTTAGCCACTAGGACTCCGGGTTAAATAAAACAATCACTTAACCAATTCCACAAATAAATCAGCCACAAGTAAGAAAATAAATTTGTATTCTACTCTATCTAACATTTTACTACAAGTATAAGTAATATCCTAACAAATGCACTGTGGTAGAAGTAAAATAAATATCTTGCCCAATTTGTGTTTAAGCCAAATATGCGCATTTAGAATTTCTAATTTAAGTTGCCATATCAGTTTTGAAAGTCTTGCTCTACTTGAACAAACGTAAGTTTTAAAGTTTCTAATTAATGTAATCCAGTCGGCATAACTTACCTTTGAGTATTAGAAGACAGTACAGTATAGTCAGTATAATATAGTCACTTTAACAATGCACCACTTTCACAATGTAGCGTTAAAGATACGTAGCAGTTGGTAAACGTTCAAGCATCGAGTGAGAGCTGAATCATCACTATTTGCTCAGTTTTGTAGGGGCAAGATGCAAGGTAAACATTCTTTTCAGTACCGCGAACTGTCACGTCACCGCCGGGGTTCTATACACCTAAAGTATATTGAACTAATTGGTATTTGCTGACCCGGTAACGGTGAGTGACCATTCATTTCCGTTACATGAAAGTCATATAAAATTTAAATATTATCTAGTCTTACAAAAGAAACTCAAATTTGTGATATGCATTACACCTCCATAGAGGGACAGACCATGTCTGTCATTGAGCAAGTAGATTTTGCAACTTGGCAGAGTGCTCACAGAGCACACTGCCACTAATAATGCAGCCAAAAAAATAGTCCTGTTGGAACATCTGCATGTATCTTGTTCTTGTTAGCATAACTGAACTCTATTATGAAAAGGTGTAATTTTGAATCTCTTAAAAACATTTGTAGCACTGTGACATAAGTACTGCATTATCTGTCTGCCATTGATTTTGAGCAATGATACCAGCCATGACAGAGATGTTGAATGTGTATAGAAAGTCAGCAGTTTAGTACTTTAATGGTGATCACATTCAATAGAGGCTACAGAGTCTCTCTCCTCCAGCAGAATTAGTCCACCTATTCAGTTGTCATACCCTCAGCTTACATTGTTAGCACTTTATTGTCACTTTATTGAGGTCTGATATTGCACTTTTTGATTTACTGTTGCTGTAGATCATTATGACCTGGTACGATGCTGTCTGATTGCTTTGGAAGAGTGTGTTCTTCGGTTTCCTCAGCATTACAAATCCTTGTATCGTCTGACACATTTTTACTTCCACTCCAAGTTTCATCGCAATATATCTAAGTGCCAGGACCTCCTTCTGGGAACCTACAAATGCCTGCCTATGGAGGGGAGGTCTGCCAATGCAAGCTTTCAGGGTCTCTTTGCTGACAGAAGGAGCAGTAACTTTTTTAATGTGAGTCACTTGAACACATTTTATAGTGTTTTTCAACACTGTGTTGTTAACCAGAGTCAGAAAGTTTATCAGTATTTATTGAACCCACAGATCTCATAATAATCTTTATTACTGTCTTTTTTCAGACTGGAGATGCTTTGGGTCATAATGGCTAATATTTTCAGATACATAATAAAAACTTGGGTGTTCATGATGTTAGCATGTCCTTCTGCTAAACATGCCAGCTTCTTGTACACTGCAGATTTAAAGTACATGATCTTTTTTGTTCTGATGTTGGGAACATCACTGTTTCGTATCACTGGAAGTGGTTCACTCTTGTCTCCACTTTTACAGAAACTATCAGAAAGATTAACAACAGCTGTTGGGGGGAGGGATGGTTTGGATAACCCAGGAATTTGGACCAGTGTGGGGAAGCACTATGGTATAGATCACATACAAAAAGTCATGACTCAAGAGTTGAAGTGTAACTGACATCTGTGACATTCACAAGCTCATATCCTCACTACAGAGGACATAAACATAGACTGGCTGCCTCCAGTGTCTTCACCCATGTCTTGTATCTCAGAGAGTGGATTCTTTCAGGTTTCCACCAGGTGGTCCAGGCCATTTATCAGATCATTTGAAGGGAAGACTGGCTTCTGTTTTGTCTGAAATTGACTGGACCATATGGAGATCAAAACCACCAAGATCCAGAGTACTGAAAGATTACTCTACTTTGATTTTTATGAAAACACTTTAGAGTAGTTTATGAATATATGTGGACTGTAAATAGAACACACTATATATTCAGAGACCTTCAGACCTACAGGGAAAGACCGTAAGATGACATAAATTTCGTGACTATTTTCTGGTTATATAATCTGAGGTATTAGCAAATTTAAGAATACAAAGAAGAGAATTGTGAAGACAAAATAGAGGGATAGTATAGAATGCCTTCCACAACACAGATTAATCACTAGGTTCAGAAGAGGGGGGATCACTGTTTATTATTTTCTCTTTGGTGTCATTTTTAGACATAAAGTGTACATCTACTTTTGATTCTATTGACATTTTTTGACCAAATTTTATACAGATTGTACTTTGTGGCCCTTGAATGTTATGCAAAGCCACCATCTTTGCAGGATATCCTCTTCATTGCCAGTGATGTATTCAGCTATTGGTTATGCAACCTTTTAACCCATCCACCTTGCCCATGTTGTTGATGTAAGCTGTCTGTGTGTGTGATGTATGCTGGCTGCTAGGGCATAAGATACTGTGCATTCACTTTCAAGTATAACATGTTACAGCCAGTTACTTTGGTAGTCACCCAAATTACTTAGAACATCAAATATAAGTCATTTTTCAGTGATAGTAACTTTTAATGTCAGCAATTCTGTAGGAATCAGTAGCCTGTAATGGCCTTATTGCAGCTCATCTCAGTCTCTCTTCTCATTTAATTAGGCACTAGTAAATAAAACCTTTTTAAGAGTTGCAGTTTTTGCCATTCTAGTCTGTCTGACATTTTTAGAAGTGTTTTTCAGTAACACATTTCAGCACATGAAGTTAAACAGAAATTTACCTGCGAGTTTCACCGTGCCTGTATCTGTCTCTCCAGCCCTTCATCCACCTGTCTATGTACAACAACTGAAGTACCACTGAACATATTTTCATGACATTTTTGTATTACAGAGTTTTAATAAAATGTGTTGATACATTTGAACCCTGATCAAAATCAGGAAAATACAAACTTACTCTGTGCATGAGGACTAAAAATGCCTCTGCATGAATATTATAACTACTAGATATTTCTTGTAGTAAAAAGTATTTTCAGCAGAAACTGTGGAGAGAAATGGAACACGATTTCCATGTCATTATACTTTTCCCATAAGTCAAGTAGCATTTGAGACAGTTGCGAAAAAGTGAGCAAATGTATGGTAGATCTGTTATGCTCTTGTGCAGTCCTTGCTTTTTTGGCCCTCAGTGATTTTTCTTGGAATAATATCGTACATAATTGAAATAAATGCTTTGTAAGCATTTTTATAATTTTACTAATATTGCTTTACCCTTGGTAAGTATTAATTAATCTTATGAATAAATTTTTTGTAAATCTGTGTACATTATTTGGCTATTTGTTTCACATGAATACTATCACACAAAGGGTTTCCTATGTGGAATAGGGAGTGTGGCGTATACCAGTGTCTGAGATAGACCGGCCAGGAAGTTTTGCTTCCCATATGAGCCGCTGCGTTCTACTGCTGATGGAAGTGCTGCGGGAAGTACGGGATCACAGGATGTTACTGGAGCTGTGTCTGCAGCTGAGGCGAACCCCTGAAGCTGACAAGTTAGTTTATTAGAATTCTAACAGTTACATATGTTGGCAATTTTCATTTTATTTTACATCACTTCTCATGCTGAAGTGTTTGTTTGTGTGTTTATGTGTTCTCAATATGTAAACTACATGTTTTTCATTTTTAGTCAATACATTTATGAGCCAGAATTTTCATTGAACTTCCAAGATGAACATTCTAAATTGAATAGGAAGTAATTGTGGCCTTGTAGACAGTTCTTTTGTCAGTGGCAGCTAGTGCCTCAATTTTGGTGCTGCACTTCTGTGAAGAAATGTAAAATAAAGTTTCCAAATTGTTGTAAATGGTAATATAGTCTAATGCAAGGGTCAGGAATTCCTGAATTAGTGGATGGAGGGGGGGGGGGGGGGAGTGTATAGCACCAGTATCTTTTCCAGTGAACTTGCTGCCCTCATTTTCAGGGTAGTTCTAAGTACAAAACTTGTACACATTCTTTGTTTACTACCCTTAAATTTTGGTATCCAAATTCCAGGCTGCACATTGTCATATCCCTGAAGATGGATGTCTTTAAATTTTATTACAGCATATTTGTAAATGCTAAGATCATAGTAAAAAAGGAAGGGCAGCAAAACACCTCCTATATTGGATGCAAATAAACATGGCTCTTAAGTAACAAGACTGCATGTGCAACTCCTGACCTTCGCTGTTGATTATGTAAGTAAATATATACGAATGAACTGCTGCATGTCTCTCCAGTCATGTGCCAAACCACGCTGTATTATGACAACTTAGGGTCCAGTGATAGAGCTTTTCTTATAAATTTTTTTTAACCTTCCCTGATTGTGCTTGATGAATGCTGATCAACAAATGAACATCAGATTTCTAGTAAAACTGGAGAAAACTGCCATTAAAACCTTCAATTTGTTACATGAGGCCAATGTAGAGGATCCCTATCAACAGCTGATGTCCTTTGAGTGGCACAAAAGATTTTCAGAAGGAAGAGAGCATTGAGAAGATTCCAGTTAACCTAGCTATATGGTAACAATGAAAACTAATGAAAACATGGAAGAGTGAAAAGTATTGTGAGAATAGATCATTATTTATGTATCAGAATGGTAGGGCGGGAGTTGAATATGGGCAAGGAGACAGTGACACAAACAAGTTTCAACATGGAAAAAGTGTGTGTAGAAAAAATGGTCCCACAGTACCTGGGTTAAGATCATAAGTAGGCAAGAAAGCATATTTGTTCTGAGGTTTTGGAGACAACTGGAGGAGATACAAATTTTTTGAACACTGTGGCTGAAGGCTAAAAAGCTTGGCTTTATCAGAGTTACTTAAATCACTGTGACAAAATAATTTCAGGGACATTGCAAGACATGGAATGATGTATGGAAAGAAATGTGGCTTCTGATAGAAGTTACTTTGAAGAAGTAACATGTATATATAATTAATAATATACTGTTTTGAAGTTGGCCTCTTTATTTGATAGGCACACCTCATATAATAATTTTTTTTTTAATCTACTTGGCATTCAGGTCTAAAAGACAAGCAGTATGTTCTTATGTTGAGGACAGTAGGATTTTTTGTCACTGAATTGTGTGTGCTGTGCAAGGTGATGAAGTGTCTTTGAAATCTGAACGACCTGGGTAGCAGATTGCGCTTTTGTTACTTGATATGGCTTGGAGTGACCCAACTCAGAATTGCATAAACCTTCAGTTAAACACATTGTGGAAACACCAAGCTGTGATAATATACATACATTCTGTTCCTTCTGATCCTTCCCCCCATTGTTTTAACAGCAACAAAGTTCTAATGTATAGTTATAAATGTTAGTTATTTTTATAAATCTTTGCAGAAAGTACCTTCGTGATTCTGAAAGAGAGCAGTTGTGTCGTCAAGCCTTGACACTAGCACTGCAAGCACTGCGGGCAAAACTTCGTGACGGACCCGTAACAAGTGGACTGGTGGTGGAGATATACCGAGCATACGTACGAATCCAAAGACACATGCCACAGAAGGAATCCATTTTTGCATCTTTACTGGCTGAAGCATACAAAAAACTTACAAAGGTGTGTTCTGTAAGAAGATGCATACCGGAAAATGTAATTAATTCAAAGTGGTAGTGGGGAAAAGGGGGGGGGGGGGGCTTTGAATTTGGTGATTTCATTTTTTTTTTTTTTTTTGGCCTTTTTTTTGTGTTTGGTTGATTGCCTGTTTTTAAGTTGTTTTTGATT
>Ga0131853_10002238_pt1 | contig 34687 bp, 33 predicted proteins | sample TergutLab28metaG_FD_92764 | JGI IMG/M metagenome (GOLD analysis project Ga0131853, IMG submission 92764) | Labiotermes labralis P1 segment gut microbial communities from Petit-Saut dam, French Guiana - Lab288 P1 (version 2) (version 2) | ecosystem: Host-associated > Arthropoda: Insects >... | reverse complement strand
AGATACAGACGGGCATCGGACGAACCGGACACTGGTTCACTTACCAGGGGATGGACATACATCCCGACGCGCTGTCCTTCGCGAAGGGCATCGCCGGAGGGCTGCCAATCGGCGGTTTCCTGGTCGGTGAGAAGCTTCGCGGCGTGCTTGTAGCGGGAGATCACGCCAGCACGTTCGGCGGCAACCTTGTGTGCGCCGCCGCCGCTCTTTCCACGCTTGACATACTCGAGTCGGTTCTACCCCAAGTGACGGAAAAAGGCGCGTACATACGCTCCAGGGTAGAAGGGATGAAGCTGCCGCGCGTGGCCGAAGTCCGCGGCAAGGGCCTCATGATCGGCGTAAAGATAGACGGCATACCCCCGGCGGATGTCAACAAAAAACTGCTTCAAGCGGGGCTGGTCAGTCTTACCGCCGGTTCCGACGTCATACGTTTTCTTCCGCCGCTGGTAATAGGCATGGAAGACATCGACGCCGGCCTTGAAATATTCGAGCAAGTGCTAAAAAATCTATAAATGTGAGTTCGATGAACAAAAACCGTTCATCGAACCTTGATCTTAGAGCCTGTTCAATATCTTTTTGTCTTTGGATTGGCGAGTCCAGTTTTTCGCCATTCTAGAAGGAGATGACGCCGCGTACCTGTAAGGTACGCAAGGAATCGACGACGACCCGGGGTCCCCATAAAGCCCGGTTTTGGCTTTATGGGGTGGACTGTGGCGGAAAACTGGCCGCCAAGACAAGGACGAAAAGATATTGAACAGGCTCTTATCCGCACAATTTGCGGATAAGCACCTCAAATTCTGCGGATAACCTTGAAAAATGCTTCGCATTTTCAGTCGCTTACGCGACTGGTTCGACTTCGTCGAACTCAGGTTATAGAACACACATCAAGAGGAGGATATTCGCTATGAAGAAAGACCTTACCAAGATGCTTGACCTTACAAAAGCTGAGATACTCAACATTTTGAACCTAGCCGACCAGATGAAGAAAGAGCAGAAAATCGGCAAGGAGCACAAACATCTCGCCGGAAAAACCCTGGCCATGATATTCCAGAAATCTTCCACGCGTACACGCGTTTCATTCGAGGTCGGAATGTACCAGCTCGGCGGCCACGCGCTGTACCTTTCGGCCAACGACCTGCAAATGGGGCGCGGCGAGCCCATCGAGGACACGGCCCGCACACTGTCCCGCTACGTTGACGGCATAATGATCCGCACATTCGCACATTCCGATGTCGAAGACCTCGCGAAGTGGTCGACGGTTCCGGTAATAAACGGCCTGACCGACTTCGAGCATCCGTGCCAGGTTCTGGCCGACCTCATGACCATCCGCGAATACATGGGCAAGCTCGAAGGCGTAAAGCTGGCATACATAGGAGACGGCAACAATATGTGCAACTCTCTGATCGCCGGGTGCCTGACATGCGGAATGAGCATTTCCGTGGCCGTACCGGAAGGCTATGACCCGCACCCGGATGCGCTTGCGTTCGCCAAGGACTACCCCGGCGCGTTCACACTGCACCGCGATCCGCTGGAAGCCGTCGCGAACGCAAATGTTGTGGAAACCGACGTCTGGGCAAGCATGGGGCATGAGTCCGAAGTCAAGGAGCGACAGGAAGCCTTCACAGGCTACCAGATAAACAAGCGTCTCATGGACGCCGCAGACCCGGGCGCGATCGTGCTGCACTGCCTGCCCGCCAAGCGCGAACAGGAGATCACGGCCGACGTATTCGAGGCTCACGCGAACTCCATTTTTGACGAAGCCGAAAACCGCCTGCACGCCCAGAAAGCCGTGATGGCGATGCTGATGAAGTAATCTTTACAAATTTTTCTTGAAAATCATTAACACATATGGTACAATGAAGGAGATATTTGTTTACATTACCTGTGTGACTAGAATAGGAGGAAAATTTTCATGAAAAAATGCTTAACCGCGTTAGTAGCAGCTTCGACGGCGCTCATACTTTTGACCGCTTGCGCCCAGCAGCCGGGGGGAGGAGGCGGCGGTACGGAACACCTGATAATGGCCACCGGCGGGGCAGCCGGAACATATTACCCGTTCGGCGGCGTAATCGCCTCGGTCGTGACTGCCAATGTGGAAGGCGTCAACATAACAGCCAATACATCCGGCGCTTCCGTAGCAAATGCCCGCGCCCTTAACAACGGAGACGTCGAGCTTGCTCTTATGCAAAACGATGTAATGTACTATGCGTTCACAGGCACGGAAATAATGTCCGACGACGACCCAATAGCCGAACTTCGCACAATCGCCACACTCTATCCCGAGGTAGTTCAGTTGGTTGCGACGGCAAGCTCCGGCATCACAAGCGTAAATGACCTCAGGGGAATGCGCGTGGTCGTGGGCGACGCCGGAAGCGGAACCGAGGCCAACGCCATGCACGTTCTGGGCTCTTACGGCATAACGCTGAGCGACATAGGAACTGTCGAAAATCTGTCCTTCGGCGAAGCCTCCACAGCAATGCAAAACGGTAATATCGACGCGGCATTCGTCACCGCCGGCGCTCCGACACCCGCAATCGTCGAGCTTAACGCCAACATGAACATAGTTCTCGTCCCGATCGAAGGCGCGGCCGCCGCGGGCCTGATATCCCAATTCCCGTTCTATACCGTATATGAAATATCCAACGACGCGTACGGCATACCCGGCGTAACGACCGTCGCGGTCCGCGCCACACTCGCAACTACTACCGCGCTGAGCGAAGACACCGTTTACGCCATTACCAGAGCGATGTTTGAAAATCAGTCGGATATCGCAATAGGACACGCGAGAGGAAATGAACTGAACCCGTATGACGCTCTGTCAGGCATCAGCGTACCCCTGCATCCCGGCGCCGAAAGATTCTTTAGAGCGGAAGGTTATATCAACTAAGCTGTGAAAGACAAAACACATATATGGCTGGTCATTGTTGCCGTCATATCGCTAATTATGATTTTTGTCCTGTTCCGAAGCGAATACTACATAGTATCCGAGCATAACGGCAGATTGTTATTCGCTTGGGCAGTCAATAAGGGCGAAAGGTTTGAGGTGGAATTTATACACTCCCTTAACCTTTCGCCTATTGTTGATGTGTTTGAATTCGCAGACGACGGCATGGTTCTGCGAAAAAGCATGTTCAGCGCCTTAGGCGCGGGTACGCCGACGCCCGCCGACTTTCCGGGCTCTGAACTTATTCACTCGGATGGCATGTTCAAGCTTATCGGGATAGACAAGCCAATGGAGGCTTTCTCCATCCTTACCTCGGACGTGCCCGATCACCGTGTTTCCTTCGGCGAGCGTGAAGCGCGTCTGCTTGAACTGGTCGCGTCAGGCCGGTCGGTGACAATCGAGGTCAGGCGCATGTCGCTGGCCAAGCGGCTAATAAGAACCCTTTAAAAAGGAGAGTAAGCATGATTCCGTTTTTTAAGAAAAAAGAACAGCCGCAGCCGGACGCCGTAACAGCGGACGGAACAAGCGAACTGAGTTCAGCCGAAATCGCCGCGAAGTTTGAAAAAGCATCGGCCTTTCGCAACAATCTTCCACAGAAGATCACATTCGCCATAGGCGCGATACTTGTCGCGTACTCCACATTCCAGATATACGCGAGCATCTTCACTATTCAGGCGCGCCAGCTTCGCCCGATTCACTTGGCGTTCGCGCTTGTGCTGGTGTTCCTGCTCTATCCCGCGGGCAGCAAGCAGCGCCGCGACCGCATCGAATGGTATGACTACATACTTGCCGGAGCCTCCGCGTTTGTAACGTTGTACATTCCCTGGAACCTCGACCACATAGTACGCAACATAGGCAATTACGGCACAACGGAAATAGTCATCGGCGCTGTCGCCATACTGCTGGTGCTTGAAGCGTGCCGGCGTATCGTCGGACTGCCGATCCTTGTTATTGTCGTAGCGTTCCTGCTCTATACATTCTTTGGGAACATGATCCCGGGGGCTTTCGGGCACCGCGGGTTTAACATGACTCAGACCGTCACGCATATGTACTATACACTGGAGGGCGTATTCGGCACACCTCTGGGCGTTTCGGCCACGTTCATATTCCTGTTCGTACTGTTTGGCGCATTCCTTGAGAAAACCGGCGTCGGCGCGCTGTTCATAGACCTGGCCAACGCTCTTGCCGGACGCTATTCAGGGGGCCCCGCAAAGGTTACCGTTATCGCGTCGGCTTTTCAGGGCACAGTCTCCGGCTCATCCGTAGCAAATGCCGCGGCCACAGGCCCCTTTACCATCCCCGCGATGAAAAAGCTCGGCTACAAACCCGAATTTGCCGGAGCTGTAGAGGCCGCGGCTTCCACCGGCGGACAGATTGTGCCTCCCGTAATGGGCGCGGCGGCGTTTCTAATGGCTGAAATCACCGGTTATTCGTATGGTATGATAGTCGTGGCGTCGGCCATTCCAGCCCTGCTCTACTTCGCCGGAGTGCTAATAAGCACACATCACGAAGCTAGAAAGCTTGGCCTTAAAGGAATGGATCCTGAAAACATCCCCAAAGTTCGGCCGCTTATGCGTGAACGCGGTTACTTGATTATGCCGCTTGTATTCATAATCTACATGCTGGCTACGCGCGCTACGCCCTCGTTTGCGGCTATGGCCGCCATGCTTACCTCGTTGTTCGTATACAGCGCCAAGTGGTGGGGAATTATCCCGGTAATCGTTATGGCCTTCGGCAAAGATGTGCTGAACATCCACTTTACACAATACACTCTGATGGCTATAGGTGTTTGGCTGATTATATCACTCTTCCGCCGCGAGATAGGTCTCACGGTTTTTGAAATAGCCGATATATTCAAAACCGGGGCTCGCAACGCGCTTTCCGTGGTAATTGCTTGTGCCACGGCCGGTATGATTGTCGGCGCGGTAACCCTTACCGGCGTAGGACTTACCTTCGGAAATGCCCTTGCAGCTTTGGCCGGCGGAAACATCTACCTGCTGATGATCTTCACCATGTTCGCATCGCTTATCCTTGGCCTTGGCGTACCTACAACGGCAAAATACCTTATAATCGCCACGGTCTGCGCTCCGGCCATGATATCATCCTTGGTTGTTATGCAAGGTCTGGACGCGCCCACGACAGCAATTATCCTTAGTGTACACATGTTCGTGTTCTATTTTGGTGTCGCTGCAGACATCACGCCGCCTGTCGCTCTCGTAACGATGGCCACGTCGGCAATTGCCGGATCAGACACTTTCAAGACCAGTATCATAGCGTCGAAGATCGCGATAGCGGCATTCCTGGTGCCCTTCATATTCGTGCTTCACCCTTCTATGCTGCTGGTCGACACCACGATTTTCCAAGCCGCCCCGTCTGTTCTGACGGCTCTTATAGGCATGTATTCGCTTGCCGGTGGGCTCGCCGGATATGTGAATGACAAGTGTACGGCCATCGAGCGGCTTCTGCTGATTTCCGCTGGTATTTTCATGGTCTACCCTGAACTCATATCCGACATCGTCGGCATTACAGTTCTGATCCTTATCATAGTCATACAAAAACGCCGCGTATCAAAAAGAATTTCCGCGGCGTAGCAAAAAATTTGTACCACTGCATGTATAAAATTTTTCAAATTGGAAAATATTATTAGTGTAGCCTTAAATAATCGAATTATTTAAGGGACATTAATATCCCCCCCTCGACCTGGCTTCAATCCCCCTGATGCCAGGTTTTTTTCGTGCTTATACAGTGAATACACTTTCTCAAGCGTATTCACTGTACGTTTATCTCGATTCCGACGGGGCAGTGATCACTGCCGTAGACGTCGCTAAGTATGAACGAGTCCGCAACATTGCCGATTATGGCCTCCGATACTATAACGTAGTCAATACGCCAGCCAACATTTCTCTCACGGGAGTTACTCATCGGCGACCACCATGTGTAGGCGTCCTTGCGCTCTGGGTAGAAGTGGCGGAAGGTGTCCACAAAACCGCGCCCCAAAAGCGCGGTCATCTTTTCACGTTCCTGGGGCGTAAAGCCCGGGTTCTTCGTATTGCTCTTTGGGTTGGCAAGGTCGATCTCCTTGTGGGCAACGTTGAGGTCACCTACGAGTACCACAGGCTTGTCCCGCTCAAGCGCCTTGAGATATCCGGCAAAGGCATCTTCCCACTCCATGCGGTAAGCAAGCCGTAAAAGCTCATGTTTCGAGTTGGGCGTGTAACAGTTGACCAGGAAGAACTTTTCATACTCGAGCGTGACAACACGCCCCTCCGTATCGTGCTCTTCGATCCCGATCCCATACCTTGCCGTAAGAGGCTCCTGCCTAGAAAAAACGGCCGTCCCGGAATACCCCTTGCGCTGCGCGCTGTTCCAGAACTCGTTTCGTCCGGCCAGGCTGAAGTCGGCCTGTTCACTCATCATCTTGATCTCTTGCAAACAGATCACATCATACTCGTCATTGCCGTAAAAATCCAGAAACCCTTTCTTCACGCACGACCTAAGGCCATTTACGTTCCACGATATAATTTTCATAACCTCTCTCCTCCAAAAAATATCGGGGGACACTGTCCCCCAATATCTTATAATCATTTAATTTCTGAGCGCTTGACTGCTTATAACGTTGAACGCTTCCATGACGGCATTTTGATGGTCTTGCGTGTGGCGCTGATTTCCGTTGTGGGTTCTCGAACCCTGGAAGTGTATGCACACATGCCCGGCCATGCCGTTTCCGACGATAGTAGCTCCCGCGTGGGGCATACCGTTGATAGAAGCCGCGATGTGCCTTCCGTTAACCGATACAATTATCGGCCTGGTCGCCCAGCTCCATACTCCGCCGTATGTGCGGCGCATAATGTCCGTATCGGCTTGAGTAACCGTCTCTACGTCCGAATGATTACCGTTACCCATGTTTCTGACGTTGTACACAAGTCCGGTTCTGACGTCCGTGATTTGCGCCACTTCACCTCTTCCCCAGATGGTGCGCACGGTAGACCAGGGCAGTAACTCGACGGTTCCGATGTGACTCGGCGCGGTTGGATACACGAACTGTCCTGCCGCAACGAGCTGCATTTCCTCGAATTCCCATTCAGCTACGATAAACTGTGAATTTATGTACCCATATCTGCCGTTGGCGCGGACATAGCTCCAGTTCCACGGATCCATGTCATGAAGCTCGATGATTGTTCCTGCCTGCAGAACTTCGATAACATCGTCGTTAGTAGACGGCCCTGTACGCAGGTTTACATTGCCGGATACGACGAAGTCCCCGCTTATGTGGAAACCTACGTTGTCCCATCCGGGAAAGTCGATTACCTCGGCAATTACGGCCCAAGGATCGTACTCCGCGTGAGCGGGTACGCTTACGCTGGCGAAGACCACCAGCGAAGCCGTAGCCGCCACAGCCATCCTATTGATTATATTCAGAAATTTCATATTACGCATTTTCAACATCCTTTGCAATGGTATTATCAAATACATAATTTTGATTAACATTAGCTTAACATATTCGTAATAATTAGTCAAGAAATATTTAAATTGTTACGAAAATGACACAGTCTGTCATTTTTCGAGATTTGTCCAAATTAATTACAACCGCTAAACAAGCTGGTGCTCATATATTTCAGCCCGCAGTCGTTTATTACGATTCCAGCCTGATTGCCGCACTCTTCGCCTTGCAGTAGCTTAATTGCCGCCATAAGGTTCGCGCCCGATGAATATCCGGCGAACACGCCCTCCTTCTTGGCTAACAGCAGGGTCGCTTGCACGGCCTCCTCATCGGTGACCGTCACAGTGCCGTCCATCAGTTCACGCTTTACTATTTCCTGCTCTTTGGCATAGCCTCCGCCCTGTATCTGATGGCTGGCTCCCTCTATGATCTCGCCTTTGTAAAAGGCGCAGCCGTAAGGCTCGACGGCATAGCAGCGTATTTGCGAGTCACAGCGCTTGAACGCCTTCGCATATCCCGTAAAGGTTCCTCCGGTTCCGATAAAGTCGGCAAAAACCTGGATTCTGCCCTCTGACTGCTCCCACATTTCCAAAGCGGCAACTTCCTGCGCCTGAGCGTTGTCAAAGTTCTTGAACTGGTTGATAAAAAATGCTCCCGTATCCTTTGTGATGCGCTCGGCCTCTACCTCGACAAGCCTCAAGTCCTCGCCGGACACCTTGCCCTTGATCGAGCCGGGCGCCTGATCCACAAGCACAAGCTCCCCCCCAAACGCCTCTATCATTCTGACTCTTTCTATTGAGTTTCCCCGTGAAAGCACACATATAAACCGATACCCCTTCGCGGAACAAACCATGGCAAGCCCCGTCCCCGTGTTTCCGCTTGTCATTTCCAGCACAGGCTGTCCCGGCTTTAACAAGCCCTTTTGTTCCGCCAATTCGATCATCCCAAGGGCTATCCTGTCTTTTTTAGAAAAGCTTGGATTGAGGTACTCCAGCTTTGCGTATATGTCCCCCTCATATCCAAAATGTTCCTTTATCTTGTCAAGGCGCAGTAAGGGAGTCCTGCCGATTGCCTGGGTAATACAGTTGATAAACTTGTCCATATACTGTATCTCCGATCCGGTTAAGTCTTATGACAAAATGTTACCACATAACCTTGTTAAAGTCAATCTACTCATTTATTCGATGAGTATTGAAAGATATTCAAAAATGTGATATCATGGAATCAAGCACTTGTACTTTTCCACAACTATCATACATGAAAGGGTGATTTCGTTGGAAATGCTAAAGGATTATGTGTCCTCGATGTCCTCCGACCATATCAATTCTGAAATGCTGACGTTTGTCGCCAATATCGACATGGTGGCAAAAAAGAACCCTCAGGTGGCCCGGACAATTGTCAAGGAACTGGCCGACCAGCGGAGCAACTTAAAACTTATCGCAAGCGAGAACTTCTGCTCGATGTCCGTTCAGAGCGCAATGGGAAATCTGCTGACGGACAAGTACGCCGAAGGCTTCCCCGGCAACCGCTTCTACGCCGGCTGCGACAACGTGGACGACGTGGAAAGGATAGCCTGCAAGGAAGTCTGCGACCTGTTCGGCTGCGATCATGCCTATGTACAGCCTCATTCCGGGGCGGACGCAAACCTGGTCGCGTTCTGGGCGATACTTCGCAAAAAGGTTCAGGCGCCCATCATGGAGAAGCTTGAACAAACAAACCTCCTCGCCATTTCAAAGGAGGAATGGGACTCGATCCGCACACAGATGGGCAACCAGAAGCTCTTGGGTATGGATCTGTACTCGGGGGGCCACCTCACCCACGGCTACAGACATAACGTTTCCGCGCAGATGTTCGACGTATACAACTATCACGTGGACAAAGACACCGGACTTCTCGACTATGACAACATCCGTCGGATGCTGCTCTACATTAAGCCGCTGATCTTCCTGGTCGGATTTTCCGCCTATCCAAGGAACATTGATTACTCGATCCTGAGCGCATACGCAAAGGAAGCCGGGGCAGTCTTCATGGTAGATATGGCACACTTCTCAGGTCTTGTAGCCGGCGGCGCTCTCAGCGGAAAGTACAACCCAATAGGATACGCCGACATCGTCACCTCGACCACCCACAAGACCCTCCGCGGCCCGCGCGGCGGCATGGTGCTCTGCACGAAGGAATACGCCGAATACGTCGACAAAGGCTGCCCGCACGTACTTGGCGGCCCCCTTCCCCACGTGATGGCCGCGAAAGCCATCGCGTTCAAGGAGGCTAATTCGGACGAGTTCAAGACCTACGCGCACAAGATAATCGAAAATTCGCAGCAGCTTGCGGCGGCGCTCATTGAGAAAGGTATATCCGTGCAAACAGATGGAACCGACAACCATCTCGTGCTTGTGAACGTCGGCAAGCTTGGCCTGACAGGACGCCAGGCGGAAAATGCCCTCCGCGAGTGCAGCCTAACCCTTAACCGGAACACAGTACCCTACGACGAGAACGGCCCCTGGTATACCAGCGGCCTGAGGCTTGGAACTGCCGCCACAACCACCCTTGGCATGGGCAAGGCCGAAATGGCGGAAATAGCCGACATAATAGCAAACGTTCTGAAAAGCACCCAGCCCGCCCTGGACGGCAAGGGCGCGAAGAGCAAGGCAAAGTACACTCTCGACGAAAGCGTCAAAAGCCAATCAATTCAGCGCGTAAAACAAATCCTCGATAGATTTGTGCTCTATCCTGAAATTGATATGGACTTCCTGAACAAATATTTCATATAAACACACATACAAAAATCAGCCCTCCGGCTGATTTTTTTGTGTATAAGCTTACCAATTTTCTCTAACTCCGCCATCACTTGCGATAACTTGCCCGGTTATCCATTTTGCATAAGGGCTATGCAGAAACAGAAGCAGGTCGGCGGTATCCTCCGGCGTTCCCCAGCGCCCTGATGGGAACATCCTTGCAACAGCTTCATACGCTTCGCCAAAACAGTAGCCTGTGTCATTCGGCCCCGGATTTATACAGTTTACCCGTATATTTTTGTCTCCAAGCAGGCGTGATGTTTGACGGCACAAGCAAATGACAGCTTCTTTTGATACACAATAGGCGATCTCATTTACCATAGGGCTTAAATACTGGCCGCTTGTAAACAGCGTGATTGCGTTGTCTCTTGCCGTATCCGCCTGGCTAACGAAAGATTGTATCATAATCATGGAAGCACGTACATTTATAAGCAAGTGAGGGTCTATGTGTTCCGGTGTCCAATCATCTATCTCACCATAAGTTGAATAGGCATGATTTAAAACTAACCCATCAAGACCATCAAGCTTTGCAGCCGCTTCATCCACTGCCTTCTCCGCGACACCAGGCGCCATTAAATCTCCTGTTGTGAGTGCCGTTACATGTAAGCCCAAACCGCCCAATTGTTTTGCTAATATCTCCGTGCCGTTCTGTATAGCCGATTTATGTCCAACAGTAATGTCATAATCTGAAAAACCATGAACGGCAACTCTTGCCCCTGCCTCCGCCAATCTCCTGGCGAGTGTCGCACCAATTCCCAAAGGACGGCTCACACCGGTAACTAAAATCTTTTTTCCATCTAATCTTATAGAATCATTATGCATAACATTACCTCATGTGTAAACTTGCAAGTTTAACGCCCGGCTCGAAACTTTCCGATCCTGCGAACGGCGACAAGGGCCACCAATCCGAAAACCATAAGCACGGTGACAGGCGCTATCGCCGCAACTACAAAAAGTACAACGCCTCGGCTGAATGTCATTATGTGGTCAACTGACTGCCTAAACGCCCTCCCCGATCTTTCGGCAAAGCTCATTACCACTGCGATGTGGTCGTCGGACGCCTCAAATAGGCTCAAGTGTATCGTATGGAATGCCACCAGCCTGTCAATGTGGTCAATTTGGCGCGTCAGACCCTCTATTTCAAGGCGCACGTTTCTCAGCAGGTGTTCGAGTTCCAGTATCTCGCTAACCTCGCCGGCCTCCTGAGCCCGTTCCAGCAGAGCGAGGATTCGCTCTTCCTCTATAGTTCGCGTCGAGAGTCTGATGCTTGCGTCGAAAAAGGCCGCCGAGTGATCTTCGGTCGCTTCGCTCATAAAGGTTATCTCACCAAGCTGTCCAAGCTCTTCAACAAAGCTGTCATAGCCTTCCGCCGGAACTCTTAGCGTCGCACTGAAATTATCGCTCCCTAACCCGCCCCGCATAAAGGTATCCGCGCGTTCCACAAACCCGCCCTTGAGCCAGACCAATTCACGTATGGCGGTTACAGCACCGTCGAAATAGTCGACACGCATGTCAATACTGGCAATCGTGGCTATGCGGCGCTGTTCCTGCGGCATCACCATCTCCGCGGCCGCAGCTCCAAGAGCATACCCGTATTGAACTTCTACGAAATCTCCCGCCCAGGATGTAAACACACCATCAGCTTCCGTCGCGGAAAACACCTGATTCCCTGCAGCCGGAGCAGGCGCGGGAAGCGTTTGATGCGGCGCGGCGCAGGCCGACAAAACAAGCGTCGCAGATAAGGCAGCAGCAAAAAATCTAAACTTCATCGACATCTTCCCCTTTCGACGACTTGTTCGGATGTGCAAGCCGCCTAAACACACGGCGGCTTACCAATGCCAAAACCAGTACGAATAACGCCGGCAGCACAAGCCCCGCAATCAGCACCCCTATTCCGCTCAGCACCGCTCCGGTAAGCTCTAAGGAACCTGCAAAGCTCACGCGTATATCTTCCCAAAACCCCGTAGGGCCGTAGTCCTGAACGTCCTCCCACACTTCCAGAGCCGTTATGCGGACGACGGGCATACCGACCGAGTTTTCAAAGTGAGCTATCTGACCCTGAGCGTCCAAAATCTCTTGCTCTACGATACCAATACGCGCGCTAATCAAGGTCATGTCGCCTACCGAGTCGGCTTGCTCAAGGTATCCCAGAAGACGCCCTATCTCATTGCTAAGCGCGTCCCTGCGGGCTTGCGCGTTATGCAGAGATGTACTTACGCTGTGGGTATTCTCACTTTCGGACACGATCCGGCCCAATTCTCTCAAAGTTGTGATATGTCCGTTAAACAGGTCAAGAGGAACCCTCCTGACGATGTGCGCGCTGCTGCGCGGCGCACTCCAGGCAAAACCGACTTCCCTGCCTATGTTGTAGTGATTGATGTTCACACTCTCGTTATACCCGGACAGAGTGTTGATAAACCGCACGGCTTCGTCCAGATTTCCTACCTCGAGCGTTATTTCAGCCGACCTCACTATGCGGTCTTCGGCCGTAATGTCCGGCGGAAGCGACATTGCGTCCCATTGACGCGCTGCCGTCTCCGGCGACGCTACATATGGAACCTGACCCCCAAGCCGCGTTTGTGTGTCGAACGCCTCGGCTTCTCCCGCCGCCGGAATCGGGGCCGAGTCGCCAAACGCAAGCGGAGTCGGCGCGACATCGCTCTCAAGCGTACCAAACAGGCTGAATATCCCGCCTATCACGAACACGCACGCCACAACGGCAGCAGCCGCGCCAAAGTACGGGCGAAAGCTCCGCGGCGCCTGAAAACGAAATCCCCGGCGTCTTGATCGCTCCTTCTCCACGGTTTCGCCAAACAGTTCGACGGGCCGCGCCTCTTCGCGAACACGAGCCATAATTCCCTCGCGAAGAGCCGCAGGCGGCTCCGCAAGCGGGATGTCCGCGATATTCACCAAGGTCTGCGCAAATTTCGCGTATCTTCGCGCAAACTCAGGGTCTTGAAGACGCTTTTCAAAGTCTTCAAGCTCCTCGCCCGAAAGCTCGCCGTCGTAATAAAGCGACATTTGTTCGTATTCTTTCAACGAAACACACCCACCCTAACGCACTTATCAAAGCATCATTTATCTGACTTAACGATTTGAAGCTCACTTTGTTCCCGCAAAAATAATTGTCTAAGCCGAACGCGGGCGCGGCACAGGCGCGACTTTACCGTTCCCATTTCGAGCCCGGTTATTTCGGATATTTCCTGATAGCTAAGCCCCTGTATGTCCCTCAATACTATCATAACCTTAAATTCGTCCGAAAGCTGATCGACCGCGCGCTCAAGGTCCTCGAGGTCTTCCTGGAGCATAAGCGACTCCTCGGGGCCTGGCGCGTCGTCTTGAAATTGCTGGCTGACTACGCTGTCCTCAAGCTCACGGATATCGTCCAGGCTCTTGGACGGCCTGTTCTTGCGCTTTCGAAGCTCATCCACGCAGAGATTATGCGCGACGCGGCACAGCCAGCTCTTGATATGTTTGGCGTCGTTAAGCGACTTTATGTTCTTAAACAACTTGACAAAACTTTCCTGAGTGATATCGGACGCATCCTCAACACTTCCAAGCATCCTAAGCGCAATGTTAAACACAAGCCTTTCGTAAAAAACTACAATCGTCTCAAACGCCGCCACGTCTCCGCGCACGGCCTTTTCAAATTCGGCGTCGCCAAGAAGGGGCTGACCCTCTCCCCGGTCAAGAAGGGGCTGGCTCTCACCCCGATCAAGCTGGTACACGCACACACCTCCAGACAAAAACCGCTCCATACGGAGCGGTGAAACGCTGCTTCTGGAAACTCTACGCTCTCAGAAAATCGAGAGCTATCGCCAACATTCCTTTGCTGGAGAAAAGTAGCGAATCTTCGTCAATATCAAACTTGGGATGATGGTGCGGGTGGTTAATGCCCTTTTCAGCGTTGCCGCCGCCCGCGTACAAGAAGCTGCCGGGAACTTTCTCAAGATAGTAGGAGAAGTCCTCGCCGCCCATCAGCGGCTCAAGCTCGACAAGAGACTGCTTGCCGGCGATCTTCGCCAGGCTCTCCGCCGCCATTTCGGTTTCGGCCTTGTGGTTCTTTACCGCAGGGTATCCCTTTTCGTATGAAAGAGTGTATGTAGCGCCGGCGGCGTCACAGCAACCCTTCACTACCATTTCCATATTCTCTATAATCACGTCCTGAACAGCCGTGTCAAAGGTGCGTACAGTGCCCATGACCTTGGCGGTGTCGGCGATTACGTTGAACGCGCCGCCTGCCTCCACTTTGCCGACGCTGATAACTGCCTGCGCCATCGGGTTGACGCGGCGGCTGACAATAGTCTGAAGGTTTAGTATCAGGTTGGCGGCGACAACAATTGCGTCGACGGTTTCATGAGGCGCGGCTCCGTGCCCGCCCTTGCCCTGTATGTTGATTATGAACTTGTCGGCACTTGCCATGAGGTATCCGCTGCGGTATCCATATATGCCCACAGGCATTCTCGAAGTGATGTGCGTGCCAAATATCGCGTCCACACCGTCAAGGCAGCCGTCCTCTATCATGGCGATAGCCCCGCCGGGAGCGCTCTCTTCGGCGTGCTGGAATATCAGGCGCACTTCGCCGTCAAACGAATCGGTGTTTTTCGACAAGACGTTCGCGACCCCCATAAGCGCCGCGGCATGGCCGTCGTGGGCGCAAGCGTGCATTACCCCCGGAACCTGCGACTTGTAGGGAACATCCTTCTCGTCCTGCAATTCCAGCGCGTCGAAATCGGCGCGCAGCGCCACGGTCTTACCCGGATTCTTACCCTTAATGATCCCCACTACGCCCCTGCCGCCGACATTTCGCCTGACCTCGACATTGCCAAGCTTCTCAAGATATTCGGCAATATGAGCCGGTGTCTTTTCCTCTTTGAATGAAAGCTCGGGATTCATGTGAAAATGCCTGCGGATCTCTATCATCTGCGGGTGCAGTTCGGTGAGTTGCTCTAACATCTCTGTATCCTCCTAATTTTTCTAAATTCAATCTAAGAACCTGTATTCATAGGTGGGAATAGTAGCTTGGCGAGACGATTTTTCGCCAATCGAGGAGGTGACGACGACGCGTACCCGCAGTGGTACGCTAGAAGGAACCGACGACGAGTGACGGAAAATTGACCGACAAGATACCGTTCACATCCTATGAAGACAGGTTCTAAGAACCTGTTCCATCATATCAAAGTTTCAGTCGCTTTTCAAGAGAAATCTGAACAACAGAGGCTATCTGGCGGCTATTTCCGTCAGATATGTTCCGACGGCGGCTCCAAGTTTTTCAAGCTTGCCGGCGCGGTGCAGGGCGCGTTCGACGCTGGATAGGGCCGCAGAAATATCGTTTGCATCTATGTTACCCATATGCCCCATACGGAACATCTTACCGGCATAAGGCCCCAGTCCGCCGGCCACTATTATGCCTTCCTCGATGATGGCCTTCCGGAACTCCAGATCGACTACCCCGTCCGGGTAAAGCGCGTTGGAAAGAGTGACGGCGCGGCAGCCCTTATCGGCCAGTACGGTCAAGCCGATGGCCTCAAGCGCGCTCTGAATTGCGCGGGCGTGCCTGAGATGCCTTTCATACCGAGCCTTTATACCGCCTTCCGCCTCGATGAGGCGTACCGATTCCTTGAGAGCCCATATCAGGTTTATAGCGGGCGTAGCGAAGTATTTAACCGGGTCGTCCATGACAGGCATCCATCTTTCCATGTCTATGTAGTACTCGGGGATTGTACCCAGGGACTTTCTGCGCTCAAGAACCTTCTGGTTCGCCCACAGCACAAAAAGTCCGGGGCATACGCCAAACGCCTTCTGGCTGCCTGTGAACAGGATGTCTATGTTCATCTCGGGCATGTTCTCGTAATGTCCCGCGGTTGAGCATACGCCGTCCACAATGAATAGGGTTTTCGGGAACTTCTTTATCATCTCGCCGATTGCGCGCAGGTCGGCCGCTACTCCTGTCGACGTGTCCACATGACTTACCGTAATTACGGCATAATCCTTGCTGTTCAGCGCCGCTTCTATATCGGCTGCGGGTACGGTCTTGCCCCACTCGGACTGCAGAGTGTCCGTTTCCAGACCCTTTGCATTGCATATGTCTATAAACCTGTCGCCAAAGAAGCCGTGGCTGACAACCAGAACCCTGTCGCCCCTCTTGGTCGTGTTGGCAATCGCCATTTCCATAGCAAGCGTGCCCGTTCCGGCGACGACGAACGTCTTTCCGTCGCAGTCCATCATTTCGCCCAAGTCGTCAATAAGCCCTTTAAAATCCTTGACAAATCTTGGATCGCCAAAAGCCTGTATCTCGCGCCCCATCTGCATACGAACAGACTCTACCACCGGTGTCGGCCCCGGGATCATTACCATTTTCTTTGACTCCATAACATCAAATCTCCTTCTTTATGTTAATAAGTTGAAAATATTAATCCGGTATTGTAAGGACTTGGCCGACCTGAATACTGTAAGGCTGGCTTAGATTATTCGCTTCGGCTATACGCAGCCATCCGTCGTGGTCGTCGGGGAAGTACATTTGGGCGATACCGGCGATGGTCTGGCCGGGCTGGACGGTATGTGTGCGTTCAGGAGCCGTTGGAAAGAGGTTAGGATACGGTCGAGCGACGTCTGAGTCCAGATCAGGTATAATCAGAGTATGGCCGGGCAGGACGCTGTAAGGCGGAGTCAGGTTATTTGCCTCGGCTATACGCAACCACCCATCGGGGTCGTCGGGGAAGAATATTTGGGCTATGTCGACGAGGGTATGGCCGGGTTGTACGGTATGGAAATGCTGCGGGGATGCTTGAGCATTGGGATGTGCCGGCATTGTGAAGCGGTCAAATCTTATCAGAACCGTGTTTGTCTCTTCGTCAAAATCTACTTCCGCCATGAACATCTCCGCAATCGCCCTTACAGGCAGAAATGTTCTTCCGTCAATCGTGAAGGGGCGCATATCTTCCTCGAAATCTACAGGCTGACCGTTAAAGCTTACGGATACGCCGAAGACAATTTCCTGCGCCACAGGGCTTGCAATAACAATTGTACCGGAAATCAAGACCGTAAAGAGCACACCAATTGCAAATCCTTTTATTTCCTTGATTCTGCCTTTCACTTCAGTTCCTCCTAGGCTAGTTTTACTCCGCTTCAGGTTGTTTGTCCTTGTCCTTGTCTTTATCCTTCTTTTCCTTCTCCTTGGCGGCCAGCGGTAGCTCAAAGGTGAATACGCTGCCCTCTCCCTCCCCGGAGCGAAGGCCGGCGACTTCGTTGTGGGCGCGCAGGAACGCGCTTACAATTGATAGGCCTAGGCCGCTGCCCTTGCGGTCTTCGCCGCGTGACGGGTCAACCTTGAAGAAGCGCTCGAATACTTGTTTTTGAAGTTCCTTTGGAATGCCCTTGCCGTCATCTTTTACAGATATGATGACCTTCTTGTCCTTCTTGCCGGTGGATATTTCCACATTGCCGCCATCGGCGCAAAACTTCACAGCGTTGTCGATCAGGTTGTACAGCACACGTGATATCTTCTCCTGATCGGCAAATACGATGTTGCTTTCATCCGCGAATACCAGCGACACGGCAAGCCTCTTGTTCCTGGCCGTGGCCTCGAACATGACCACTATTTTGCGTATCAGCTCGTTTAGCTCGAAGCGCGTGCGGTTAAGCGTTATCTCCGGCGAGCTCATATTCTCGAGGTCAATTATGTCGTGGGTCAGCTTCGAGAGGCGCTCAGTTTCCTCCCGGATTACATTCAGATAGTGCTCGTGCTTCTCCGGCGGTATAGTACCGTCCAGAATAGCCTGCAAAAAGCCCCGGATAGAAGTAAGCGGCGAGCGCAGGTCATGCGACACATTTTCGATAAACAGCCGCCGAGACATCTCCTGCCGGTGCAAAGACTCGGCCATGTCATTGAGGCTCTTGGCCAACTGGCCTATCTCGTCTACGGAAGCGTAGTCAATCCTCTTTTCAAAGTCGCCGCCGGAAATCAGCATGGCGGTCTTGCTCATCTCGAGTATAGGCCGCGTCATGGTGCGCGAAAGCAGGAATACCAGCATGAACGACAACGAGCCGGATATCATTAGACTTATAATGGTAATTGTGATTATTTCCCGGGCGGAACGCTGCAAGTCCGGCATAGTCGAACTTACAAACACAGAGCACATCAGCGCGTCGCCGACAAGCACGGGCTGGCCGACCATCAACACTTGCTCCGAAAATATGCCCTCCATGTTGTCACGAATTACAACCTGCTCACCCCTCTCCAGCGCGCTGAAGTCAAAACTGCCAAATATGCCTGAAATGCTCTGGGTGTGTTGCTCAATATCCGGCGAAACATAGAAGACTTCGTGATCCGGGCCTATAATAATCAGGCTGAACCCCTGATACTCGCTCAGTATAAACAGTTCTATATCAAGCAGCCGGTTAACCTCTTCAGGCGACCTTCTTCCGGTAAAACCGTCGTAGTACAGCTCGGCGACGCGCAGAGCGCTGTCCTGCTTCACATGTGTCTGCTGCGTCATAAAAAAGCTGTTGAATACATAGCTTAGCGCCACAGCAAGCAGAATATAGCTAAAGAGCTGGATTGTAAAATAGAACGCGAACTGCTTCGCGAAGACGGTCTTGAACACGGGTCTGACTCACCTTCCGTAAATGCTGAATATTGCATATATATCGCCGCGCCGCCGAGAGCCTGTCTAACTTGGCCGATTCTTCCAAGCCTCTGACAAGGCGGCTTCAACAAGCGCGATAATTTCTCTTGTTTGCGGCCGGCTATGTCCGATTAAATTGTGACTCGGTACGCAAATATCAAAATCGTACTGCTTGTATGTTTCTATCAGGCTCCGGTATGCGGGAAGGTCTTCCCCCCATAGAACCGCTCTCCCTTCTATAACGCCGAAGTTGTCCCCTGTATACAGGACTTTGTCCACCGCGTCATATACGCTTATGCCGTCCTCTGTGTGGCCGGGCGAATGAAAAATGCTTATTCCGTCCTCCGGGAAGTGCAAGCTCCCCTCAAACACTACATTGGGCAGGCATTTGCGCACTTCGCCGGTAATGTATTCCGAGAAGACTTTACATATGTTCTCTTGTATCTCTCCATCCCAATTTTTATCAATAAGCTCACGGCATAACACATGTGAGATTATCATGTTTTTCTCAAGAACCCAATTCCCCATGATGTGATCTCCGTGGTAGTGGGTATTGACGACTATTATCGGCTTGGGGTCGTCGCCGATATACTCCAGCATCGCGGCAACGCTGCCGCCGCCCATACCTGTGTCAATAATGAAGTTATGCTTTACACCCATTATAAGACCCAGGTTTACGTCGTAATCCTCGTTCTCAGGGGTGCTGAACATGACATTACGGTTGGTTATCTTAGTTATTCGCATAGTTGTCCTTCCCGGATCGATTATCTTACTTCACCTCAAACTTGTAGCCCACGCCCCACACGGTCTTGATAGACCAGCTATCCTCGTGCGGCATCTTCTCACGTATACGCTTGATGTGCACGTCAACCGTGCGAGTATCGCCGGCGAAGTCGTAGCCCCATATCTTGTCCAGCAGTTTCTCGCGCGTAAAGACCTGATTGGGATGGCGCGCGAAAAACGAAAGCAACTCGAACTCTTTGGGCGGCAGTTCCAGCTCCTTTCCATAATATACGGCAGTATATGTCGATGGGCTTATTCTCAGGTTAGGGTATACGATGGGCATGTCGTCGCTTGCTTCGCTTGCCTGCTCGTAACGGCGCAGAACCGCATTTATGCGCGCGACAAGCTCCTTGGCGTCAAACGGCTTTACGATGTAGTCATCCGCGCCAAGATCAAGACCCAGCACCTTGTCGAACACCTCGCCCTTAGCCGTCAGCATTATAATCGGAACTGCCGAAATTTTGCGCAGGGCTCCGCAGACTTGATAGCCGTCCATCTCGGGCAGCATCAGATCAAGAAGCACAAGGCTCGGCGCAAACGCGCTGAATTCATCAAGCGCCTTCCTGCCGGAATAGACCTCCTTGGTCTCGTAACCTTCCTTTTTCAGATATAGCGATATCAACTCACAAATATTCGGATCGTCATCCACTATCAGTATTTTTATCACATTCATCCATACATCTCCAAATCAGCGATTCATAAGCGCGGCGACAAAAGCTTCTGTGTCGTCTATCCCAATCCACTCATGCTCGGCTATCATAGCATACACATATTCTATATAGTGGAAGCCTCTCAGAAATTCTTCACGCAAATAGTGCGCAATACTTCTCTCGCTATTTTCCGCCATATACAGTACTGTAAATGCCCGCGTAACATACTCGCGAGCAATTATGAGTCCATTGGGATAAAACGGCATACGCCTCAGATCAACGGTAGAGTCGGACCATTGCCTGAATTCCTCATTCTCAGCATACCACGCCTCACCTATCGGATTGCCGACGGCATGGGAAAACTCGTGAATAATTAATCTGTGAAAGCGCCAAAAATTATCGGTTACAGGAATAGCGGCATAAATAATATCGTCGCCTTCACCGAAAGCCATGCCTGCATAAGCGAATCCGCCGCTTGAAGGCGACACAACCGCGCGCATATAAGCCGGGTTAACTCCAAATTGCCTGAACCATTCAAGATTAACCTCGCCAAGCAACTGTTCGTAGAAGTCCGCGGAAATCTCCAAATAATACGGCATGCTTCCCCGGAAAAATTCCGCGAAATTTGTCTCATTGTAAAAATCATTCAACAATCCGACAAATTCCGCAGCTTTTTCTCCTGTCCAAGTATATACCCCGCCAACATCTTCCAGCAAAAAATCAATGTTATCCCTGGTTATAAAGCCTTGCTCCGTCTCTTCCAAGTGTATGGCCATATGAAGAATACAGCAATAACCAAACGCCAAGTTTTCCCGTGTATACACCACAAGCTGGTGATCTCTGAATTTGGCGAAAGCTTCGTCAAGTCCGCGCTGATACTCCGTCAAGCGATCATTATGCTCACGTCTGCCGGCCAAACGAAATACCAGTGAAACAAGTTCCACACGCTCATCCACAAAGTTTATGCGATCTACGTTCAAGACTTCGGCGTTCAAGGTTTCTGAATGCGAATTTTCATCGGCATCGACCTCGGCGGCCTCATATTCGGCAGGTAAAATATCAGCGTCAGCAGCATTGATGCCTTCGACACACGCGGCAAGCGGCAACGCCGAACAAATCAAAACCGCGGCTAACCGTAACTTTGCAAGGCCCATATTCTCACCCCTCTAAGAACCTGTGTTCATAGGTGGGGATGGCGGATTGGCGAGGCAATTTTTCGCCAATCTAGGAGGTGACGACGCCCGGGGTACCCGCAAAGCCCGATTTTGGCTTTGTGGGGTGGACTGAGCGTACCCACAGGGTACGCAAAGATGCTGTGTGCCGGTGGCACACGTTTAGCATCCGAAGCGCCAGCGTAGGCGGAGGAACCAACGACCCGGGGCCCCATAAAGCCCGGTTTTGGCTTCGTGGGGTGGAATTCGACCGCTAAGACGCCGTTCCCATCCTATGAGCACAGGTTCTAAAGTCTTTGGGCGTGCCAAGGACGACACGCCCAAGCTTTAGAAGCTATTCTACAGGCTTCGCGGATATGTCAACCTGCATATTGCCTATCTTCTCACGCATCTTTGTGTCGGCCATTTTGTTCTGCAGCCCGATATAGTCCATGTACCCGAAGTTGCCGCTTCTGAGAGCTTCCGAAAGCGCCTTGGGGACCTCGGATTCCGATTCCACTACCTTTGCCCTCATCTCTTCCACGCGGGCGCGCATCTCCTGTTCCTGAGCCACGGCGAGGGCACGGCGTTCCTCGGCCTTAGCCTGGGCTATGCGCTTGTCGGCTTCGGCCTGGTCGATCATAAGCTGCGCGCCGATGTTGCGGCCAACGTCTATGTCGGCTATGTCTATTGACAGAATTTCGTAGGCCGTGCCGGCGTCAAGACCCTTTTCCAGCACCTTCTTCGAGATCAGGTCGGGGTTCTCAAGCACTTCCCTGTGCGTCGGGGCGGAGCCTATAGTTGTTACGATTCCTTCGCCGACGCGGGCGATTATAGTCGCCTCTCCGGCGCCGCCGACCAGCCGCATGATGTTTGTGCGGACTGTCACCCGCGCTACGGCCTTGACCTCGATGCCGTTGATGGCCATCGCGGAGATCATGGGAGTTTCGATAACCTTAGGAGTAACGCTCATCCGCACGGCCTCAAATACGTCGCGTCCAGCCAGGTCTATGGCGGCGGCGCGCTCAAACGGCAGTTCGAGGTTTGCGCGCTGGGCGGCGATTATTGCGTTGACCACAGAGTCGACGTTGCCCCCGGTCAGGTAGTGCGATTCAAGCTGGTTGATCGGCACGGGGAGGTTGGCCTTCGTCACCCTTATAAGCGGGCGCACGATCCTGTGAGGGCTGACACGGCGAAGTCGCATACCGATCAGAGACAGTATACTGACCCTTACACCGGCCGATATCGCGGATATCCACAAACCCACCGGCACAAAGCTGAAAAACAGCAGAACCAGCAGCAATACCGACAAAACCACAAATATAAACATGAAGTCCATTCTAATCCTCCTAATCTTGACTAAACCAACGTACTACAAACGTTGTATGCGCTCATTAATTGCCCTCTGACGGTCGTACAATCAGCTTACTCTCTCGTATTGCGACGGCGCGCACCTTTGTTCCCTTCTCGATCATCGGGCCGCCGGAGCTTACCTCCATACGCGCGCCTTCAAAGTCAGCTTCGCCGTAGGGACGAAGCGCCGTAGCGGTAATGCCTTCCTTGCCGACGAAGCCGCTCATATCATGAGCCGGTACATCTTCGGAAAGAGTCTCATTCAGGATGACCTTGCCCTGGAGCTGCTTCCTCTGAATCAGCCTGACAAAGAAGCGTGCGAAACACGCAAGAAGCACTACCTGACCCGCAACAATAAACCAGCCTCCGGGCACAAACACCACGGCCAGCACAGCCGACACTACAAGGGCGATAAAGCCGACAACGCCAAAAACTTCCGTGCCGGGCACGAACATTTCCGCCAGCAATGCGACGACGGCCAGCACTAACAGAAATACAGTCAGGTGAACCATAAATATCCTCCCTTCAGTTCAGAAAATTTTCACTTTACATATTTACATCTTTACACAAATCGCTTAATATGTAAAGTAGAAAATTTTTAAGAAAATAGCATGTACTATAGTCATTACACTTTAAAAAGGTCCCAAAATTTTCTGGAAGCCCCGCCCTGATACAGGCGGGGTTCCACAAAATTTTGGTCTGAATTAAAGTGTAATGACTGTACTAACAAAGGAGTCGTTAACAGTGAGCACAAATGACGCTAATCCGGTAAGAACCAGATTTGCCCCCAGCCCCACGGGCTACATGCACATCGGCAACCTTCGCACGGCGCTGTATGAATACCTTATCGCGCGCTCAAGCGGCGGCAAGTTCCTTTTGAGGATAGAAGATACCGACATTGTACGCCAAAAGGAAGGCGCTCTTGATATCATCTACAACACGCTGAAAGTGGCCGGACTCCAGCACGACGAAGGCCCGGACATCGGCGGCCCGTATGCCCCTTATGTTCAGTCGGAACGCCGCGGCATCTATGTGAAGTACGCCAATGAGCTGATCGACAAAGGCTTCGCCTACATCTGCTTCTGCTCCAAGGAGCGGCTGGAGGGCCTTAAAGAGCACGACGAGTACGCAAAGTACGACCGTCTCTGCCACGCGATTTCCAAGGAAGAGGCAAGGTCACGCGCCGAAAGCGGCGAAAGTTGCGTAATACGCCAGTTCGTACCCGAAGGCGAAACGACTTTTCACGACGAAATATTCGGCGCGATAACAGTCTCGCACACCGAGATCGAAGACCAGATACTCATAAAGGCGGACGGATACCCGACCTATAACTTCGCCAATGTAATCGACGATCACATTATGGATATCTCCCACGTGGTACGCGGTGCGGAGTACGTTTCGTCCGCGGCCAAGTACACCCTGCTGTATCACTCGTTCGGCTGGGACGTCCCCGCGTATATACACTTGCCGCCCGTAATGGGCAATTCCGGCAAGAAGCTCTCGAAGCGCCTCGGCGACTCGTCCTTTGAAGACTTGCTAAGAGAAGGCTTCCTGCCCGAAGCCATTGTCAACTATATCGCCCTGCTGGGCTGGAGCCCCGGCGGCGAGCGCGAAATATTCAGCCTGCGCGAACTCGAGGAAATCTTCGACACAAAGGGGCTGAGCAAGTCCCCCGCCATATTCGACAGGGTCAAGCTGACATGGATGAACTCGGAATACTTCAAGAAAATGGACGAACAGAGCTTCTTTGTAATGGCCGAGCCGTACCTGAAGGACGCCGTGAAAGCCCCGGGCGCCGACCTTAGAATGCTGGCCGGTCTGTGCCAGCCGCGCATTGAGTTTCTCAGCGACATTCCCACCCTGCTGGACTTTGTCGACGAACTGCCGGAATACGCCGTCAGCCTGTTCGAGCACGGCAAAATGAAGACGACCGCCGTCAGTTCCCTCGAAAATCTCAAGAAAATATTACCGCGTCTCGAATCCGTAAGCGGCTGGAGTCTTGAAAATATCCGCCGTGAGATGGAAGAATTAATACGGAGAGAGGGCATCAAGAACGGTCAGTTGTTCTGGCCTGTCCGCACGGCGCTTTCCGGCAAGGAATCGTCCCCCTGCGGAGCCCCCGAGCTGGCCGAACTCCTTGGCCGCGACGAGAGCCTGCGCCGCATAAGGCGCGGAATCGAAAAGCTGGAGAGCGCGTAAACATGAAATTGATACGTACCGAAGACGCCGTGGGCTATGTCATCCCGCACGACCTCACGCAGATAATCCCCGGGGAGTTCAAGGGGGCGCGGTTCAAGAAAGGCCATGTCGTGCGGGAATCGGACATTCCCGTGCTGCTTTCGATGGGCAAGGAACACATATATATCTTGGAAATAGGCGAAGACATGGCTCACGAGGACGAGGGCGCGGCCGTGCTCGCCTCTATTTCAATGTCCGCGAATATGTCGTCAAAAGCGCCCGGTGAGGGCCGGATCGACATTTTTGCGGAAGAGGACGGCCTCCTCAAGGTCGACGCCGAAAAACTCGCAAAGGTTAACTCCATCGGCAAACTTGTAATCGCCTCGCGCCACGGCGACACGGTCGTGCGCAAGGGCGACAAAATAGCCGGTATGCGCGTGATCCCGCTGCTTATAGAGCGCCTGACCTTGGATCGTGCAAGAGAGGCCGGCGCGGGCAAGCCGATATTTAGCGTAATGCCGTTTGTCCGCAAGAATTGCGCCATTATTACCACGGGCAGCGAAGTCGCGTCAGGAATGGTCGCAGACGCGTTCACACCCGTTGTAACGTCCAAGCTTGCCGAGTTCCCCTCGACCATCATCGGCACGAGGGTCATCGGCGACGACCACGCGGCGCAGACTCAAGCAATTCACGACTATGCCGCAGAGGGCGCGCAGCTCATCATCCTGACCGGAGGAATGAGCGTAGACCCGGACGACCGGACTCCTCTGGCGATCCGCAACAGCGGCGCAAGAATCGTTACATACGGCGCGCCCGTCCTGCCTGGCGCGATGATGCTTGTGGCTTATTACAGCGGCGGCATACCCGTCCTTGGGCTTCCTGGGTGCGTAATGTACTCTAAGCGGACGATTTTCGACATACTGCTGCCAAAGTTCTTCGCTGACGACCCCGTCACAAATGAAGATATCGCAAAACTCGGCCACGGCGGACTATGCCTGAACTGCCCGGCGTGCGTGTTCCCAAACTGCGGCTTCGCTTCGCATTAGACCTCTTCGGGAATAAAAATCCTATTGACAGGAGGCTGGAATGGACAGCATATTCATACTGGAAGACGACGACAATATCCGTGAGCTTGTGTCGTACGCGCTCGAGAGCGCGGGATTCTCGACGACCGGCTTTGCAAACGGCGAAGGTTTCTGGCGTGAAATACGCGGGGGCGCAAAACCCTCACTGCTGCTGCTCGACCTGATGCTTCCGGAACCGGGCGGAGACGGCCTTGCGATTTTGCGTAAGCTCAAGGACTCCGATCTATCCCTTATACCCGTGATAATAATGACGGCGAAGGGCGGCGAACACGAGCGAATCCGCGGCCTTGACCTCGGCGCGGACGACTATGTTACAAAGCCGTTCAGCGTACTGGAACTGACATCGCGCGTCAAGGCCGTACTGCGCCGCTGCGGCAAGACGGCGTCCGACGCCGCCGTAAGCGCGCCGCTTGCGGTGGGCGGCATAGAAATATTTCCCGATCAGCGGCGCGTAGTTGTGGACGACGTGCCGTTACAGCTTACATACAAGGAGTTCGAGCTCCTGCTATATCTTATGCTGCACCGTGGAACCGTGCTCACGCGCAACCAGATAATCGAAAGCGTATGGGGCTTCGAGTTCGAGGGCGAATCGCGCACTGTCGACATGCACATAAAAACGCTTCGCCAAAAGCTTGGCGACAAAGCGGAGCGTATCGAAACCGTGCGCAACGTCGGCTATCGGATATCATGAAACGGCTGATCTTCACGCGTATATTGCCTCTGACGATTGCCGGGGTTGCCGCCGCAGGCTTCCTCCCGGAGCTTCTTAGCCCTTTAGTCGGACGACTTCCCATAATTTTCGCGCTTATGTGTATTTTCGCCGTTCTTGCGTTCTTTATCGCACGTGGCATAAGCAACTCCATAGCCAAGCCGCTCAACGACATTGATCTGCTCGACCTTGTTCCTTTCAAAATCTGGGACGAACTCCACCCCTTCTCGCGCAGAATCGCGTCTCTGATTGCGCAGCGCGACGAGCAGCTTCATAAAATCCGCCAGAACGAAGCCAAGTTCGAGAATATAACGTCGCAGATGAACGAAGGACTGATACTGCTTGACGAAAAACGCCGTATAGTGTCAATAAACAAGAGCGCCAGATCGCACTTCAGGGTATCCGGCGAATTTTTTAACCGCAACCTAATCAGCCTGACGCGCGATCAGCAATTCCTGGCGCACGCCAAGACCGCCGTATCCGGCGAAAGCTCAGAGTTCGCCACGACAATCGGCGCGCGTACATATCAGATGCTATTTTCGGCCGCGGAAAGCGGCGCCATCATCCTCATACTGGACATAAGCGAAAAGACCGCCGCCGAACAGATGCGTCGCGAGTTTTCCGCAAACGTCTCCCACGAACTAAAAACCCCTCTGACCACCATCGTCGGCTATGCCGAGATCATACGCAGCAATATTGCGAAGCCCGGCGACATCCCTATTTTCGCACAAAAAATAATGGACGAGTCAAACCGCTTGCTCGTCTTAATAAACGATATAATACTGCTCTCAAAGCTTGACGAAAGAGCCGGCAGCGGGGAAAAATCGCCCTGCGACATCCTGTCGATAACCGCTAGAGTGTTTGAATCCCTTGCGCTCAAAGCCGCCGAAAGCGACGTAGGCCTGGCGCAGTCAGGGAACTGCCCCACCGTCACGGCAAACCCGGACATGCTTCACGACATGCTCCTGAACATAGTCGACAACGGCATAAAGTACAACAAACGAGGCGGAAGTGTGCTCGTGGAACTTAGCGAAACCGACGGACGGGCGCGCATAGCGGTCAGCGACACCGGCATCGGCATCCCAAAGGAAAGCATTGCCCGCGTGTTCGAGCGCTTCTACACCGTCGACAAGTCCCGCAGCAAGCGCACGGGCGGCACAGGTCTCGGTCTGTCGATCGTAAAACATATCACTCATCATCACGGAGGAACCGTAGAACTCAGGAGCAAGCTGGGAGAAGGCACAACAGTGGAGATCACACTATGACAAAAAAGAAGCGTATAACAAGCATACTTGCAGCGCTGGACGATGTTTACGGCGACATTGGAAGGTGCTACCTTAACTTTGATCCGGCAAGAAACTGGCAGTTGCTGCTTGCGACAATCCTAAGCGCCCAGTGTACGGACGACCGAGTCAACATCGTGACGACATACCTGTTCGATAAATATCCCAGCCTGCAAGACTTTGCCGCCGCGCCTATCGAAGAGCTGGAGGAAGCCGTGCGCTCCACGGGCTTCTACCGTAACAAGGCGCTGGGGCTTAAAGGCTGCGCGCAGATCATCCTTGACAAACACGGCGGAGAACTGCCAAGCGACATTGGCGCGCTGACCGCAATGCCGGGCGTAGGGCGCAAAACCGCCAACGTCGTGCGCGGTCACATCTTCGGCATACCGTCGATAGTCGTGGACACCCACGTCAAGCGCGTAACCAACAAGCTCGACATCTCCGCCGAAACCGACCCCGAAAAGCTAGAATTCGTGCTGATGAAGCTGCTTCCCAAATCCCACTGGATACGCTACAACACCCAGCTTATCGCCCACGGCCGCAAAATCTGCAAAGCCCGCGCCCCTGAATGCGACGGTTGCTTCCTGCACGACCTCTGCGACGCAGCGAAAAAATCATCTCTTACCAAAAATACACAATAAATATAGACGCCAAAACCATTACGGCCCACAGAACCTTGTTCCACCGGAACACGCGCACACTACCCAAGTTAACGACCGAAAAGGGTATGCACCTAAACATTAAGAGCGCACCTACTGTCCAAAGCCCGCTGCTTAAAAACCCGATCTCATCACCGGCAAGCCTTATTATCACGAACAGGCCAATCAGGTATATCCACGGCAAAATGGCGCTTATGAACATGTCGGCGCGGAATTTTGACGTATTCTCATATCGGTCGGGATACCAGTTTCCCGCCACCGGAATAAACATCCCAAAAACGCTGAAAATCAAGCTTAGCAGCAAGCCGCCGCTGACCATACGGTAATGCCACTTCCGTTTGGAAAACAAAGTGCCTATGTAGCCTAAGGTTATCGTTCCGCCAAAAATAATCAAAAGAGACGGAAGAACAGAAATAATAAGGGCAGGGTCGGAAATAACATTTGAAATCCCCATGGTGCTGAGAATCAGAATCATCAAAAACGTGATGTTTGCCAGAACATGCAGCACCATTTGACCAATGCCGGACTTTTTTGAATATGCAGGCAGATTGGCCTGGTTTTCAGGGCATACGGCAAAATATAAGTCACAGCCGATACAAACTCCGTATAGATGTTTCACATACGCTTTGACAAAACCGGCCAAGCCCAGCGCCCCTGCGACCTTTGGCAGGTCGGCGCGCAGAAAACCCGCCTTTTCAAAAGCTGCCCACGAGCCTACGTTATCATCCCGGACAAATGTCGCTAAGTAGTCGCAGCCCTCCGCCCATAGGTATGAAGCTCCTTCCTCGCACAGCGCACGGCCAATCCCTTGCCCGGCATATACCGGATCAACAAAGAAAAAATCAACAAATCCCAGCTTCTTTTCGCCGCAATTTTCAATTGCATATAAAAAGCCGCCGACTATTTCATCGCCTTTCACAGCAACCCGCGCCGTTACCGGCTTAGAAACGTAAAAACCCTCAAGGGATCGTAAAAAACTCTTTATCCCGAGAGATTGAACCACTTTTGCTTCACCGGCTATCATTTCACGTAAAACTAATTCCATGTTTTGCGACCTCTCTTTTTCTATGAAGTTCACTAAAATGTACGAAAGTGCGATAATCACGTACAAACACCGTGTCTATCGCACTTTTCACCTGCCTGAAAAAGCGGTTTTCGTATTTTTTAGGCATTACACCCAGCTTATATCTTCCGGCTTTGAGTCGTCCTTGCCTTCGGACTTCTTGCCGACGTTGAACTTTGACAGTATCCCCGGGAAGAGGTCTATCAGCTTGTTCAAACTGTCCTGATTCTTGACGTTTACGAGCTGCACGTTTCCATCGCTGATGACTATTACGGCCGACGGGATTATGCGCCCTCCGACGCCGCCCGCGCCGGCTTCGTGATTCTCGTTAACCTTGCCGGAGTCCTTCGCTCCGGCCGCCGCTCCGAAGGTTACTTCGACCAGCGGCAGAAGTATTATGCCGTCCAGATGGATAGCCTCACCCACGACTGTTTTTGTTGTTACGAAATTTTCCAATTTGCCAAGCAGCGCCTCAATGTTGCTGTTAAAACTGTTTGCCATATACGTGTCGCCCTCCTAAGTATTTTATTCTTGCATAGCGGGTGTATTCTTTGGTTTTGATTTCCTGCGCAACTTTTTTCTAAACTTCAACAATTGCTTGACCAGCTTCCATATGGGTTTACTGAACAGAAACCTGCAGAACGGGATCACCATCGAAACCGCTGAAATTTTCCCCTTCACCAGCAGCTTCAACTCGAGTATTTTCCGCGAGAAGTCTGGCGCTACGCTCAGCCTTATCCGCTGGGGAGCAAACGTCTCAAACACACTTATGGCGCCGGTCGCAAGTCCCGTATTGCACGGATCATCGAAGCCGAAAACTCCGTGCAAGTCCAAACGCTCGGGCAGCGCCGTACTTAACACGCGCTTTGTCAGCAGCACGATCTGGCTAACTATCTCGCTCTTGTCGGGATAGTTTTTGATGCTCTCAAAGTTTTGCCAAACGCTCTTGATTGTATCCGTAAGCTTCTCGCCTTCAGCTTTTGGTGCGCGCTTACTCTCCTTTGGCTTCGTATCCGGCTTCCCAACCGCCACTGCGGGTTCGCCGTCCGCAGCGGCTTGCTCGGCGGGCGTTTCAGTGTCGCTGTCTTCATTAATATTATTATTGACACTGCGCCAGACACGTATTCCCATTATGTGCAGCGAAATCACCTGATCCGGTTCAAGCGCAACCGCTATGATGCCGAAGAGCCACGAAATTCTGGCAGATCCGCTGAAATCCCAGCCGTTTACATCCCCTTCGCACTTGTAGCGGATTGGCACAAACATCACCAGCGCAAACAACGCAATTCCCAGCAGTAGCACCCACAGAAACACAAGGGCAATAAATCCGAGAACGTTCAACACAAAAGCGATCATAGTTTCAGCCTTTCCCGGTGTTCGCCCTTACAGACAATGTGGGCGGCGACAAACAGCGCGGCCAGCATCACTAGAAATATTACCCCAACAAATATTGATAACGTCAAAAAAAACGGCAGCGGAACAATATTTATCAGCAGCTCTACGGCTGGATCGAGAAGCCAGAGGTCATTATCGAAGAATATTTCGTGGAATACCCTCCACGAGTGATCGAAGTCGAACGCGATAAGCGCGGTCAGCGCCGCCGTGAGCGCAATCAGCGTGCCGATGACCCATCTGTAAGCCTTTGCAAGAGTCGGAATTACAGGCACACGCATAAACACAAGCAGCACAAGAGTCGCCACAAACCAAGCCACGGCAATATTGCGGAGCAAGTCGCCCAGTACAAACAGTTCGTACACGTCCACCATATGCAGCACTTCGCGTTCACTGAAAAACGGGCGCATCTGTCCGCCTACGAGCGCGTAGACCTGCAGCTCGGGCGTTCTGCCGCGCATATAGTCGAGCATATGCCGGGTTACCCGCATGAGTTCCTCTTCCTCCATGGCTACGACATTGTAGGTGTCGTTAACAGAATACTGCCAGTTGTAGAAGGCAAGATTGAACGTGGGAATGTGTACTGCTGCGTAAAGGCACAGCAGTATAACGCATAACGCGTTGGCTGCCGCAAGTACATATGTGAGAATCGGGCGCTTGAGCTTGGGTCGCATAAGTCACCTGCAGGCTTACAGCAGCCCAAGCCGCTTCATGAACATTGGCAGAGCTTGCTCAAACGGAACGCCGTAGCGGCGTTCGCGTGATGTCGCCAGCGCAAGTTCTATACTGGCGCTTACGTAATCCACAGCCAACTGCATCGAGTCTTGCAGAGACATATCGTTCAGTAAGCCGGAAAGCATGGCGCTTCCGAAAGTGTCTCCCGTTCCGTGAAAATGTCCTTCGGCGCGCTTCGAGAACGCATATCCAACCTTTCCGCCCACCGTATCCAGCGCCGCTGCGCCTATCTTGCCGGACTCGAATGTGACGCCGGTCAGCACAACCCGCGAAGGGCCAAGCTTCGCCAGTTTTCGCAGAGTTTCCGTGACAAACGCTTCGGAGTGCGGCCCCTCCCAGTTGTCGGCGGGTTCCCCCAGTATAAACGCGGCCTCCGTCAGGTTCGGAATAATTATGTCGGCCTTGGCGCACAGCTTGGCCATGCCCTGCGCCATTTCGGGCGAGTACACGCCGTACAGCTTGCCCTCGTCCGCCATTACGGGATCGACCATTACCAGGCCGTCTCCTCTGTATGTGTCAAACAGTCCCGCCACAAGGTCAAGCTGCTCGAACGATCCCAAAAACCCGCTGTACATCGCGTCAAAGCCTATGCCCAGAGTCTGCCAGTGCTGTGAAATCGGAGTTATGTCTTCGGTGAGATCGCGGTAGGTGAACCCCGTAAAACCTCCCGTATGCGTTGAAAGTACGGCGGTGGGCAGCACGCTGCACTCCACTCCGGCCGCCGAAAGTATCGGCAGCGCCACAGTCAGCGAACATCTTCCAACGCACGATATATCGTGTATCGCGCAAACCTTTTTCTGTGTTTTCATGTGACAATCAGCTCTCCTTTTGTTGTTCATCTTCTGAATTTTCCAACATCTGCCCGGCTTGCGCGCTCGCCGCGCGCTGTTTGTACAGCACACGCCGCGGGTTCGGCGCATAGACCAGCTTGTTGACGCCATACGCAACCCCAATGCCAACCATCGTATCGATCACATTGACAAAAGCGTGAAACACCGGCGACACGCCCGACGTGTTAAGCACTACCATCATGAACACGACACAGCTTATAGGCACGCTGCTGTTTTTGTCCATGAGGTTGCATATATATATTACCGCGACAATACAAATTCCCGCCGCGATTATAAACAGGACAAAATGGTGATCCCGCAGTCCTGTGGCGACCATTGCCGCTCCGGCCACGCCGCCCAGGAAAGTGCCCAGGATGCGCGCCGCGCCTTCCTTCAGCGTCTTGTCGACAGACTCCTGCAGACAGATGATAGCCACAATGGACGCCAGAATCGCGCCGTTCATCCAAAACTCCGCACCCATCGTCATCCTGTAAAAAGACATCACAAAAACGACCGCGATGGCCGTCTTGACCGTCCTCATTCCCGGATACGGCATCGTGCTCAAATCAATTCTTCCAAACCGCATAGCCATCACCCAGTCACAAAGTTTCCAGATAAAAGTATATCGTAAGTCTGCCCATCATGTCAACCGGATATATCCTGCGAAAATTTTTGTCAAGCGCTAAACTAATTTATATGTGAAGCCGATATATATTTATACCGGAGAATTTGACGGAACGAGGTGAAGGAATTGAATATTACACCTGCAAATATAATTGCAAACGCAAACAACGCCCACGCACAGGCTTCGGAAGGCCAGCGGCGCTCAGGCGGCAGGATTTCGCGCCGAGACAGTATTGTTCAGGAGCGCATACAGGAAAGAAGACGTGAGATGCAGCTCCGCGCGCGCGAAGACAAGCAGATCAGGGATCTGCAGGAAAGAATGCAGAAGATCAAGAGTTCAGATATGGACTTTGATCTAAGGATGTCGAAGGTGTCCAGCCTGGTAGACAGGATTAACCAAATCCACGAAAACCGCGCGGAAAGAGAATCCATCGCCGTCGAGCGTGAAATGCACCGGCAAAAGGCTCTGATAGATGAAAACAGCCGGGTACGTGAAGAGCAGGCGGAGCAGGACACCATACATAAGGATCGCGAAGAAGCGGAAGAAGAGCGTGAGCGCTCGGCTATCCTGAGTTTGACCCAGATCGCCGTGAATCAGAACAACATAAGTGTTTTAAGGCAAACCCGCGCGGCTTTGGCGGAAGAAGCCGGGCATGTCCGGCGCGCCATTGAGAACGACAACAGCAATTACGTTAAAGTAGGAAGCGAAGGCATATTCAGCGTGCAATCAGGCTATAGCGACCCTCATGATTTCAGAAACCGGCACTTGAGTAAGCTCAACCTGGGCATCGCCAGAACAGACGCCGCCATAAACTCCGCCGTAATCAGCATGTACCGCGAAAGCGCCAAGCTTCAAGAAAGTCAGCTTACCCAATATCGTCAGCAGCCCGAGGAGGATGACGGGGATGACGATGAAAACACAGGCTTTAATATAGAGTTGTAATACAACGCGAAAACAGCGCCGCACACGCAGGACGTGCGGCGCTGTTTTATATAGAACAGATACTTCATCGGCTTTACAAAGCCCCCAACAAATGCTACAATAAGCGAGTGATATTTGCGGACTATCGCCGTTCCGCTTGAAACTGCCGTACAGCTACGAGGTGTTAACTTGAGTGTTGTAAAAAAACTATGGCGTCTTTGCGAGGGCAGCAAGTCCCTGTTTATATTCGGTATACTATGCGGGGCTGTCGCGTCTACGCTGAATCTTACCGTACCGCTGGTCACGCGGTTTACTGTGGATACGTTGCTGAGCGGCGCGCCGGCCGATCTGCCCGGGTTTGTGTTACGAGCCATAGACGGCTTGGGCGGCGAAGAGTGGCTGCGCCAGAATCTCTGGGTCTGCGGCGTAGTGATCGTTGTGATTGTCGCGGTGATGGGTTTTT
>Ga0131853_10002237_pt1 | contig 34690 bp, 26 predicted proteins | sample TergutLab28metaG_FD_92764 | JGI IMG/M metagenome (GOLD analysis project Ga0131853, IMG submission 92764) | Labiotermes labralis P1 segment gut microbial communities from Petit-Saut dam, French Guiana - Lab288 P1 (version 2) (version 2) | ecosystem: Host-associated > Arthropoda: Insects >... | reverse complement strand
TTATAGTGGAAGTTCTACAAAATAGTTACATATGTAACTATTTTGTAGAACTAGGCCGGGACGCTAACGCGCCCGTAGCCTACCTTTGAAACAGGTATCAGAAATTTATCAAGCTAAATTTCCCATACTATTTCAAAGGAATTCCACTATAAATTTGATTGAACGCACCGCACCGCGACCCTGAAAGGGTTAAGATGTAGTCTTTTTTCGCCAAAGGCGAAAAAACCGTTCGAGCTTGTGACGCTAAAGCCCGTCACAAGACTCTCACTGACCAGGTGCGCGTGTTCACATTTGGGCTGTATCACTTTTAAAGTGATACAGCTATATATGGCGAATATGTTTGGTTTTCGACCGTAACCCTAATGCTATAGTAACTTAAAAAAAGTAATAGTCTGCAGCCTGAATATACCTAAGCCATAGACTATTACTTTATTAAAAACATTCGCTTATACAATTGCCTTATCCTGCAATATTCAAAACCCCAATAATTGACAGGAAAATAAGTAAAGAAATTATCATACCCAAAGCCGCGCAAAACCGGTCTTTTTCTTTGAATGTCTGATAAATTACCGCCGGTACCAGCCCAATCAGCCCAAATGCACACCCAACAACAATTAACATCATTGCCCAACTGTCTGCTTTTGTCATATAACTCAGATAAAAGTGACCGCCTAAAAACGTACCTGCTTCTGAATACCCCCAAATTTCAGCAGGGCTTTGACCTCCAAAAATTGCTGAAAAAATAATATTTGGATTCAATATATTGTTGGAGGGATCAGCAAGAATCAACACCGGAGCGAAAAGCCCCCCAATTGCAGCAACTATAGAAACCCAATAAACTGTATTGCCAAAAATTTTTTGGCTTTTAGGAATATTTAATTTTGTTTGCTCCTTCATGACAATTTCCCCTTATCATTTATGTTTCTGCTAAATTTTACTCTGACTTTTTTGAGCACATTTATCTACGCTTTCTTTTTGCCACCACTCAAAAACGCCGCTGCAATAATTCCCGTCATTATTGCAGCAAAAAGAGCTACTTGTACACCGGCTGGAACCGCCCTCATAATACCAAGCATTTCCAGCCCTCTTGTCACTAATGTGAAGCTTGTAAAAATCATAATGCCAATCAAAATCATACGTACAATGCTAACCTTTATTCGTGCAAGTAAATGAGCGCCAACAAAACCACCAACCACTTGCCCGGCCATCCACGGCAGAACAAACAAAGGGATTACACTTCCGGCAAAAATGTATGGCCAGACAGACACACAGCCACCTATTCCAAGAATTACATTAGAATTTGCCGCCGCCACCCTGAGCGGCAATCCCATACCGATGTTGAGGGCCGGAGTTATAGCCCAGCCTCCTCCCATTCCAAAGAATCCGCCAAGTACCCCAATAAGAAAAAGCAGTATAATACCCAAAGGAGCATGCCTAACTTTGTAATCGCGGACTGCTCCCTCACTTTCATCATAATACGAGGCTTCTAATTTCAGGTTTTTTGTAAAACTGTCAACCAGCTTAACTTCAGGTTTTTCCAGTTTCTTACCACCGCTTAGGAAAAATATTGCAAGAGCCAGCAGTATAAGCCCCAGGCCAAATCTCATTAAGCCTTCTCCTGTAACCCCGCTGCCAGCAGCACTCATGATTGCAAGTGTTGCTCCACTAAGTGCCCCAATGCTTTGGCTGATCGTCATAACAAGGCTTAAGCGGTAGTTTGTAAGACCTTTTCTCGAAAATATTCCTATCGAAATTGGCCCGGAAAACATAGCCACTATAATGCCTGTCCCACGTACAATAAGGCTGTTCACGTCAGTAAAAGCAAGCATTATAGGCGTAAAAATGACCCCTCCTCCAATGCCGGCTATAACAGCAACCATTGCAATAGCTGTACTTAGCATAAAGAAGGCTAAAATTATCATTGCAATAGAAGAAGTTGCCATCTCACCTTGGACCTGCTCACCGGACAATGCCGATAAAAAACCAAGGCACAAAAAACTGACTATAATTGCTGCCGCCATTATAATACTTTCAAACCAGGGTGATTTAGTGTATTTAACCTTCACGGCCTCTTTCGTCACTGACTGCATATAACTATACTCTCCTTTAAAACAATTATATTTCTTATGCCTAAAAGCTTTTTTATGTTCAACTTATATCTTTATACATTTCCCCGAAAGGCTTAGTGCAATGTGTTTCATGCGCGGTAATGCGTGGACAAAAAGCATTTTAAATGATTTACAATAAATGTTGAGAGAAAGCTCATTAGACTTAAATTTCTCTCGATCTCTACGGCAGCCTCCCCGGCAAATCTGTAAAAAGGCGCAATCTATGCAGCTTTGGTCCAGCTTAGTAGATGGCTGTACAAATCTTTTTACAGCTTCACTGCTTAACAAAGCATTAAATCCTGACTTGTGAACATTGCCCAGCAAATATTCTTCTACAGCATAGAAATCACAGGGATACACACTCCCGTCAGCTTCTACAAGGGCATAGGCATTACAAACTCCGGCCATGGCGCAGTTTTCGGGATGGTTACCCATTAGAATTTGTATATAATTATCAAATGCCCTGACAGAAACGTACGTTCCCTTACAAAAACTATCATACCATAAATCAAAAATGCGGCAGAGAAAATGCCCATAGTCTTCTGCACTCAAAGAAAATAACTGATTACCGCGTTCCTGTTCAAAACTTTCAATACATGGAATGAACTGAATGTGATAAAACTCCTGCTTTATATAAAAATTCCAAACTTTGTCAGGGTGAGCAGCAAGCTGCTTCGTAACAACACTAAGGATATTGAAATCAACATTATGCTTTTTAAGAAGCCTGGCAGCTAAAAGGCTGCGGCTGTGAGTGCCATTCCCCAAAGAATCTTTACGAAATGTATTATGTATAGATTTTTCCCCGTCAATAGAAAGCCCCACAAGAAAATTATTCTCTGAAAGAAAAGCGGCCCATTCCTCGTTAATTAACAGTCCGTTTGTCTGAATAGAGTATTGTATTTTTACACCTTGTTTATTGTGCTTTTTTTCAAGCTCAATAAGGTTGCGGAAAAAATCAAGCCCTGCAAGCATTGGCTCGCCGCCTTGAAAGGCAAACGAACAAAACAACTCTGCCTCCGTAAGCGCTGTTGAAACAATTTTTTCCAAGGTATTTAAACTCATAATGCCAAAATTGCCTTCAGCCCGTATTGCTGTCACATCGGCATAAAAACAGTAGCTGCAGCGCATATTGCAATTACCCGATGCTGGCTTAATAAGGAGGGATAATGCTTTTGCCATTTTCATCAACTCTCCAGTCTATTATATCTTAACTACATTTTTTACTCGGTTTTTTTGAAAAATCTCACTTATTACCCATTATAACCTTAGCTGCATTTAATAAGGTATGTACATATTATATCAGTTTATTTAAAATCCGTCAGGTATTTGCAACAAACTATGACTCATTGCAAAAACATATCAATGTTCCAACCAGGTGAATATCACTTTTGCAATAAACTATAGTTAAAATTATTAGGGCGTGTCCCGGCTAAGCTGCAGTCACAGTTTACGGTTGATTATTCTGCCATTTGCCGCCGCTACCCATTAAAACTAACTATAAAGCTATTGGGTGGGGTGCTGTGTGCCGGTGGCATACGTTTAGCGCGCGCAGCGCCGGGCTCGAAAGGCTTGAAAACCCCCACTCTAACCGAACACAGTGAGGTTGGGCGGTTCGCCCCGCCGCTTTCGCCAAAGTAAACTTTGACTTAGAAGCGGCGGTCTTAGCCCTTGAGATAAATTGAACAGCCTTACCCCGCTATAGGGCGTGGCTGTTCAATATCAAAAACCGGTAAGGGCTACTAAGTACTAGGTATGGCTACAAATTCAGCCAATGGAGCCCGGGCCATACACCAAGACCCGAGAAGTTGCGTACAGTGGAACCCGGGGTTGACCTTCCTGCAATAATGTAAGAAGCAAGTAAGTCTTTAAGTTCTTTAACTATTTCCGGGTTCTTTTCAAAAAGATTTTCCTGTTCACCAATGTCATTGTTCAAATTATACAACTGGGCAGGGGCAAGTTTACTTAGGTCATCCTTACCCTCAGCCGGAGATGTTACACCGCCTGAGCCGGCACATAATTCAAGCTTCCAATCCCCTTTACGGATTGAATACATTCCCTTGCCCGAATGATGAACAGTGGCCTCGCGCGTTTCAGTATCTTCACCCTTCCAAAGTTGCAGCATAGAAAAGCTATCCTCGGCAGTATTGTCGCCATATTTATAGCCCACCACATCAGCTATTGTGGCAAAAAGGTCAGTTAAGCAAACACATTTATCGGAGCTTGTACCAGGTTTAATCATTCCCGGCCATTTAACAATCAGAGGGATACGGTGGCCCCCTTCCCATATGTCAAATTTGCAGCCCCTAAATACGTGACTGGAATTATGCCCATATTCGCTTACAAGCTTCGGTATATCAACAATAGGAGCACAGCCGTTATCGCTTGTAAATATGATAAGTGTATCATCGGCAATTCCAAGGCTATTTAACTTCGCTTCAAGCTTTCCAACGAAATCATCCACCATCAAAATCATATCCCCGTAAGGGCCTATTTTTGACTTGCCGGCAAACTCATCAGTAGGCACCAGCGGGCCATGAACAGCGGGTGTAGGCGAATATATAAAAAATGGCTTATCATCTTTCGCATATTTGTCAACAAGTTCAAGAACTTTGTTGTGCATATCAGGAACTGCCTGCTTAACATCATATTCTTTTGCTATGCAGCCATAGCAAATATATTCCTCAGTATACTCTCCGGGGTTAAAAGGCTGCCAGTTTTTAATTCCGGCTACAAGGCTGGGTTTAAACAGAGCCTTATCGTTTTCCACATATACCAATGGCGGCTGGTCAAGCGACCCCGGCATTCCAAAGAAATAATCAAACCCACGCGTATTAGGCCCGTTTTTAATAGGTTGGTCATAGTCTATGCTTTCAAATGTGTCCTCCGGGTCTAAACCTATGTAAGACTTAGGCGCAACATAACCATCTTTAGTTGCCCAATCCATACCTAAGTGCCATTTGCCCACAGCCGCGGTATTATACCCGGCCGACTGAAGCATAGTACCGAGAGTCTCTCTGCCTTCTTCAATCAGAGTTGGCGCAGGGCCGGGAAGTACACCCGCTTTTAATTCAGAGCGCCACGCATAGCGGCCTGTCAGTACACCATAACGCGATGGCGTACATACAGCCGAACTGGAGTGTGCATCTGTAAATGAGATACCGCCACCGGCCAGGGCATCAATGTTTTTAGTCGGAACTTTGGAATCTTTATTAAAGCATGATGCGTCACCGTATCCAAAGTCATCCAGAAGAAACAGAATTATATTAGGTTTTTTCATAGTAAAATACGCTCCTCTTTTAGTGTAACTTTTACATACTGCATTCTGCCACTTGCCACTATATAAGCCCTATAAAATACCACCAGCCAATATAGATGGTTAAGATACATGCAAGGCTTATTAATGTCTTGACAATATTATACACTACCATATCTTTAAATGAAATCATTCCATATCCGAAAATTATTAAGACAGGCACAAACTGGAAGGGAAATACAATCTGTTCCATTGTCATTGAAAATGTGTAAACAAGAGGAAGAGGGTTAACCCCAAGGCTCTCAGCTATCATTACAACCGGCCCGGTAAAGGCAGAATAAGCTGCAAGAGGCGTGAGAATAAGATTAATAAGGAACCCAAACGCAAACAGCCCGCCAAAGATGTGGTGTGTTGAGCCGCTGATAAATGGTGTGGCTAACTCTGCAAAAAAAGCACCGAACTGAACAAAGTTTGAAACCATACCCATTGACATAAACGCGGCCACAACTATTACAAACGGTATATTGCACTTGCCAAGCTCAGGAGGGGTAACAATATTTATACCCGGAAGCAAAAGAACAACACCGGCAAGCAGAAATATCCAGCCTATATGTACATTATGCAAGCTGCCGTTTGTAAGTATGCCGGCAATAAGAAGTACACTTACTGCAATGAGTTTCTTCTCATCTAAAGATATAGGGCCCAGGGACTTAAGTTCACCGATGAGGTTTTCTTTTGACTGCGATAAAGAAGTTTTTGTTTCGGCATCAAGCTTAAACATAAAGAGCAGAGCTACCACACACAACGCAATAAATATAAGGTGCGGTACAAACATATGTATAAGGTATTCACCCCATGTTGGGTGAGCCATTCCAGCTTCTTGTGCCACTGAAAGAGGAACAAGTATATTAGTTGTACCATGCATAAAGAGCGTTCCGGGGTCGAGTGTCGCTATCATAACTGAAAGTGCAATACCTGCTGAGGCTTTGCTGCCAAGTTCAAGTTTAAGAACTTTACAAATGCTGAGTGCCAGAGTGCTGAATATAATGGCTTTTGCCGATAGATCGGTTATTACCAAAGAGACAATACCACCGGCCAAAACCATTCCCACAATAATTCCTACGTAAGAACCACCGGTTAATATTACGCAGCGCAAAGCAATGCGCTTAATCAGGCCGGATTTTTCCATGCCGTAGGAAAGTATAAATGACCCAAGTACCATCCATGGAATAGGCTGCGTCCAGGCACCAAAGGCTGATGCAGGCGGAGCCCCAACAATAATTATATATGCCACCGGCATTAGCAGCGCCACAGCCGGAGCTGAGACATTTTCAGTGGCTAAAAGAGCAATAAGAAATACCGTAACAGCTAAGAAAGTTCTGATATCTGCTGTAAAATACTCAGTTGCAGGAACAAGCATAACAATAATAGGCAAAATAAAACACACTGCCCACTTAATTATGTTCACGTTAGCTTTTGTCATTATTAAACACACACCTTCTTTTATAATGATATATTACTGCTAAAAAAATAACTCTTATACTCTCATATCAATATCGTTTTGCGTGTAATTTTCCGACGTCCTCTCCTCTCTAAAAGATAGTCAGAAGCGTTAACACGTTGCAGTCTAACATGCCAACAAGTGCACACCCTCCCTTCAACTCACTTACTTACATATTTTAAAACAGAGCAATTTTCGTGCCATTCTTACAAAAAAGTTAATATTTTTTCAAAAAAATATATGGTTGTTATGATATGCCCTAATCATGACTTTCGGCCGGGGCAAAGCAGCCTTGCAACCTGTTACAGCTCTCATTGCTATCGTGTGAATTAACTCAATAGTGTCAACAGGCCCCCCTAAAAGCAAATTCTTTTTAGATAGATGGCACGTTTTTTGCTTTAATCATTATAATATAGAGCTTTTTGTTATTGCACTACAACACAACAAAATATACAAGGAGTCGATACTATGAGACAGTTGTTGCTAAAACCTTTGTTGTATCAATACAGTAATTGCAGGGATTTTGTAAAAGAGTTTAATATCAGCAAAGATGATTTGATTATTACAAACGAATTTATTTATGCCCCATTTTTTGGGGAAATGGGACTTGCCTGCGACGTTTTATTCCAAGAACATTACGGCAAAGGCGAACCCTCTGACGAAATGGTTGATGCTATGCATAAAGATATTATAGCCAAGGGTAATTACAAGCGTATTATTGCTATCGGCGGCGGCACAGTTTTAGATATTGCAAAACTGTTCGCATTGAAAAACGTGGCTCCTGCGTTGGATTTGTTCGACAGGAAATTAGAAATTATAAAAAATAAACAATTGATATTAGTTCCTACGACCTGCGGTACAGGCAGCGAGGTAACAAACATTTCTATTTTAGAACTTAAAAGCCGTCAAACTAAGCTCGGCCTCAGTGTAGATGAAATTTTTGCTGATGCGGCGGTACTGATTCCCGAGCTGTTAAGCAGCCTGCCTTTTGCATTTTTTGCAACAAGTTCTATTGACGCTTTAATCCATGCCGCTGAATCGTCAGTATCACCAAAGGCGTCGCCATTTAGCGAGCTTTTTGGATACAAAGCAATTGAAATGATCATCCTGGGGTACCAGGAAATTGCAAAAGACGGTGAAGCCGCCCGCATACCGTTGCTGGGTGACTTTTTACTGGCAAGTTGCTATGCGGGAATCGCATTTTCCAATGCCGGTGTAGGCGCTGTTCATGCAATGAGTTACCCTCTTGGCGGAAAATATCACGTACCTCATGGCGAGGCTAATTACTCCTTGTTCATCAATGTATTTAGACACTATACAGCTAAATCAAATGATGGGGCAATTTTGAAGCTTAATAAATATTTTGCGAATCTGTTGAAATGTGAGATTGATGATGTTTACGAAAACCTTTCAAATCTTCTTAGTAGAATTTTACCACTTAAATCACTTAGAGAATATGGCGTAACCAAAGAGGATATTGATATCTTTACCACTAATGTTATTGAGAAACAAGGGCGTTTGACCGCAAACAATTTTGTTGAATTAGACGCTAAAGAAGTTAAAACTATCTATACAGAGCTTTATTAAGCTAAATAGCGGACATGTATTGGTGTATCGTTTTGATACATGTCCGCATTAATGAGATACGTGAAAACCTATGAAATTATTGAGTTAGACTTCCTGCATAATTATGTCGAATAGTTGCGATTATTTTACTTTGAATACAGTAGCAAGTTAATTGGCACAAAAATTGCTTCTAAAATAAATTAACAACAAACACATTCTTAAATGCTGCATATCTACACACATCAGGAGAGTGAATCATGAGCTTAAAAAGCAAAGATAAGAAAAATTGGGCAAAACATTTTTACACGGATATGTATCGGACACGAAGATTTGAGGAAGAAGTTTTTGAGTTTTACAAACGTGGCCTTATGCCCGGGCTGGCACACTTATATCTTGGTCAGGAAGCAATTTCTGCCGGAGCATGCGGCGCTTTGCGCGATAGTGACTTTATCGGCAGCACTCATAGAGGTCATGGACATTTAGTGTCACGCGGCGCCGACCTAAACCGCATGATGGCAGAAATTTTAGGCAAAGGTACAGGGTACTCCAAAGGCAAAGGCGGATCAATGCATATTATGGCAATGGATAAAGGGATTCTAGGCGCAAACGGTATTGTTGCCGGAGAAATTCCCATTGCAACAGGGGCAGCTTATGCCTCTAAGTTGCGTGGTGACGATAAAGTTACCATTGCGTTTTTTGGCGACAGCGCATCTAACGAGGGCACCTTTCATGAGAGCATCAATATGGCAGCCGCATGGGATTTGCCAATTATCTATATAATTGAAAACAATCTGTACGGCATATCAGTAGATATACGCCGTGTAACTAAAGAGCCCGTACTCTCTAAAAGGGCAATAGGATATGGGATCCCCGGCATCACCATTGACGGCAACAATGTCTTTAGCGTTTATGAGGAAGTACAAAAGGCTGTAAGCCGTGCCCGCGAAGGAAAAGGCCCTACTCTTATAGAGTGCCTGACCTATCGCTGGCAAGGGCATCATGTAGGAGACCCCGGTGTGTACAGGCCTGAAGCGGAAGTTCAAGAGTGGCGCTCAAAAGACCCAATCGCTGTGCTTGAGACAATGAATTTGCTGACAAATGACGAGATAGAAGAAATTAAAGCGATAGTAGAGGCTCAAATTAAAGAAGCTTGCAAATTTGCAGAAGAAAGCCCCTATGCTGATATCTCCGAAGCTTACACTGACGTGTTTGTTGATTAATAAAGCCCTATAGTGAGCCAAATTCAGTTGATTAACTTTAGCCTTTTAAAGTTAATCAACTCTAACAGAAACCATTTATGGAGGGATAGTATATATGAGACAAGTCATGTACCGCGATGCAATATGTGAGGCGTTGGATGAAGAAATGGCGCGTGATGACTCAATTTTTATAATAGGTGAAGACGTAGGGCTTATCGGTGGTAATTTTAAAACTACTGTAGGGCTCATGGAAAAGTACGGTGACCTGCGATGCAAAGACTCACCTATTTCAGAGGCAGGCATAGTAGGCATGGGCGTTGGCGCCGCGTTAGTCGGGCTGCGCCCCGTGGTTGAACTCATGTTCTGTGATTTTTTGATGATGGCAATGGATCAGATATGCAATCAAGCCGCAAAGATTACATATATGTCAGGCGGTCAGGCGCGAGTGCCAATGGTTGTAAGAACTCCGTTAGGTGGCGGCCGCTCGTCAGCCGCTCAGCACTCACAAAGTTTTCATGCATGGGTTGCCCACTGTCCCGGGTTGAAGGTTGTGGTTCCATCAACTGCCCGCGAGGCTAAGGGTTTGTTAAAAACAGCAATACGCGATAATAACCCTGTTATTTTTTTCGAGCATAAGATGCTTTATACTGTGAAATTCGACGATGTTGCTTCTGCTGAGGAAGATTTGTGCATACCCTTTGGCGAAGCCCGTATTGTTAACGAAGGCGATGACATTACGGTTGTAGCTACTTCCATAATGACAATTAAAGCAGAAAAAGCTATTAATGAACTTAAAGGCAAAGGCATTTCAGCGGAGCTTATTGACCTGCGCACCATAGTTCCACTTGACACTGATACAATCATTAAATCTGTTAAAAAAACCGGGAAATTATTGATTGTAGATGAAGGTCATATCAGTTTTGGCATAAGCGGTGAAATTATAGCACGAATAATGCCGGAAGTGTTTTATGACCTGGAGGCCCCAATAGAGCGCCTTGGCACAAGCGATGTTCCGCTGCCATTCAGCCCGGCACTGGAATTTCCGCTGATTCCGGGTGAAAAAGAAATAGCTGCCAAAATCAAAGAAATGGTTATATAGTAAAATCATTTTACTATAAATCAGGAATAAAGGAGTGTGTGTTATGGCAGAAATTGTAATCATGCCCAAACTTGGATTTAATATGGATGAGGGCAAACTGTTAAAATGGCACTTTATACCCGGCGATAGCCTGAAAAAGGGAGATGTGCTCTTTGACATAGAAACAGACAAGACTGTTATGTCCGTTGAGGCCACGCGTGACGGGGTTCTGCTGAAAACAATGCTTGAAGAAGGCGAGCTTGTTCCGGTTTTTACGCCTATGGCAGTTATAGGAAACTCTGGTGAGAATGCTGATGATGAACTTGAAAAAGCCGGAGCAGCAGGCGGAGTTTCGGTAGACACAGCCTCCAAGACCCCTGATACACATGAGGCCCCCTCGCCTATTCTTTCAACGGCTACGAAAGAAGTTGAATTCAAAAAACTGCAACTAACTCCAAAAGCTAAGAAACTTGTTAACGATGAAGGGCTTGACCCGGCGGCTATTGCGGAAATTAAAGGAACAGGCTTTAGGGGTGGTATTACCGCCAAAGATATCAAGGCATCGCCTCTTGCAAGAAAAGCGGCAACACAAAGTGGTGTTAACCTTGCCAATATTTCAGGAAGTGGCATAGGCGGCAAAATTGTTAAAGAAGATATTGATGCTGCTTTAAATAGACCGGCTACAGTTGAATCCTTGGATAGCGAAAAGCTGGTACTATCCTCAACACCTTATAAAGGTGTACGTAAAATAATAGGCGAGCGCCTGTCACAAAGCAAGCGCACAGCCCCCCATCTTTATTTTACAGACGGTATTGACATGACTGAATTTAACGCTTTCAGAAAAACGCTTAATGAAACCGAAACCTGTGATGTTAAAATAAGCGTTTCTGATTTAATGGTTATGGCAGCATGCAGGGCTTTGCAAAAATATCCCGAAGTTAATGCTTCTCTTTTAGATGAACATATTATTAACTATGAAAGTGTTAATGTAGGTATGGCTGTAGCAGGCGATAATGGCCTTATTGTCCCTGTGGTCAAAAATGTTCAGCAAAAAACCTTAACAGATGTAGCTAGGGAAACCCGCGGCCTTGTTGAGCGGGCAAAATCAGGAAAACTTGCACAGCACGAGTACAGCGGCGGAACATTTACAATTTCTAACCTTGGTATGTTTGGTATAGAAAACTTTACCGCAATAATTAATCCGCCCGAGGCAGCAATTATGTCGGTTAGCTCTGTGCGCAAAAAGGCTGTGGTTATATTAGATGGAAACGGCAATGATACGGTAGCCATCAGGCCCATGATGACTATTCAGCTTACTGTTGACCACCGCTTGATAGATGGTTTGCTGGCGGCGCAGTTTATCGCATATTTTAAGAGCCTTTTAGAAAATCCGATAAAAATTCTGGTTTGAGGTGAAAAATGGGATTTGATTATGATATTACCGTATTAGGCGGTGGCCCCGGCGGTTATGTGGCAGCCATATGTGCAGCCCAAGAGGGAAAAAAGGTATGCCTCATTGAACGTGCTAACGTAGGTGGTGTATGCCTTAATGAGGGCTGTATCCCCACTAAAACATTGATTAAAACAGCAAGTGTTTACCATAACATTCTTCATGCTGCTGACTTTGGCGTAGAGGGTGTTAACGCTGACAGCATCAAAGTTTCCATGCCTAAACTTCAAAAGCGCAGGCAAGCGGTTATTGATCAGCTTGTAAGTGGTGTAAAAGGCCTTCTCCAAGCTAATAAAGTTACACTTATTGAGGCAAATGCCCATTTTTCTGATATACATACAGTCATAGCCGGCAATAAGACTATAACTTCAGAATATTTTATAATTGCCACAGGCTCAACCGTGTTTATTCCTCCGTTTATTACTTTGGAGGGTAAAAATAATATAATCACCAGCAAGGAAGCGTTGCTGCTTGAAAAAATACCAGAATCTGCCATTATTATTGGCGGCGGCGTTATAGGTATTGAATTTGCATACCTTTTGAATACCTTGGGCTGTAAGGTTACGGTTTTAGAGCTTCTTGACAATATTTTGCCAATGGTTGACGAAGAAGTGTCTGCCATCGCCCGCAAGCGGTTGGTAAAAGATGGCGTAACAATTCACACCGGAGCAAAAGTCGGCCGTGTAAAAGACAACAACGTGTTTTATGAATGTAATGGAGCAGAACGCTCTATTTCTGCAGATGTTGTGCTGATGGCAGTTGGCCGTGTGCCGGACACAGAAGGGCTTGATGCACAAAAGATTGGCATAGAGTTTGATAAAAAGGCCATTATTGTTGATGAGTTTGGGCGCACAAATGTTGAAAACATCTATGCCATAGGCGATGTTAACGGCAAAGTAATGTTAGCACATACAGCTTCTCACGAAGGCATTGCGGCTGTTGAAAATATCTGCGGAGGAAATGTTAAGGTCGACTATAATAAAATTCCCTCATGTATATATATAGAACCTGAGGTTTCGTGTATTGGTTTGACCGAAAAACAAGCACGGGAACTATACACAGATATTAAAGTCGGAAAATTTCCTATGGTTGCTAACGGAAAATCCTTAACCACAGGTGATACCGACGGTTTGGTAAAAGTAATTGTCGATGGCAATTTAGGTGAAATCCTGGGCGTTCATATCTGCGGCAACCACGTAACAGAAATGATTTCGGAAATTTCTCTGGCTATGTCGCTTGAGGCTACATTTGAAGAGGTTATTGCCACAATACATCCTCACCCAACCGTTAGCGAAGCTATACCGGAAGCATTTATGGCCGCTTTTGGAAAGGCTATCCACTTTAAATAAACCAGCTGTTTGCATTCAAGCACTATCCCCCCTTTATCTTTTACACCAAGTGGTAGACCATGCTATAATTCTACAGGGAGGTGTGTAATATGTTAGAAAGTCAACATCAGGTAGACACTGCGTGGAAACAGTTTTGCAGTAATAGCAACGGGCCAATTTATGGTGTGAGTAAAGAGATAGTTGAATCTTGGCAACGTTCCAAAAACTTTGGGGTTAACCCTTATGATATGGAAAAAAACGTTATAAGCCCTGATGATTTGGAGCAGAAAATAAAAAATAACCAGATTCTCTACGATATAACAGTTCCATTTATGGATAATTTACATTCCTTTGAAAAGGGTTCGGGGTTCTTGTCCATCCTTTGTGATTCTGACGGTTACGTACTTAGGATTATAGGCGAAGAAAATGCTCTCTTAGCAGCTAAGGAAAACCTTTTGCTTGAGGGCGCATGCAGAAGCGAACAAAGCATAGGAACAAACGCAATAGGAACATGTTTGTTCTTAAAGAAGTTATTTAAAGTAAATGCAAATGAACACTATTATAAACCACATAACACGTGGATGTGTGTTGCTTCGCCAATTTTTTCTTCTGATAGGCAGTTATTGGGTGCTCTCTGTCTAAGTGCATTTTGGGACAGAGCCACGTATCACACTCCGGGCCTTGTACTGGCAGCAACTGAAGCCATTACCAAACAGATAGCACTTCAAGAATCTATTGACCGTTTAGCCCTTGCAAACAGCAAATTAAGCCATGTGGTGGAACTAATGAATTATGGAGTGATTATCCTTAAAAAAACAGGAGAAATTACAGAAATCAATTCGTTTGCCATAAAAATGCTGAATGTTAAGGTGCCTGACAAAGACAAGCTCATTGGTACAAATATTAATGATTATATTCCGGTTGAGCAGCTTGACATAAAAAAAATACTTAAAAGCCGGCAGTCCGGTGAAACTGAGTTTAACGCCTTTTTCGGTGAATTGCAATGTGTCGCTTTTTTACCTGAGTCTGAAAGTATTAAAACAACTGAAATTGTTTTAACAATGAAAAAGACAGAACATGTATATAAAATGGTCAACCGCATTGTAGGCTCCAATGCTCATTTTATGCTGGATGATATAGTAGGCAATTCACAGAACATAAATGAGGCAAAAAAACTTGCCAGTATTTCAGCGCCGCATATGAGCAACGTCCTTTTAACCGGAGAAAGCGGCACCGGCAAAGAATTGTTTGCCCAAGCTATACACAATGCAAGCCCTCGCGTTGCTGCTCCTTTTGTGGCACTCAATTGCGGGGCATTGCCCCGCAGCTTAATAGAAGCAGAGCTGTTTGGATATGAGGGCGGTACATTTACAGGTTCAAAAAAAGATGGACAGGCAGGTAAATTTGAGCTTGCAAACGGAGGAACTATATTCTTAGATGAAATAGGCGATATGCCCTTTGACGTACAGGTAAACCTGTTGCGTGTGCTGCAAGCCCGTGAGGTTGTGCGCATAGGCGGTAAAAAATCTATCCCTATAGACGTTCGGATTATTGCTGCCACAAATAAAAATTTGGCAGAAGAAATAAACAACAATACCTTCCGTCAAGATTTGTACTACAGGCTTAATGTATTTGCCATAGAAATTCCTCCGTTGCGTGAAAGAACCGTAGATATTCGCCTGCTATGCGACTATATGCTTATGAAATACGGGAACGGCTTCGGCAGAAAAATAGCAGGATTTACAGAAGAAGCATATCGGGCGCTGGAAGATTACGACTGGCCGGGAAATGTGCGCGAGTTGGAAAACATGGTTGAGCGCAGCACGCTGGTTGCTCAAGGTCAGTATATCACAGCGGCAGATTTGTTTATAAATTATGAAGGCAAAGACGATATAGGCAAATTGCCTGCTCATAAATCCTCTGTAAAGACTGTATTTATGCATGAAGAGGAAATGATTCGCAGCGCGCTTTCAGAGCATAAGGGCAATATACGTAAAGTGTCAGTAAATTTAGGGCTTAGCAGAGCAACATTATACAGAAAAATCAAAAAATATGGCATAGATTTTGAACAGTTTAGGGGATAAGTTTGGGAGCCCCCTGTTTAACAGGTAACTGGTCAATGGTTACAATCATTGATTTTATATATCTATTCTATCTATGAAAATGAAAGGGGTTTTATATCATGAGATCAGGATTCAACGGAGTTGATTGGGAATCTAATGTGAATTTTGAAAGGCTTAGGGCTTACCGCCTTGGCAGAGCTAAAGAATTTATGAAAGAACACGGCCTTGGTGCGCTGCTTTGCTACGACTTTGACAACATCCGCTATATTACCGGAACACACATTGGCGAATGGTGCCGCAACAAAATGAACAGACACTGTCTTTTGATTGATGGAGTAGAGCAGCCGTTTTTATTTGACCCGGCCGCCCCGTCCAAAAGAAAGCGAGTTGACTGGCTTTCTCCCGACCATATTATGCCTGCAGTTGGCTCTATGCGCGGTGCAATACAAAAAGATGCCGGCAGAGTGGAAAAAGAGGCGGCCGAAATCGTTCAATATCTCAAAGAGTATGGTGCGGATAATAAGAAACTTGGTATTGACCTTGTAGATATCCCACTCCTTAGATTGCTTGAGGCAAGTAATATTGAGGTTGTTGACGGGCAGTGCGCCATGGTTGATGCAAGAATAATTAAATCCGACGATGAAATAGAACTGCTTAAAAGCTCAGCCGCTATGGTAGATGCCGCTTATTACGATGTTGCAAAAGCACTTCGTCCGGGCTCTTTTGAAAACGAACTGCAAGGCATAATTCAAGGCCAACTATTCAAATGGGGAGCTGAGTCAGTTGAGTTTGTAAACTGTATTTCCGGTATGCGAGGCAACCCACACAGCCACACCACATCAAACCGTATGGTTCGCCCCGGCGAACTTGTATACTTTGATATAGGCAATACATATAACGGTTACAAAACATGCTATTACCGCACTTTCTCCTGCGGCGTACCAACCGCATCACAAAGAAAAGCTTATGAAAAAGCTTATAAATGGCTTTATGATTCCATAGCACAAGTAAAACCCGGAAATACCTCTGCCGATGTTGCCAAAGCTTGGCCGGCTGCAACTGAACTTGGCTTTAAAAATGAAGATGAAGCTTTCCTCTTGCAGTTTGCTCATGGCATTGGCTTAGGCTTATGGGAAAAGCCTGTTATATCCCGCCTGTTCTCCCTTGAAAAGCCTTTTGAACTCAAAGAAGGTATGGTCTTTGCACTTGAAACTTGGTGCGCTTCTGAGGACGGAACAGGCAGCGCGCGCATTGAAGAAGAAGTTGTGGTTACAAAAGATGGTTGTGAGGTTATAACAAAGTTCCCGTCTCAAGAAATAACTTCCTGTGGTTTGCCGGGATGTCAGTTTTTATAAAATAAGTTGAATTTATAATTAATACTAACCTCAGATTAATATATAAGGCGACAAGCGCGGCGAAAAAATCGGTTAGGGTAACTAATTTTTTCGTAAAACCGCTAGGTTTTAGCACGAAGTCAGTCTATGGTTTTAACCGGGATTAGTATAAACATTTGGAGGGATTTTAATGGCAAAAGCAGCATGGATTGGAATGGGCAATATGGGCACTCCGATGGCAATTAACCTTGCAAAAGCAGGTCACAGTGTCTGCGTATACGACCGCGACCTTTCAAGATGCGACTCCGCCGTAGCCGAGGGCTGCGTTAAAGCAGCTAATGTTGCTGATGCGGCAAAGGGTGCAGACTTTGTATTTACAATGCTTACAGACTCCTCTGCCCTTACCAGCGTTATCCTTGGTGAAGGCGGTGTTTGCTCTGTAATGAGCGCAGGGCAAATTGTCGTTGACTGCAGCACAGTTTCAATTGAGGCCAGTGCAGACTGTAACAGCGCTATTACTGCAAAAGGCGGTGAATTCTTGCGCTGCCCTGTCAGCGGAAGCACCGTATTAGCTAAAGCAGGCACACTTACTACACTTTGCTCAGGCCCAAAAGCTACATATGATAAAGCTTTGCCGCTTTTTGAAAAACTTTCTGCAAAACAATTTTACTTAGGTGACGGCGATGGCGCCCGCGCTATGAAACTGGGCCTTAATATGATGATAGCAACCAGCTTACAAATGCTCGCGGAATCTTTAACCCTTTGTGAAAAAGCAGGCATAGAATGGGAAACTGCTCTTGATGTTATCGGTGGCAGTGTACTTGCATCACCATTGATTGCCTACAAAATTCCACCGATTAAAGAGCGCAAGTATGACCCGGCGTTTTCTACACGCCTTATGGCAAAAGATTTAGATTTGGCTCTTTCTGTTGGCAAGCAACTGGGTGTGTGTGCTCCAACCACTGCAATTACTAAACAGATGCTTGAAGCAAATATTGCAAAAGGCCATGCAGAAACAGACTTTTCTTATCTTATACCACTTATCGAAGAATTGTCCGGTTTATAAAAAACTAACAATCGGTTATGTAGCGCTTGTTAGTGCAGTCGAACTTAATAAGACCATTTAGGTTCGAACAAAGCACTCCGCATATGCTCTCGTGCTTTGCCCCAAGCTCAGCATCAAAAATACTTCACTTAATAAGGAGCCGTTCGTGACTTTAAAATACTTGCAAGTAAACTTACGTATTTTAAAGTTCGCTCGCTATATATCAAATAAACGAGGAGGAATAAATAATGGAAAAAGCAAAACCTTTTAAAATTAATTCAAAAGATGTTACTCCCGGTGTAGCACCCCTTCACGAAGAAAGCAATTCTTGGACTCTTGTACTTAATGAAGATATTGCCATGTACATTACTGAAATCCGTCCAGGCGGCTGTGCAAAAAAAGATATGCACCCGGATGCAGACCATGTGTTCTACTACACTTCCGGTTACGGATATCAAATCATTGACGGTGAACGTTTTGATTTTGGTCCAAATGACGCAATTTTTGTACCACGCGGCTGTGACCATGAAATGTATGTAACCGGTCAAGAGACTGTTCGTATGGTTGTAACTTTTAGCCCACTTCCGGCAGATAAAAGAAAGTTCCTTAAAAATTAATTGCCGTCTTTTTTAATCTAATCTCTTTACACGATTCTGTTATAGTTTGCAGAGGGTTTTTATACGCATTGCAATAAACCACCGTTGCTACGTATAGAAATTCCTGCAACTATAACACGAACCCAGACTTCTATAGAAAATTACATCTAATGTGTTTAAATAAGCATGGAGGCCTGAATGATGAGACTGGAGCTACAAACAAAGGCAACACAATCCTTTGCAATGAACCCTCAGATGGATTTATCAATCAAAATTCTTGAAATGAGCAGTATGGAGCTGAGCGAGTATTTGCAAAATGTGGTGCTTGAAAATCCTGTAGTAGACTTAGACAGCGAATTAACAACGAAGGAATGTGCTGAAGAACAACGTAAAATAAAGCCTGATTGGCTGGATACGCTTTCTAAAAATGATAACCAAAACACAAGCTATTATGATACACCAAATGATGATTTTAACAATACAATTGCTCAGCCAATATTCAATACGCTGGAAGAATACATAACTCAGCAAATATCACTGGATTGCCCAAATGAACTTAGTAATGCTGCAACTTATGCCGCAGGCTACTTGGATGAAGATGGGTACTTTTCTATTTCAGCAAAAGAGATGTCGCAGTACAACATATATTCTGAATCAGAAATAGAATGCGCCATAACTTATATTCAGGGATTAGAACCTCCTGGTGTAGGCGCCAGAAACCTTTCTGAGTGTCTGCTGTTGCAACTTGGCAATAACGGGTTTATAGCCCGGGAGATTGTATCAAAACACTTGGACCTTTTGGCAAAAGGGAAAATCAGTCAGTTATCAAAAAAACTTAGGGTTTCAGAAGCAGCGGTCAGCTGTGCTGCTAAGCGCATTCGCAAGCTTAATCCCAAGCCCGGCAGCGGCTTTGGAAGCGTGCACATGGTTCCCTACATAACACCTGACATAGCCGTTGAGAGTTTTGACAATAGATTTTATGTTTTACCTCGTACGCATTCAACTGCGAATTTTCATTTAAATACCTCGTATATTGATATCATGCGAAAAACCGGTGAAAAAGAAGTTGTAGACTATATAAACAATAAAATAAAACAAGCTCAGTGGATAGAAAAATGCATAGCAAGCCGTGCTGAAACACTTTACAGAGTAGCAAAAGAAGTTGTTAATCGCCAAGAGAGATTCTTTCGCTACGGCTCTAAATACATGTGTATTCTTAAGATGGGAGAAATCGCCAAAATGCTTAATTTGCATGAATCCAGTGTCAGCAGGGCGGTAAAAAATAAATATATTGAATGTGCTCACGGTATTTTTCCTTTAAAGTATTTTTTTGTCCAGGGACTTGACACGGCAAACGGTAATAATATCAGCTCCCATGAAATAAAGCACGAAATAAGAGCACTGATTGAAAAAGAAAATAAGTCTGTGCCGCTAAGTGACCAAAAAATTGCTTCTTTTTTTGAAAACAGGGGTATAAAATTATCGCGGCGCACAGTTACAAAATACAGGGAGCAACTGCAAATACCCACAAGTTTTTACCGCGTGAGCCGAAGCTTAACTACACAATAACTGATGCAGCGAGGTGAGAACATTGTTATTTGTAGAAGCAAAAAGCAGGGATGCTGCTTTTTACTTTTCAGTAGAAGAATATTTCATGCACCACTCCAATGCAAATATGCCCGTTATGATGGTGTGGCAGACCGATAAGTGTGTGATGTTAGGGAATTATCAGGTTGCAAACGCGGAAATAAATTTAAGTTATGCACAAAAAAATAAAGTGCAGGTTGTTCGCAGACCAAGCGGTGGAGGAACAATTTTTACAGACGGGGGCACCCTTCTTTACACGATAATAATACCAAAAATAAATGGGCAAGACGCACATGAAGAAATTAGAAGAAAGTTTGCCAATTCTGTCGTTGATGCACTATATGAAGTAGGAATTACAGCTAAAGTTGAAGGCCGAAATGATATTCTTCTTGACGGTAAGAAAATCACAGGAATAGCGCAGCATGTAAACAATAGTCATGTATGTACTCATGGCTCTATTTTATATGACACTGATTTGCATATGTTGAGTGAAATATTGAACGTAGATGAAGAAAAAATACGCTCAAAAGCAATACGCTCAGTTAGAAGCAGAGTAACAAATATTAAAGATTATATGGCCACGGCCCATTCCACCCAAGTATTTAAAGAGCTTTTTGAGCAAAACCTACTTAAAAATCAAAATGCTCAGAAATATACATTAAATAGCAATGACCTTGAAGTAATTAACGAAATTTATAATGAAAAATTTGGTAATCCAACTTGGGTCTTTGAGAAATCCCCCAAATTTACATATTATAACAGCAAAAGATTCACAGAAGGAAAGATAGAGGTATACATGGATATAGTAAACGGCTCTGTAGCATCCTGCCGAATACGAGGAGATTTTTTAGGTACTGTTCCAATTCACGGCTTAGAAAAACTCCTGGAAAAAAAGAGCTTTACACACCAAACTTTAAGCAATGCCTTGGGTGAAACACCTCTTATACCATACCTGGGAGCAATTACAAAAGAGCAATTACTGTTATGTATTTTTGAGTGAACTACTTCGCAGAAATAACAGAAAGGCAGCGTCTAATAAATGAACAAAAAACCGGAATGGCTACGCACTGTTTATACGGATGATTCTAATAGAGAACTTGTTGAAGAAATATTAAAAAGACTCAGCTTAAACACTGTATGCAGGGAAGCAAATTGCCCTAATTATATTGAGTGCTTTTCAAAAAAAACAGCCACTTTTATGATTTTGGGAACCAGTTGTACCAGAAATTGCCGTTTTTGTAATGTAAACCACAGCACCCCTCAGACTATAAACCCTGATGAGCCGGAAAAAATAGCACAAGCTGTAAAAGAACTTAATTTAAAGTATGTAGTGATTACCTCAGTAACGCGTGACGATTTGCCCGACGGCGGTGCAAACCATTTCGCAAAAGCCATAAGAGCAATTAAGATTAATTCTCCGAAAACCGTAGTCGAAGTGTTGATACCGGACTTGGGTGGGGATTTTAATTCATTAAAAACCATAGCAGATGAGTTTCCGGCCGTTATTAGCCACAATATGGAAACTGTGGCCTCTCTCTATCAAAGTGTGAGGCCACAGGCAGAATATCAGCGTTCTCTAAATGTTTTGAAGAATATTAAGAAACTTAATTCAAAAATCAAGTCAAAAACCGGAATAATGCTAGGGCTGGGAGAACAAAAAGATGAAGTGCTTAGATTGTTTGACCACTTGCGCTGCGTGGAATGCGATTTTTTAACAATTGGTCAATATCTCACCCCTTCAAAAGAGCATTTTCCGGTTCAAGAGTATATAACACCTGAGCAATTCAAGCAATTTGGTAAAATAGCAGAAGACAAGGGATTTACTTTTGTAGCCTCTGCTCCGTTTGTGCGCAGTTCATATAATGCCGGTGAAGCTATGAGCATCTGGTAACCGGTGTTATGCAGCTCCGCCACAGCTTTACAACTAGGTTAATATTTTTTAACACCCATCGAAACTACTTCCTCGTTGGGTTTTTATTTTATAGTAAAATGATTCTGAAATAGTAACACAAAAACGCATAGATTTTTTTGCAAAACAAGGACTTTGGTTCCGAGAATACCCAAAGGTATTCTCGTGGTTCAAAGGACGATGTTATGTGAAAAAATATAAAGTTTTTGTTACTGGTTTAGAGTCTTTTTACTATATCTCAAGAGCGAAGACCCCCGCTTCTAAGTCAAAGCTTACTTTGGCGAAAGCGGCGGGGCGAACCGCCCAGCCTCACTATGTTCGGTTAGGGTGGGGGTTTTCAAAACGGGAACCCGTTAAAACCTGTTTTGACGGGTAGCGCCCAATAGCTTTATATTCTGCCAAAGGCAAAATATAAAGCCTTGAGTGTTTTCACAAACAAAAAAACTTAAATTTTAAAGACATTCAGCCGATAAAAAGAGTGAAATGGGTGGAAGATATAACCAATCATTATATAATCAGAGGTGCTTAAAATTAAAAAAGCCATCAAAGTCTTTTTCATATTAGGGGCTGTAATTATATCAATTCATGCTATTCATGCCTTAACTCTGGATAGAACAATAGAATATAAGGAAGTTTCCCTTAACTCATCACGCTGGCCTGAAAAACTTGATGGTTACCTAATCGCCTTTATTACTGATATTCACACTGCGCCTGACGAGGTATTGCAAAGTATTGTAAATGAACTAAACGAGAGGCAAATTGACCTGCTGCTATTAGGCGGAGACTTTTCTATGAAAGATGGTCATTACATACGCTCAATAGAGATTCTTTCTGAAATAAAAACCACAGACGGCATATTTGGAGTAGAAGGTAACCACGACGACTACATGCGTTTGTTTAACGTTATGGAAGCTTATAACATTACGCCTTTATCTAACAGCGGATTACATATACACAATGGTTTTTTCTTAGCCGGCACCGAGGACCTTTGGAACCGTAACCCATGTATCGCAACAGCAACGCTAAATGCAGAGCCAGGCGATTTTATCCTTCTGGTGTCACACAACCCTGATATTGCAATGAAGCAAACCACCGGCGGTTTAGACCTTATTTTAAGCGGCCACACCCACGGCGGTCAAATTACCTTTTTCGGCCTATGGGCACCGTGGCTTACACTCAGAAGTTCTATAACAGAATATGGCCAGCGCTTTTCCTCCGGTTGGTCTTTGTCGCGGGATGGTGTGAGCGTTTATGTAAGTAACGGAACAGGCGAATACTTCCACATTCCCAGAGTCTTTGCAAGGCCACAGGTTATATTGATGAGCATAGAAACAGTTAAATAATTTGCTTTCCTTAAGTAGATTTGCCACTAATAACAAAACGACAAAAATACACTAATAATAATGCGCAATTTTGTAATAAAAAGCATGTAAAACTTAACATGAATAAATTATTTAATAAAGAAAAAACCTTTATGATTCAACTTTAGTACAAATTTTCTTTGCCAAAATTGATTTTCCCTTTATTAATCTATACAATTAAATTAATTTACGCCCCCCTTTCATACCGAAAACGACTGCCTTTTCGTTACAGCAACATTTTGAAGATCCACATTCCCGTTGTTCACACCAATTGCTGTTAGAACAATAAAACTTTGAAATTCCCTGATGTTTTTCATAATATTTATCAGTGATTCGGTAGCTTTTAGCACGGTGCTTTCCATTTGGAATTAATATTTTTTGGGGCTTATATTTTTTAAAATCATAAAAGTGATTTAATGTACCATGATGAGGAATTTTTATATATTCATATTTTTCATGTAAATTTAAATTAGGAGTAGAGACGTTAAATTTTTTTATTTTGCCCATTGAACCTTTATCAATGTCACCCGTGAACAAAATATTATTATCGCTATCATTCTTATTTTGAAACACGATATTAACTGAATGTCCAAATTCTGTAAGCTTTAGTTTACTAATCGCTTTAGATAAGTCATCATTTACGAAAATACTATTTATTTCTTCTTCAATATTGATTATTTCTTCCAGTACACCGGTTCTTCTATCGCCGAAAGACTCCACCGTTAGTAAATTCACAATTTCTCTCAATCTTTCAGCAATTTTTAAAAGTTTTTGAATCATATCATTATAATTTAACTTCAGAGAATCTAATATTTTATCTGCATCGTCTTTAATGCGTTTTTTGTCAGGCCACAGAGCAATATACTCATCAAAGGCAACTCCCCTGCTTAAAAATTTGATATTAATACTATTACGGCATAAATATTTTACAAGTTCCAACAAAGTATAGTGTCCATATTTCTTATGCTTAGGCAAAATACATTTATCAAGAATAAGTAAAGCGATTTCACTAGCAGCCCCTTTTCCCGAAAAAACATCAGGCAATAGTATTTCATCAAAATTATATTGATGAACACCCTTGTTGTTCATCATAAATAAAAGTCCCGAAAGATGGTCCATGTGATAGTGTGACAATAATATTTTCTTAGGGCTTGTACAAGAGAAATGTTTTATTATTTTTATAAACTGTTTATCTAAATTATGCATACTTCCAAAATCAACTACAAGCCCATAATCATTATGTACTTTAATTTGAAAGCAATCTCCAAATTTAACATCATACATATAAATACCCATATTTTACCTACTTATGTTTATACTATTACTTAATATTTCAATCACCGTATTTTACCAAACCGCTTATATCAATTGACCTACTCTACCCCAACCCCCTCATAACCTTCTCCAGTTCCTCTTCCAGCTTAATCATTTGACTCTCCTCCGGCATTTCACCTCTTTTGAAGGTTTTCTCCACAACCTCTGCGATTGCTACCAAAGCATGCGCTGACAGCAGCCCCGCTAACCCTTTCAAGGTATGAACCAACCTTTGGGCTGTTTGCAAATCGCCATCGGCTATAGCTTCCGCCACTTTCTCCAAAACATCATGCTGCCCTTTGGCAAAGTCTTCTTTAACTTTTGCCAAAAGCTCGGGGTCCAATAAATAGTCAACTAACGATTCCTGAGTGCCGGCTTTACTTTCTGCTGTCTGCGCTTCAACATTTTCCACCTTAGCCGCTTCTAAAACCTCCGGCGGTTGTTTATCTCTAATGAATTTATTAAGCACACCGTTTAGGTGCACAGTTTGAATGGGTTTAGAAAGAAAGCCGTTAAACCCATTCCGCAAAAATTCTTCCGCCTGCCCTACAAGAGCATTGGCTGTAAGCGCAACAATAGGATTTATATATCCCATCTGCCGCAAAATCTGTACAGTTTCCATTCCGGTTAGCTCCGGCATCATCTGGTCCATAAATATAATGTCGTATTCTGCACCGTTTCGTACACGCTCAATAGCCCCATAACCACTGTCACAAGTATCTATTTGCAGTTTGTACAGTTTTAAAAGCCCTCTGGCCACATATAAATTAGTATCAACATCGTCTACAACAAGCACCTTGCCATAGGGCATAGGGTCGGGCACAAAACTCAGCTTTTTGCTCCTTGCCGCCTTACTAAAGCTACCAATGCTTTTAGCTGTTTCAGCACCTAATACTTCACTGCCAGCTGTTATTTGGGGAATTAACAAAGTAATCTCTGTGCCTTTGCCAACCTCACTTTCAATATTCATGCGGGCACCCATAAGCCTAAGCAAACTGTCGGCAATTGACATACCAAGGCCTGTTCCTTTAACATAGCGAGCCTCTTTTTCATGGAACCTGGAGTATTCACTAAACAAAGCCTCTACCTGTTCACTACTCATGCCGCGGCCTGTATCGCGGATAGTTACAAGCAAGTTCACATAGCCCTCAGTATCAGAGGGCACAGAATATATTATGAGCGCAACTGCGCCATCTTCCGTATATTTAAAGGCATTTGACAGCAAATTGTTCAAAACTTGTTTCATGCGAAGCTCATCGCCTATCAAATAGGCCGGTATATTTTCATCAACCTCTACTGTAAAATCAATTTTCTTACTGCCCAAATAAACCAGATTAAGCTGGGCCACATCAGAGATAAGGCTTGCAATTTCATATTTATCATCTACAAGGGTCATTTTGCCCGCTTCTATTTTAGAAAGGTCTAATATATCATTAACTATACCGAGAAGTGTAGAACCTGAGCTGTAAATTTTAGCAAACGCCTCTTCCGTATCCAAAGGCAGGGTTGGGTTTTGCAGTTGTATCTCTGCAATACCCAGAACCGCCGAAATGGGCGTTCGTATTTCATGGCTCATTCTTGCCAGAAAAACACTTTTCGACTGATTGTGCTCCTCAGCTGTAGCAACCCGTTGTTTTTCTTCAAGTATTTCCTTTAATGCGCTAAGGTCAAGTATGTAGGCCGCAATAACATCCTCGCCCATATAGCTGAATTTTATAAAAGAAATTTCACAAGGAATAAAAGCACCGTAGCTATTTTCAAACTCCCACTCGAAGCGCTCGTAACCGGTTTCCATTGCTTGATTAAAAAGCTGCTTCATTACATCAAACTGATGCTTAGAGAAAATACCTCTAAATTCATTAATCCCATCTTCGACTGTATCAAAACCAAAGAGCTTCAATGTCTCTCTGTTGCAGTCAAAGGCTCTGAAATCTTTATTTATAAGGTAACAAGCCACCGGTGTTCCGTCCAGCATTATCCGGTTTCGCTCCTCTACCTCATGCACTCTTTCCAAAGTTTTTTTAAGCTCACTTATATCATTTGAATAAGTAATTACCACAGAGCCGCGATCGTAGATTATATGCCAAGCCTGCACCTCAAGAAAAACCGTGTCACCATTCAATTTTTTGCATACAAATTCCCATCTGGTATAGAACTCGTCAAAAGTCTTTGAAAGTTGTTTCTGCCAAAATTCCAAAGATGGCGTGCCGTCAGGCTGAAACGGCGGCATTAGTTCAGCCCACTTTTTCTCATATTCGCTTTTAGTAAAAAACCCAAAATGCTGTACAGCAGCCTGATTAAAGTCAATGCAATTAAAATCCCTATCCCAATACTCAATAATCAGCGGTGTTGCATTAAACATTAAAAGCATACGCTCATTGATTTCCTTCTCTTCAGAAACCGTATCTAAGAGCGAATTTATAGCAACTGCCGCTTCTTTGCAAACGCCGTCATACTTTTCAAAGTTTACACGGGAATTATTGCGGCTCTCTTTGTTCCGGGCCGAAATGCTATTAACTTCTTTAATAAGGTCCTCAAAGGCTGAATTTTCAATTTTTTTAGACATTAAATACCTCCCGGACCATTCCTGTAACTTAAAAAACATGCCTTATAAAAAACCAAGCTACCGCCACCCACCAATAAAGTATTGGAAGGAACTTCTTTTGTATTTTATACTATAGTGGAATTCCTTTGAAGCAGTAACAAAACTTAGCTTGCTAAAATTTTGTTACTGCTTCAAAGGTAGGCTAGGCAACGCATAAGCGGCCTAGCCTATCCCTACAAAATCGCTATATGTGTAGCGATTTTGTAGGGACTCCACTATAGTGTAAAATAAACATCTAAAACAACTTCTAGTCTTTAATTAATTTCTCTACAAGCTCTTTAAGAGCTGCAACTTCTTCTTTTAGTGAGATTATATCTTTTTTTAAAGCCTCAACCTCGGCTTTTTCACCTTCCGGCTGTGTTAGCGTTCTTGTTGTATACTCTACTACCCTTTCGCCGCTTACCGGTGAATCTATCCGCTTACCTGTAATTTTCTCAACCGCTTGTACCACCCTATCGGGTTTTGGAGGTTTAACTATGTAATCTTTAGCGCCGGCCAAAATACATTCGCGCACATCACCTTCATCATTTGAAGCTGTACACATAATAATTTTAATGTCAGGGTTTACCTCAAGCAATCCTTTAACAGCACCAAGCCCATCTAAATTAGGCATTGAAATATCTAAAAACACAATATCCGGTCTCTTTAATTTATATATTGATATTGCTTCAACTCCATCATTGGCTTCGAAAATATCATCCTCTTTGATTCCCATGTTTTTAACCAAAATACTTTTTAAAACCATTCGCATAATGTGAGCATCATCTACTACCAGTATTGTCATACTTAACACCTCAATTTATAAAATTATTTACAGAATGCTTTACTACTGCTACTATATCAAATAATCATGGCTAACTCAATCCCCTACCGTTTTTTTTGCAAAGTCTTGGCTAATTAATTTCTATAGTGGTTTAAGTCCAAAATGGACTGAAACCACGCCTCCATTCGCACTTTTGCTAAAGCAAAAATGCTCATTTTCGGGGCGCTCATTAACTTTAAAATGTCTAAAATGAGCAAGCTCATTTAGGCCATTTTAAAGTTAATTCATTATAAAATAAACATTAGAATAAGTTTATTCAGCACAGTCCATAAAACGGGCAGCGTATATCCCTAACAATTGAACAGCGATAAGAGGGGTGACTGAAATAAAAGCTATGATTCCAAAGCCGTTTGTAAGCACTGATTGAGCGCTTGGACCGGCTTGGGCCGCTACAGCTTGGGCAATGCCTAAGCACAAAGGTGTTAGCATGGCAGAACTCAGCGCACCGCCGGTTACTCCTCCGGAATCAAAGGCCAGCCCTACAAAAAGACGCGGGGTAAATTTCATCATAATAAGGGCCAGCCCATAGAGGGGCGCCAGATACCATAGTATATTTGTCTCTGTAAGTATTTTAACTACAGCAAGCATAGCAGCAACACCAATGCCCAGCGCAAGGGTAAAACGAATAAGTATACGTGTAATTTTACCGTTTGTAATGACTTCAAGCTTTTCACCCAGTACAGTGACAGCAGGCTCGGTTAAAGTTATGGCCGCCCCCAGTATAAAGGATAGAGGCAGCAAAAGCCACCTAAACCATTCCGGCCTATGAGCTTCCAAAAATACCTCTCCCATATATTTTCCTGCAAAAGCAAAACCAAAGTCTATACTTGATAAAAAAATAAGAAGCCCTATAAACACAGGGAAAATACCCCAGATAACCTTGATAAAATCATTTTTAGGCATTTTTATAAGAAAAAATTGAAAAGGCAAAAACACAAGCAACATAGGGAAGATGGCCAGGCTAACGCCACCTAGGTTTGAAATAAGTATTTGAAAAAAGTTCGTCCCAATAGCTCCCGGATCATAAATACCAACAGGAGGTATCCCACCGTGAATCTTTTCCATAACCATGCCATATATGAATATGGTCAATATTGGCCCTACTGAAGCAATGCCGATTATACCAAAAATATCGTCATCATCATTACGCTTTGACAGTGTTGCTGAAACGCCCATACCCAGAGCCAGTATAAAAGGAACTGAAATATCCCCTGTTGTAGCGCCGCTTCCATCGAAAGCCAAGGCCACAAACTCCTGAGGCACAAAAAATATCATTACAAAAAGCAGAAGATAAAGGACAGCAAACACAACTTTTATACTTATATTTTTCACTATCCGCCACAGAGATAAAGCAACAAAAACACCTATTCCTGCTCCCATAATCCATATGAACAACGTTTCATTTACTTCCTCAATAAGAAGATGAGTTTGCCTTGCTAACACAGCAAGAGCAGGCTCCGCCACTGTAGCTAACAGACCAAAAAAAAGCCCGAAAAATATTATCCACACAATTTTTTTAAGCTTTATGAGGTTTTTACCCATCACTTCTCCTACGGGCAGTATACTTAAATTTAACCCTATCAAAAATAACGATTGCCCTATTACTACTCCTATATATCCTGTTGCTAATCTTAAGTAGTCGAAAGTATTTTCAAAAGGTGCTACAAATATGAGCACAACTGCCATTACTCCTACAAGAGGCAGTGACATAAAAAAAGTTTCTCTAAACACACTCAATTTCAATACTTTCAAAACATACCTCCGGTGGTTTTAAGCTGTAGTAGCGTGAATTTGATTTAAAACAGCTATGAATAAACAAAGCTCATTTACATATTTTTAATCGAATGAACGCCCCAAACATGACTAAGGCGTGTTGCACTAATTAGCTTTATTATGTACCGAAATGCAACAAATCATGTTAATTTCCACTAGAACCTATACAACGGTAAGTTATTTGTAAGTATTAACTGTCGAATAAAAGAAAAATACTACTGATAAAACCTACGATTGATAAATGGGCCATTACATATTTTTCTTTTTTGCTTTTTGTAATAAACTTATTTCCAATTATTGCATGCACAAGAGATATGGTGTAAATAATCAAAAGCCTATTTACAAATGAATTGTAGAAAGCAGGGACAATTTTATGAAATCATGGATATTATCGCATAATTGTCAGGCTCTTAACACAAAACCGAATACAAAATTTTAAACTCTACAGATACACCTGATGCAGCTTTTAATGCGGATTCAGGATACTTCCGTTTACTTGAAAGCGGTGTCATAGCGAAAATATTTTTAAGCATTTCAGGTTCAGTTTTAAAAAAGTACGATATATACTTCTCATCAGCAGTAAAAGTATCTCGGAAGAGAGTTTCCGTTTTTTCATTACTGTAGTCAGTTCGGGGTTCGTCAACAAAAATAGCTCTTCGAAGCTCAGACAAATAATTTTTTCCAGGAATAATTTTTATTACTAACCCGCCTTTTTTAACTACACGACGGCACTCAGCATAATTAGACGGCGAGAGCATTGTTATAGCTACATCTAAACTATTATCACAAAAAGGAAGAGCAGCTGTGTTTGCCACTATCCACACCGCAGAAAGATTTGGCTTGGAAATAGCTTTGTTTATAGCCTCCTTAGATATGTCTATACCTATGGTTGTTTTTGGCTCTGTTCGTGCTGCTATTTCACACAAAAAAGAACCCTCGCCGCAACCCAAGTCAGCCAAAGCAAAATTATGAAATCCGTTTCTTTTTATAATATTTGCTGTCTCTTTTATTAGAGGTTCAAAGAACCCTGCACCAAACACGGCTTCTCTACTTGCCCATAACTTGGAGGAATAAATACTTCCCTGTTTTTTAGGTGGATAGAGCAGATTTACGGAGCCCTTAGCTGATAGGTCAAAACTATGGCCCAGCGAACAGCTAAGGGACTTATCCCAAAAACTGAATGCGCTCCCACAAATAGGGCATTTAAATAAATTTATATTTTTGTCAAAAATTTTTCCATAATATTCGATTTTTTTCATAAGTTTAGCTTAGCACAAAAATTACATATAAGCAATCTCAGGCGAAATAATCAAAGTTGCCTCAGTAGCTTCTTGAACCTGTTGGGGCGTATACTCCTGATTGATTTCGACCAGCAGAAGACCTTCATCTGTAACTTTCATTACACCCATCTCTGTAACTATCATATCAACGCAGTTTACTGCGGTAAAAGGCAGGCGGCATTTTTTAAGTATCTTAGGCGCACCTTTTGCGGTATGCTCCATAGCAACTATAACTTTCTTTGCACCTACCACCAAATCCATAGCGCCGCCCATGCCGGGCACCATTTTACCAGGGATTATCCAGTTGGCCAGATTACCCTTTTCATCAACTTCAAGAGCACCTAATATAGTAACATCAACATGGCCGCCGCGTATAAGGCCGAAAGACACAGACGAGTCAATAAATGCACCGCCAAGGGCAACGGAAGATGGCTGTCCTCCGGCATCAGTTACATAGAATGGCTCTGCGTTCTCAGCCGTAGGTTTTGGCCCTGTACCTATAATGCCATTTTCTGACTGTAAAACCAGATTTACTCCCTCAGGCAGATAACCGGGCACTAAAGTTGGGAGGCCTATACCAAGATTAACAACATTGCCGTCTTTTAGCTCCTTTGCTACCCGTTTAGCAATAAAGTCTTTAATCAAAGCTCTATCCATTGGAGCGCCCTCCTTCCACAATATAGTCAACCAATATACCGGGAGTCATTACATTTTCCGGCTCAATTTCGCCAATCTCTACTAAATTGTCAGCCTCAGCTATTACACAATCTGCAGCCATAGCAATAACCTGGTTAAAGTTTCTTGTAGTGCCTTTATACCATACATTTCCTTTTTTATCCACTTTATAACCATTAATAAATGCAAAATCTGCCCGAATAGGTTTTTCGATAAGATACTCTTTGCCGTCAATTTCTATTTTGCCGTGAACATGTTCTCCATCTTCCACAATTGTTCCCAGCCCTGTAGGTGTGAGAACACCGCCTAGGCCATATCCTCCTGCACGTATCATTTCTACAAGCGAGCCTTGAGGCACAAGCACCACCTCAAGAGTGCCTTCATTCATCTGCTGGGCTACCTCCGGGTTTAGCCCTACATGGGTAGCTATCAGCTTTTTTACCTGGCGGTTGTGTATCAGTTTTGCTACACCATAATAATCTTCGCCATCCGGGCCATTTGGCATTGAGGCGTCATTACATATCATTATTAAATCTTTTACGCCACTTTCTGCCAGTGCTTTTATTGCTTCATGGGCATTTCCACAGCCCATGAAGCCGCCAAACATTATACTAGCTCCATCTTTTATGTCTGCTATTGCTTCCCCGGCACTTACCTGCTTGGACATATTTGCCCTCCTTTATATTAGCTTCCTTCTAACCATTTCAGTAACAGCAAAAGATGCCACATCCTCTGCATATTTACCGCTGCCAAAACCTGCATCATAACCCAATTCTTTAGCTAACTCATAGGTTATTCTTGGGCCGCCGCAAACAAGGATTACTTTGTCGCGAAACCCCTCAGCTTCCAGAAGTTCAACAAGCTCCGTCAAATTTTGTATGTGTATATCCTTCTGTGTAACTGTCTGAGATACAAGCAGTACATCTGCTTTTAAGTCTTTCGCCTTTTGAACAAATTCCTCATTATCAACTTGAGCGCCTAAATTATGGGCCTCTACCATATCATAGCGCTCTAAGCCATAGTGCCCGGCAAAGCCTTTCATGTTCATAATTGCATCAATACCTACAGTATGTGCATCGGTTCCCGTGGAGGCCCCTATTACGACAATTTTACGCCTGATGTTTTTCTTGATGTAATCGGACACTTCTTTCATATCCATTACCTCACCCTCTACAGCTGCTACATGTATTTCATTATAGTCGACGGTGTGAACAACAGAGCCGTAAACCACATAAAAAGCAAACTCAGCATCAAGGGTTTTATGTGCCGCCGCTATGGGCTCCTTTAGGCCCATTTTTTTTGCAAGAGTTAAAGCTGCTTCTATGCCTTTTTCATCATTTTTTACAGGAAGAGTAAAAGAAAGCTGAACTTTGCCGTCGTTCATTGTGTCCCCATAAGGGAGCAGTTTCGAAAGGTTGAGAGTTAAGTCTGCACTGTTGGAACCGGTAGGCCCTTTACTCATTAAACTTCACCGTCCCTTCCCATAAGCTCCATAAATGGGTTAAAATAGCCATCGCCTTTTTGAAATACACCTGAAAGGCCCTTACCGCCGTCAGGGCTTCGTTTAATATCAGCAAATATGCCGCTTTCAATAGAGCTGAATATTTTGTGTTTTTCTATCTCTTTAAGCAGGCCATAAGCTTTTTCAAGCACTTTCTGAGCTCTTTTTTGTATAATGCCGCCTTCTTTAAACTCTATTTCCCCGCTAATATCCGCCATTGTATTGAAAATGTACTTGGCATTTTCAACAGACAGTGCTCTGTCGGACATAAAAGGCGTATGAATCGCTTCTGTAAGCATACCTAAAAGATGTATTCTTTGACCGGTCATAATAGTAACAGTGTTAAACAATGCATTTTGTACATTACCCATAAAAATATCACCTGTCATAAACTTTGTAGGCGGCATATATTTAAGGGGTGCGTTAGGAAAAATTTCTCTTGCCATTTGCGCCTGTGCAAGCTCATATAAAAAGCCGTTTTTTACATCAGGAGCAATTTCAAAAGCATGGCCTAAGCCCATCTGTTCTTCGTTAAGGCCCGCCTTAAGAGCAAATTGCTCATTTAAAAACTGTGAGGCAAGCACAGTGTGCGCCTGTTCAACAGCATCTGCCGTGGTTAAATAATTATCTTCCCCTGTGTTGATAATAACACCTGCAAAGGCATTAATCATTCGGGAGAAATTTTGGTCAATAAATGTACGCTTCATATTAATATCACGAAAAAGGATGCCGTAAAGAGCATCATTAAGCATAACATCTAAGCGCTCCATTGCTCCAAGCGCCGCTATTTCAGGCATACAAAGACCTGAACAGTAATTACATAGGCGTATATAGCGGCCTACCTCATCACCGGCTTTATCGAGAGCAGCACGCATTAGCTTAAAGTTAGCCTGTGTTGCATATGTACCGCCAAAGCCCTCCGTAGTTTCGCCGTAAGGCACATAGTCAAGAAGGCTTTGCCCTGTGGTTCTTATAACCGCTATTACATCAGCCCCTTGATTTACAGCTGCTACTGCCTGTGTAACATCCTCATAAATATTGCCCGTGGCTACAATAAGGTAAATTAATGGGCCTTCTTTGTCGCCGTGCTTTTTAAGATAAGCCTCACGGGTTTTGCGGTTTTCGGCAATTTTTAAGGCAGTTGACTCAGCAACAGCAAAAGCAGCTCTTTTTGCTTTTTCTATATCACTTATGGAAACCTTTGATAAATCCAATGAACCCTCAGAAACTTTTTCTGCAATTTGTTGGGGGGTAAGATTCTCGCTGACCATGGCCCCCCCGAGAATAAGTGCCGCACCTACAGGCAAGAGCTTATGAGCTTCCATATGGTCTGCAATAATA
>Ga0131853_10002236_pt1 | contig 34690 bp, 27 predicted proteins | sample TergutLab28metaG_FD_92764 | JGI IMG/M metagenome (GOLD analysis project Ga0131853, IMG submission 92764) | Labiotermes labralis P1 segment gut microbial communities from Petit-Saut dam, French Guiana - Lab288 P1 (version 2) (version 2) | ecosystem: Host-associated > Arthropoda: Insects >... | reverse complement strand
GTTTCATCCTCGTCCATTTCCCCTGTTGCTATCATACCAAAGCTTCTATAAAATTTTGGCGTAACTGTGCTTGCTGGGGCAGTTGATGTATAAAGTGTATTAGCATTTCCATGGACACCCGATTTTAACTCATCAATTAAAATATCCATCGCTTTTCTTCCATAACCTTTATCCTGATGACTTTCATCAATCATTAATCGCCATAAATAGAAATACGGCTCACCATTATTGTCATATGTCCACTCTGGTCCGAGTTCTAAATATACCATCAAAAATCCGATTAATTCTTCATCAAAATATATTCCACGAGTTAGAAGTAGCTCCTCGCTACATTCAGTAGTAAAGACATACGCCTGTGCTAAACTGTAAGCATTCGATCCAACTAATTTCTCATCTGCTTTAAGTTTCATAATCTTCCCAATATTATCCATTGTAACTGGTCTTAATGTTATCATTTTTATTACCTCTTTTCATTTTCTTAAAACATCTTTATTAATTCAAAATTTTTACCAACTCATGCGAATAATGGTTTCATCCTCATCCATTTCCCCCGTTGGTTTCATCCCGAAACTACCATAAAATTTAGGTGTTACTGTGCTTAAAGGAGCAGTGGCCGAATAAAACGCCCTAGCATTGCCGTGAATACCTGATTTTAATTCTTCAATCAAAAGCTCCATCGCTTTTCGCCCATATCCTTTGTTTTGATGGTTTTCGTCGATCATTAAACGCCATAAAAGGAAATATGGCTCGCCATTATTGTCAAACATATCACTTGTTCCAAGATCTACCATTAAAAAGCCGACAGCTAATTCATCTTTATAAATCCCACGTACTAGTAATAAGTCTGGTCCAAATTCATTCAAAAAAGCATACGCCTCTGCTAAACTCTCCGCATTTGTAGCCACTAATTTCTTATCTGCCTTTAATGAATAAATGTCCCATACGTTCTCCATTGTAACTGGTCTTAATGTTATCATTTTCTTTTCCTCTTTTCGTTCTAGTATTTTCAAAACACCTAAATCATCTTACTCAACTCTCGCACACTCTTTTTATCAAGCCTATCCACTTCCCGAATTTCGCAACGACGCCCTTCCATGTCCGTTAGAAGCAGGCCGCCTTTTCTCGTAGGCTTGATATGATCATGAGGATATTGGATCACCAACGTCATTTCCCCACGGTCGGTTTCAATCTTCACCGTCCACATTTCTTGCTCTTCTTTTGCCGATTTGATTTCCTTAACGACCGGTATCAAATAGCGCAAATGTAATTCACGAATTGCCTCATCTTTTACCAAATTTTCTAATTTTTCAACTTCCCGAATCACGCCAATTTCATTACTTTCGTGATCCCTCACCGAAATATACTCATAAGGCATGGTATGGGGAAAAGTCCGATATAAGGTTACTTCCTTATAACTTTTCCCTTCAATGTCGGCCGTTAAAACACCCCCTAAACTTCGCTTAAATATCACCTTTTCAGGCGTTAAAAAATTCACATCATAACCTTCCATTATTCCACTGCAACTCCTTTTATCTGCGACATTTCTTTCTGGGCTTCCACTAATTTGAAGTAAATGCCTTCTTTTGAAAGTAGCTCATCATGGGTTCCCATTTCCGAAATTTCACCCTTTTCAATCACGACCAACCGATTCGCGTGTCTTAATGTTGATAGACGGTGTGCAATCGCAAATGTTGTTCTACCTTGTACCAGACGTTGTATCGCTTCTTGGATTTTTTTCTCTGTTTCAGTATCTACAGATGCAGTTGCCTCATCCAAAATCAAAATTTTCGGTTCGTGTAAAATTGCCCGAGCAATAGAAACACGTTGTCGTTGACCACCTGAAAGCTTATTCCCACGCTCACCAACTGATGAATCATAACCGTCTTCCATTTCCACGATAAAATCGTGAGCATTTGCAATTTTAGCTGCACGCATGATTTCCTCAGGTGTGGCATCTGGTTTTGAATAAGAAATATTTTCTGCTACCGTTCCATCAAACAAGAAAGTATCTTGTAAGACAACACCAATTTTTTGATGAAGTTCCTCTTGAGCCATGTCTTTCAAATTAATCCCATCAATGGTAATTTCTCCCTGATCAACATCATAAAAACGGCATAATAAATTAATTAATGTTGACTTTCCAGCTCCAGAATGTCCAACTAAACCGATCATTTCTCCCACTTCAACATGCAAAGAGATATTTTTCAATACAGGGTTGTGAGATTCATAACCAAAAGTTACATCTTTAAGCTCAACCACACCATTGATATGATCAATTGACACTTTCTCAGTTGGATCAGGTACATCAGATTTTGTGTCCATAATCTCAAAGGTTCGATCCGCTGCTGAAAGCGCACTATTAGCCCAGTTAATCATTTGACTGAACCACTGCAACGGACCAAAAAACATCGCCAAATAAGCAATAAATGCCATTAGCGTCCCCAAAGTAAGCTGCTCTTCCAACACAGCACTTCCACCAAAATACCAGACCATTAACGAACTAACACTGATCAACAAAGTAAAGAATGGGAATATCCCTTGCCACATACTTTCTGCATGAACCGTCTGCGTCATTAAATTTTCATTTCGATCTTGATACCTAGCTTTCTCTTTTCCTTCCTGCCCAAACGCTTTAACAACACGAATCCCTTGTAAAGAATCCCCTACAACAACATTAAGTCGCTGTGCTGCCACCCACGAACGGTACCATCTATTTCTAACCAATGGCCAAAGGAATTTCGAAGCTAACAAAATCAGTGGTGCTGGCAACAAGGCAAATAAGGTCAAACGCCAATCTAGACTGATCATCATGATCACAATGGCCGCAACCAACATCACTTGCCCAGTCACCCAAAGAACACCATCCGTTAAAAATTGTCGGATCGCTTCAACATCATGATTAACACGTCCGATAAATTGCGAGGTTTGCCTACCATCAAAATATTTCAATGACAAATTCATCAAATGACGATAAGTATCCTCACGTAAATCAGTCATGATTTTACTACCAACCCACACCCCAATTAATCCACGCCCAACATCAATAAATGATAAAATAAGGTGTGTCGCCCCAAGGGTAACAATTAAAACCAACAAAGACCAGCCTGCAGAACCATCTTGCAAGACATCATCAACAATCAAGCGTGTAATCAACGGTGGAATCAACGACATAAAAGTTGCACCTATCATCAATAAAGTCGCCATAATCATCCTTTTTTTATAAGGGAGTGCATATCGAAGCAATCGCTTGATGACGCGCTTTTTATCCGTACATCTCGGACAGACATCCGTGCCTTCTGGTAATGGACGACTACATTTTGAACAATTCCTAATCTGATCTTCCTTACTCAAAATCGGTAATGTCTCTTTTTTGATCAGACTCTCGATGATTTTGGTCGCAAAAACAAATTTTTTCATTAAAGCTGGTGTGAACCTTACAACAATCAGCGTTTCTTCTTCACTTTTGACTGCTAAACTTCCACCGCCAATAAAGCTCTTGATCGCCCCTTCGGTTAAATTTTTAGTTTCTATTTTTTGTAATGATTTTCCTGAACTCTCAAAAACCAACAGATGATCTTTTGTAATGATCAACCATTGTTCCTGGAAATGGCCTTGATGATTCACATCTGACTTTCCAGCGAAAAGGATTTCTCCATCTACTTTGATTTTTTCAGGAAATTTTTCTATTATTGACATAATATTTCTTCTCCTTGTGTTACTTACATATCTTTTTAAAATAGCCGTTTACTCATATAAAGCACCAGATCATCATCATTAACGCAAGCTTCATAAGGGTGCAAATTTCTATTGTGGTGCCAAACACCACTTCCATCTGGTACATACCCTCGTTTCACATACATGCGTTGTGCTGTGCCATAATCGGTATACAGTCCTACACTTAAACAAATCTCATCTGCTAACTCTTTAGCAATACGCTCCACTTCGTCCATCAACCTAGAACCAACCCCGAGTCCTCTAAACTTAATTAATACGTTAAAATCTTTAACAGTAGGGAGCTGTTTGTTAGCAAAAGGTCCTACTTCATCATTAGGAATCAAGGTCAAATAACCTACTGCTTTATCAGCTATGGTTGCAATAAGCACTTGCCTAATGCCACTTGCTTGTTCTTCATAATAATTGGTGAATTTTTCAACTGACATGCCTTCCCATCCTTGCCCTAAACCAAAACTGGTATGTAAAGCTTGGATATCATCTGCCACCATTTTTCTCACCTTTAGATTCATTTTATTTCTCCTCCAGCAACATGATGATGCAATCCTTTGTTATAAAACCTACTCGCTTCAAAAATTTCAGAGGCACGGATGGTAATTAATTCTGAAAATGTGATTTCTGGATTTTGCAACATAAAATCCTCTACAATCATCCTTCCAAATGAATAACCCATGCACCACGGTAGGTCCAATTCCTCACTGCCAAACATATATTTTGCATGAATGTCTCTGTCAGTGCTATAAAGAATAGGTTCAATCTTCGCCCAAAGTTTGACTTCTGTTTCTTCATCAAACCCTCTATTCCACTCAGGTTCTAACTCAGGATGCAAACGCATTGCGAAAAGGTCAGCTTGCCCCTCGTTAATCAAATATTCAAGAAATGTCCCATCTATCCCATTCCCTTCACGCATGACATACCAGTAATGTCCCCAAACCTTATGGTGATATTCATGAGCAAAAACATAAGGTATCCAACTTTGCCAATTATCAGCTAAAGGATTAACACTCAGAATCATATTTCCAAATGCATTCGCCCCTAATACACCATTTTGACGTACTTTGACAATTTTATTGCTGTTACATAAAGGATAAATAGCAACGACCATCGCATCATCATCTTCTACAGGGAGAGCTTTTGTGATCTCCATAAATTTTGCAAGTAAGTCATCTATTAAAACTTTGGATAAAAGATTAATTTGTTCCTCTAACGCGATAAGATCACAAACAGGTGAGGGTTTCATATCACTTATATCAAAAGGTGCCCACTGTGCAATTTCTGCCCAAAAAGGTCGGGTCATAAATTCCTGCCATAAGTCTGTAAGATTATCCCCATTATTTTTAGCCTCAGCTAAATATTTTTTTGCCTGTTCAAATGTGTTGATTATTTTAATATTCATTTTATTTCCTCATTTTTTTCTTACTAAAATTTCAAACAAAATTTGACTTTAACATCATCGACGATTTTATCCAAAATTTGCTCCCGATTTTTGGAAACATCATAAATTTCAATGTCATAATTTTGGTATTTATCCTGAAAATTTTTGCTGTATTCAATACAGTCAACCACTTGTTGTAACTTTTCAACTTCTGCAAGCTCTGACTTCAATAATTACAACATTAATTTCCCATCAAGCAAATAACATCTCGTCCCATTATTCTCGTGATAAAACTTTACTTCAGTACCCGCTAACTCGTTGTATTAGTAAATCTTTAATTTCAATTTCTGTTATTAACATTTTAACTTCCCTTAAAACTTAATTCGCTTAAAATCAGCTAACATTTCTGCATCAAGTTCGACTTCACTTAAAATCACAAACTCCGGACGCGTTGTAAATGTTTCGTTATTGGCAACATTGATATCATAAATTGATGTTGAGCAAGATAATTTATTATCTATTACAACATCGTTAAAGTGATTCAAGCCTTGTTTATTCCCTACCACATACACTGATTTTTCTTCTTCGTTGTAAAATTTAGCCACACCATCAAATAGCTTTTCAGAATAAACTGAACCAGCGCGAAGCGTAGACTTTTCTTTTTGCTTTGACTCAACATCAACTAAAACATTTTTCAAATTTTCATCGATATTAAAATAAAAATATACGCCGATTTCTTCCGTTTTCATCATCCCAGTCCCGTTATAATACTCTGCATATTGGCAAAGCACAGGAACGCCCGGCAACGTAAGAAAATATGATTTCAAGATTGCGCCCTCTGAATCCTCATACTTATTGATATAAGTTGTTGTGACAACCCCTTTCCATTTATTGCCGAAATTGTCAACTTTCGTTACGAATTCGATAGTGATTTTTTCATCCACAATCATGTTAGTGGACATATCACCAATCATTGTAAACACACCACCAAGAAATGGATTCGCCCATGCGTATGGTGCGTGATTTGGGTATTGATTTCTTAACCATTCTTTGTTATTGTCAACCGTTTTAAGTGAGTATACGCCGGGCGAGTAGTTGCCATCGACTTTGAATTCAATGACATTGTTATTGATAATTAATGAATCTTCGACTTGCGTTTGTGTCACTTCACCGGTTGTTTTAAATACCATTTTATTAACTTCTGATTTTTCTGATACTAAATCGAAAGTTGTTGTTACCTTCTCGATGTTATTACCAATTTTCACATTGAAGCTATTTTCATTTTCGTCAGTTCTAACCGTTTTACTGGCTGCAGTTGCAATCGAAATTTCGCCATCTAGTACGATACTGCGCTGATTTTTGATTTCCACTGTCACAACGTCGGTCGCGGTAAATGGATTATAATTATTGATAATCATTTCTAACGATTCGGTCGTATCCGCCAGTTCCTCCACTGACTTCTTCCCAGCATATGCTCTAAATGTTTCAAAATCAGGGAAAATCCCGCAATGCGATTCGACTGGTTGCGTAACGCACGTTGAACCAGCTTTGATTATGCCACAGTCGACTTCAAATGAGAAGTCCTCGCCCCATCTGGAATTGAATTTATAATTAGTTGGCCAGCAAAAGCCAAAGGTCAGATTTCCAAAGCTATTGGTAAATAACCAGTTTTCTTCGACTTTATTCACATCAAAATCTTCTGTTCCCCAATTTTTCGTGGTAATATTTCCGTCAAACATAAATGTTGTATCTGGTTCTAATGGGTGCAGGATGTTATCGACGATAAAAATATGTTCATCGGTTTCAGTTGTATTTTCAATTAAAAGATGGCTTGTGGTTCTGCCGGTAGCGTCAAATTTTATGACCCGTGTACAAGATATTCCGTTAAATTTTTGGCTATCATTTTTGATTTCAAGGATCATTTCATGATTTTTCTGATACATTTTTACAACTGGAATCATCGCTTCAAATTCTTCGACAAATGGTTTACCAAGAATTACTGGCAAGAATCTTACGCGGTGATAAGGAATATTGAATCGCATAAAAGCATGGGATAAAACAGCTGAATTGCCTTCTTTGTGATAGTCTAATTGCCACATGCCACTTCTTAATCCATAGATTTCGTCTGTTTCAAATGAGAATGGCTCGCCAAATCCATAGTTTATCACGTCGAGCGGTTGTTCGAAATTGATTGTATCGGTGGTTGTCTTTACTTGATACTCGATTTCGATTTTTCGATGTCCTAACCAAGTCGGTTGATATTCAAGTTCAATGCTGGCTTTGGCATTAGCTTTTATTTCTGTTACATACTTTTTGTTTTCAAATTCAAAATCAACGACAATATCTTCATTAATGCCATTTTCAAAATTGATATATCGCGTTTCACTTGTGCCAATTTGCGAAAGTTGCCTTTTTGGATTAATCATCTTCGCTTTAATTGGTGCTTTGATATCAATTCCTAATCCCATTTCGACTGTTTTATGATTGATTGTCACACTGGCACTTACAGTTGGGTGTGGCTTGAATTTATCTTGTTTATAGCCAAGTTCTTTAACTAAGAATTGCCCCTTGACAATCGCTTTATCGCGGATTTTGCTTTGATGATTAAGGTCAAGTTCGATATATTCATTTGTATTGCCAGTCATTGTTATTTCTAAGTCGTTATCAGTTTTGTTTTGAATGGTGAAAGAACACTCGTAATTCATGCCAAAAGCCAACTCATGATTTGTGGCGTGCATTTCAATTTTGTAGTCGTTGGTTTCGATTAGATGAATCATTTTTCCGTATTTTTCATAACCTAACGTTAATTTTTGACCGTCTTTTTCCCAATTGTAGTTGTAAAGTCCAAATTTATTTGCTTTGATTTCATCAGGTGCAAGAATTGATGCATCGTTTTGGTAGTCATCGTACCAGTGGGCGTTGGCAAAGTACTCGCTAAAATATGGATGTGTGATAATTTCGGGGATATAGTTGTTTAGTAACGTTGTATCGCCTCTATCTTGGAGTAAAAATCCGCATTTTTTGTATAATGGCACGGCTTTGGTATTCCCTTTCCATGTGTGAATATCGAGGCGTTTGTATCCAAGTTCGATGGTTTTATTAACGCACAGTAAAACTAACTCTTTTCCGATTTTTCTGCCTTGGTATGCAGGTATTACGTCAAGAAGTCCGATGTATAATGTATCGATATCTTTGTAAAATGTCCTCAGCGTACAATATCCCACCACCGCGTGTTGGTCCATCGCAATAAATGTATGTAAATTGCTCGAAACAGCGTGTTCGGCGATGACTTGCTCTGTCGTTTTCACCGCTTGTGAACCGCCCCAGTCTTCACCTGAAATTGTTTGAAACTTTGCGACCGCTTCAGCAATCTCATCTGAATATTCGACGATTTTTATATTGTTAAATTCTTTTAGTGTTCTCATTTTCATTTTCCTCTTTTGTTTAAACTTTGTTTTGGTAATCCCTAAAAACTAAACTTCCTTGATTAAAATTTTACCGCCATTAAATTTACTAATCTCACCAGTATCAACATAGCCAACGCTTAACCAAAATTCAATTGCATCGTCACTAGTTAAATAAATGTGTGGAACTAACAGCTTTTTTAATTCATTTTCGGCGTGGTTAGCAAGAATTTTCCCATAACCGTGCTTGCGTTGATCTTTGCGAATATACATCTCTCTGATAAAACCAAATCCCTCTTTTTCACACCAATCACTTTCGGGATGGTCGACTTGATACATAACGAATCCAATTGGATTCCCATCTAAATGCAATAAATCAAGGTAAGTAAAGCCATCTTTAACGCTCTGTATCATTCGGTTGCACATTCTAATCGGGGGATTTTCATACAGCGTTTCTTTATAGTCTTCAACCCAACAGACCGCAACCATCTGCGCAAAAGCGTCAAAGTCGACATCAGTAAATTTTTTAATCTCAATATTTTGTTGTTTTATCATCAATAATTTCCTCTTTTCATCGAATTCCGCTTTGGTAACGGCAAAGGTTAATCCGTCATATTTCTCGCCATTCACTTCTCTTAAATCCTTTAACCGCCTAACCTCTTTAAACCCGATTTTTTCGGCTAAGGCAATCATTCGCATGTTGCCACTCCAAGTCTGGGTATAAAGGACATCCCGCGTTTTGAACAGATGTTCCATGAATAGGGTTAAAGCAGCGTAAGCATGGCCTTTTCTGCGAGCGGATAGTGGAGGAATCCCGATGCCGACTGCTAATTTTTCACAGTCGCCATCGATGTAATAAGAATTTACTTCGCCAACAAGCTCACCCGCTAATGTTTCAATCATTAATCGACTGTTTGTTGGTTTATCTAGTAAGCTTTTCCGTCTTTCAATGTAATCTATATCATCAGCTTCACTTAGCCATTCCCACGGGGCATCCCACTCTTTCCATTCCGTTTCAACGGTTACCCAATCAATGTGTTTTTCAATATCTTCCGATTTGAAATGACGTAGCATAATTTTATCGTTTTTTAATAGCATCCTCACCGCCCCTTCCGCTTCTTCTTTGCTCGATTTTCAGCCAGCATTTCATTTTGGCGTTGACGTTTATTTTGATAAGCAAGTTCCCGTTGTAATTTTTGGTAATTGCTATAACGGTTGTAATCTAAACAACCACTATCTAAAGCCTCTTGAACTTTACAGCCTGGCTCGTTACCGTGGGTACAATTATTAAAACGACACGCTATTATCAAAGCTTCAATATCGCCAAAGGTCGAATCAAGCATTGAATCATTCCCTGTTACTCGCAATTCCCGCATTCCCGGGGTATCAATGACAAGTCCACCAGTGGGCAACATGAATAACTCCCGATGGGTGGTTGTGTGGCGTCCTTTGCTATCATCTTCCCTAATACCAGCGGTCGCAGCGACATCTGCTCCCATTAAGGCATTAAGTAGCGTCGACTTTCCGACCCCCGATGAACCTAAAAGAGCCACCGTCGTGCCAGTCGTAATCAACGCCCGGACAGCTTCTAAACCACTGCCACTGATGTTATCAACCGCTATTACCGGAACCGAACCGAAAGTAATCGTTTCGATCTGTTGCAACTTTTCTTCCAAATCATCGCACAAATCCCGCTTCGTCAAAATGATAATTGGGATCGCACGACTTTCGTAAGCCAGTAATAAGTACCGCTCCAATCGTCGTAAATTGAAATCATCGTTGAGCGAGTTGACTAGAAAAACATAATCGACATTCGCAGCGACAATTTGATCCTCTGTTTTAGCATTTGCTGTTTTAGCATTTGCCGCTTGACGAACGAAAACACTCTTTCGTGCAAGGACTTGATGAATCATCGCCTTGCCCTCATCTGGATAAGTCGTCATCAAAACCCAATCTCCCACTGCTGGGAAGTCTTTTTTCGCCAGTGCATCAAACGTAAACTTTCCTGTCGGTTCAGCAATCCATTCACCATTTTCATTCAACACACGATATAAATATTTATGTTGCAGAACTATTCTTCCCACTGAAAATTCAGTTCCAACACCTTGTTCTTCAAAAAATTCCAAGATTTGCTTTTCAAAAAAATCCTGCCACCCTAATCCTTTCAGCGTCAATACCTGATTGACTCTAGTAATATTTTCCAAATTTGTTTCCTCCGTTTTTTGGGAGGTACAGTTATCTTCGGCTAATGTACCCTTTTCGTTTTTTAATTGTGATTACTCTAGTCTCTACATTTCGCATAAAACATCAACTCCTTTAAATTTTTCCTTTTTTTACTCACTTCTCACTTACTTGTGATTTTCACAATTCCACTGCAATGGGTGATTTGCTGATACTCAATGTTACAGTTATCATCCAGTCTTTTAAACAACTCAGAATAGATGATGTAAAACTCATCCTCATCCCAGTACGCCTTATTTTCTTCTTCACATTTTTTCATCATATCAACAGTTTCAAAAGCAACATCACCAATTATGATGCTCCCATTTGTTGTCAAATGTTTAAGTGCCTTTAAAAGAAAGCTTGTCTGCTCTTCATATGTTAAATGGTGAATTGAATAGGTTAAGACAATAAAATCAAACTTCTCATTAACCAGTTCATCAGGCAATCCTGAAGTAAAGTCATGCGTGATCAATCTTGCATTTGGCATTTTACTCTTTGTAATTTTTAACATTTTTTCAGAAAAATCAATTCCTGTAATTAAGTTTCCACCAGCACACAATTTACTCGCTAGCACCCCAGTTCCTATTCCAACATCTAGAACTTTACATGGTGCCACGCTCATAATTTCAGCATAGATAGCTGCTAAAATCGTTTTGTACCCTGCAAATGGGTATGTGTTATCTTCATCCGATAAATTAACAGCTTTATCATAATTATCAGCCCATAAATCAAATCCTTTGTTATCAAGTAACATTAAATACTTCTCCTTTTTTCAAATCACTTTTTCAACTTCCGATGAATGTGCACATCTTTACCATAACTGCCAACATAATAGATTTCTTCCCATCCGTTATCAACCAAAGCCTTATAAGTTCCAATATGAAATTCAGAATCACCTGGCACATTTAGCAGATAGCCACCTTTTTTACAAACGCGCATCTTTTCCGAAAGCTCTTTTTCCAAGTCATCACCAATCACATGACCACTCATAACAATGTCAAATGTCTCATCAGGATAAGGCAAATTTTCCACAAAGCCATCAGTCACGCAAACATTCGTAATTCCTAAACGTTCAATTTCATTTCTCATAAACTCTCGAAGCGTCCCAACAGGTTCAACAGCATATACCATACAAGCACGCTCTGCTGCAGCAAAGGTTAACCGCCCACTACCCGCTCCAATGTCAAGCACAACTTTCCCTTCAAAGTCAGCCAACTCAAATAAACGCTCCCTGTTCCAACCACGAATATAATCACAACTCGTAGCCATTTTCTCAGGCGTTGTGTGAATGGTGAAATCTTCCAACGAAAGTAGAATATAAATTTCCGCTTCTCCAACTGCCTTTTCATCAACCACCAGAACTTGATCCAGCAATTCATCTACAATATGAGCATACTTTGGACATCTCTGCTTAAAGTACCAAGCAACTACAGGATTTGCCGCTAAGGCGATACCCATATTTTTACTCCATTCATTTTTATCCTTACCCCAACCTCTATTTTCTAACGCTAAACGTATTTGAAACTCCTCTAACAACAAAAAATGATTAAAAGAATACTCCTCTGGCTTAATCCAACCAAATGACATTATAAACACATCCTAAATTTTTAAAATTTTCAATTCCAACGCAAAATAGGCCTAACCGTTTAGTACGATTAAACCGATTTTTCAATGTTTTTGACCATGATCAAACAAGGGTTCTCATGACCCCAGATCGCCTTATTTGTATAAAAGTCTTTAAAACCAACTGTATGATAAAAGTTTCGGGTTTGTGCATAGTGAACACTTTCTCGCAATGGACTTAGCGTTTTCACCATCACGTATTCACAACCCTGGTCAATAAAATAATCTTCTAAAGTTTCATATAATTTCTTTCCAAGTCCTTTGCGATGATGCGCTGGGTGAAGTGCGCAGACATAAATCTCTCCAGTTCGCCCGTGATGAATCATACCGCTAAAAAATCCCACACACGCCTCACCTTCAAATGCGCCAAAAAAGGGATAATCACTCACTGTATTTACATAATCCATCAGGCCGGCTTCATTTCCGAACCAGTCGGGTAAAAGCCTTAAAATTTCCTCAGTATACTTCTTTTTTAAACTTCCGTCTGTAATTTCTAAAATTTGATAATCGTAAAACATGATATCCTCCAAAATTGATGGAGGTTTAGGCTAAAGCGCCTTTTACTACGAATTTTAATTCGTTACACTTCAGCTGTCAAGCCTCCTAAATCTGTATTGATGCAGTTATTTGTTGTGTAATTCATCTTACATCTCTCCTTTCTTTAAAGTTGTTTGACATTATACAGGATTGTCTAGTTAATAGCAAGTGTTTTCGGAAAATTTTTGGAAAATTTCTGGAATGAAAATACGCTCATAGCAAGTACTGGTATCATTAAAAATGGGAAAATCTACGATGATTAATGAAATTGATTCTTTAAGTTTTACATATTTCCCCGACTTATTTGCGTTGAGTATCTATAGATATATTCAAATTCAAAAAGCGGGTAGTGTTAATAATTTCTCAATTCAGAGTAGGATTTTTTTCGGTTTGAAGCTCATCACAAAAATAATGGGTACAATTGTTGAGATTAGAACAATCAACATCCCAGTTAAGAAAATCAATAACACACTTTGAGTGTTTAAGGATGTATCAAATGCAGATATAATTTCATCCATAGGTAATCCATTAGCTCCTAAAGTACGGAGTTGAAAAGGCAAAGCGTTAAAATCTGCTCTTTGATGATTTGAGAAGTAACTTTCAAGTAACCTTGCAGATAAACCATTGGAAATTAGAACGCCCGCCAGAAGAGAAATTGCAGTTGCAACAAATGAAACAACACCCACTTCAATTAACAACTGCAAAATAATCGTCACCTTTTTCTCACCTAATGCTAAATAGATTCCAATTTCATTTCTACGGTCATGAAGAAATAAAACAATAACTAAACAAGCAAGAAGTGTAATAGCGATAACTGCGCCCCACAATATGAGAGAAGATAGCCAAATCATCGTATCCATCGTATCATAAATTCTTCTAAACATGACTGATAAATCTTGTATAACTAAACCATCTGGCAATATAACGTTGGCATCTTCAGCAAAATTTTGTAAATCGCGATGATTTTCGAGTAAAAAAACAGTTTCCCACAGAAATTCTCCTAAGTAATTATATTGATTATCAACAACATCGGCTATTGCATTTATTGGAACATAAATCCGGTTCAAAATCTGCATTTTTAATTGCATCGAAATAAAATGGTTTCCATCGCTCCAATCAAAGGGATGTGCCACATCAAAAATACCTACTATTTCGAAAGAAAATTCCTCACTCAATTCTTCATTTTCTAGGATAAACCTAGAACCTAGTTGAAAATTATTTTCATTTGCCATTTCTCTTGATACTATTGCTACATTTACTCCTAACGAGACTTCCTCTTTGGTGAAAATTCTCCCTAAATCCAAAGAAATCAGCCCTGTGGCAACGTCTAACAGATTTGCATTGCTAACCCCTCTTACTAAAAATTCCCAACTGTTAATCATTTCTGAACGTAAATTCTCTGCGAAATTTTCAATATCTAAATACGCTTCAGGTGGCAAATCTGAAATAGAAAAAGAGGTTGCGCCTACAAGTGACGATGAAAACAAAGGCGTGGTCAAAAAATAGTCGTAATCTTTCACTTGTGGTAAATTTGAAATTTCTCTGATAATTTCAATTGTTAATTGCTCCTCTTCCATAGGTTCACCGTATGTTTCCCAATGTAGATCATGAGCTTCTGCGTCATACTCGATAGTTGCCACTGCAGGAAATTCTAAGTTTAAATTTTGTTCCATTCCATTGAATGCATTTCTAAGAGAAATGCTCCCAGAAACTATCACACCTCCCAAAAATAATGAACACAATAAGAATAATGACTTTCCCGTATTTCTTTTGATGCTTATCAATGATCGATAAAAAAAATTCATAGCTTTCACCTCAAACTCGTAACATTTATTTAACTTTATCAGATATATCCCCACACTTCAACAACAATCAACAAAAAAGTATATTCAGCACAATTCAATCAGAATACTTTGTCTGATGCGATTATCGATCGTATCATTCGCAATTCTTACAAAATTTGATTCAAGACATAGATTCCATGAGTTTAGTGGAGGTGGATGTAATGTTCTATTTATGCTTTGTTATCAAAGAAATAATAATACCTATAGTAGTTACCTAAACCTGTTTCTTTTTTGAACGCAGAAAGGTTTGTATGTCTATTTTACCAGATATACCCCTATAATACAACAGCTAACGACACTCAAGTTTAAACTTTGATGTCGTTTTTAAAACCATTGGAAAGTATATTTCAATAACTTTGTCAATATTTTTCATAAACAAAAGAAGCCTCAAAGAGCTTCCTCAACTTACATTAATAGATTTCAATAATCTGCAAATTTTCATTGTTTTCTTGCAAACTTGAAACGGCATAGGATCGCTCAACCTCGGTAAATTCATGAAGAAGGATGGCTTGATCAAATTTTGTATCTGTTTCATTGGCTTCATCAGTATTTTCTAAAATACAAACACTTATGTTGTCGTGTTGAGATATGAGATAATGCAACAAGAAGCTTGCATCTTGCCGTTGTATCCAATAAAGTGGTTGATCATCTTCCTTGATGAGCCTAAAAGATTCGTCGAAAGTTGGTACAAGAATCGCAATGTTTTGATTGTTAAAGTCGGTACTCATTAATACCTCTACCTTTTTGTTGATATCAAATGTTTCAAATATGTTGTTCATTAAAATTTCCCCCTTATTTTTTATTATTTCGAATTTTGTGAATGATATACACGATGATGATAGTGGCTATGATTACCCACAGCATCCAAGGATGCTCGATCAAAAAATTGACAAACCATTCACTTAATGGTGATTGCATAAACATTTCCCCTTTCGTTTTGATAGTTATAAGTTTACTACAAAACAAAATAAATTGGAATCCGACTTTTCGACCAATTTCCCCCTATTTCAACCCACGAAATTTGTCGAATGCAAATAAATATTAAATTCTATAGCAATAACACATGTTTATGCTTGCAATTTGGTGGAATATCAGTTACAATCAAGCCATCAAAAATTGATTGGAGGAATTGGCGTTGTTAAAAAAAAGAAATATAATTGCAAAGCTTGCGACATTCTTAATGATGTTAGCACCAACCGCAACATTTATTTGGGGATGTACTTTTTTAATTGGGGAACCTCAATTACCAAGAAAAATGTTAAAGGAAGATGAGCAGATTTAACTGATATCACCTTCCTTTTCTAATTCGATTGAGATTTCTAAATAATGACATTTATGTTTTTGAATGTAATATTTTCTCGCTAGAACTTTTCCTCCCATTGCAGTTACTTTTAGATATAAGTCATACAACTCTTCATGATGGGGCTCACTCTTCTGTTCAAAAATTTCTTGAACAGCTTGCCAATCTTTTGTGATGCATTCACCTGACACATTCAACTCAAAAGTATTATTCACTGAACTCAAGTAAACATAAACTGGATTATCATCAGTGGCATCTAACCATATATAGTCTAACAACATATTAAACCATTCTAATGTACATGTCGAACCAACACCTTCATACTCCTCAAAATAAGTAACATTTAAAACAATTTCAATTTCTTTCTTACTGGTTAAGCTTTTCTTTTGTATAAGTTCTTTTACTCTTTCGCTCATTGCATCTGAATAAGCTTCCTCTTCCACAGCCTTCTTTTTCTTATCAGGAAACGATACAACATCGATACCGTATTGCTTTGCGAGCAGTGCATATATTTGATATTTCTTTTCTGGATCATTTTCCTCCACCATCTCAATGGCTGTTATAAATAAATCGTTTTTTATATTTTCTATTGAAATAATACCAGCATGTCTTTGATACACTTGCAAAAAAATTGGATAAATTATTACCGCAACCAGAACCACTGCGGTGGCAGAAAAAGCGACATTTATGAGGTTGAAGTTATAAATGGATGCAAAGATTAGAAAGATAAAAAAAGTAACAAATAAAATTAGCTTCAAAGAAAGGTTGGCTCTAATCGTATGAAACACACGATACCATTTAAACATCTTACAAACACCAAATGTCGCAATCGCTGTGAGGGTTTGTGCAATCAAAAATGTAGCTATCTGATTTAGGGAAAGCAAACTTATTAAAATCAATAACACACCTTGAATAACACCAAGCATCACAATCCATATAAAATAAACAACCATCATATCAATCCCCGACACTTGCTTAATAATTTGCTTCATTAAAAATAACAATATAATATGATCAATAATTCGCCCAATCCACCCACCAAAAAAGTAAAATCCCAGACTTGTTAAAATCGTAAAGACAATCCCATATAACACATGTTTCTTCTCCACAATTATATACTTCTTCACTAAAGCGTGAGAAACCATATACACGATCACAAAATCCAATCCACTAATAAAAAATTGTCCGCTCCACTGAATTAAATATTCACTCATATCAAAACATTCCTTTCAGTTGCTCTAAAACATCTTTACGATAAGTATCACTAATTGGTATCAATATTTCTTCCCCTTTGTTACTCTTAACCATCAATACCAAATAACCAGTTTTGTCAATTTTATCAACCATCATTTTATTCACAATCCAACTTCCATGACAACGAATAAAATTACCCGTTCTGTTATACGCCTTCATAAATCCTGTCATCGTCATCTTCCGCGAAAGAAAGCGAAGTTCTTTCTTTTTATAATCATAAAAAGCCAAATAGATCATATTACCACCAGCAGGTGTGATGTAACAAATATCACTGATCATAATGATCTCATTAGAAAAATTGATCCGCCGACTATTATATTCCAACATCTTAGTATGCGCTTTAAGCAAAGGTTCTGTCAAACCGTCAAACAATTCATCCTCCGTCAAACAATCAATATTTTTGTATTTTTTATACAAACGCAACTGATAACGAATATCTTCATCCTTTAAAAGAACGATCACTGGATGTTCAGGATAAAATTTACGAATAAAACTAATTAGCTCCTCACCATCGCCATCAAGCTTGGTTCCAATGATAAAAATATCAATCTGACCACGAGCAATGATCTCACTACTGGTTTTAATTTTTGTCTCTTTTAAAATTTTCAATGGTTCTGGAAGTGTCTCACGAACTTTCCATAAAAGTTGGTTCGCAAACTTCATATTTTCTACTGCAATCAAAAGCCTTCCTACTTTTCCTTTCATAAACACCCGCTCTTTTACCCGTCAATGATATCCTTCTTATTTTCTTAAATTTTACAACATTTTGTCGAATGATGCAAGCGAAATCACAGTGAAAGTTTAAAAATTTTCTAAAAACATCAGTAAAAAAGCCCAACTTTAACAGTTAGGCAAATATTCAATTTAAGACTTGCATTTAGCTACTATAAGACTCTATAGAACCCTTTAAGTCAACTTTATCAAGTTTCATCAACACTGCAATAACCAGGAAAGCAAAGGCTAAAATGGCACCAATGATGGCATAAACTTGTAATGATACGGCTGCAATACTAGTTAAAAGAATGGTTAATGGGATCGGCAGAACGCCAAGGAATAAACTCATGCCCGCCCCCACAGTCCCTAATGTTTCCAATGGAATGGCTTGTTGAACAAAACTCGTTAAACGAATAGAGAACATACTACCAAGGAAAACTCCGAATGAGACGAATCCAACTGCCAGCCAAGGCATATTTATCCCGATACCAACCATAAAACCAATCATTGCAAGCATTTCAACAACTAAAATAAAGGTTGTTCCCATATTTTTGCAATATTTCGGTCCTAGTAACGCTGCTGCCAATCCAAAGATAAAAAGAACGCCTTTTGCTATTGAAACAGTGAATTCAAAGCTAATGATTTGTGCTTCTGGATTTGCTGTCAGAGACATAAGAAATATAGCCATCCCTGTTGCTCCAATGCTATTCATAGCAGCAGCAATAAGCAGAAAGTTGCGGAGAGGTTTGATGCGAACTAGAGACATCAAACTTTTTTTAATATGCCCTGCCATTGCACTTGCTCCTTTTATTTGAGGTGGATCGATTTTTGACCCGACCTCTGTTAGATTCTTCCTAATGGTTTTAAAACCGAAAGAAACTAAAAAGAAAATGCCAGCATTAAAGAATGCAAGATAATAGATGCCTAAGAAACCAAGAAGTGCAACACCAATAAATCCAGCAGTCACATCTAAGATTTGGCGAATACCAGAATTCAGCCCAATCACACGTTCTAATTGATCGTCTTTAACAAGTAATCGCAAAAATGGTGCTTTAACTGAGGCTGAAAAGCTACCGACAATATCACTTAAGGCATTAAGAATTCCGATGATGATAATCCCTGTGAGTGAATTAGTCTGACTAATAATGAACGCAATAATGATAAAAACAATCCCGCGAAAAATTCCTGATTGAATGATGCGCAGAACTTTATCCTTTGTTCCATCAGCTAAGGCACCTAAAATAATGTCGACAATGGTTGGAAATGTGGTAGAAATAGTAATGATTAAAATTCCAAGAGCAGGGTTGTCCAGTGTTGCTGCATAGGTCATCAAGGCAATGTAGTAAAGGGCATCTCCAATACAGCTTATCCAACCTAAGCTTAGGTACTTTTTTAATAATTTATTTTCTCGTAATAGCATAAAACCACTCCTATAAGCTTAAAATCTAATAATTCATCTTTTTTACGAAGAGGAATTAGATGTTTCACTAATTCATTGTATAATATATCATATTATTTCATTCTTGTCAAATATTACGGATAAAAAATCAGCATTTATTAGACTAGATGCTAATTTATTATTATTTTATCACCAGTACTTGTTATTGAATAATAGTGATTAATGAATAATATACCATAAACTACTAATTAATGCAAGATAGTGAGCTGTTTTTTTATAAATTTTTTCACTTAAAGCGAGGCGTCGACTAAAATCAGCATTTTTCCGAAAAATAAAAACCTATCTCAAACTTCTGAGATAAGTCATTTGTAATTATAGAAGTAATGCTTCTAAATCGGCAATTACTTCCTTGATTTGTCCTTTTTCCAATGAGTAGTAAACTTTTCCATCTCGCTTTTCAACACTGACAAATCCTCGATTAAGCAAGGTCGTCATATGATGATTTGTTGTTGCTGCTGAAATACCTAAGGCATTTGCGATTTGAAGGTTGTACATGGATGTTTCTTTTAACATGGTTAAAATTTCAATTTTATTTTGATCAGCTAACATTTTAAACATTTTAGCCAAAATATCTTTCGGCTTTTTCTGACGTTGCCCACGCTCGATTTCTTCATTTAAATATAAACCACTAAAGATGGGGCAGCCCGAGGTCAGTGATAATACAAATGGGTTAACAAATGTCGGATAGAATTCATAAGTGTCATCAAATAAATTCAAATGCAATAGATCTAGAAACTTTTCATATTCCTCTTTTGGTGGTGCTTTAAAATCAGCTAGACGCTCGGCAATGTCTTCTTCGATTGATAGCCTTGCTTTTCGATATGCAGGTAAATTGTTATTGATAATTTCAACTAACGTACGCAAATATTTTTTAGGATTTTGATAAATGAGAATTAATTTTAACCCCTTGTCATAAGGGAATGCACCGTCTTCAGCAATTCCTTCTTCAATAGTTGCGATAATTGATTCAAGGTTCTTTTCTTTTTCATCACCAAACCAATGCCATAAAATTTCATGGCGAAGTTTATCACTAGACATATCTTCAAGATTCAGAAGCCAATCAGAATGTTTTGTAAAAAAGGTAGTGAATATACCTCCCATATCACTGTCTTCTATTTCCTCAAAAAAGAAGGCATCATGAGCCGAGGGAACGAAGTTTTCAACAAAGGTTTCTATATATCTTTCATGAACTTCTTGAAAATTTTCATAGATTGAAGTTCTATCATTTAAACTATCTGTGTTTTCTAAAAAACTGCTTTTATCTCTTAGCTTCGGATAAAGAGCTACCCGTATTAACCGGCCTGTCTCATAAATTTCATTAAAATCGTTATGTACTATAATACCCATCAAACTTCACCTCACATTTTAAACTTTTATTTATTTCAAGTTTACCATAACCATTTTATTAATGCAACCGATTCATCTTTACTCTGATAACAATTCATAATTTGGACCAACAAAACGATTCACTAATTCACGAGTAATATTTCGCGAATCAAGTGGCCCTTCCAATCCACCATACTGTTCTGGTATTCGCACAGCATTCATGACTGAGTTTTGCAAATTAGCAACTTCCGCTTCTGTTAAACCATCTGCTAGTAACTGTCTTTGAGTGGCATGTAAATGGAACCCGTGATCTGCCTGCAATATAATGGTAGCATCGGGATTTTGCTCCAAAATCATATCAACCATTGTAAGCATCACATCTGTTGCATAAGCATGGGCAGTTGGATAAAGATCAACCCGATGTGAATGATCACCATGACCTGTTAATGCTTCACTATACCACTGCCATCTATTGGCATGAGTAAACATTAAAGTGAGGTACATCAATACGGGATCTTCAATCGAAAATGAATCTATCAACCGGCGATATAATTGTCGTTCATGGTGTGAATCTAAAGTATTCGCAGTCAATTGATTAATGGCTTCCGTATGCATCGGGATTTGTTCCCATTCAAAAACATCTTCTCTGATCTGAATAACCACACGATAAGGTATGGGCGTGGTTATGGCTAATAATTCGACTAAATCCAATGCATCACGTAAAAAATGATGCTCCGTCTCTAAAATACTTTCCAAAGTCAATGGTGCCTGATCCGTACGCTCCGCGTGTCCCAAACGATAAAAATGATCTAGAGGAACGTAAACTCTTTCATCAAAATCTGCAATCATACCAACAGTATAACCCGCTTGCAAAAATGCATGAAAGAGTTCGTGATAAGGTGCTACATCATCAGCCAGAGAAATATTGTCATTATCGAAAGCGTTACGCAAAAGGCGAGTTCGTTCACGGCGTAGAACCTGACCACTCTCAGCTAACAATGCACCCAAATAGCTATCATAAAAGTCAGGTGACAATAAAGCTGGAACTCCAAAAATAGTATCATGACCAACCAATCTGGCATCTTCATTAATCACAAAACCTCTTGCTTCTAGTTGCTGTCTTAATTCTTCTTGTGGCTCGTCAAAGAAATACTTCATATCGGCAAAATTAATCATACCATCCATATGTAGCCAATAAATATCTGGACTTGGTAATGTTACATCAACATTAAAATCTCGTCTGATATAAAATTCTGCTTGTTCCATTGGCGTTTCAAAATCTGAACCTATATTGGCTAAAACAGCAGGAATCAAGTTAAAGACGAATACTAAACAAATAACCCCAGCAATTAGGTTAAATACAATGCGCCCTTTATAAAATCTTTTGCTGATCAAACACAATATCAAAACAGAGCAAAGGACAATGCCGACAAATATTGCCAGTAACATATTTTTTGAGCCTATTGTTGTTGCCTGGTAGATCGTTTCAAACAACCAAAACAAAGGCCAGAATATTAACAATACCAGTATTGCACCTTCATAATTCCGAACAATTAAGCGATTCAACAACAAGCCTATCGCACCAATCGCCATTAAAATCAATGCCAAAATCAACACATGACCAAAAACAAGCTTTGCATCTTCCCGATTTCCGTTGTAAAGAACGAATAAGAAAATATTCGGAAGCAATGCTGACGCCAAATAATAACATATTTTTTCCTTCTTATCCAACTTAAAGTTTGCTGCTACTTCTTTAGATATTCTCATAAACTAACCTCCTTTTAATTGTTTAACTAGACTTCTCCCATAACGTAACCCTTTCGGTGACCAATTAAGAATCTCGTTTAAAATGATATAGTGCATTGCTTAGTATTTTGCTCTTAATCTAACACCCCAAGGGCACTGGTTCAACTAATGCTCATACAACGCATCAGTTTCACTGGCGCGCGGCCCTTTCGCCTTACTGAGGTATGGGAGAAGTTTAATGTGATTTTCCCTTAGCTTTCGTTACAAATTTGTCAAAAACTGCCACCAGACTTGGTAAAACAAAAATGGACAACATCACCCCAATGAAGCAACCTTGAGCAATCAGGAGCAAAATTTCCGCAATGGCTACATTGACACCTCTAAAAATCAACCCGACAACGAAGGTTATTAAGACAATAATTAGCCCCGATGTTAAAATGGTGTCGATGGAATGATTAAGGGCATCGATAATGGCCTCTTTCACACTAAGGGTCTTGCGGGATTCGATATAATTGGCTGTGTATAAAATCCCATAATCAATCACACGACTTTTTAATAATACTTGCGCAATAATAAGGGGAAGGAACATGATGCCGCCATCTTGGAAATAGGTCACACCCATGGTTACAAAGACTGCTCCTTGGATGGCGGTTGCTAAAATAATGGAAACGATAATGGATTTAAAGGTTAAGGCAACGACGACGAAGAAAGCGATGGTCGTTAAGTAAGTGATAAAACTATGTTCCCTTGGGAATGTTTGTTGCATTTCATGGGGCATGGCAGATAGTCCTAGAATGTAAAATTCCCCTTCTAATAAGGCATCTAACACATCAATGATTTCGTCCATGAAGGCAAAGGTGATTTCTGACTCAACGTCAAAGGTGGTGTTAATCATCATTCTTGAGAAGTTTTCTGACACAAACATGTCATTTGCACTTGCCATTTCCCTTTGTGCCATTTCTAATTCAGCTAAAGTATCACTGGTGAAGAAATCAGCAAACATTGGATTTCCAGCGAAATCAGTTAGAAGGAAGTCGATAAAATCAGGCAGTGTCACGGTTGTTAGCAATGTGTCACCATAGGTGAAGTCATATAAATACAACAGCTGAGTAATCATCCCTTCTTCCATTTGTAGCATTTCTGATAATTCCGTCACTGTTAGAGTAGAGACCATCATTTCAGCCATCATTATTTCTGGTAATCGCTCAAGTTCCATCAAATCCTCTGGAGACATCGCCCCTGCAAACATAGGGTTGGTGGCGACTTCGGTTTGTAGAAATTGAAGGAATATGCCTAGTGCAATACTGTTTTCTCCACGTGGCAAGCCCATCATGTCGTACATTTGTAGGATTTGCTCAACCATCATCATATCCATCTGTAAGAGATGTGACAATTCAAATGTTGACAATTCTTGCATCATCACTTGCTCTACCATGACCTCTGGAATTGATGCCAATTGGTTTAATTCTTCATCCGACATCGCGCCAGCAAATAGCTCATGATCTGCCACATGCTCACCTAAAAATTCTAGAAATTCGCCTAAAGTTAGTATGGGCAATTCATCCACAAAATAATTCCTAAAGATCAGCCCAATCAATATCTCATCCATTTCAAACGTATCTGCCATTTGGGTATAAGTTAACCCTTGACCAACGGTTGTTCCATAAGATAAAATGTCAATCACCTGCTCACGTTCAGTCAAGCCATCAACAAATGCACCCATATTTTCTGTATCAATATTCTCATAAAGGATAACAAATGTATTATCTAAATCGAATACTTGATGAACAGGGTCGTAATCCACTTCCGAATAGGTGATTTCCAGTTGACTTTGCAAATAGTAAGCCCCTGCAAATAACGCTACAAACAAAACAGCAACCACAAAACGGGCTTTGTAGCTAAACCGTCCCACTGCACCCATCTTCAAACTTAAAGCTGGCTTTTCCGTCTTATCAATGAGCTTATCAAACCATAAAATCAACGCTGGCATCACCCCGAAGACGCAGATTAAGCTGATAAATACACCTTTGGCAATGACAAAACCAATATCTGCACCGATGGTAAAACTCATAAAAGCCAGCATTAACATCCCCATAATGGTGGTAAATGAAATTCCTGAAATGGTGCTGAAACTGTTGCGGATGGTATTTTTCATAGCGAGCATATGATCTTCTACTTCCATCATTTCTTTCTCCTGTCGGTAACGGTTGAGGAAAATAATAGAATAATCCATGGAAAGCACCACTTGTAGCAATCCTGCAATCATTTGGGTAACATCAGAAATACTGTCAAACATCTCATTGGTTCCCATGTTGATCAGCAGGGCAATCCCGATATTGATAAAGAAAATAATCGGCTCAAACCATGAATGACACATAAAAAAGAGGATTAATGTCAAGATAATCACGGTCGGAATGGTAATCAAAACCATGTTAACATCAATATCAACCCCCTCAATGTCACCACTCATTTCAAAATCAAATTGGTAAAAAACAGCTGAAATTTCAGCAACTAAAGCATATTCTTCATCACTAGTCAAACCCTGTGCTAGGGTCAATGTAAAAAGAGAAAACCCATCCACCGTATGAGCTGGACTGCCTAGCTCAAAAGCAACACTTGTTATATGTTCAAATTCATTCAATCGATCATAAATTTCCAAGGATTCTAGCGCACCAAGCCCTTCAAACATCACATGGAGAGGGGCAGTGTTCATATCGCCGAATTCAGCATTTAAGATTTCAATTCCTGCTCGCACCCTTGAATCTTCAGGTAAGTATTGAGTGACATCTGTATTAACCACAACCAATGTCATTAAATAAGTACAAATCACTGCTGAAATGGCCAATCCAGTGAATAGTAATTTTCTTTTTTCTAAGATAAAGCTTGCAAATTTCTCCATAATAACCTCCGTTTTTCAACCTTTCTATTATACTATCATTGTGAAAAACTTGCAAGCGGGAGGGTGACTTTTTGAAAATTTTTCCATTAGACTCCTCCCATAACTCAGTTAAAACATACCTTACGGTAGTGATTGAAAACTATTTGGAAGTCTTTTTTTCCAAATAGTTTTCAATCACTGCCTCAGTAAGGCGAAAGCCGCGGTAGGTAAGAGCAAAATACTAAGCAATGTAGTATATCATTTTAAGCGAGATTCCTAACTGCTCACCGAAAGGGTCACGTTATGGGAGAGGTCCATTAAAAAAGCCAGAATTCCTTCTGACTTAGTCAGAAAGCTTTCTGATTTTTCACTATCCTTTCAACCGTCCGATTAATTTTACAACCCATACGACAATAAGCACCACAAAAAATCCGGTCATGCCGATGACCAATTGTCGAATTCGCCTTTGATACTCCGTTAATGCTGAGGCTGTTTCTTCTGCTGTCTCTGCTTCTGCGGGAACTTCTTCCAATCGCACTAGCCCTGAACGCAAGAGATGGTAAAGTTCTGTCAAGTCGTCATAGTCCAAATTGTATTCCCATTCTTCCACTAACATGCGCTGGGCTTCTGCTAAAACCTCTCCCATTCTTTGCCAAGAATTTTGTGTATAGTCAGCTTCATTTCGATTTCCAGTGCCTTGTAAATTATTTTCAATTTCAGACTGTAACCTTATGATGTCATTCATCAGGCGATATCTAGTTGTGGTGAGCAGGTTCAAGTGATCATAGTTTAACTGTTGCAATAAATCATTTAAGGCTTCATAGGTAAAATCGAATTGCCAGTTGTCACTTTTTTCTCTATCAACCTCATTCAAAATGGCTTGTAACTCTTGCCGAGTGATGGGTGCATAATCCTCCCACCAGCCATCTATTTTCGATTGAATCCATAGTTCTGCACGGGCAATATGCGCTAAAGTTGCAATCCGATATTCTGAAACAGGAATGGCACGAACATACCTAGAATGGACATACCCTGCTTGATTGTCATGGCGAATCCGAAACCATAAATAATTCCGATTTCCAGCTTCATCCGTCACTGGACCACCCCATGTATCTTCGGTAATTTCAAAGGCTGTTCCATAAGGTAGCCAATAAAGAACTTGAGTTTCTACAGCTGGTACTGAGCGGAAATTCAAATCCTGTCCCCGTGAGACAGCCTCCCCACGGCGGATTGGCAGAGGTCTTAAACCGTTCACTCCCGAACGGAGGAGATGGTAGATTTCGTCTAATGCTTCGGCATCTAAATTAGTTTCCCAATTGGGTATTTTCAAGGCTCTTGACTCATGGAAGTTGTCTCGCAATTGCTGATTAGACTCCCATGTATAAAAGTTATTTAAAAAATCTTGTGCATGTTGGTGTAGATAAAAATTCTCGATTTCCTCAGCCAGTCGATTGATGGCGTCAACCACCTTATCACGATCTTCATCAGCCCTCGCTGGCACGGTTAAAAAGATGAAAGTAACAACGATAAACACCAGCAAACTTATTAATTTTTTCATAGTTGCACCACTTTTCCTTTTAATATCAAACTTCTCCCATAACTCAGTTAAAACACCCTTATACGGTAGTGATTGAAAACTATTTGGAAGTCTTTTTTTCCAAATAGTTTTCAATCACTACCCCAGCAAGCCGAAAGAATCGCGCGCCAGTGAAACTTTGCGAAGTATGAGCATTAGTTGAACCAGTGCCCTTGGGGTAGTAGATTAGGAGCAAAATACTAAGCAACACAATACATCATATTAAGCGAGATTCCTAACTGATCACCGAAAGAGTTACATTATAGGAGAGATCTATTCTACAACACATATGTTTCAATGGCATGGGCAACGCCAAATTCTTCGTTGGTTAAAGTTACCACATCAGCTAGTGCTTTAATTTCTTCTTCGGCATTACCCATGGCAATAGAAAGCCCCGCTACTTTAAGCATGCCTTCATCGTTAAAATTATCGCCTATGGCAACTGTATCTGACATAGGGATGTTGAAATAATCAGCCAGTGCTTTTAATCCTGTTCCTTTATGACCTTTACGATCGGAAATTTCCACATTATCAGAAAAAGATGAGGTAACAGTTAAGCCTTGTAACGTCTGTAAAAATGTTTCAAATGCCACTTTTTTAGTGGGGTCGGGGGTGAAGACATAAAATTTAAAAATTTCAAGTTCTTTTGGTAAATCATCCCAAGTTTCAAAATAAATCACATCGTTTTTAGCAAGATAGGCTTCTAACATGTCGATGTTTAAGTACATACCAGTTACATTTGGCGCAGTTTCCAGGGCATGCGTAGCTCGGGTTAAAATGGTTGACAGACAAAAAATTCCTTGATTTGTATAAAGGTTAAAGGGGTATCCTTCTTGATTTAACCAGTCAAATGCTTGGCGAGCAGTTGAATGATTCATCGCTACTTGATGAATGATTTTACCATCAATAAGTGTGACGGAACCATTGCTAGCAGAGATGGGCAAATCCCCTAATCCTTCTTCCACTAAGTAGGCAGTCAGACTGTCGTGAGGACGTCCTGAACAAATCATGATTTGATGTCCAGCAGCTTTAGCTTTTCTAATGGCCTGCTTATTTTTTTCTGGGAATTTTTTGTCGTTGGTTAAAACTGTTCCATCCATATCTAAAGCGACTAAAAGTCGTTCTGCAATTAATTTTTTCATCAAAGTCATCTCTCCTTGTAGACCATCTATTAACTTCTATTATACAGGAGGTGGCACCTAATAGCAAGATTTTGCGTAATTCTTCAAAAGTTTTCTAAATCATGCGTGAAACCTATTGCAATAACTTATGAAGTCTAGTATAATGGTTTCAGTCTAGTATAATAGTTTCATCAAGAGTTGTCGCTGACTCTTGTTATTATCAAAGTTAGAAGCAAAGAAAAAATATAATAAAACACGAAAAGGCGTGTATAGGGAGATGATGTTGTTATGAAAATAACAAAGAAAAAAATTTTTGGAAGCTGGCTTGTTGCATTAGCAATATTGTTAGGCGTAGCCTCAGCAGACGGTTTAGTAGAAGCGACATCTGCAACTGTCGAAACTTCTGCTTACGATCTGCAAGCAATATTCGATGCAAATGAGATTTTGCTTAATGAAATGACACAGGAGATGACTCAATTATTTGCACAAATTGAAGGCATCCATCAACAGGGTGGGCTACCTCCGATTGAGTTACCTTTGGGAATCAGGATTAATACCATTGATTTATTAAGAGGTTTTATGAATGGGATCAATATTCCGTTACTTGTAAATATTGGTGGCATTGGTCGGTTAAACGATGCGTTGTTTACTCAGTTTACCTACTCAACCATTTTATCAGGGAGTCTTGGGTTTCCAAATGGGATTATGAATGGAAGCAACACTGTTAACAATGGCAGACTTCCTGCACAATCACTTGAAGCGCAAATTGCTGCTCAAGAATATGTCCTTTATGTAACTGATGCAGTTAGAGGTGTCTTACATTTGGTTTCATTGATGGATATGAATGGAGATGATTTTGATATTCCAGAGCTTATTGAAGTAATGGCAAGTGTTAGAACTTTCTTAGAATTCAATATGAATGATCTGAATCAAAGAAGAAATGCAATGTATAATGAATTCGGACGCGAAACAGTAACGCTAGGTAGCTTTATTCGAGTAACTAGAAATGTTGGCGATGTTGTTAGAAGCGTTGATGGTGGTGGTTATAACCTGCTGATAGATGTCCGCAACTCTTTGCTTGGCAGTCAAGCAAATGTTAATATTTTAATTGAAGTTTTAGACTATGTTGAACGTATGATGAATGGGGAAATTCTTGAAAAGTACCACGAGATTGATTTCACAGATGCGCATGCTGGCGTTGACCAAGTACTTGCTTATTTAATTGCTGATGTCACAGAGGCAAGACATATTTTGGCACAGTTTGATCGTTTGACAGGACCACTTGCGACATTGTTAGGTCAATCTCCAGAAGGTGGAATTGTAGGACTTATCTTATCTTTCCTTGGGGATGATTTAAATGAAGGAATTGGTGCGATGGTTGATGATCTGATTGCTTCGCAAGTGCCTGATTCTTTAGGGATAGGTTTAGCACATATCATGCACGACTTATTGGGAGATATTGATTTTAACACCTTAAGCACGCAAGATGTTTTAGTCTATTTAGATGCAGCGATCGTTGCCCTTGAAGAAATAAGATCAGGTGTGCAAGAGATCAATTTAGATCAAGGCATTCGATTTGTAACTCAAATTTTATCTGGAGAAATTTTGGATAGATACTTGGCCTTGCGACATGCAAATGGTCCTCGAAAGGCAACATTACTCCGCTACATCAGAGATGATGTTGATGGTGCCATTGCAGCTTTAGAAGTTGTAGATTTACTCGATCAGGAGCTTGCCCCTCTTTTAGGTGGTCGCTACGTTTCTGATATTATTAAGGAATATCTCATTGTTACATTGCCTCATGTGATTAACAATGAACTTGATTCACTCGTCACAGGTCTTGGTGACCATGGTATTGGAGAGATTGTTACTGAAATGTTTGCACCAGTTATTTTAGGTTTCGACATTCCTACAACGATTCGCCATTTACAATTTGTTTCTGATACATTGTCGTACATCATTCCAGTTTATGAGCGAATTGAACTTCTCTTGACACAAGGTCATGCCTTTAGAGAAGGTGAGCTTGAAGCATTGTTAGATCATGTGCGTGGCGTGAAGCAGGATACTATTTCTTCAATTCGAGATGCCATTGCCAACCGACGTGATACAAATCGAGTTTCAGGAATCTTACAACAAATGAGAGAATCTGCCGCTCATGCAAGCCGACAAATTGATTCAATTCGAAATGTTTCCGACCAAATTGAACAAGATACATTTGATATCTTGCAGCAAATAAGAGAACGTGCACAAGAAATGTCACAAGAATACCGTGAGGTAGGTAGAAGTAGAATTGGAGATTTCCTTTCTCGCTCACAGTTGTATAATTATTTAAGACGTTTATTAAGACGATAGATGAAATATAAGAAGTTATCAGCACGCAGCTTATGCAGCGGTTGGTAACTTTTTATTGTGACCGTTAAGCGTATAAAAAAGAACACTACTATACAACAGAAGGTGACATCCGACAGCAAGATTTTGTACAATTCTTAAAAAAATTATTTTATTGTATTCGGTTGTTGTGGTATAATAGTGTCATCTTTTAGTAGAGAAGGTGGCTGTAATATGGAAAAAATTAGAATTGGAATTGTTGGTTATGGCAATTTAGGGCGCGGTGTTGAATTGTCGCTCATGCAAAATCCGGATATGGAATTGGTAGCTGTTTTCTCAAGGCGTGACCCGAATACATTGACATTATTGACTGAGGCTGCCTCAGCTGTACATATGGATGATATTTTAGCGTATGAGGAAAAGATTGATGTGATGATTTTGTGTGGGGGGTCAGCGACTGATTTACCGACACAATCGCCTGAGGTTGCAAGGCATTTTAATATGATTGACAGCTTTGATACGCATGCTCATGTTAATGACCATTATGCGCGTGTGGATGAAATGGCGAAATTAGGTGGGACAGTTGGGATTATTTCTGTCGGTTGGGATCCTGGCTTGTTTTCTCTTAACCGGTTGTACGGGGAAGCTGTCCTGCCTCAAGGTGAAACATTTACGTTCTGGGGGCCTGGTTTAAGTCAGGGACACTCCGATGCGATTCGTCGGGTCGAAGGGGTTGAAAATGGGGTTCAGTATACGGTTCCGATTGAAAGTGCTGTGGAAAAGGCGCGTCAGGGTCAGGGTGCAGATTTGACCACAAGAGATAAGCATTTGCGTCAGTGTTATGTGGTGGCTAAGGCAGGTGCCGATACAGCTAAAATTGAGGAGACCATCAAGCAGATGCCTAATTATTTTGCCGACTATGACACGGAGGTTCATTTTGTGACTGCTGAAGAATTGGCGACCAATCACAGTAAGATGCCTCATGGTGGGTTTGTTATTCGCAGTGGTGAAACAGGTCAAAGTCAGTCTCAAAATAAGCAAGTGATTGAATATCAATTAAAAGAGGATTCCAATCCAGAATTTACCGCTTCGGTATTGGTGTGCTATGCCCGTGCAGCTCACCGTTTAAGCAAAGCAGGTGAATCGGGTGCAAGGACAGTGTTTGATATTGCACCTGCCCTGTTATCAATGAAGTCAAATGAGCAATTACGAGCAGAAATGCTATAAAGGACAAACTCCCATGTGGAGAATGTCCTTTATTTTTTAGGTAAAAATTGCGACAGGTTAGACTTTAAAATTTCCATCTGATCCTGAGTTCCAATGGTTATCCTTAAGCCATCAGGTCTTGCCGTTATAGCAATTTTTTCTTTTAACAGTTCGGCTGCAATTTTCTGTGCTTGGGAAGTTTTAATATAGACAAAATTAGCTTCGCTTGGATAAACAGAAACATCATAGTCGTCCAAAAATTGAATAAAATCTGCCCGTATTTCTTTCATTTTCTCAACCGACTCGTGCATGGCTTCTTCATTTTCAAGAACAAGGCTTGCTATATTAGCATTCAAATCACTTAAGACAAATGGCCCTTGAACAGCGTCAACATAAGAGATGATGTCAGCATTTGCAATCATGAAGCCCACACGCAAACCAGCAAGCCCCCACCCTTTTGACATGGTTTTGAGGATGATAAGTTTCGGGTATTTTGGGAGTAGATGCGTGACACTTTTTCCGTAATATTCAGCGTAGGCTTCGTCAATGACAACATAGCAATCTGTTTGTTCTAGGAGCTGAATTAAATTTTCTTCTGTGTGAATAATACCTAAAGGATTGTTTGGGTTAGACAGCATGATAAGGTTGATTTTTGTGGTCTTTGTTGTTTCAATTAAGCCTGCTATTCCTTTTTCGATGTTGACGGATAGATGTTTTTTTCCTAAAATATAGGCCATCTCACCGTAGCGGAAAAAATCTGTATTGAAGGTTAGTAAAGTGTCAGTTACGAAGGCGTTGAGGAGGACTGCGATGAGGCTTTCTGAGCCTGGTGCTGGTAGGATTTCGTCGGGTGTTACGTTGATGTATTTGGCATATTTTTCTCGCAGTTCAGTGTGGCTGGATTGTCCGTACTGGTTGAATTTCCCGTATTTCAACACTTCTTTTAAGGTTAGTTCCATAATGGTTTGATGGTTAATGGAGAAGTTTTCATTGGTAGCCAGGTTGAGGTATTCAGGGCCTGGTGGGATGTAGGCCAGTTGTTTTTCTAGGTTTTCTCTCATTTTTGTTCATTCTCCTTTAGGAAGATGTAATTTTCATCAGTTGAGTGGGCAGTGCTATAAGTGTAGTTGAGTCTGCGAAATGATTTCAGTTGTGCCACTTCTTGTACATCATGCTCCGCCATATAACGAACCATTTCGCCACGTGCCATTTTCACAGCAGTGGCTTTTGTTTTGACTGTTTGGATGCCATTTACTTCTGTTAATTCTCCAAATGTGCATGTGAGCATTTTGACATTTCCATCTAGGTATTTCTCAATTGTTTTACTGTACTCTTTGGAAGCTAAGTTTATAATCACGGAAGTGTCTTTGCTCAGCATGTTGTAAATGGTATTTTGCCAGTAATCATAGAGATTTTGGGTGTTGTTAATTTGGAGTTTGGCTTGCATTTCTAGGCGATATGGGGTGATGCCATCTGTTGCGCCGAGGATGCCGTAGAAACCCGAGAGGATGAAGAGATGTTGCCGCACATAATTCCACTGATCGTAGGTGAAGGTTTGGGGGGCCATGTATTGGAATTGGAGACCAACGTATGCAAGGAGTGCCGGGGTGAGGCGGGTTGTGAGTGACATGGTTTGGAGTCTTTCTTGGTTGAGTTTGGTGATTTGGTCGTTACATTGCCAGATGGTTTTAAGTTCTTGGTAGGTTTTTGTCATAAGGAGGTCTTTGATTTCAGTCGCTTGTTGGAGATGGGTGGGGAGTTGTTCCCAAGAGATGACATCGTCAATGTGATTCATCTTTTTAGCTGGTGAGATGATGATTTTTAGCATGGTGAGACTCCTTTATTGTTGGGGTTATTGCAAAATAATGGTTTCGATTAATTCTTTGATGCGTCCTGGGGTCTGGGTATCGAATTCGAAGGTGTAGATGATCGTTTCGAAAGGTTTGTAACCTCTGGCAAGGTAAGCTTTCATTTTTTGAGTCATGTTTGCTTCATAACCTTCTTTATGAAATGCACCGAAATGTTCCCAGATGATGTATTTACCAGTGTAGGGATTCATCACAGTGAAGTCTGGATATTTAATTTGAGTTCCCATTTTTATAGGATATTCGTAGCGGTATGGAATGTCATAAGCTTCTAATTCGTTGGCGATGATGAGCTCTGATTTTGAACGGAGAGGGATTCCACTGTTAGAATGATAGCTTTTGTTTTCTGATTTGTAAGTGTTAGTTGGGTATTCTTTGGCGAGGAATTCTTCTACTGTGGGATGATAAAAATAGTTTTGTGGGAGATTTTGGTAGGTGGTCGGAAGTTCTTTGATGATTAATTGAGGTGTAATATCTACAAGTCTTCTGCTTCGGGTAGTCGCTGTTAAATTTTGCTCTAGCTTCTTTTTTCTTGCTTGTAGATATTTCTTTCTGCAAAGTGATTTGATGAGGGGGATGTTTTTGGTGATAACAATGTTTTTATTGCCAATTACTTGTGAAAAATAATTTCCTCTTCTAACCAAACGCCCTTCTGGCATATTTTCAAGTTCTTTACAAATGTCGTCATATTCTTTAGTGCATTTTTTGATGCTTAACGCTAAGTCCCTCATTAACGAACCCTCCTAAATTTGAATTATCTTTCATATTATCACAATTTCGACATTTTGTCTAGTTCATTTTGTTTTTTCTTGTATTTTCAAACTTTTTCGCAACATTTTTGAATCTGATTGGCAAAATAGAGAACCTTGATCTGACTTCGTAAGCTTTCTTTCTCAAAGTTGAGTTTTGAAGGGGATTTGAGAAAATTTTGGACTGATTCATAACTCCTTTTTTCTCAAAGTTGGGTTTTGAAGGGGATTTGAGAAAATTTTGGACTAATCCATAGCCTTTTTCTTCTCAAAGTTGAGTTTCGAAGGCGATTTGAGAAAATTTTGACCTGATTCATAACTCCTTTTTTCTCAAAGTTGGGTTTTGAAGGGGATTTGAGAAAATTTTGGACTAATCCATAGCCTTTTTCTTCTCAAAGTTGAGTTTCGAAGGCGATTTGAGAAAATTTTG
>Ga0131853_10002234_pt1 | contig 34701 bp, 29 predicted proteins | sample TergutLab28metaG_FD_92764 | JGI IMG/M metagenome (GOLD analysis project Ga0131853, IMG submission 92764) | Labiotermes labralis P1 segment gut microbial communities from Petit-Saut dam, French Guiana - Lab288 P1 (version 2) (version 2) | ecosystem: Host-associated > Arthropoda: Insects >... | reverse complement strand
TACCGAAAACTGCACCTCTTCTAATGCAGGGATATGCTTGTATCGCGGGTGTGCTTTTTTCATAAAAGGCAGAGCATACACGCTGTCAAAAACCTTTTGAGGCAGCGGTAAGCTAGGGGGATTTATAACAACAAAGTGGTCGTTGTCTTGCTTTTGTATAAGACCTTTTGGGGTTGGTGAATCGAAAATTTGCTGCGCTTGAAGGAATGATTTTCCGTATAACGATTTGTCGGTGGATACGCGGGAAAAGGAAGAAAGCAAGTTATAATAAGTTCGGTCATTCTCTAGTATTGCTTTTTTGATTTGTTTATTTGCAGAATTTAAGTCCGTCAAATATGCCGTGCCTTTGATTTCTTTTAATTTATGTAAGGGGACATTTTTTTTAGCATACGACAAAATTTCTAATATGGGCTGTTCGCCCATCCCGTAAATTATAAGGTCGCAGGGCGCAGAAAAAAGAATAGAATGGCGCACTTTATCGTCCCAATAGTCATAGTGGGCAAGGCGGCGCAAAGAAGGTTCGATACCGCCTGCGATAATGGGTGAATCGGGAAAAAGTCGCTTCAGTGCTTTTGCATAAACTTCTGTTACTCTATCTGGACGGCGTCCAAATTTGCCCTCATCGCTGTAAACATCTTCTGTTCGTTTTGTTTTTGATACATGGTAATTATTAACCATAGAATCTACAACACCTGCGGAAAGTAAAAATGCATGCTTTGGTGCGCCTAGTGATAAAAATTCTTTATCCGAAACAGGTTGGGGAAGAACGGCAGCTGAAAAGCCTTGTGATTGAACAAGGCGGGCAATCAAAGCATGACCAAATGACGGATGGTCAACATACGCATCCGCTGATACCACAATAAAATCTGGCTGGTCGATTGATTGGGCTTGTAATTCAGCTTTTGTGGTTGGTAGAAACATCATGCATTGACCAGCTCAAATTCAACTTTGTTATTTGATACTGCCTTTACCTTAACTTCAATCTTATCGCCTATTCTATAGGTTACTGCGCCGTTTGTCAAAAGCATTTGTTTGTCGTTAAAATTGTATCTATCGCCCTTTAGACTTCCTGCGCGCACAAGCCCCTCGACGGTGTTTTCTAACTCAACAAAAAAGCCAAAGTCTGATACACCGCTTATAACACCTGTGTAGACTTCACCGATTTTATCCTCCATATATTCGGCTTTTTTTAATTCGTCAACCTCGCGTTCGGCTTTTTCAGCGGCTCTTTCGCGTTCGCTTGAAACTTTTGCAGCCTCTATAGTCCAATCCTTAAATCGCTTAAAATTCTTTTTGCCGTTTAATAAATAGTCTTTTATTATGCGGTGAATAGCTAAGTCGGGATAGCGGCGAATGGGCGAGGTAAAGTGGCAGTAGTAGGGTGATGCAAGCCCAAAGTGACCGCCGTTTTTGGGTAAATAGTTTGCTTTTGCCATAGTGCGCAATGCCATGCGCGAAACAGCTAATTCTGTAGGCGCGCCTTTTACGCTTTCTAATAGTGCGGCAAAATCTCTTGGTGCGGGGGACTCTATATTTTCAAATGGAACGGCAAGTGCTTGTAAAAACTCGCCCAAAGCCTCCACCTTTTCTTGCGGCGGATTGTCATGAACACGAAAAACCCCTGGCGCTTGCAATTGGTCTAAAAACTCGGCAATTGACTCATTTGCCGCCAGCATACACTCTTCAATAATGCGGTGGGCGATAAGGCGCGGACGGCGTTTTACATCTACTGTCTTTCCCTTTTCGTCCAAGATGATTTGGCTTTCCGGTAAGTCAAAATCAATGTTGCCGCGGTTTTTGCGTTTTTCAAACAAAATGCGTGATAAAATTTCAAGCTGCTGCAAAGCAGGAAAAACCTTTTGATAATTTTTTTGCCATTCTTTATTACCCTCTAAAGCGGCACTGACTTTGCTATAGGTAAGTCGTGCGGCTGATTTTATAATTCCTTCACTTATTTTGTGATTCAAGATTGCGCCGTTATTGTCAATTTCCATTTGTATAGAAAGCGTTAATCGTTCTACGCCCTCATTTAATGAACAAATGTCATTTGATAATTCTACCGGCAGCATGGGAAGGACTCTATCGCAAAAATAAACGCTGGTACCGCGCTTTAATGCCTCATCGTCTAATGGGCTGTTTTCTGTCACATAGTGTGATACATCTGCAATGTGGACGGACAAAATAAAATTGCCGTTTTCATTTTTTGTAAGTGAAACCGCATCGTCAAAGTCCTTGCTGTCATCGCCGTCAATGGTAAAAACAAGGTCATTTGTAAAATCTACACGACGCACTTTTTCTTGATTGTTTGCAGGCTTCGCCACTTTTTTTGCATATGCCGCAACATGCGTCGGGAATTCTTCGTATAAATGGTGAGAACGGATAATGCTAAGGATTTGAATTCCTTTGGCGGTTTGCTCGCCTAATACTTCGTCAATTTGACCGTTTTGTGTATTGCCGCGATTTGTTTTATTCCAATCAATTTTGACAACGACCTTGTCTAAATGCTTCGCGCCGCTCTCTTGCCCTTTCGGAATAAAAATTTCTTTGCCGATTAAAAGGTCATCTAAGTATACGATGCCGAATGATTTTTCGGTGTAGTAAGTGCCGACCGCTTTGTCGTTGCGTCGGTGTAATAGCTTTATGATTTTTGCTTCTAGTCCGCCGCGCGCGCGGGGGGATAAAACAGCCTCGACTCTATCGCCATGAACAAACTTTTGCATTTCTTCTTTTGGAATATATGCGTCCTCTCTTTTGGTAGAGGATTCTATTATTAAAAAACCAAAGCCGCGCGTATGTCTTTCAATTATGCCTGATACGGGCGTAGAATTTGAGAGAGCTGACGAAGCGCGCGAAGAAGATTTTTTTGTGTTTCCTTTGGGCGCGCGTCGTTTTGACGCGCCTGTTGTTTTTCTAAAATTTGTTTTTGATTTATTGTGTTTCATGAAAATTCCTTTTGCAATGTGCAGTGACAAAAAAACAAAGCGTGTAAAATAGTATGTCCATTTTACACGCTTTTAAATTTTGTATTTGTAGTTTCCATTAAGTAGGCGGATAAATTGCTATAGATACAAAAAACAAGATGGATAAAACTGCAATTGAGATGCCTAATCCCGTAGTAAGTTTTTTCATCACGCTTTCTAGCGACTGCTTTTTGTTTTTAGAGTAGTAAGTTTCGGTGGCTTGACCTGTAATTGCGCCCATCTGTCCAGACCCGGCAGGTTGGATAAAAATTGCTACAATGACAGCAATGCAAAGAAGCACTATTAGTACAATCATAATGATTCGTATCGTCGGAAACGACATGGTTACCCAATCAGGCATGTTTTTAAGACCTCGTTTGTAGTAGTTAGAGAAAAAGTATAGCAGGGCAAAAACAGAAAGGCAAGCGTTTTACACTAAAACTTTTGCATTGCTGCGCCCAAGATTTTGGCTGTCATAGTTAGATAGCTTTGAATGTTTTGGGCAATTGGCTCATTTGAGAAGGCAAGAATCGCGCCAAAAAGGTCATCGCCGTAAACAGGGGCAAACGCTGCATAGGGGGCTAGCGATAAATCAATTTCAGAGGCTTTTCCAGAAAAGACTCTGCGCTTTTCGATAAGGCTTTGAGTCTTAGCACTAAACTGTGTGCCGCCGGCTGATTCTTTAAGGCTGCCTGTTGCAAGAAGAATCTTTTCTTCGTTTGCAACTGCAACATCAAGCCCGATAGTTTCGGCTAGTGCGTTTAGCATAGGCTGACCGTTTGTGATAAGCTCTACCGAAAGGTCAACTTTGCGGACAACAATGTCACCGTTTTCCATAGCAGTAATCTCAAGTGGGTCACCAATCTTGATTTTGTACAATTTGCGGTACTCGCGGGGGATAACAACCCTGCCTAGTTGGTCTAACTTTCTTACAATTCCTGTGGTTTTCATTTTTTAATCTCCTTTAGGGACAATTTATTTATGGTTTTTAAAGAGTATAGATAGCTTTTATTCCCACTCAATCGTGGCAGGCGGCTTATTTGTTAAGTCGTACAGTACACGGTTGACGCTAGGTAATGCGGAAGTAATTTTATTTGCTATGGTTTGCAGCAATTCGAACGGAATGGGGTAAACGGACGCTTGCATAGCGTCTTTTGATGTAACGGCTCTTAGGACAATTGAATGACCTTCTGTGCGTTTATTGTCTAAGACGCCAACGCTGGTAAATTGAGGCAACACTGTAAAGTATTGCCAAATTTCTTTATCTAAACCGTTTAAGGCAATCTCACTTCGGTAAATATAGTCGGCTTCGCGTAAAATCTCTAATCGCTCTTTTGTAATTGCCCCTAGACATCTTACTGAAAGTCCTGGTCCGGGGAAGGGCTGACGCATAATAATAGAATCAGGCAAGCCTAATTCTTTGCCAACCTTTCTAACTTCGTCTTTGAATAAAAGTTTAAGCGGCTCAACTAACTCGTCAAAGTCAACTACATCGGGTAAAGCTAGATTGTGGTGGCTTTTAACACCATGAATACTTTCTAAAATATCAGGATAAATTGTGCCTTGCGCCAAAAATTGAACTTTGCCGATATTTTTAGCCTCTTCTTCAAAAACCCTTATAAACTCTGTGCCTATGATTTTTCGCTTTTTTTCAGGGTCTGATTCTTTATGAAGTTTTTTCAAAAAGCGCTCGGCGGCATCTACCTTTATGACATTCATGCCGCGCTCTTCCTTAAAGACGCGCATGACTTCCTCGACTTCGCCTTTTCGCATTAAACCGTGGTCAACAAACACACAAGTAAGACCTTTAGGGTTTACGGCATGAATCAAACTAGCCACAATGGCACTATCCACACCGCCAGAAAGCGCGCACAAAACCTTTTTGTCGCCGAGCGTGTTTTTAAGTTCGGCAAGTAAAGAGGAAACAAATTCCGCAAAGGATTTGTCCATTTTCTCTTTCGTTTCTTTTCTTGCTTTTTCGTAATGGTTTGTCATATTGTTCATAGTATAAAAGAAATGTTAGCATATGAAAATATAAAAGGCAAATATTTTTTTAGTTAATTTAACAGTAAATAACAACATTTCTTTTAGACAAACCGTGATGTCTTTTTCGCTTGACAAAAAAAACTAGGTGTTGTAAAAAGAATGGTATCTATGAAAAACAGCGAGAAGTATGAAAAAAATTATTTTGTTCCGCCGGTAATGGAATATTCGTGGCACAAAAAAAACTCTATAGAATCGCCGCCGCTTTGGTGCAGCGTAGATTTAAGGGACGGCAATCAGGCGCTTATAACGCCTATGAGTTTATCGGATAAAATAGAGTTTTTTAAATTATTGGTGTCCATTGGCTTTAAGGACATTGAGATTGGATTCCCTGCGGCATTTGAAACTGAATATGTTTTTTGCAGAAAGTTGATTGAAGAAAATTTGATTCCCTCCGATGTAAGGATTCAAGTGCTGACTCAAGCGCGCGAACATATTATTGACAAAACCTTTGCCGCATTAGAGGGCGCAAAAAATGCGGTGGTTCATGTTTATAATTCGACCTCTAAGGTACAGCGCGACATGGTTTTTAGAAAAAGCCAAAAAGAGATTTTAGAGATAGCAAGTTTGGGTGCGAAAATGCTAGCCGAAAAAGCGGCGAAGACTAAGGGCAATTTTACCTTTGAGTATTCGCCGGAAAGTTTTTCTAATACCGAACCTGAGTACGCGCTGGAAGTTATAAACGAGGTATTAAGTGTTTGGAAGCCTACTAAAAAGAATCCCAGCATTATCAACTTACCCGATACGGTGCAATTGAGTATGCCGCATGTTTATGCAAATCAAGTAGAGTATATTTCAAGAAACATAAATAATCGCGAAAGCGTGATTTTGTCGCTGCACCCGCACAATGATAGGGGTTGTTCTGTAGCAGCTGCAGAATTGGGCGTTCTAGCCGGCGGCGATAGAGTAGAGGGGACATTATTTGGTAACGGGGAGCGGACAGGTAATGTTGACCTTATGATTTTGGCGCTTAATCTTTATATGCACGGTGTCGACCCCAAACTAGATTTTTCTTCTGTACCAAAACTTGTTGAGGCATACGAAAAAGTGACGGATTTGCCCGTTCATCCCCGCCACCCTTATGCGGGACAGTTGGTGTTTACTGCGTTCTCCGGCTCTCATCAGGACGCGATTGCAAAAGGGTTTTCGTGGCGCAAAGAGAAAAAAAGCAAGACATGGGCGGTGCCTTATTTGCCCATTGACCCTGTTGACATTGGAAAAAACTATGATAAAGATGTTATTAGGATAAACGCGCAAAGCGGCAAGGGCGGCATTGGCTACTTATTAGAAAACAACTACGGTTATAATTTGCCCAAAGAGATGCGCGAAGAATTTAGCTATTTTGTCAAAAGTGTTTCTGACAAAGAGCATAGAGAATTAGATGGGATACGAATTTTGGCATTATTTAAAGATGAATATGTCAATATCAAAGACCCTATTCAATTTGTAGAATATACATCTTCTAAAAAGGGTGAAGTGGTTTCGGCTAATATTGTTTTAAAAAAGAACGGCAAATTGCTAGAGGCAAGCGGTGAAAGCAACGGGGTTTTGGATGCCGTTGCAATTGCTTTAGATAAAGCATTAGGATTAAAATATAACGACATGGCTTACTTTAAGCATGCGCTAGAGAGCGGTTCTAAGGCGCGCGCGGCGGCTTATGTCGGTATCGAGTATAAAAAGGGAAGTAAAAAAGTGTGGGGCTGCGGTGTCGATAGTGATATTGTGACGGCAAGCATACAGGCATTGGTAGGTGCTGTAAATAGGACGAAGTAGAGGTAGGGTAGGATGAAAATTAGTAAAAAGTTTAGCGCAGCAAAACCTGTGGTAAGTTTTGAGATTTTTCCGCCTAAAGCTGATAGCGGGATAGAGGGAATTTACGATACGCTGCATGCTCTTAGTTTTCTTAAGCCGGATTTTATCTCGGTGACTTACGGTGCGGGGGGAGAGGGCAATAAAGGCAGCGTTACGGCTAAAATTGTTGAAAGAATAAAAAAGATAGAAGGCGTTGAATCTTTGGCACATTTGACTTGCGGGGAAATGACAAAGAGTCAGCTAAAGGCGATTGTTGAGGATTTTAAAAAGCGCGGAATCGAAAATATTTTGGCTCTAAAGGGTGATGCTGAAGCAGAGAAGGGTGATTTTGCTTACGCAAAGGATTTAATTTGCGAGCTTAAAAAAGACGATTTTTGTGTCGGTGCGGCGGCATATCCTGAGGGGCATATTGCGTGTGACGATTTGGAGCTGGACTTATCATATTTAAAAATGAAGCAGGATTCTGGCGCGGATTTTTTGATAGCGCAGCTGTGTTTTGAAAACAGTAAGATTTTGCAGTTTATTGAGTCTGCTGAAAAAAGAGGAATTTCGATTCCTATTTGTGCAGGTGTTATGCCGATTTTATCAAAGAGCCAAGTACAGCGAATGGTGTTTTTGTGCGGCGCGTCACTGCCCTCGCCAATTATTAAATTGCTGAATAAATACGGCGATGAGGGCGAGAGTTTACAAAAGGCAGGAATAGAATATGCCTTTAAACAAATGCAGGGTTTGATGGACAGCGGGGTGAAAGGTGTGCATTTATATGTTATGAATAAGCCTTTTATTGCCGAATATTGTATGAAAAATTTAAAAGTAGGCGGGACGAAAAAATGAGAGAGGCAGTTGAGGGTGATGCGGCATTTAAAATTGCCTTTAGAGAATTTAAGATAGAGGTTGGGGCAGACAGGGTTATATTAGATAATGAAACCGTTTTAATAAGTAAGGATTTAGCAAAACATTTAAGCGGCTGTGTTAGGTGTCTTTTACTAGCGGCAACTTTGGGTCATAATGTAGATAACGCGCTTAGACGAAAGCAAGCAGAGGGCAAGATGGCAGATGCGTATTTATATGATTTACACGCGGGATATTTGTTAGAGCAAAAGTTAGACGATTTTATGACAGAGTATGTTTTGGAAAAAGAAAAAGCTTTAAAAGAAGAAAGCAGTTGTTTTAAAATGACAACGCGGTTTAGCCCCGGCTTTGGCGATTTTGATTTATCATACCAACCGACTTTATTGTATTTAGTAAAAGCAGAAAAAAACGCAGGAATAGGTTTGACCGACAGGTACTTGTTAGTTCCGCAAAAATCAGTAAGCGCGGTAATCGGCATAGGCGGTGAAGGGGTTGAAAGCGGCAAGGTGTGCTGTGGAAAATGTGGGAAACAGTAGTATGAAAAAAAATCTAAAACAACTTTTACAAACGGAAATTTTTTTTCTGGACGGTGCTATGGGCACTATGCTGGAAGGGGTCTTAAAGGCAGGACAAGCCCCCGAGATTTTAAATGTGACAAACTCAAAATTGATTAGGGAAGTACATGAAAAATATGTTTCGGCAGGCAGTCAAATTATCACTGCAAATACCTTTGGGGCTAATGCGTTAAAGCTACAAAATAGCGGATATAGTGTTTCTAAGGTCATAGAATGTGCCGTATTAAATGCTAAAGAGGCGGGCGCGCAATATGTCGCGCTTGATGTAGGACCGCTAGGGCAGCTGTTGACTCCATCTGGGACGCTAGGGTTTGAAGAGGCTGTAGTGCTTTTTAAAGAAACTATTTTAGCAGGAACAAACGCAGGCGCTGATTGTATTTTGATAGAAACCATGTCTGATTTATACGAGGTAAAGGCGGCGGTAGTGGCGGCAAAAGAGTGTTGTGATTTGCCTATATTGGTATCGCTTTCTTTTGAAGAAAACGGTCGTACCTTTATGGGCTGTGACGGAGAAACAGCGATACATTTTTGTAATGCGATTGGTGTAGACGCGGTAGGGGTTAATTGCAGCCGCGACCCATTTATCATTTTGCCGGTGTTGGAGGTGTTGTGTAAATATAGTAAAGTTCCTGTTTTTGCTATGCCCAATGCAGGCTTGCCAAAGCAGGGAAGTGACGGAAAAACAGTATACGGGGTAAGTGTAAAGGAATTCGGCTTGGCGGCAAAGCAATATTATAAATTAGGTGTTTCGGGTTTTGGCGGTTGTTGCGGTACAACGCCTGAATATATTAAAGAAGTTAAAAAAGTCTTAGACGGCAAAACAAAAAAAAAGCGAAAAGTGACACAAGTGACGGCGGTGACTTCCGGTATAAAGACAACTGTGTTAGGGGAAAACTTTACAATCTTTGGCGAAAGATTAAATCCGACAGGCAAGCCGTTATTAAAAGAGGCGCTAAAAAATCAGGATATGGATTTTGTTTTAAGCGAAGCTATCGACCAAGAAAACAATGGCGCGGAAGTTTTAGATGTGAATTGCGGGCTTGTAGCAATTGATGAAGAGGTTGTTTTAACAAAAGCGGTACAAGCGATACAAAGCGTTGTGTCTGTTCCCTTACAAATTGACAGTACTAATTATAAAGCGATGGAAAGCGCGTGCAGAATTTATAACGGTAAACCTATCTTAAATTCGGTCAACGGTAAAAAAGAAAGCATGGAGAAAGTTTTTACGATTGCTAAAAAATACGGAGCGGCTGTTTTGGGGTTGACGCTAGACGAAAATGGGATTCCTAAAACTGCAAAGGGCAGGTTTGATATTGCAAAAAAAATTGTGGATACAGCTAAAAATTTCGGCATTGATAAAAGTGATATTATAATTGATTGTCTAACGCTAACAGCCAGTGCACAGCAAGAGCAAGTAAAAGAAACGCTGCAGGCAATTAAAATGGTAAAGGAAAAATTGGGTGTAAAGACTATTTTGGGTGTAAGTAATGTTTCGTTTGGATTGCCGAACCGCGCGCACCTTAACAGCGTATTTTTAACTATGGCAAGGGCGATGGGGCTTGATAGCGCGATACTAGACCCTAAACAGCCGGAAATGCAAAGCGCGTTAGCAGCTTTTTCCATTTTAGATAACAGTGATAAAGGCGGAAGTGATTATATAGCATTTTGTGAAAAAAATACTTTTACTCAATCACTTCAAGTAAATCAAATCGCTCAAGATAAAAAAGAAGATTTTTCTTCAAATAGTATCCTAACACTTGTTTGCGGCGGACAAAAGGAAGCGGCGGTAAAAGCGGTAAAAGAAAAATTAGCTACGACAGCGCCTTTTGATATTATTGATAATGAGTTGATTCCTGCATTAAATCAAACGGGAAAATTGTATGAAACGGGTAAGTTGTTTTTGCCTCAGCTTTTACGGGTGGCAGAGGCTGCAAAGGCATGTTTTGAGGTAGTTAATGAAAAGTTTGATACAAAAAGTGATGATAGCAGGGATAAAATTGTGCTAGCGACGGTAAAGGGCGATATTCATGATATAGGCAAAAATATTGTTAAAGTATTATTGCAAAGCCATGGGTTTTCGGTGGTTGATTTAGGGAAAGATGTCGACCCTCTAGAGGTTGTAAGGGCGGCAAAAGAACACAAAACAAAACTTGTAGGGTTAAGTGCGTTAATGACAACTACTATACCCGCAATGAAAGAAACGATAAGTTTGCTAAAAGCAGAGTGTCCAGATATAAAAGTTGTAGTAGGCGGTGCGGTATTAAGCGAAGAATACAAAGCTTTTGTTGGCGCAGATTATTATGCTATAGATGCAATGGCAGGAATAACAATTGCTAAAGATGTAGTAAATTAAGGGTAGAAAATATATTCTACCCCTAGTTTACCTGCTTTCTACTGTGCGTTTAGTAAAAAAACGGAATACAGTTTTGACTTTTTGCATTGATATTATTATGATGGAAAAGCATAAGAGGTTTATTCGAAAGAAATTTAAAGAAAGTATGCTAAAAGATAATAAAAAACAGGGCATTGCGGTGGTTGCTTCCGCACTAGCCATCCAGCTTGTGTTGGGTGTTGCATACATTTGGACTATGTTTCAAATAGGTGTGCGCGATTCTATTTTTCATTATCCTTCCGGACCTTTTAGAAATTTTGAAACAGCAAGCGCGCTTGCGGCGTTGACTTTTTCGCTGCTGTTGGCATTTCTTTCTATTGGAAGCGTATTAGCAGGGAAATTGGTCAAAAAGTTTTCGATAAGGACAGTTGTTATTTCCGGCGGTATTATTTCGGCGGTGGGATTTTTTCTTTCCTTCTTTGCGACACATTCGTTTGTTTTAATTTGGGTAGGGTATGGTATATTGGGCGGCTTTGGTATGGGCTTTACTTATGCTACAACGATTGCTTGCGCTCAGCATTGGTATCCTCATAAAAAGGGGTTTGTGACGGGGCTTATTGTAGCTGCATTAGGTTTAGGCGGCGTTGTCTTTACACCTATAATTCATTTTTGGTGGATTCCTGCCTTAGGCGGTGTGGGAGTAGCAGAGCCTAGAATATTTTTAATTTTGGCAGGAATTTTTCTTGTGGTTTGTACTGTGGGAGGGCTATTTTTAAAAGAGCCCAGCGAAGAGTACACGCAGGAAAAATTAGCGCTTGCTCAACCCAAAAAAGCAAAGATTGAAGCGCTTGTTGAATACGACACTAAAAGAATGTTGCGCTCGCCGCGCTTTTGGCTAGCCGCTGTAACCTTTATTTTAGCCGTCATGGGCGGACTTATGATGATTGCTTTTGCTGTACCGATTGCAAGGGAATTACGCGGACTAGAAATTTATTTTGTCGGCGGATTAGTAGTTTCTGCCGCAAACAGCGGCGGAAGGCTAGCATGGGGTGCTGTTTCAGATAAATTGGGCAGATTGAATACGCTATTGATTCTTTTGGGCGCGACAGCAATTTTACCTTTGTTTGTAACGATAGTGCCCTCATGGGGAATCTTTATCATAATTGGGTTTATAGGTTTTTTCTACGGCGGCATTTTATCTCTTTATCCTTCGCTTACTGCGGACTTATTTGGCACAAAAAACCTTGCTATGAACTATGGAGTAATGCTGCTGGCTTTTGGTGTAGGTGCGATTGTGTCCTCGCAAATCGGCGGTATCTTTATGGGCAGAGCAACGGCAGCCGGTGACCAAAGCCTAATTTTACCCGCCATTATAATTGCCTCCGCTTCCGCTGTAGCAGGCATTATCATGATGTGTATTTTAAAGTTTTTGAATAAAAGAAAGAGGGCGAGGTTATTAGCACAAATAAACGCGGCTGAAAGTGAAGAAACGGCAGAAGAGGATGCAGCGGAAAAAACAAGCGTGGAGAAAATAGAAAATGAAGAAGCATAAAAAATACGGCCAATTAAGTTTATAACCTAATTAGCCGTATATCATATTATCCCATAAAGACGGTTTGCGAGTTAACGCTGATTTCCGCCATTTCTTCTACAGAAAGATTCATATTGACAGAAACAACAAATGAGTTTTTATAAGCGTTGCTGTCTAAATTGTCAGAATCATCTTCAACAAAACGATAGCTTGAAATATAACCTAGCTTGCGCAGTTGCTGTAAAGCTTTTTCGGTGTCTTTTTGCAGTTTGTTTTTTACGCCGTCACGGGGGGCACGAAAAAGAGCTGTGATTTGCATACTTTCGCGATAGTTGCTGCAAAGAGTTTTTAAAACGGATTGCGCCATTGCGGTAAGTTTGTGGGGTTTTTTCATAAGATACTACCTCTCTTGCAGCGACTAATAAGTAGTCACCGCCACGAAAATAGTATCATATTTTGCTATACATGTCTACTATTTTCACTACATTTATATTAGTCGTTTTGTTTGACATTTAGAATAAAATATTATATAATAAGCGTATTCTTTGAAAGAGAAATCTTACTTTGATAAGGGTTTTTATCCAACAAGGACAGCACAAGGAAAAACACATGAGTGAATTACGCAACGCAGACGGTCAAAATTCTGACGAATTTATGAAAGCATACAAAAAAGCAGGCTGGCCAGACCCGGCGCTTACTGCCGATGTAATTTTGTTGTCTATTGTTGACAACAAACCGGGTGTGCTGTTAGCTAAGCGCAGCAATTTCCCCGACATAGGGCAGTGGGCTTTTCCGGGCGGATTTGTAGAAAAGGACGAGTCTTGCGAAGAGGCGGCGGCAAGAGAGCTAGCCGAAGAAACCTCACTAAAGGATTTAGAATTAGAACAATCGCATACGGTGTCTACACCTGGGCGTGACCCTCGTGCGCGCATCGCGTCGATATGTTATATGGGATTTGTTCCTGAGCCTCTAAAGTGTGTACATGGCAGTGATGCTGCGGATTGCAAGTGGTTTTCGATTGATTATGCCGCCAAAGACAATTTGTACGAGTTAGTGCTAAAGGCAAGCGGCACGACAATAAAAGCGACACTAAAAGTGGTAAGATTAGCGAATGGGAAGGTTGATATCAACAGAACCGAAATTGTAGAAAAGGATGGCATAGCTTTTGACCACGCAAAATCAATATTATATTGTATCGAGGGATTGTAGGAAGTATATACTATAAGCAGCATATACTATACACTGAAAGGAAAGAAATGGACCCTGTTCGAATAGGACTATTAACCGGCGGCATTGTGCTGCTACTTATACTAAGCGCGTTGTTTTCGATTTGCGAAACATCGTATTCTGCCGCGAACAAAGTTCGATTGCGTCATATTGAAGGACAGGGCGGCAAAAACAGCAAACGCGCAAAAAAGATGTTAAAAAAGTTAGACCGCTTTGACAAGGTGCTAACAACTATTTTGGTGGGTAACACCATCGTTACGGTTGTAGCGGCATCGTTGGCAACGGTATTATTTGTTGCATTATTAGACGAGACGATTGGCACTATAGTTTCTTCCGTTACCATAACAGCAGTGGCGGTAGTATTTTGCGAAATAACACCAAAAGTATTATCAAAAGAAAAGCCAGAAAAAACAGGCATGAGTATTTTGCCATTTTTATCTATGATGATGATATTATTTTGGCCGTTCACGGCAATTTTTTCGTTGTGGAAAAAGCTGCTAAATAAAATCTTTAAGGTTAAAAACGAAGCAACGGTGACAGAGGACGAGCTTTTAACCTATGTCGAAACTGCCGAGAGCGACGGCGAGATTGAACATCACGAATCCGAATTGATTAAAAGCGCGATTGAGTTCGAGGACACTTTGGTAGAGGATATCATGATTCCCAGGGTGCAGGTTGTTGCAGTCAGTTCGGCGTGGAGTATGAATAAGATTGATGACAGGTTTAAAGAACACGGTTTTTCTAGAATGCCTGTATATAATGATACGATTGACCAAATTATCGGAGTGCTGCACTTAAAGGATTTTGAGGATAAGTGCTTAGATAATAAAGAAAAACTGCGCAGTGTACTGCAAGAAGCGCCGTTTTTTGCACCCTCTAGTAAGATTAGTACGGTATTAAGGGATTTGCAAAAAAAGAGATTACAGATGGCGATTGTTGTAGATGAGCATGGCGGCACGGAAGGGATTGTAACGATGGAGGACATTTTAGAAGAATTAGTGGGCGAGATTTGGGATGAACATGACGATGAAGAGGTTTTAACTAAACGCGTCGGCGATGGCATTTATGAGGTTGCAGGAAGTGAAAATTTAGAGAAAATGCTAGAAGAATTAGAGGTAAAAACAAGTGAAGAATTTGATTCTACCACCGTAGGCGGTTTTTTGACGGAATTACATGGAAAAATTCCTGCAGTGGGTGAAAGCGTAGAATTTGAAAATTTAGACATTACCGTAACAAAGGCAAATGTCAAAAAAGTATTAGAAGCTAAAGTACGGGTTAGAGAAGTAAGCGAAAATGAGAGGGACGAAGAAGATGAGTAGAATTACCTATGACTACCTTGTAGTTGGCGCGGGGCTTTTTGGCTGCACTTTTGCAAGAGAAATGTTTGATAGGGGCAGACGCGTTTTAGTCATAGATAAGCGCAAAACAATTGGCGGCAATTGTGCGTCTGCGATGCAGTACGGCATTGATGTACATCTTTACGGGGCGCATATTTTTCATACAAACAATAAACGCGTTTGGGATTTTATAAACCGCTTTACGGACTTTAACAATTTTATAAATTCACCTTTAGCAAATTTTAACGGCAAAATGTATAACCTTCCGTTTAATTTAAATACCTTTTACGCGCTTTGGGGGACTAAAACTCCTAAAGAGGCATCTATTAAATTAGAAGAACAGCGGGCGGCATACGCAAATATTAAATCACCTAAAAACCTAGAAGAAAAAGCGTTGACATTGGTTGGAAAAGATGTATACGAGACACTGATAAAAGGTTATACCGAAAAACAATGGGGCAGAAAAGCAACGGAATTGCCCGAGAGTATTATTAACCGTTTGCCCTTTAGACTGACTTACGACAATAACTATTTTAATTCCAAGTATCAAGGGATTCCTGTGGACGGCTATAATACTATGTTTAAAAAAATGCTGGACGGGGTTGAGGTAAGGCTGGAAGAAGATTTTTTTGAGGATAGAACTAAATATGAGGGGATAGCAAAAAATATAGTTTTTACCGGCAAGATAGACGAGTATTTTGATTATTGTCTTGGTGAACTTGAATATAGGTCACTGCGTTTTGAAAATGAAGTTTTAGAATTGGACAATTACCAAGGTAATGCTGTTGTAAATTATACTGACAGCGTTACACCATATACACGCATCATAGAACACAAGCATTTTAGAAAAAATGAAAGCATGGACAAAACTGTTATCACAAAAGAATACCCTGCAAACTATCAAAAAGGCGGCGAGGCATATTATGTAATCAACGACGAAAAAAATAACGCGCTTGCCGCAAAGTATAAAGCCTTAGCAGAAAAAGAAAAGAACATCATTTTTGGCGGAAGGTTAGCCGAGTATAAATATTATTACATGGACGAGGTTATAGAGTCGGCACTAGAGAAGGTGGAAAACCATTACTAATATTCTAAGCCAATTAAATAATCAATGGAAACACCAAATTTTTGAGCTAACATTGCAAAATATTCTATGCTAGGAAGTGACTTTTTTCTTAACCAACATTGCGCTGTTTCACGGGGTATACCATGTTCTCTGCACCATTGGGCTAAATTTTTGCCGCCCATAAGTTCTAGCAACTTATCAGCAAAAGCATCTTTATATTTTTGAATATTATTCTCACAAACTTTTATCATATAATATATATTATTCACGAAACATCACCGCTTTAATTCGCAAGGTGTAACTTCACCTTTTTTGTTGACAAGGTGAAGTTACACCACTATAATCATGGCAGAGAGTGTCTAGGATTCTTTACTTTCGTGTGAGTCACATGGAGAACTGTTAATCAAACGCAGCCGCTTTTGTGCACAAAGGGTTTGCCGCTTGAACATGTAGCACATAGGTAAGCCGAAAGGAAAAAGGACTATCGCGTGAAAATTATTTCGCAATAGTCCTTTTTTTGTGTTTAAATAATTGTGCGTTGTGACATTCCTACCAATAAATAGGCTTTTTAGCGGCTCTTCGTTTGCGGCTTGCTTTGGTTAGTTTTTTCAGTTTTGCAACTTCGGCACCTGCTGTACTCTTTACGCTGAAGGCTAAATTTACATAGTGGTGTTTGGCGCGTTCTAAGCCTGTAACTATCGCATAAAAATGTATGCCTGCCTCAATGCCGCACTCGTCGCGGTTTAGTCTGTTGATATGCCCAAAGGCAAGCTCTTGTTTTTTGGCATCAATGCCGCTGGCTCTGCCTAAAATTTCTTTAAAGCGGCTTTTGTCGCGGGATTCAAAAATCTCTAAAGCTAAAACACCCAAAGCGTCTACCATCTCAAACATTTCAATAAGCTCTTCTTTAGCAGGTTCAGAAAACGATACCTTTTGGTCTATCATATCGACTGTTTCGTCTAATAGTCCCATCGCATGGTCGCCGATTCTTTCAACATCGCTTAAAACATAATGCAGGGGATTTAACAGCTTAAAGTCGTGCGTTGCGTCCTTGTCCTTATTTAGGCGAACTAAATAACGGCTGATGCCTTTATTGATATAGTTGATTTTTTGCTCTGTCGAAACAATTTTGTTTTTTTCTGATAAGTCAGGAACAATCGCGGACTTAAATGCCCTTTTGAAGTTTTCGCGCGCTAAAGCTGCCATACTGACAATCTCTTGAATTACAGGCTCGTGAGCAGGCACTTCTGCTTTTTCATTGATAAATGATAGAACGGGCATTTGTGACTCTTCACCCTCTTTATCAGGAACAATCTTTGTGACGAGTTTTGCAAGCGGTTTAGTAAAGCCAATCAAGAGGGCAAATGATAGGACATTGTAAATTAAATGAATAAATGCTGCTGCAAGGGGCAGATAGCCGCCTGCCATGGTATAGAAAATGTCAGCAATGGGTATGCGAAGCGGCCAAAGAATGGGGACAAAAATAACAGCGCATATGGCATTGTAAAAAAGGTGAATTAAAGCGGCGCGCTTTGCGTTAGAGGACGCACCTATGGAGGCAATAATGGCAGTAAGAGTTGTTCCTATATTTGCGCCTATAATGATAAAAATAGCAGCCTCTAAAGGCAGAACGGGTGGACCATACAAGCCGCTTAGATAGCTTTCAGTATAATAACACCACCATCTAATCAATGTGGGTCTTGCCATTTGAACAGCCATAACGGTTGTTGCGGTGGAGGATTGGTTTATGGCAGTAAATAGAGTCGCTATAAGTAATAAAAGCAAGGGACCTACGGGATTAGCAGATAGAGTTGCAAACATGGTTCTAAAGCCGTCTGCTAATAGACCTTCTCTAAAAGCCCTTCCCATAAAGTGCATGCCAACAAAAACTAATGATATACCTGTTATAATTTCTCCCGCAATTTTTAGCTTTTGTTTTTTGCTAAAAAAGTACATCGCTACGCCTACTATTCCTGCCATCATAAAAATCCATGCAATAGGCAAATCTCCAATGACACCAAAAAATGCAGTAAGCGTTGTGCCGACATTTGCGCCCATGATCATGGCGGTTGCCTGCAGCAATGTAATAACACCGGCATTAGTAAAGCCGACAATCATGACAGTAACGGCAGTAGAGGACTGAATGGTAGCTGTTGCCCCAAATCCAATCCCTGCGTTAGAAAATCTATTATCGCCTATTTTTACAAAGGTGCTTTTAATTGTTTTTCCGGCGCCTTTGTCCAAGCCGTTAGACATAAATTTTATGCCCAAAAGAAAAACTGCAATTCCGGTTAAAAGCATAGCAACAGATGAAAAAACATCTAAAAAGTTTTGCCATGGGGTAGGTGTGCTGTTATTAAGCAGCGCCGTCATTTGTATAAAAACAGTTTGAAGACTATTCATGTGGTGAGTTTCACTCTTTATGTCCCGAATGTTTTATGTTTGGGACAACAAGGATATTGTAAACCTAACAATACGGGAAGTAAAGCGATTTACAATATATCAAAAATACAATTTTTAGAACAAAAAATGAAAGGGTGAATAAATGAAAAAGTGAATAAGTTGTGTCAAGGCTTTTTCGACCCAGACTAATCACTTATTCACTCTTTCAATCATTCACTGTCAATGCATTAATCCCTTAGTGCATTGACACATGGCACACCCGTAGGGATTCGAACCCCAAACCTCCTGATCCGTAGTCAGGTGCTCTATCCAGTTGAGCTACGGGTGCGCGATGCATTTTGGTACAAATGCTAAAGTAGTATAAAAGAGGGGGTGTGGAATGTCAACAAAAAAAGCCGCAAAAAGAATAAATATTTTTTGCGGCTCGTATATTTTTATTTGTTTGCAGTCCTTATTTTTTTCTTTCATGCAGTTTACCCCCGCTCTAGCCTCTTATACGCGTTAAGTGTCAAAAAAACCGCTAAAAAAGGTGTAAAAAGTTACAAATTTCTTTTAAAATTGCCGCAAAAAGGTTGTGATTTTGGTTGTGTTATGGTACACTAAAACAGGTTGAAAATATCTCAAAAATTCACTTGTGCAAAGAGGGAAAAATGTCAAAAAAAGAATTGCAATATGACGCAAAAAATATCCAAGTACTAGAGGGTCTTGACCCTGTAAGAAAGCGTCCGGGTATGTATATAGGCTCTACTGACGAGCGCGGACTTCATCATCTAGTTGTCGAAATTGTCGACAACTCTGTCGACGAGGCGCTTGCGGGCTATTGCAGTGAAATAGTTGTTGAGATACTAAAAGACGGCTCTTGCGCGGTTACTGACAATGGGCGCGGAATTCCTGTTGACCTTCATCCTGTCGAAAAAGTTTCGGCGGTAGAATTGGTTTTGACTAAATTGCATGCCGGCGGTAAATTCGGCGGCGGCGGTTATAAAGTGTCTGGCGGCTTACATGGTGTGGGCTTGTCGGTTGTTAATGCTTTAAGTGAATGGCTTGAGGTTGAGGTTTATAAAAACGGTAAAATGTATCGCCAAAAATATAACCGCGGTGTTCCTATGCGTCCACTTGCCGAAGTGGGCAAGACAAAAGCGACTGGTACTAAAATTACATTTTTCCCCGATAATAAAATTTTTGAAACGATTGATTTTACTTATGATTTTTTGCGCACTCGTCTAAGAGAGGTCGCCTACCTTAATAAAGGTTTAAAGATTGTTTTGGCAGACAGGCGCAAGGGTACTGAAAAAGAAGAAACCTTTAGATACGACGGCGGCATATTGGATTTTGTGGACTATTTAAATAGGTCAAGAGAAACCTTGTTTCCGCAGGCGGTGTACTTTCAGCAAAGTTTTAAAAATGCCGAAGTAGAGGTGGCATTGCAATATAACGACAGCTATAACGAGATTGTCTATGCCTATGCCAACAACATCAACACTGAAGAAGGCGGTACGCACTTAGTTGGCTTTAGAAATGGATTGACTAAAGTAGTCAACGATTATGCGCACAAACTGCATGTTATTCGTGACACCGAAAAATTATCTGGCGAAGATGTAAGAGAGGGCATGACGGCGATTGTTTCGGTAAAGCTGACCGAGCCGCAGTTTGAAGGGCAAACCAAGACAAAATTGGGCAACAGCGAAATGCGCCAATATGTCGAAAAAGCAATGTTAGAAGGATTTGGGACTTATTTAGAAGAAAATCCTGCACACGCAAAGGAACTAGCAACTAAAGCAATACAGGCGCAGCGCGCAAGAGATGCAGCGAGAAACGCAAGGGATTTAACAAGACGCAAAGGTGTATTAGAGTCTAATGCCTTACCGGGTAAATTGACGGATTGTACAGACCGTGACCCAAGCCGTTGTGAAATTTATATTGTTGAGGGTGATAGTGCTGGCGGTACGGCAAAGCAAGGAAGAGATAGACGCTTTCAAGCAATCCTACCCTTGCGCGGTAAAATCTTAAATGTCGAAAGAGCAAGAATAAACCGTGCTTTAGAGAACAGCGAGATTAAAGCAATGATAACCGCATTCGGCTGCGGCATGCGCGAGGACTTTGATATTGACAAATTGCGCTATAACAAAATTATTTGTATGACCGACGCCGATGTTGACGGCAGTCATATTAGGATATTGCTGTTAACTTTCTTCTTTAGATACATGAAACCTTTAATTGAAAAGGGGCATATCTATATAGCCCAGCCGCCGTTGTATAAGATAACCAAGTCCAGACAAGACCATTACTGTTTTACCGACAGAGAAATGAACGATAAGCTAAACAAGTTAGGGCGCAAAGGCTGCGATGTTCAACGCTATAAGGGACTAGGCGAAATGAACGCCGACCAATTATGGAACACTACCATGAATCCCGAAAACCGCACTCTATTACAAGTTACGATGGACGATGCATTTGAGGCGGACGAAACCTTTACCATCTTAATGGGTGACACACCAGAATTGCGCCGTAAGTTTATCGAGGACAATGCTAAATTGGTTGAAGAACTAGATGTGTAATATGAATATAGCATTAGAAAAAAACTTTGAAATAAAGATGGTGGAAGTTTACCGCAATGCAATGAAAGAAGTTAATTATCCAGCAAAAATATTTCTAGGAATGGTTGGTGAGTTTAGCGGAGTTGAAACAGCAAAAAAGTTATTGTCGAAAAAAGATGATACGACAGGATTTGTAGCACTTGCATATGAAAAGAAAAGACCAGACCTTACGATGGAACATTTGATTTATTACAATGAAGATTATCATTCGCTTTTCACAAATGAAGAAATTGCGATATGCAAAGAAAGGCTAATTATAAAAAACTAAGCTCATGAGTAAAAAAACACCTGAAAAAGTGAACAACCAACCTGTGCAAGGTGAAAACTTTGATGAGATATTGTCGATTATTGCAAATTCTCGTTTTCGTGCGTTTTCAATGGTTAATCGTGAGCTTATAGAAATGTATTGGCAAATTGGCAAATATGTTAGTGGACAAGTTGAAACATGCGCATGGGGAAAAAATATTGTCAATGAGATATCAAAAACCATACAATCAGCAAATCCAAACATATCAGGATTTTCACCACAAAACATATGGAGAATGAAACAATTTTATGAAACATATCGTAATGACTCAATTCTCTCAACAGTGTTGAGAGAATTAAATTGGTCGGTCAATACCCGTATTATGAGCGTAAAGACCCCCGAAGAAAGAGAGTTTTACTTACGATTGGCAGTGTCCAACAGATATTCATTTCGAGAGTTAGACCGCCAAATAAATAGTAGCTTGTTTGAGAGGGTTATGATTTCTAAAGAATCGAGTGCTACGGCTCTGTTTTCAACAAAACATGAAGGATTAGCGGCATTGCGTGATAGCTATGTATTAGAATTTTTGGATATGCCGAGTGATTATCGAGAAAAAGATTTACAAAAAGCAATAATGTCCAATCTTAAAAACTTTATCTTAGAATTTGGCAGAGAATTTGCTTTTGTAGGTGAAGAGTACAAAGTGCAGGTTGGCAATAGTGACTTTTTTATCGATTTGGTATTTTACAACCGACAGCTTGCGTGTCTTGTAGCCATAGAATTAAAGACAGATAAATTTAGACCAGAGCATATAGGGCAAATGCAATTTTACTTAGAAGCATTAGATAGAGATGTAAAAAAGTCAAATGAAAACCCTAGTGTAGGATTGATTCTATGTGCGAGCAAAGATGATGCAGTTGTAGAATATGCGCTGTCCAAAAGTCTTACGCCGAGCATGGTTGCGGAATATCAACTTATGCTGCCAAACAAAGAAGTTCTTCAGCGGAAGATTCAAGAAATTGCAGCTTTAGCACAAGAAAACGAAACAAGAGAGCTATTCTCATCAAAAGGATAAAAAACCATGCCTAAAAAGTCAAATGATGATTATCAAATCATCGACAACACCAAGTATGTCAAAAGACAGCTAAAAGAAGAAATGGAAAAATCGTTTATAGCCTACGCTATGGCGGTTAATGTTTCGCGCGCTATCCCTGATGTTAGGGATGGGCTAAAGCCGGTTCACCGCCGTATTTTATATGCAATGGGCGAATTAGCCCTTTGGTCAGACAAGCCCTACCGCAAATGCGCGGGTATTGTAGGGGATGTATTGGGTAAATACCACCCTCACGGCGATAGCTCGGTTTATATGGCTCTTGTGCGTCTTGCGCAGGATTTTTCGATAAGGTATCCTCTTATTGACGGACACGGCAACTTTGGTTCTGTTGACGGCGATGCGCCGGCTGCTATGCGTTATACCGAGGCGCGCCTTTCTAAAATTGCGGGCGAAATGCTGCGTGATTTAGACAAAGAAACTGTTGATTGGTATCCTAACTACGACGATAGGTTAGAGCAGCCCACTGTGCTTCCTTCCAGATTTCCCAACCTTTTAGTAAACGGCTCTGATGGAATTGCGGTAGGTATGGCAACAAATATTCCTCCGCATAATTTGGGCGAGTGTATAGACGCTATTTGCGCGCTTATAGATAATGCCGATATTTCGATTGAAGACCTTATCCGAATCATGCCTGCGCCTGATTATCCTACAGGCGGCTTAGTCATGGGCAGGGGTAATATAAGGAGAGCCTATAAAACAGGGCGCGGCGGTGTTGTTATAAGGGCTAAAGCCGAGATTGAAGAAGTGCCCGTTAAGACAGGCAGCGAGCTTACCCGTCAACGCATTATTGTTACGGAATTACCGTATCAAGTTAATAAAGAAGAATTGATTATCACGATTCATAACATGATGAAAGATAAGCGCATTGAAGGAATTTCTGATTGTAAAGAGGAATCAGACCGCACAGGTATGCGTATTGTCATTGATGTCAAAAAAGACGCGCAAGCGAATGTTGTTTTAAATACGCTGTACAAGCACACAAATTTACAGGTTTCTAATGGGATAATTTTCTTGTCGCTAGTAAATGGCGAACCCAAAATCCTTAACCTAAAGGAAATGCTTTATTATTATTTAGAGCATCAAAAAGAGATTGTTGTGCGCCGTACAAAGTTTGATTTGGACAAAGCTGAAGAGCGCGCTCATATTGTAGAAGGTTTAGTTAAAGCATTAGCCAACATTGACAAAGTTATTAAAATCATTAAATCTAGTATGGATAAGTTTGACGCGGCAGAAAAATTGATGACCAATTTTATTCTATCCGACAAGCAAGCTAACGCTATTTTAGAAATGCGCCTTCAACGCTTGACCAGCCTAGAGGTCGAGGCACTTAACCGCGAATTAACAGAACTTAATGAATTGATAACCGAACTAAAAGGCATTTTGGCATCACCCGAAAAAGTTTTGGCAATTGTCAAAAAGGAATTATTAGAGGTTAAAAACAAGCACGACAATCCGCGCCGTACCGAAATTTCTATTGACGAGGACGAGATTGACTACGGCGATATGGTCGAACGCGAAGATGTCGTTATTTCTATGACTCATTACGGCTATATTAAACGCTTGCCAAAAGGTGAATATAAAGCGCAGCGGCGCGGCGGTAAGGGCGCTACGGCGCATAAACCCAAAGAAGAAGACTTTGTTGTCAAAATGTTTGTGACCAACACTCACGATGATTTGTTATTCTTTACTAACTTCGGCAAGGTTTACACTACAAAGGCTTACTATGTGCCTGAGGCTGTCAAAAATGCAAGGGGTCGGGCGATTGTCAACTTCCTCAACCTGCAAGAGGGCGAAAAGGTTACGGCGATGATTCCTGTCAAAGAGGACGGCTACAATCAAGGAAACTTGATGATGGCAACGCGCAGGGGCATGATTAAAAAGACTGCCCTTAGTGAATTTGCCTCTATTAGAAAAGTCGGCAAAAAAGCGATTATATTAAATGAAGGCGACGAATTGATGGCTGTTCAATACACTACCGGCAGGGACGAAATTTTGCTTGCCGCGCATGACGGAAAGTGCATTAGGTTTAGCGAAGAAAATGTTCGTAAAATGGGCAGAGGTACGCAAGGCGTTAGAAGTATGAAGTTTGGACCAAGTGACTATGTTGTCGATATGACGGTGGTTCATGACGGTTTTGAGGTTTTGACGATTAGTGAAAACGGCTACGGTAAAAGAAGTGACCTAGAAGATTATAGACTGCAGTCAAGGGCAGGAAAGGGTATCAAAGCAGGACAGTTTAATGAAAAAACGGGTAAGTTGATAAATCTAAAATTGATTGACCCCGAACATGATGTTATGGTCATTGCGGATAACGGTATCATTATCCGTATGCGCGCAAAAGATGTATCCAAGATTGGCAGAGATACGCAAGGCGTAAGAATGATGAGATTAAAAAATGCAGGCAAGGTTGTTTGCGTTGCAGTCACACCGCCTGAGGCAGAAGAGATTGTCGAAGAAGAAGGCGGGGAATAAGGTTAAGAAATTTTGGTTGCAGATATAAAAATATCTGCAACCAATTTTTTTTGTGTTTGACATGAAGTGCTAAATTTACTATCGCAACGACGGGACACAAAGCAAAACACTAATTTTTAGAATGGTTTTTTGAAAAGGCAGGGTATCTAAAAGCTTTCATATCATCAACTAATCCTAAAAGATAATCTGCGGTAACATCAAAATATATACAAAGATTATAAATCATTTGAATATTAGGCTCTGAGGAGCCATTTTCACATCTCGCAATGGTTTGTCGAGAAATACCGATTTCCTTAGCTAAGGCGACTTGACTAATAGCGTTTTTATTTCTTAATTCTTTTAGCCTTTTGGTAAAATATATATCCACGCTGTTATTCTACTATGCTTGAATAACAAAATGATTATTTAGATATTTAATATCTAAACATTTTTAAAAGAGGAAAAAGAGGAAATATTTAAGTTGTATATTTGTATTTATCAAGTCAATTCTAATGTAATTCTAATGTATGTAATCGCTTGACATTTTAGATGTTATGTTATACAATGCTCTTTACATTACTTTGATGACTCTGTTTTAATACAAAAATTCAACAACTTAGGGCATCAAGCAAGAAAGGAGCAAAAAATTATGAAAAAAAAGAAACTTGGTATTGTGGCTATAGTTGCCATAGTACTCGCAGCAGCGTTTGCCTTTATGGCATGTGGTATTGCACCTACAACAAGTCATTCCGGCAGGGTGCAAGACGGAACAAGAGTAGTTCTTGACTTTAATGTTACTGTTGCTACTCGTGCAGAGTATCAAATTGTGCGTGATGCATGGAATGATGCAGCAGGTGATGATGCTTTGGCTATAAACGAGGCAAGGGCTCAACTTGATTTTAGACCCGCTCCTATTGCAGGTATAACATCGGTTGCACATGGTGCCCTTGTAAGACCTACTCAAGCAAGAGCATTTTTATATAACGGTGTAAATATGTTTGGTGAAATTGATTGGGCAGAAACTTCTGCAACTGTAGTAAGCAACGAGCTTGCCGCTAATCAAGGCTTTTACAGAACAAACACCGCGGTACATGATTCATCCGACAACCTTAACACAACCGGTGCAATTGCAGGTTGGCTTGGTGTTGAGGGTGAGTTTACAACACACAGCGCATTGCAAACCGCTGTAAATGCAAGATGGGCATATGCAGGTGCAGAAAGCGGTTCGGCAAGAGCAGCAAGAAGAAGAACCATGCTTACAGCAATCGCAACTAACATTGTATCCGGAGAAATGAGAGGACTTGGTTATAATGCACTTGTCTTTACTGATACTCAATTAGAAACTCAAGGAATTGCATTCCCCATTGCATTTACTGAAGTAAGAGACGCGGATAATGCTGTTGTCGAATACAGAGCCGGTCATGGTACTTTCACAGTTACCCGTCATTTGCGTTTTACGCTAAACGGTGCGCCTAGAGTGTATTTTGCAAGAGCTACAATCAGAGGTCATGCTATAGAAACAATTAGTTATAGCACATGGAATGCAGATGGGGATAATTGGAATAACGGCACTGCCACAGTACTTATCGTATACGGCGAAGAGCATACTTTGCGCCCTATGTTTAGAAGCGTAAGCCGCGAAAGCATGGATGCCGGTGATATGCCGGTAGTCTCTTATTCTGAATATATTGATGGTCAATTAAGAAGTGTTGGCTTTTATACGATGATGGGTGGTGATAGTATAGATTTTATAATCAACCGTCCTAGTTAATTAGGTAGTTTGATAAAATCAACAAAAACAAAAAGCGCGTTTGGTTAGCCGAATGCGCTTTTTGTTTTTAGGGAAGGGTAGTAAAATATTACTGCCCCACTAGGTGTGTCATTTTTTAAAGAATAGTCATAAAAAGTTGACGGCTTTTGATTGATTTATTATAGTAGTGTAATGAGCGAAAGAAGAAAAAGAATCGTGTTTCCGTTTGTAGAAGCAGGATACGGACATATCATGCCCATGAAGGCTGTCGCCGATGTTTTTGAAGAAAAATATGGCGATAGGTGCGAGGTTATTCGCACAAACTTTTATGGTGACTCAAATAATGAGGCTTTAGTTGCGTGTGAAAAGAAATTGATTAAGCAAGTATTTAAAATGAGTAAGTATCCTCTTCAATCATTCATTTATAAATTAGCAAGTAAATTAGGCGGACATAAAGCAACTACAAGGTTTCCTTGGAAAACTTGGTATAAGAGCAGCTTTATACCGGCATTAGAAAGAATGAAAGATTTTGAGGCAGATTTAATATTCAATACATACTATTCTACCTTGTATTATGCTTGTGAGGCAAAAAAGAGGGGGCTTATAGATAGTAAAGTTGCTGCATATTGTCCAGACCCGTTTATTAGTGAATTTTTGGATAGACGGGTGGATTTAATGACGATTTCGACGGATATTGGCAAAGAGAGGGCAGAAAAGCAAAGAGGTTTTAAAAAGACTGAAGCCCGTATAGAGGTAGTGCCGTTTTTGCTGCAAAAAAAGGTAAAAGATTATACAAAAACTAAAGAAGAATATAAGCAAGAGTTAGGACTAGACCCAAAAAAGTTTACAATTTTATTGTGCGACGGTTCGTATGGGGTGGGTAAAATTAAAAAGACTGTGAAGCAATTGATGACTTTGCCGCACGAATTTAATTTGATTGCGGTTTGCGGAAAAAATGAACAGCTATATGAAGAATTTAAGCAGATAACACCGCCTAGTAACATAACATTTTTGCCGTTTGGATTTACTGATAAAATGTTAATCTTATCAGCGGCAAGTGATTTGTTTATCGGCAAAAGCGGCGCAAGTAATATGGCAGAGGCTAATTATTTTTCGGCACCCGTGATTATTACTTTGTCACCGTCACCTGTTGAAAAGCTGATTGCGCGCTACCATCTAAAATATTCTAAGACAGCAATTAAAGCGAGAAGAGTAAAAACAGCAGTAAAAAAAGCGGAAGAGTTTATGTTGGATAGGGGAAAGATGCAATATTTGGTGGACAACTGCAAAAAACATGCGAGAAGTGACGGTGCCGAGATGTTGGCGGATTTATTGTGGGAAGGGTTGGACGAGTCGGGCGGTTGGTAACCGCCCCTACAAAAAAACCGATTGCATTTTGAGTGGCTAGCCATATAATCTTGGCATATTGTAGGGGTGGTCACTGACCGCCAGAACTTTTAAAATTACCCTTTCTCATTGTAATAACAGTACTGAGCCGCTAGTGATATAAACTGCAAGTTAGACAGCGGAGAATATTCGTCGATGACATTTGCGCCTAAGAGTTTATTAAAGCGCTCGAGAGTGCCGGCATTTTGGGCGGCAGAGATGGCGCTGTGAATATTGGACGCGGCTGTTTTTTCGCTGCAGTTATGTTTTTCGGCTAAATGCTTGTAAAGACTTTTGGGAAAGTCAGTCTGAAAAGTATAGAGATTATGTAGGTTGTACAAAATCGCATCGCGCAATAGTGCATGTCCTTTTCGACAAGGAAAGATTCCTAAGTGTGTCAGTGTCCTCGAAACGGTTCTTTCTATTGTACTCCACTGTTCGGAGATTTCTTTCGTAGTCGGTTTAGACAAAGTTGCAACCATGATTTGTACACTCCTTATTTTTTAGACTTTTTGAGGAAAGAATGGGCTTTCTCAAATTTTTACAAGAAAAATAAATATCTTGTAAGAAAATAGTAGAATAAAGGCGGTTCTTTGTCAATGCCTATGTGTGCAAAAAAACCATACATTTGCGAAAGAATGAAGATGAAAGTAGGTTAAAGAGTAAAGATGTGTAAAAATGAGAAAACTTGTTCCACAATCACCAAAAAATGGTAAAGGTCTTTGGGGATAAAAGCAGTTGACAACACAGGAATTATATGTTACACTTTTAGTGTGTTAAACTAACACAAAGGGAAAACACTATGGATAATCAATGGAATGACTCAAATAATCAGTGGGAAAATTCTTCAGAGCAGCAATCACAACAAAACCAACAAACGCCGTACTGTGCGCCGTCAAAAGCGCCATGGGCATTGTCATATGATGAAGAAAAGAAAAAGACGGGTCAGATACAAAAACAAATATTTGCCAGAAGAAAGGCTTTTGTTATATCGGGTATTATTTTGCTAGTGCTTGGATTAGCTTCGTTTATTACAGGTGCAGTTTTAGCCAGCCGTCAAGATGCCTTTTTAGAACTTGCCATTCCTTTAATTATAGCAGGTTTTGTCGTAATGACAGTGGGTGCTTACTTAGCCGGCAGAGTTATTTTTAGAGGAAGATTGTAATTATAACAGCCTCTTTGTGAAAAACTAATTTCTCAAAGAGGCTGTTTGTGTAGTTGCCAAATTTTTAAAATGGTGTTAGAATATTTAATGCCTTAGGAATCATTGTTTTCACTTAAGGTAAGTGGCACAAAAAAGCCCGCCCTGTAGGCGGGGAAGTGTCGACGAAGGAGACACCTTTTTTACATGAAAGCAATTGTTACAGTAATCGGTGTGGATAAAACGGGCATTATTGCCTCCGTTACGACAGAACTAGCTAGACTAGGGGTCAATGTCGAAGATATTTCGCAAACAATTTTGCAGGAATATTTTGTCATGCTTATGATGATAGAAAGTAAAAAGCTGGACGCTAGCGAGATTGGCAAAAGCCTTGAAAAATTAGGCGAAAAAGTCGGTGTGGATATAAGGGTTCAAAACAAAGAGCTTTTTGATGCTATGCACAGGATATAATTGTGCGGACGGCAGATTGCCGCCCCTACAAATGAGGCGAGTTTGATTATCTTGTAGGGGCGGCAATCTGCCGCCCGGAATAATTTTTTCGATGACACTCTATTGGCAATTTAATAAAAAAGCTTCTAGGTTTTTTATTATTAGCGGCATTTTTCGTTTTATTTTTGGCGCGCTGCTTCTCACTTTAACGGTGCTAGAGTTCAGTGTTTCCGCACGGGGTTTTGGGGATATTTTTAGGATACTTTTTCTAGTGATATTTTTTTCACCGATGGCGGGTTTTTATTTGCTGTTTGCGGTTGTTAATTTTATTTTGATAAAGAAATTTAAAACGCAAGGACGCTTAGAGAGATATGATTATCAGCAAATAAAACGCGGAGCCATTATATTTCCGATTCAAACGGTGATGTTTATATCTGCTTTTATTCCCATTGCGATTTTTGCATTAGCAGCGTTTTCGCCGTTTTTTTTCTTTGGTTTTATTCCTCTAATTATAGATACTATTTTCTTTTTTCTTGCGTACTATCAAATTAGAAAAAACCCGATACCTTATTTGATTGACAGATAAAAAAATTGACTAATGAAGAAAAGCATGATAAGATGATTGCGTAAACAGGAGAAACCCATGCTTTCCAAAAATGAAATATTTGAAACGGTTTTGATGCTAAAAGAGCAAAACTTAGATGTTCGGACGATTACGCTTTCGCTATCCCTTTTTGATTGTATCTCGGATAGTAAGACTAAAACGGCACAAAAGGTGTATGATAAGATTGTAAAAAAAGCGGGCAATTTAGTTAGCGTGGGTCAAATCGTTGCTAGTGAATATGGGATTCCTATTGTTAATAAAAGGGTTGCTGTTACACCGATTGGTTTTATTGGTGCGTCTAGCGGGGGTTATATTGAGATTGCAAAAATGATGGATAAAGCGGCGACTGAGATTGGCATAGATTTTATCGGCGGCTATTCGGCTTTGATGCAAAAGGGTACGACGCCAGAGGAAGAAAAGTTTTTAGATTCTATTCCGGAGGCAATCTCAAGCACAAATAAGGTTTGTAGTAGTGTCAATGTCGCAAGCACAAAGGCCGGCATGAACATGGACGCGGTGGCAAAATGCGGCAGGCTAATAAAAGACTTAGCGGTAAAAACAGCAAAAAACGGCGGCATTGGCTGTGCAAAATTTGTGGTGTTTTGTAATGCGGTGGACGATAATCCCTTTATGGCAGGGGCGTTTACGGGCGTGGGTGAAGGCGATTGCAGATTAAATGTCGGTGTTTCGGGACCCGGTGTTGTCGAAACAACGGTGCGAAAACACCCGAATACTAATTTTCAGGACTTAGCGTTAGAGATTAAAAAAACAGCATTTAAAATTACCCGTGCAGGGCAGCTAATAGGGGAAGAAGCGGCAAAAAGATTGGGTGTGCAGTTTGGCATATTAGATTTATCATTAGCCCCCACTCCAAAAACCAAAGACAGCGTGGCACACATTTTAGAGGCTTTTGGCTTAGGACAAGTCGGCACGCACGGCACAACGGCAGCATTAGCTATGCTAAACGACGCGATTAAAAAAGGCGGCATTATGGCGTCATCTAGCGTAGGAGGCTTGTCGGGCGCGTTTATTCCCGTATCAGAGGATGCTGGAATGATAGCGGCGGCGGCGAGCGGCAGTCTTACTATAGATAAATTAGAGGCAATGACTTCAGTTTGTTCGGTTGGCTTAGATATGATTGCTGTCCCCGGTGATACCAGCGAATACACTTTAGCCGCTATGATTGCGGACGAGTGTGCGATTGGCATGATAAATAATAAAACTACTGCGGTAAGAGTGATTCCTGTCCCGAATAAAAAAGTCGGTGATAAGGTAGAGTTTGGCGGACTATTAGGCACAGCGCCCATTATGGCGGTGCATAGTGCAAGCAGTGAAGCATTTATAAAAAGGGGCGGAAGGATTCCCGCGCCGGCACATAGTCATAGAAATTAAAAAAAAGGAAACATCTTTATGAAAAGAAATGAAGTACCCGACAGCCTAAAATGGCGTTTAGAAGACATTTTTCCATCTATACAAAGCTGGGAACAAGCCCTTGCCGCTTTTCATAAGGATACGGTGGGTGTTTTGCGCTTTAAAGGCAAATTGTCTGTTAAAGAGAGCGCACTTGCGTGTTTTCAATTTATGGACGAAATTAGTGCGCGGCTGGAAAGGCTGTTTTGCTATGCGATGTTTAAAAAAGACGAAAACACGGTTGATACAAAAGCGCAAGAGTTAAAAAGCCAAATCGAAACAATCTGGGTGCAGTTTTCTACCGATGCGTCATTTGTGACACCCGAACTATCAAATCTAGATACTGCTGTGCTAGAAAGTTGGGCGGCTGACCCTGCATTTAAAGCATATGATTATCAATTAAAATCTCTGATTCGCAAAAAGAATCACATTCTTTCTGAGGTTGAAGAAAGACTATTAGCAAGAGCAGGCAAAATGACGGGCGCGTTTGACGATATTTTTTCGGCAATCAATAATTCTGATTTGCCGCTTCCTGTGATAACCATAGAGGGCAAAAAGCAGAAAATGACACACGGGCTGTATAGTTTGTGGCTGCAAAATAAAGACCCAGATGTGCGGAAACGGGCTTTTATTGGAATGTATAAAGCGATTGAATCCATGATAGAAACCACCGCGCAAACCTTTGCGGCTTCTATCAATAAGGACAATTTTTTAGCCCAAGTTCGCAATTATTCTTCGGCTCAAGAAAAGGCTTTAGTGTCAAAGGATATTCCGACAAGAGTGTATTCGACTCTTTTAGAAGAAACCGAAAAGCACCTTTCGCCTTTACATGACTATATTGCTTTAAGAAAAAAAGTCTTAAAACTGCCAGAATTGCATATGTATGATTTAGCTGTACCGATGTTTGAAAATGCAGAAATTGCACTTCCTTATTCTGAGGCATACGACCTTATGGCAGAAGGGCTTTCAGCTATGGGGGCAGAGTATAACGGCTTATTAAAAAAAGCAAAAGAACAGCGGTGGATTGATGTGGAAGAAACCGAAAACAAACGCAGCGGTGCGTACTCTTGCGGTGTTTACGGTGTTCACCCGTATATCTTACTAAATTACAAACCTACGACAAATAATCTATTTACGATTGCACACGAGATGGGACACGCTTTGCACTCATATTATTCGGCAAAAAATCAGCCGTATGCAAAAAACGACTACGAAATTTTTGTGGCAGAAGTTGCCTCTACCGTCAACGAGGTTTTGCTGCTAAAATATTTGATTGGTAAAGAGAAAAATAGTACAGTAAAAAAATATCTGCTTTCGTACTATATTGATATGTTTAGGACAACTTTGTTTAGACAAACCATGTTTGCAGAATTTGAAAGCATTACACATTCTGCCGAGCAAAAGGGCACACCGCTTACGGTAGATTATCTAAACAAGCAATATTTAAAGCTGAATAAGAAGTATTACGGTGACGCGGTAAAGCACGATAGACAGATTAGATTAGAATGGGCGAGGATTCCGCATTTTTACCGCGCTTTTTATGTATATCAGTACGCAACGGGTTTAGTGTCGGCAGTCAATATTGCAAACAGTATCTTAAACGAAGAGCCGCAAGCATTTAGCCGCTACAAAGACTTTTTATCCGCAGGCGGTCACAAATCCCCGTACGAGATTTTAAAAGACGCAGAGGTGGACTTACTACAGGAAGAACCATATAAGATAGCTTTTGGTGAGTTTGAAGCGGCGGTGAGAGAATTAGAGAGATTATGTGAATAGTAATGTATTTAATAAAAGGAATTCTATGAAAAAAAAACTATGCATTATACTAATTCTTGCCCTTCTCATTCTTCCTCTTATTGCTTGTCAAGCAGAGGTGCATTTGACGCAGTTTGTTTCTAGCTATGGGACGCATTATAGGGTGGATATTTTTATTCCTGATACTTCTATGCAAATGCTTAATCAATCTGCAAATACGGAAGGCGCGGCGCGGCATACAAGGGTTAGACACGGAATTGCCATTGAAGAAAATTGGCAAGCGGGCGATGCATGGACGGTGATAGATTATATTAGGGTTTTAGCACATTTATCAGAGTTTGATTTTATTCCTGAAGAGAACAACGATGTAAACGGCAAAACAAAGTTATCTTTTAAGAAAATAATTCCTCATGTATTTTTAGAAAACGAAAGTATTGCGCGGCGATATGCGACAACAAGCGCAGAACAAGTTTCGAGATTTAACCCGTTTATAAGAACTTTTAGAGCCACTATGCCGAATCCTTTTAACCGCTTTAAAGAGCATTATGATGGTACAGTTTTAGAGTGGTCGGCGATAAGAATGTTTAGGAATGGTTGGATGGGGCGCACAGAAATGTCGACAAGGACGATGTCGTGGCACGAAATTGAAAGGCGAGTAGAGGAAGACGGCTGGGAAATAGGCTGGCCTAACAGCGGCGAAGAAGATGTAGAATCGTATGAGTTTGAGGGCAGTATTTATACGCGGCACCGTTTTCACCGTATTTCTCTGCCCAGCTTTACGGACGCTTTTCCGATTTTTGCTGAAAACACACCGTTTAATTCAAGTTTGCTAAATACGACTTTTACCATCAGAACCGATGCAAGGTATCAGGTGCGTGACGGCGGCATACGAGAGCGCGACAGAATTCAAGACGGTATTCTTTTTAATAACCGCTACTCGTTTACAGCGCGCTTTGACGGAAATGCCGAAAATATTATTCTCTATTATCGCCGTCCTAATCCTGCAGGCTGGTATGTGTTGGCGGTTGGTGTAGGCGGTTTGACAGTTTTGGGGATTTATCTTTACGGCAAAAAAAAGAAAAAGAGAAAAATAAAAGACGATGTCGATGCAATTTACAAAGTCGATGTTGCGTTTGGCAAGAATGAATTGGGATTAAGCAAAAGCGACGACGACAAGTTTTTGCTTGACTAGCGCTTTACGCAGTGATACACTAGAAAAATATTTTTATGTCAACGGCAGCGAAAAAAACAAAAGAACAGCTTATGCAAAACCATCCTAATGTAAAGGGGCGGGTTTTGCCGCATAGTTTAGAGGCAGAAAGCGCGGTATTGGGCAGCGCCATGATTGGTGAGGACGCGCAAATTCATATATTAAATGACCTATCGCCGGATGATTTTTATTCGCCGTCGCACAAGATAATTTTTGATGCGATGCAAAGTGTGACGCGGCAAAATAAGCCTGTGGATATTGTGACGCTTGTTACCGAACTAGAATCTTTGGGGCAAACAGAGGCGGCTGGCGGCTTATCTTATGTAACTGCGCTTTCTAATGCTGTTCCTTCGGCGGCAAATTATAAGCATTATTCTAACATTGTAAAGCATAGAGCGACTTTGCGCAAATTGATTTCTGCAAGCGGCAAAATTGCCGATGTTGCCTT
>Ga0131853_10002232_pt1 | contig 34711 bp, 39 predicted proteins | sample TergutLab28metaG_FD_92764 | JGI IMG/M metagenome (GOLD analysis project Ga0131853, IMG submission 92764) | Labiotermes labralis P1 segment gut microbial communities from Petit-Saut dam, French Guiana - Lab288 P1 (version 2) (version 2) | ecosystem: Host-associated > Arthropoda: Insects >... | reverse complement strand
TTCTAGTCAAATCAAAGATTTGAAGAAACTTTGCAGGGACAATGTTAGCTAAATCGGAGATTTAGAACATTCTCGCCAGATTTGAAGAATCTGTGCAGGGGCTCTGTTAGCCAAATCGGAGATTTGGACAGTCGCCGCCGAAAAGCTACGCAATAAGCTAAAATTATTTCGCGAATCAGGATTCGCAAAAAATTTCATCTTATTGCTACGCTTTTAAACGCTCATTTCTGCACCTAAAATATGGAGGAAGAAGAATGAATAATCACGAAGAATTAATTACAATTATTGATGATGAGGGTAAGGAAACGCTATTTCACATTGTGATGACATTTAGACTAGATGAGTACAATAAGGATTATGTTTGTGTCACACCTGTTGGTGATGAGGACGGGGAAGAAGAGGAAGCTGATCTGTTTGTTTTCTCATTTTCACCCGATGCATCAGGTGAAAATGGCAGCTTGCAAGAAATTGAGGACGACAAGGAATGGGCTGCATGTGATGCAGTCATTCAAGAGTTTTTAGAAGCTGAAGAGTTAGATGAGTTGTAGGATTACCACTTGCTTTTAAAAAGATGAAAATTGCTTAGGCACATCAAACCAATTGACATTCGGTTTGATGTGCCTAAAAAAATTAGCAGGTGATATCTTAGTTCTTTTCTGTTAAGATAGGTAATGGTATAAAAGGTGAGAAAATATTATTGTTTTTCTCATGTGCAAGGAGTGATAAACTGTATGACAACAAGCAAGAATGAAGAATTTGCCAAAAACTTGCATCAGCGCAAAAATGAGGCTTCAACTATTCGAAGGTTTGTTTTAATTACATTTTTAGTCGGTTTTGTTTTGGCTTCTATAGGAATTCTTTACACATTTAACTATGTGAATGCGGCACTTAACCCTGTTGATCCTAGCAATAAACAAAAAGTTGAGGTGGAAATTCCAACTAATTCAGGATCAACAACCATTAGCAGCATTCTTGAAGAAAAAGGCATTATTAAAAATGCAAAAGTGTATAAATATTATTTGAAATTCAAAAATATAACAGGGTTGCAAGCTGGTTCTTATGAATTTTCGCCTTCGATGACTTTAGATCAAATTACGGAGATTATGACTAGCGGTGCAATCATACAAGAAGAGGTCAAACTAAGATTTACGATACCAGAAGGTAGAAATCTGGAGCAAATTGCTGCTATTATGGCAGACAAAACAATACCACCAGGATCACAAGAGGAGATTTTGGAACAGTTAAATGATCGAGAATTTATTGAGAAAATGATGGAGCGTCATCCAACACTTTTGTCAGCTGTTATTTTAGATCCGAATGTTCGCTACCCGTTAGAAGGATACTTGTTCCCGGCTACTTATAGTTTTGGTGTGGCCAATCCTTCAGTTGAAGAAATGGTTGAGAAGATGCTTGATAAAACAGAGGAAGTGATCGGGGGTTATCGTGAAGGAATGGGAGATTTGTGGACTGATCGATGGACTGTTCATGAACTTTTAACGATGGCTTCAATTATTGAAGGCGAAGCGAATGCCGTGACGAATCGCCAAAAAGTAGCCGCTGTATTTATTAATCGTCTGGACATAAACATGAGATTACAAACAGACACAACGATTAACTATATCATGAGAGATACGAAAGAGAAAATTACTTTAGAAGATTTACAAGTTGCATCTCCTTACAATACGTATATCCATCACGGATTAATGCCCGGTCCGATTAATTCACCGGGAGATGCATCAATTCTTGCTGTGATCAATCCCGATCTAGAAGAAACTGCGTTGTTCTTTTTAACGAAAGCAGATGGAGAAGCGATATTCGCGCATACAAATGAGGAGCATGAGAGAAATAAGGCACAATATTTAAAGTAAAAAGGAACTTGAGTGGTAGATGGCAAAGTATTTAACAAATTTTTTGCAACCTCGTTCAGCTTTGTTGCTGGAAATGGAAGCGTACGCTAAAGAAAATCATGTACCGATTATGGCATTAGATGGGATTGCAACAATGATTCACCTGATGAAAATGGCTGGTGCTAAGAGCGTACTGGAAATTGGCATGGCAATTGGTTATTCTTCACTTAGGATGGCTGAAGCGATTGAAGGCGTATCAGTTGTTACCATTGAGCGTGATATGAATGTGATTCCAATTGCCAAGCAGTATATGGAGCAAGCAGGCAGGAAAAATCAGATTACGATCGTTGAAGGGGATGCCCTTTATACTGAATCAGAAGTGGTGCAGTATGCGCCTTTTGATTGTATTTTTATTGATGCTGCCAAAGGGCAGTATCAGCGCTTTTTTGAAATGTATGAAAAGTTTCTGAGCCCCGGTGGGGTTATTTTTACAGATAATGTATTGTTTCAAGGGTTATTGGAAAAAGATACAGAAGAAATTGAGACTACCCGGATTAAACGTTTAGTAACGAAGATTGATCGGTATAATCATTGGTTGTTTGAACTAGATCATTTTGCTACTGTTATTTTGCCGGTGGGGGATGGTTTAGCTGTTAGTCACAAGGTGTAGGAGTGAGTGTTTCTAAAATCGGGCAAAAATGTGCAAAAGCTACGCCATAAGATGAAATGATTTCACGAATCAGGATTCGCAAAATCATTTCATCTTATCGCTACGCTTTTAAACGCACATTTTTGCACCTAGTGTGGAATCGGGCAAAAATGTGCAGAAACTCCGATATAAGCCAAAATGATTTTACGAATCAGGATTCGTAAAAAATTTCGTCTTATCTCTGCGTTTCTAAACGCACATTTTTGCACCTAAAGTTAAGGATGTGTAGAAGGTGAAAAAGCCGAAATTGTTGGTAACACCTACTAAATTAGAAGATATTGTGCCATTAGTTGAAGCTGGGGCCGATGCATTTGTGATTGGTGAACAGCGTTATGGATTGCGTTTGGCTGGTGAGTTCAAGCAGGAATCTCTTGCGGATGCTGTGGATATCATACATCAGCATGGTAAGAAAGTGTATGTGGCAGTGAATGCGCTGTTTCATAATGATTTGTTGCCTATGCTAAGGGAGTACCTTTTATTCTTGCAAGAGCTAGACGTGGATGCAGTGATTTTTGGAGATCCAGCTGTGTTGATGTTTGCTCGTGAAGTTGCACCAAAGTTAGCATTGCACTGGAATGCTGAAACAACTGCTACCAATTATTTTACTTGCAACTATTGGGGTGAACGGGGAGCTAGACGCGCAATACTTGCTCGAGAGTTGAATCTTGATGCTGTACTTGAGGCTAAAGAAAATGCTAAAGTGGAAATAGAAGTACAAGTGCAAGGAATGACTTGTATGTTTCAGTCAAAGCGTAAGTTGATTGATAATTATTTTAACTTTCAAGGTAAGGATCTTGTTAAAGTAGGGAGTGAGCAGTGGACTTATTTATATGATCCGGAGCGTGACAATCAGTACCCAATCTTTCAAGATGTAAGTGGTACGCATATTATGAGCCCAAGTGATATTTGTATGATTGATGAGCTGCCTGATTTAGTGAATGCAGGGATTGATGCATTGAAGGTTGATGGTGTTCTAAAAGATAGGCAATATTTAGTGGCAGTGACAAAGTTGTATCGAACGGCAATCGATTTGCTACTGATGGATGTTGATCAATATCATTTAGCGAAAGCTGATTTGTATAAGCAAGTGGAGGCACTACAGCCAAGTGGTCGTCCGCTAGATACCGGATTTTATTTTAAAGAAACCGTTTATTAGGCAATACATTCGCCTAATCTGAGGAGATTTTTTATATGAAGCAAGGAATTTCAGAGGTAGTACACGGAAAACGTGTTATTACGAAAAAACCTGAATTATTAGCACCGGCTGGCAATTTGGAAAAGCTTAAAATTGCGATTCAATATGGAGCTGATGCTGTTTTTATTGGTGGCAGAGAGTATGGCTTGCGTTCTAATGCTGATAACTTTTCCATTCAAGAGATGGCCGAAGGTGTAGCATTTGCCAAACAGTATGGAGCAAAGATTTATGTCACAACTAATATTTTTGCCCATAATGAAAATATTGCAGGGCTTTCAGCCTATTTGAAAGATATTGCAAGTGCGGGTGTGACAGGTATCATTGTTGCAGATCCGCTAGTGATTGAAACTTGTAAAAAAATCGCACCGGAGTTAGAGATTCATTTGAGTACACAGCAATCTTTGACGAATTGGAAGGCTGTTCAATATTGGAAAGAGGAAGGTCTGGAGCGAGTGGTGCTTGCACGTGAGACAAGCTATCAAGAAATCGCTGAGATTAAAGAGAAGGTAGATATTGAAATTGAGAGTTTTATCCATGGAGCGATGTGTATTGCCTACTCGGGTCGATGTGTTTTATCAAATCATATGACTGCGAGAGACTCTAATCGCGGTGGTTGCTGTCAATCTTGTCGCTGGGATTATGATTTATATGATGATAGGGGACCACAATTTGCAGAAGGTGACTATCCGTTTGCTATGAGTCCAAAAGATCTTAACTTAGTTCGCTCGATTCCTAAAATGATCGAACTAGGAATTGATAGCTTAAAGATTGAAGGACGTATGAAGTCAATTCATTATGTTGCTACGGTTGTGAGTGTTTATCGTAAAGTGATTGATGCTTATTGCGAAGATCCTGACCACTTTGTTTTCGATGAGGCTTGGGTGGAGGAATTGGACAAATGTGCAAATCGAGATACGGCTTCCTCATTTTTTGAAGGGGAACCTAATCATGAACAGCAATTGTTTGGAGAGCATAGTAAAAAAACAACTTATGACTTTGTAGGTTTAGTTCAAAGTTATGATGATGAAACAAAGTTAGTCACTATGCAACAGCGAAATAATTTTAAACCGGGCAGTATTGTTGAATTTTTTGGTCCAAAGCTAAAAAACTTCACACAAACAGTGGGCACCATTTGGGATGAGGATGGTAATGAGATTGATGCAGCCCGTCATCCATTGATGATCGTGCAGTTTAAAGTGGATCATCCAGTGCAAGAAAATGATATGATGCGGAGCTGTCCAAATGTGGCGAGAATGTTCTAAATCTTTGATTTAGCTAACATTGTCCCTGCAAGGCTTCTTCAAATCTCCGATTTGACTAGAAGCCACTGCGAGCGGAGTTGTCCAAAAAAGAACATTATGAAAAAATAGATATACAATTTTTGATTTTCTTGGTATTATGTTCTGCAATGCCAAGTATAAATAAATGAAATCATGTTATCAAAATTGACGAGGTGAATTAAGTGTCAGCAGATAAAGTTTTTCCAATGACGATACAAGGAAAAGAAAAATTAGAAAAAGAACTAGAACAACTGAAATCAGTTAAACGTAAAGAAGTTGTTGAAAGAATTAAAACAGCGCGCAGTTTTGGCGACTTATCAGAGAACTCTGAGTATGACGCTGCCAAAGAAGAGCAAGCATTTGTTGAAGGACGTATTACTGCAATCGAAAATATGCTACGCAATGCAGTAATTATCGAGAATAATGATTCGGAAAGTGCTGTTGCGCTCGGTAAAACTGTGACCTTTAAAGAATTACCGGATGGCGAAGAGGAATATTACACGATTGTCGGTTCTGCGGAAGCTGATCCATTTGAATCGAAAATATCGAATGATTCCCCAATCGCGCGTAGCTTGATGGGCAAAAAAGAAGGCGACCAAGTGACGATTCAAACGCCTGGTGGAGAGATTGAAGTAGCGATTGTTTCTATTAAATAAAATAAAAATGCAAAAATGAATTACTCATTTTTGCATTTTTTAATTCAGCTGGCAGATCAAATATTGTTTTCCATGCAATCCCTATTGCTGAAGTGTTACAATAGAACCTGAATTTGGTACAATATACCTTTTCGTAAGCTGATTTGTTACTAGGTCTATTTCATCAACTAATAAATAAGAATCTAGAAATAATGATCCACTTAACGTGGAAGTACCTCTAAAACGAGAACCTGTGAAATTTGGAATATTTCCATCCCGAACAATAATTGGCGTATGCATAGGTCCTACCCAATAAGTCTCTCTAGCAGCATTAGTAGTACGAACCAAATAGTCTGCTGACAAGTCAACATTGCATTCAATGGTGACTGGAATACTGAACTCTGATTTTACTGTTATAAAACTAACCTCTGATCTTGTTCCAGGTGCCGTAATAATTTGTCTGTTTATACCGACTGTTTTGGAAACTGACCTTGTGACTGTGTCTGTGGTTGAAAAGTTATATTCAGCACTGAGCGTAGCACTCATGCTAGCTTCGACAAAAAATACATTCGCTGATGCTGTTGTTGTCACAGACGCTCCCAATACTACACCATGTGTGGTTTCTGTAGAAGTTGATTCTTCTACCTCTCTTGAAAAACTAAGGGTCGTGGTGATTGGTTCTCTAGTGCGATTATATACAACATCTCGTACTAAGGTGATTTGACTTGTGGTACTATTCATAGAATCAATAATTGTCTGTGGAAAAAGCACGCTTACGTTATTGTGTCTTAAATGATTTAAACGATAGTTTAAATACTCGCCAGGATGAAATACACATACAGGAGGCCTAGTAGGATTAAAAGTAACACAAGTTTCCCTTCCTGCCCCGTGGTGCGCCCATACGGCTCCTGCTCTAGGAATATAACTTCTTACATCTACAAGTATAATCATTCACTCCTTTCATTTTGATAAACAATTTCCTCAGCTTGAAAAAACGGTTTAAAGCTCACTTAACTTCATTTTTGTTCTTTCAAACAGATTCATTGTTCTGATTTTTAATATATGTTTCGACATATTTTTTGACTAGGTTATTTGGACATACATTAAAAAATGGGTATAAAACCTTATTTTTCCAAAGTGACAAACAGGACAAAGTTTTGGTGGTGGACAGGGTCTTGGTACAGATCCATTCAAGATGGTCGAAGGTGTAGCATTTGCTAAATCGAATGATTTCCCAATCACGCGTAGCTTGATGGGCAAAAAGGAAGGCGAACAAGTGACGATTCAAACGCTCGGAGGAGAAATTGAAGTTGCGATTCAGCTGGCAGTAGTGTTTGAGAATGTAGAGAAGAAAGCATCAAAAAACACCTCAAAGTTCTTTCGAGGTGTTGTTGTATCACTTAAACAAAGACTAAATGTTTAAGCAATTTGATATATCGTAATAGCTGATGATGGTGTTGTGATACTGCCCCAATGTGCAAAGCATATTGTTCTATAGTTCCAGTAGCTACCACTATTTTTCTCGTTCTATAAAAACACTTAAGCAAGAGGAGATATAGCGCTAACCTGTATCTCCAGTTACCCTTGCATAGTAGATGCAGATAAAGCTTTAGCCATCTTATCTTTTAAGAATAACTGACTTTGTGAAACGGTTTCTAATAAGCTTTGCACACTATTGTTAACTTTTAATATGTCATCAATAGTAGCATCAGGTCCTGTAACACCAGGTAGTGTTCCTAAAACATATTGCAATTTTTCCCCTTCAGCGTTAATAATATGACTAAGTCCTAGCTCTTCCATAGCGATAGAAGATAGTATTTGATTAATAACATCTTCTCTAGTCAATTCTGAAGGGTCTTTTGGAAATTGTGGTAATGACATTTATTTTACTCCTTTGAGAATATTTGCTTTTGATAAGCACATTACATAATATGATCATTTTACTTCGGTGTTCTGGGTGGCTAAAAAGTCGTTTTCTCTTATTTTCCAGAAAAATCTTTATCATTTGATTTGTGTGTAGGTTTTTGGGATAAAAACCCCATATTTGTTCGTGAGCTATGATTTCTTTCTTGACACTTTTGACACACCTGATCAGCAGGTATTTTATCAAAACAATTCCAAATATTCCTACTACTTTTAGCACCACAATGGCGGCACTGTTTAGGACAAGGTTTAGGTTCAGGACAAGGCTTCGGTGGTGGGCAAGGTTTAGGTTCAGGACAAGGCTTCGGTGGTGGGCAAGGTTTAGGTTCAGGACAAGGCTTCGGTGGTGGGCAAGGTTTAGGTTCAGGACAAGGCTCTGGTGGTGGACAAGGTTTAGGTTTAGGACAAGGCTTCGGTGGCGGACAAGGTTTAGGATTTGGCCAAGGCTTCGGTGGACAAGGTTCAGGTTTAGGGCAAGGCTTCGGTGGCGGGCAAGGTTTAGGTTTAGGACAAGGCTTCGGTGGCGGACAAGGTTTTGGCTTAGGGCAAGGTTTGTCTGGATGTGGTGGTAGGAAACTTGCCGCCAAACGCATTTTATTTTTAAGGATAATCTGCATATCATTCACTTGCTCTAATAAAGAAGCAGCACTCTTATTAACTTCTAAAATTTTGTCTATACAAATGTTTTGACATCGTGCATGTTCGATTACAAAGTTAATTTTTTCGCTTTCAGCAGTAATTACATGACTCAATGCAGCTTCTTCCATAGCAATGGATGTTAAAATTGCATCAATTGCTTTTTCTCGTGTCAATATAGACTCTGGTTTTGGAAATTTAGGTAAAGACATTTGTTTTTACTCATTCCTTTACATCATTTATTGTAAATACGATTATTTCACTGTATTATATACAAGGTTCCTTTATAAAAATTGTATTAACCTATTCTATTTTGTAAAAAGCCCTGATGTACTAGGCGATAGCATATTTTAATGTTTAATTTTTTTATTATTATTGGACAAGAAAGATTATCATTCATCAAAAAAGCTAAGTTGTTGCATCTGATAGCCACGCTTGTAAGATTGTGTAATGCTCCTCATACTGTAAATTAGCTCATGTTGATTACAAAGGTTCACAAATAACTCCCATAATTTTTTCGCTTTTCGACTTGTACACATATACCGATTTTCATACATACTCCTATATTTCTGCTTTAATTGCGGAAAAAGCTCGTCCAGTTTTTCATAATAATATTCACGATTACCTTGCCTTAATGTCATCCCGAAAGATGGATAAACAAACTTAGCGCCTGCTTCTTTTGCTTGTTGTAAAATACCTTGGATATTTTCTTCAGTATCATTGATAAATGGTAATATTGGCATCATCAGCACACCACAATAGATTCCTGCATCTGATAGCTCTTTCAACATAGCAAATCTTTCACTTGAAGTCGCCACATGAGGTTCTATTTTTTGAGATAAATCATCATCGCAAGTTGTAATCGTTATTTTAACAATGACTGGTGAATGTGATTTGATATCCTTTAAAATATCAATATCACGTGTAACTAGCGTACTTTTTGTAGCAATCGCAACACCAAAATGAAAAGCATTGATCAACTCTAGCGAATTTCGCGTTAACTTAAGGCTTCGCTCCAAAGGATTATATGGATCACTCATTGCACCAGTTGCCACTACACCTTTTTTAACTTTTCGCCCTAAATCATCTCGAATAACCTGTAATGCATTTTCTTTCACCTTGACTGTGCTAAAGTTAGGATCGCGGTAACAATCACTTCGACTATCACAATAAATGCAGCCATGAGGACAACCACGATAAATATTCATATTATAATCAATACCAAACCATTCAGCAGGCTTCTTCACTTTTGTTACAATCGTTTTAGCTGGTATAGTTTTCATACCTTATCTCCCATAACATCATTCACACTGTTCAGCTCTTCTAAAGTAAAATTATACTATATACGACAAAAGAGTGATATCATGAAAAGTGGAAAAATGATACAATAGGGAATAATCCTTAAAAAAGGCAGGAGTATATAGATGAAAATTGGAATTATTGGTGCCATGGCAGAAGAAGTAGCACTTTTAAAACAACATCTTGGGGTGCAGTCAGTTGAAACGATTGCCGGTTGTGAATACACAATTGGGCAAATGCATGGTAAAGAGATTGTTTTATTACAGTCAGGAATCGGCAAAGTAAATGCAGCCATGTCCAGTGCGATTTTAATGGAAAAATATGCACCGGATTGTGTGATTAATGCCGGCTCTGCTGGTGGGTTTCATAGAGATTTGCATGTTGGGGATGTTGTGATTTCAAGCGAAGTGATTCATCATGACATGGATGCTACTGCTTTTGGCTATGAGTATGGACAAGTTCCGGGAATGCCACCTGCCTTCGCAGCTAATGAAAAGTTAGTGCAATTGGCGGAGGAAGCAGCACAAAGTTTAGTGGATGTGCAAGTATTGAAAGGTTTGATAGCTACAGGTGATGCTTTTATCCATACACCGGATCAGCGGCAAGCTGTTTTGGAACGCTTTCCTAACGTACACGCGGGAGAAATGGAGGCGGTAGCCATTGCACAAGTGGCATCCCAATTCAATATACCCTTTGTAATCATTCGCTCGCTTTCTGATATTGCTGGCGATAACTCAGGGATATCATTTGCTCAATACCTAGCGAAGGCAGCTGAAAATTCTGCACAATTGATTATGAAGATGGTGGAGAAATTATAATTTATAAAAAAGATGGTTGCGAAAAAAACTTTTCGCAACCATCTTTTTTATAATCATTTTAGCATCTAGGGCCAAAAAAGCCACTACCCCAGAAACACCAGAAGCCAAAAAAGAAAAATAAGATAAAGATGATGATGAAGATGGCAAAGAAAATACCGATTCCGCCGCCAAGTCCATAACCACCGTAATAACCGCATCCACCATAAGGATACATATACATACACCTACCTTTGCTACAGTATATGAAGTAGCCTTAAAATGGTTAAAGAGCCGGTACAAAAAATTATAATTTTATTTTACCTATATTTTGAACCTTATATAATTTTATTTGCCCCCTAGTGCTTCATTGCTGGCAGCAAATGCATTTTTTTGGTGTGATAGTATAATTGGCATTGTTAGCAGATACGCTAATAGTTAATAAAGTACAGAAAGGATGTAAGTTATGAAGAAATCATTTTCGTTATTATTAGTAGGAATGATGTTGATATTTTTAGCTGCAGCATGTAGTTCAAATGGGAACGCAGTAAATGAAGATGTTACTCTTGTTCCTAATGTAATTGGCCTAAAAGGTAAGGAGGCAGAGAAGAAGTTAGAAGAGTTAGGTTTTGAGGTGGTTAGAGAAGATAAAGCTGCCTCGGATGTTAAAGCTTTAGTAACAGGAAGAGATGTTGATCGCACAATTGCCAGCAGTACGGTATTTGCAGTAAATGATGTTTTTGATCCAAGCTATAAAGATAGTGCAGATGACCCAATGGCACCAGATGGTGTAGTAACAATTTACGTGACAATTAGTGAATATATCCCGAGCAGATAGTAATGAATAAATGAAAAACAAAGATATCACTTCGCTTATTTTAAAGAATGAAGTGATATTTTTTGTGCTTTATCCCTGGCAGGGTAAGCTGCACAGATTCTAAAATTGGGCACAGGGTGGACTGGCAAAATTTCTCCTTCGTCATCATAAACTTAGGAACAACGTGTAGTAAAGCAGTCGGTTCTAGCCAAATAAAAATTTGGACAGCATCGTAAATGACGACAGGGGAGAGTATATCATGCCAGGAATGATGACTATATTGGGATTGATTATGAAAGACTTTTTTTTGCTGACTTCTTATGTGAAGAATAATGCATTTCCACATCCACTGCCAGCAGATGATGAGAAAAAGTATTTGAAAAAAATGATGGAAGGAGATGAAGAGGCACGTAATAAATTAATTGAGCATAACTTAAGGCTTGTTGCTCATATTGTGAAAAAGTTTGAAAATACTAGCGAAGATACAGAAGATTTAATTTCCATTGGTACAATTGGTTTGATTAAGGCCATTGAGAGTTATTCTTTAGGGAAAGGTACTAAGCTAGCCACGTACGCTTCGAGATGTATTGAAAATACTATACTAACATTGTGGCTTCGGAAAATAATCATAAATGGCAGATACTAAATACATTGGGTGACAATATGTTTATGATGTCAAAGCATAGCAATAATACTTTCGTTTATGCTGGTCTTTATATTCACAGTTTTAGTATATTGCTACCAAGATCAATGAGCGATAAAGTCAAGTTTAATTTTAGTCATCCAGATCAGTTAGAAAAAATTGCGGACAAGCTCAAGTATCACCGACTTAGAAAGTCATTGCATCAGTCTCAAGTGGCAGAATATATTGGTGTTGATCGTGTCACGTATGTTGATTATGAAAATGGAATGATTGATTATCCATTAGATAAGTTGATGCTGCTCGCTGAATTATTTGATATGGATATTATTAAATTACTAGATGATTATCATTTGTTTTTATTTCATGGTCAAGGGAATCAAGCCCGTAAAATTCGTGAAGATAATAGATTAACACAAAAAGAATTAGGGGTAATATTAGGGCTTCATCGAAAAACTATTTTGAGATACGAGAAAGAACAGCACATCATGGGAAGGGAAATTTGGGATAAATACGTTAAATTGGTTAGCGTAGATAGTAAGAGCACTATTGATTAATGGAAATATAATAGGCATTAAACCAGAGAAGCATGTTCACTTATTGTGGATTTGTTTCTTTATTATAAATAACTTAGAGAATCAATTGTGGTATAAATTATCTCAATTTACTAATAAATAATCTATTATTTTACAAAATATGATATGATTAAAATAATCAGATGTATACAATAAGAAATGAGGAATACCTGATGGAAGAAAAGAAGAATAGTTCTCCTTCAATCAGTCGAATTTTTTTATTAATAATTGTCCCACTAGTTCTACTTTTAAGTAAGATGAAAACCCTAGTTTCTATATACGTTATTTTAGTAGTGCTTATCTTAGTCTATGAAAAGCGATTAATTATTAAAGCTAAATTCATTACGTTGCACAACGAGTGGATGAAGTTGAAAAAATTAGACTATTATCATATTACAGACGATGATAAAAATAACGATATAGAAAAAAGGAAAAATGCTCTTAGTTTACTCCAAGGCATTATAGGGGTGCCGATGTTTATATTTGTCTTTATCTTTCCAGCTGTGCATTATTTAGCACAAAAGATATTTGGTGAGTCAATCATTTTGATTCTTCTAGATTCAGTTTTTAGAATTGTGTTTTTGTCGTTAGTATTTGGTTTCATCTTTGCTGGAATAATACGAATAATATATAAATACACTACGGTGGTTTATGTATTAGTCCCGATAGCAGGATTTTATATTTTTTTATTTACCTACAAGTATATTCCTCCTGCGTTTACTTCCTTAAATCTCATAGTATATTTTGCTATAGTATGGATTTTATATTGGATATGGTCAATGGTTTGTCCAGTACATATCTTGAGACAACTTAATAGCAGAACAGTACTATTTAGTTCGATTTTCACTATTTTTTTAGCTATTCTTAGTCAGGTGTTTCCGGAGGTTTTCATGCGCCGCTTCTCAGATAGCAATAACACTACCCTAAATATTGAAGATATAAAAAACTCGACAGAGATTTCAGATGATTTGAAAAGCCTTATTTTAGAAAATGATCGATTTATAGAAGTTGTACATTATTTTTATGAAAGGGATGCTCTAAGTCGAATTCATTCGTTTACTACTATGCTTGTAACCGCTCTCACTGTTTCTTTTGTGCTAGGAGGGCTAGTAGTTGTTATAAAAATAAATAAGTATAAGAAAGAAGCAAAGAAATTGTATCGGAGCTTTATTAAAGATAATTCCATAATAGACTACCCAGCATTAATCAGATGTGCAGCTTATGGTGGTGAAGAATATGAAAATCTAATTTTGAACCATCCATTGATGTCCGGATTAGTTTTGAAAGAGGAGTTCGGCTGTGATATTCCTAATACCGGAAAAAATCAAATCTATTAAGAAAAGAAATACGAGATCTTTGTAACGGGATTGGCAAGATGATGTTGAAAATTTTGATTGTACGTTAGAGACGAAGTCGTCATTCGAGCAAAATATTGGAAATTTCGACAGAGTTTTGTTATGTTAAAAACATAAAAAAGAAAAAGAGAGGAGAATATGAAAATGCGAAAGTTGCAAAAAAGCATTCCTCATCCCCCTTGATAGCAATGAAGGTGAAAAACTTAGGGAAAATGATGGGTGATCGTTATTTGGTGACATATCACGACTTATTCTAACATAAAGGAATAATACATATTAAACAAGGAGGTTCAGCATATGAATAAAAAAATGTTGAAAATAGTAATGGCAACAGCGTTTGCCATGATAATGACTTTAAGTAGTCAATCATTAGCGTTTGCTCAGTGTTCAGGTGATTTAGAGAAAAATGAGGTGCCAGTTGAAATTGTGAGTGAAAGCAATCCTGTTCTAGTTCCCGGAATTATTCAACCTTCTAGTATTCAAAGACCTAGCGGATAATCAAGTAATTTATAAGCAATAACTTTTTGTATGCAGAAGGAGGTGTGTGGAAAATGGAGAATGAATACGCTGCCAATCTGATTTATGGGGACGAGAACCTTAACAAACATCATCGAAGACTTGCAATATTAGAAAAATATCCTTATATTACAAAAGATGATGCAATGAGAATAAGAAATTTCGATGATTTGGCTCATCATGGTATGGCAATTGAACTGGAACGAGCTAGACAAATGTTTCGAGATCTTGACTATCGATCATTGTTTGAATGGACAGAGCAATATGAAAGTGAATTTGAGGAAATGTTCAAACTCACATGGTGGCATAAAGAATTTCATCTCCTAAGAGGAGTAGCACTTGCTGATTACAAAGATGAACGAGAAAATGCCAAAGAGCACCTTGACCGAGCGAATGGGATTATGCTTGGAGGGCAACCTGATGTGTATACACAAGCGAGTATCTTCAAAGGATACGGTGCCTATTTTAATCACTTGAATGATTTACCTAAAGCAGAAGCATATTATCGTAAATCTTTGGAACTTGCACAAACTGAAGATAATGAAGCTTGTAAGAAGGTCTACATCGAGTCTCTTGCTTGTCTAATATATATTTATGCAGCAACAGGGAGGTATGGTGAAGCTGTAGACACTTGTCATAAAGTGTTACAGTATAGTGCAGATAATGATATGAAAGGTTATCGAACTGATCGTGCATATCTTGGCTTGTTACACGTTGCTTCATTTCAAAAAAATGTTGAAGACTGTGAACTTTATTTCTGGAAAACGTGTGAGGTTATTAAGAAATATAATCTAAAGGGGCTTAAGCATCATTTAAGGGCTTTAGATTTAGAGATTAGACTTCATAAATGTGGTATTTTTGAACATGAAGGCAAGGCATTGCTTCTATATGACATGGAGGATATTGATGATATCTACTATGGACATTATATGCTACAGCCAGAAATCAGAAAAAAGCTATCACAACTGGATGGCTAGTTAAAAGAGATTATCGCAATTGTGTTAATCTCTATTTTCTTGCACGAAAGTCCGACCGGGCAACCAAATAGTCTAGTGAAACGTCAAAGAAATCGGCCAATTTAATAAGTTTCTTGAAAGGCGGAAGTGATACACTATGCTCATAATTCTCATAAGCACGGATTGATAGATCAAGGAATTCTGCCATTTGCACTTGGGTCATTTTCTTTTCTAAGCGTAATTCCTGCAATCTTGTAGCAAACTTCTCTTCTTTCTCCATCAAGCTCATCCCCAAATAATCTTTTTCAGCAAAATAGTCCTTAATTTTTGACACACAGTTTAACTTCGGGTTACACTATAGCAGAACCCGAAGTTAAACTGTGTGTTTGTTAGATTTAAACTGACATTTAATCTGATTATAACATAGTTTTCTTCATATACAAAAAATGAAGGAGGATATTCATCATGAAAAATCAAGTTTTACTGGAGGAAATTGAGTTAGTAAGAGCAGAGATGATTAAGACGGGGAACACGTATGGAATTAATTCTGCACAAGCATTAAAAGTCAGCCAGAGTTTGGATAAGTTAATCGTAGCTTATCAAAAGAAAATGTTCAGAATCAATAAGTTATTGTTGGAGGTAAAATAAAAATGCCAGCAACAGCGATCGTTAGACGTATTGATGACTTAGGAAGAGTGGTAATTCCAAAAGAAATTCGTAGATCATTACGAATTCGTGTAGGAGATCCGCTAGAAATTTTTGTGAATCGTGATGATGAAATAATCTTACAGAAATACTCACCAATTAATGAATTAGGTGATTTTGCAACAGAATACGTAGAAGCATTATATGAGAGCTTACGTCAAGCGATCCTAATTTGTGATCAAGATGAGTATATTGCTACAGCAGGTGTAGCGAAAAAAGATTATGTGTACAAATCAATCAGTGCCATTGTTGAAAGAGCAATTACGAATCGTCAACCGGTTTTGAATACATCTCAAGGGAATTGCACTTTGGTAGATGACGCTTATGAAGAAGTTAGTTCTTGTGCGATTGTACCAATTATTGCAGACGGTGACGCTGTTGGTGCTGTTGTTATTTTTTCAAAAACTACAACAGTTGCTGATGTGGAAATGAAGGCTATTGAAACTGCTGCTAGCTTTCTCGGTAGATGTATGGAGGAGTAATCTTTTATAATGGAAAGTTATTTTCAAATAGAATTAAGGAAGCAAGAGAATGACACAAATAGAGTGCCACCTAATAGCTGTAGGCGTGGAACGGTATATTATGCAGACCTATCTCCAGTTATAGGATCTGAGCAAGGTGGTACTCGTCCAGTCTTGGTGATTCAGAATAACATTGGAAATCTTCACAGCCCAACGGTCATTGTTGCGGCAATTACTACAAGCTTTCCTAAAGCAAGGATGCTAACACATATTGAATTAAAAGCTAGCGAAGTAGGGCTTGAAAAGGATTCTGTCATCATGCTGGAGCAAATTCGAACAATTGACAAGAAACGATTGAGAAAAAAAGTTGCTTGTTTAAATTCTTATACAATGAGACAAGTAGATTATGCCTTAAGAATATCAGTTGGGTTACCTTATAGAGATAGATGAATAGAATATAAGTCCTTTGTACTTGGAGTTGATATGTTGTTAATTCTTGCTACTAAGTAAAGTGATTGTGAAAAAATTTACACATATTAGTCGAAACTTGTTGAAGGTAAAATTGTAACATGCTAAACTATTGATTAACTAAAATTGTAAAAATTGTTACATAGTAGAAGTGAAAAGTAGAAGAAATTTTATAAGAGGAGAATGCATAGAATGAAAAAGAATTACAAAAAAAAGATGAAACAGGGAGGGTATTGGATTAGGATTTTGCTAGTTGCAATACTAACACTGACCAGTGTTTCGACATATATGTCCAATTCCGAGGAAGTAACAGCAGAGTTGTCTGAATTTAAAGCTGCGACTGGAAATATGGTAGAGACTTATAATTACAATCCCATAGACCCTAATTTCTCGGTGTATGATACAACGATTATCCCTCGACCAATGATTGAGAAAAAAGTAGATGGTAAGCATGAAATATTAGGTGTTTTTGCTAGTGGATTGATTAATCCGAATGCTCAATTTAGCGCTAGAATAATGCCTGATAATATTTTAGTATCTACTAGCAGTATTCTCTTTCCAGTTAGTTTAGTAAAAGAGCTTCCCGATATCACTCGATTTGGGTCAAACTTTTCACAAGCCATTCAGTACAACCCAAAAACTGATAATTGGCAAAGTAGGGATGTTTTCACAAATTATAAATTAGATGTTAAGTACCATTTTAATATTAGAGCGGAAGTATCTGGAGAAGGTTACTACATTAGTGATTCAGATTCATTTTTAATCTATCAAGTGAAGCAGAATGATACTTTATCAAGTATATCAAGTGGTTATCAAGTAAACCAAAGTGTAATTGCACAAGATAATCATATTATAGGAAATTCATTAGTTGTAGGAAGTAGATTGTTTATTCGGAATCCAATCATTATAGATGTAACTGGCGTATCATTAAATAAAGCAACGACCACATTAGCAGTAGGTGAGACAGAAAGGCTAGAAGCTACAGTTAACCCGGGTAATGCAACTAACCAAGAAGTCAGATGGGAATCAAGTAGCCCAAGTATAGCGGCAGTAGATGAAAAAGGGAATGTTACAGCCAAAGCAATAGGTAGTGCAACGATCACAGTCACGACAGTAGATGGCGAAAAGGAAGCTGGCTGTCAAGTGACAGTAAGTGCCCCAGTGAATGTAAGCGATGTATCACTAAATAAGACAACGGCAACGTTATTGGTTGGAGGAGCAGAAAGGTTAACCGCCACAATTAATCCAAGTAATGCTACTAACAAAGATGTAACATGGTCATCTAGCAACACAAACGTTGCAACAGTAGATGCAAGTGGCAATGTTACTGCAAGAGCACCAGGAACCTCTACAATAACTGTAACAACAGCTGATGGCGGTAAAACTGCAACTTGCATAGTAACAGTAAATGTACCAACAGTAAGCGTAAGTGGTGTATCACTAAATAAAACAGCGACAACGTTACAGGTGGGTGGTACAGAGAGACTCACTGCGACAATAGCGCCAAATAATGCTACAAATACGAGTGTAAGCTGGACATCTAGCGATACAAATATAGCAACAGTATCCTCAAATGGAACAATTACTGCAAGAGGAATAGGCACAGCAACGATCACAGTCAGAACTGCTGATGGTGGTAGAACTGCAACTTGTAGGGTAACTGTAACAGCAGTGCCTAACACAATAAAATTAACGAATCCAACAACTATTGCCACTAATGGAGAACACGCTCATGGAGCGAGAAGAAACATAACAGGAAGCGTAAGTTCGGATTATGATCTTGTAACGATTCGGGTGGGGTTCAAAAATGCAAATGGCAATTGGAGAACCGGTACAGGGATGCAGAGCACAGTAAGGCCAGGAACGAAAACTTATCAATTAACTAACATAAGCAATAGTCTAAAATGGGAAAGTCTACCAACAGGAACTTACCGTTTTGTTATCGAAGCAACTGATGCTAGTGGGAGAACTAGAGAATTACGAAATAGAAGTTTCCAAGTTGCAACAAGAGCCACAACATTAACTAACGCAACAACGATTACTACTAATGGCGAACACTCTCATAAAGCGAGAAGAGCGATAGCAGGAAAAATAACTTCTCACTATAACATAAGTAGCATTAGAGTAGGATTCCAGAATAGTAATGGCAATTGGAGAACTGGCACAGGAATGCAAAGAACCGTAAAGCCAGGGACAAAGACTTACCAATTATCTAAGCTAAGTAGTAACTTAAGGTGGGAGAACTTACCAAAAGGAACTTATCGTTTCGTTGTTGAAGTAACAGACAGCCGAGGTAATATTAGAACATTGCGGAATCGAAACTTTCAAGTTGTAACAACAGGACAAATGAAGCTGGAGCATTCATCAAGTATCCTGAATAACACTAAGCATACACACAAAAGCCCAAGAGATATAAAAGGGAGAATCACCTCTGATCATAATATTGATCGTGTTCGAATAGGCTTCCAGGATAGTAATGGCAAATGGGTAACCAATAGCAATGGCAGTATGAGTGGGATGAGAAAAACGGTAGATTTGAAGACAAATACCAAGAAATATTACTTATCGTTGATAAGTAATAGTCTGAAGTGGGATAAGTTACCGAACGGAAAAACTTATTATTTCGTTGTCGAAGTAACAGATAAGAAGGGCAATATTAGAACGTTAAGAAACCGAAAGTTTCAAGTCCGAACTACAATGCGGATAACGGATTCAAGCACTATTAAAAACAAAGGAAGTCACACGCAAGGAAAGAAAAGAAATATAAAAGGAAGAATAAATTCTGATTATAATATTACTAGTGTTCGAGTAGGGTTTAAAACAATAAATGGTAATTGGGTCAGTAATAATACTAGACCTGGAATGAATGTAACGATAAAGCCAAATACAAAAAGCTATAACTTATCCGCAATCAGTAGCAGGCTAAAATGGGAGACCCTACTGGTTGGAAGAACTTATTATTTTGTTGTCGAAGTAAAAGATAGTAATGGGAATACTCGGCAATTGCGGAATCAGCAGTTTAAGGTAGTTGCTCCACCTTCGACCCGTGTGAATCCGACAGAAGGGACGCTTACTTCTAGATTTGGACCACGCACTTTTAATGGTAGGAGTGAGATGCATAATGGAATTGATATTGCAAAAGGCGGAAATGTACCAATTGTAGCGATAGCTGATGGTGTTGTTAAAACTTCTAGTCGAGCTTATAACGGCTATGGAGAAATGATCATTATCGAACATAAGATCAATGGCAAAACTGTTTCAGCACTATATGCTCACATGATATTAAATTCACGAACTGTCAAAGCAGGAGATAAAGTTCAAGCTGGACAACGAATAGGTTGGATGGGCAGTACAGGAATGTCCACTGGTCAACATTTACACTTTGAAATCAGTGGAACTGCTGTTTCTACAAATCAGGAATATATGAGAAATCAAATTGACCCTATAGCTAACCAATATGTTACGATTAAAAATGGATATATGTATAGATAACAGCTATAAAAATAGACTTTATTTGAACATCACTAGATTGTAATATTGATAAATACTGGAGGATTAAAAATGAATAAAAAAAGAATGATATATATTGCTGGAGGATTAGTGCTATTGCTTCTTATCGGCAGCTTCGCTTGGAAAGTGCAAGCAGACAAGGCAAATACAAATGCTGTGAACAATCGTATTGATGTGATTGTTGATAAAGTATCAGCGATGTTCGCAAATGACAAAAAAGAGTTGCTTGCTGAAAATGTGAGTGATAAGGTTATTGTAGAGATTGAAGAATTGATTGCTGCCGAAAAAAACACAGAAATGTCAGATGAAGCAGTAAAGAAATTAGACAAAGCGATTGGTGACTTCACAGATGCAAAGCAAATGCTCGAAGCAAGTACGCTAGTCGAAATATTGTTAGATGATGAGGGAATATTAGTCGTTGAAGCTGTGGATATAGATAATGCAGAAGCAAAAGTCAAAGCATTGCAAGATCGCAAACTTGTATTTGTTGAACTACAAACGGAAATTATCGAAGAGGCAAGACACCAGTTATTAGAGATTGAGACAGCAAAAGCTGCTGTGGAAGCTCTACTTAGTGACCAGGAGAAACTTACACGCAAACAATATGAAGAAGTATTGGCATTAGTTGAGGTAGTTAAGTCAGAAAAGAAAAAGGCTGAACTAATGTTGTTACTTGATGAAGTTGAAAAAGTGTTAGTCAAAAAGGAAACTGAATTAGCTAAAAAAGAAGAAGCTAAAAATCAAGAGGAAACGGATAAGAGTACTGATAACAATAATAGTTCGAATCCATCCAAAGGAGTAACTGGAGGTAAATTTGAATCTACAATTGATGGCTATAGTCTTGGAATGACTGAAAAGGAACTATTAAAAAAATTCGCTGATAATAATATTCAAGCAGAAAAAGGGAAGCGACATGACGGTGGGATAGAATACCGCTTAGGTGAAGATATTGCTTACGGTGTTCTTAATGGAGAATTAGTGTATATATTTATAAAGTTTCCCAGCAAAATATCTACAAGTAAGGGGATTAAAGTGGGAGATTCTTTAAAGAAGGTTGAGAGCATTTATGGCACTGGTTATAATCCCCAACATGCTAAGTACGGTCTTATTGAATATCATGATGGAAGTATGTATCTTCAATTTATGATAGAAGAAGATTCAAAAGTCAGTGGCTGGGCAATCTCAAAGACCCCTTATGAGCCAATTCCTGGGATATGAACTAGTGACAAAAAGGAAAGTCAAGTTGGCTTTTCTTTTTTTATTATCAGTTTTACATATATTCCCCTCGATTTGTGATTGCTTCCTTAGCGTATCTCTATTTTTCCAGTGGAAATCATATGCTATAATTGAGCTATATTTAAATTACGATATTATAAAAATCGGAGAGTTAGAGATGAACAAAAAAGTAATGATGTATGCTACTGGAGCGTTGATTCTACTGTTCCTTATAGGTGGCTTCGCTTGGAAAGTGCAAGCAGATAAGACAAATGCAAACGCTGTGAACAATCGTATTGATGTAATTGTTGATAAAGTATCAGCGATGTTCACGGATGATAAGAAAGAGTTGCTCGCTACAAACGTTAGTGAAAAAAATGTTGCGGAAGTTGAAGAGCTGATCGATGCTGAAAAAAATACAAAAATGTCAGATGAAACAGCAGAAAGATTAGATGAAGCGATTAGTGATCTAGCAGATGTGAAGCAGATGATCGAAGCACAGGTGCTAGTTGATACGTTGTTAGATGATAAAGGAGTATTAGCAGTCGAAGCTGTGGCTATAGATAATGCGGAAAAAAAGGTAGAAGCCTTACAAGACCGTAAGTCTGCGTTTGTTGAAATACAGATGGAAGTCATCGAAGAGGCAAGGCACCAGTTATTAGAGATTGAGACAGCAAAAGCTGCTGTGGAAGCTCTACGTAATGATCAGGAGAAACTTACACGCAAACAATATGAAGAAGCATTAGCATTAGTTGAAGCGATTAAGCAAAAAAAAGCAAAAGCAGAGCTGATGACATTGCTTGATGAAGTTGGAAAAGCATTAGAAAAAAAAGAAGCTGAATTGGCTGAGAAAGAGGAGGCTAAAAAGAAAGAAGAAGCTAATGCGAGTACCAATAATAGCTCAAATCCGCCAAAGGGAACAAATTCAGTCAAATTTGAATCGGAAATTGATGGCTACTATCTAGGCATGACAGAAAAAGAACTGTTAAAAGTGTTTGATGATAATAACGTACAGGTAACTAGAACTAAAAGTCAAGATGGCACAATTCAGTATTATAATATAGGAGAAGATATCACTTGCTCCGTTATTAATGGGAAATTGGTAGAAATATTTATGAAAGTCGGAAATATACCTACGGCTGAAGGAATTAAAGTGGGGGATTCTTTAAAGAGAATCGAAAGTATTTACGGCACTGACTATAACAAAGAACATAGTAAATATGGCTATATCGAATACTATGACGGAAATGTGTATCTTATGTTTTTGGTAAGCGATAAAATTGTTTATGGTTGGAGCATATCAAAAATCCCTTTTACACCACCAACACATCTATAAATAAGTGAATACTATAGGATCTCTCAAGGTTGAATTCAACCTTGAGAGACTTCCTAAACTGTTAGCCTTACGTTTCTCCTTTTTTCTCAATACGTAATAAACACTTGCTCCTGTGCAATGAGAAATGCTATGCCACATTAAATTGTGATGTTATTCAAAATTTGGAGAATCAAAGATGAATAAGAAGGTAATGATGTGTGTTTTTGTAACATTAATAGTATTGGTTCTTATCGGTGGTTTAGTTTGGAAAACACAAGCAGATAAGACAAATGCGAATGCTGTGAACAGTCGCATCAATGCGATTGTTGATAAAGTATCGGTAATGTTCATGAATGAAAAGAAGGAGAATATTAATGGATTCTATATTTTTATTGCCATTCTTTATATGTATAGGTGTAATTATAACTGCACTTGTTATAAAAGATCCAAATAAACAGAGAAATGAAATTATCAAAAGGATGTTGCTGTCCCAAAGAACTGGGATAACTCTAGTAATTAGTTGAGGATGTAAGATAGTTTATGTATTGGCGCGAAAGCGGAAATACATAAACTATCTTACATCCTCGATTAAACCGACTTTTGTTTAAATAGCTATTACATACCAAACTTGCTCACTATGTTTGAGGAATGCAATATAGAGTAAAGGATGGAAGTTTATCATGAAGCACGTAGGTGCATTATTAATATTACCCTATGGAATACTTATGTATGCAACTAGATCTAGCGATGATAACGGGACAGTTATTATTTTTCTTATTGTTTGGCTTATCAACATAGTATGGATAGTGATTCATGCTGCATTGTACTTAAAGAGTAATAGCGACAACCTTAAGCTGTTGAGAATTATTATTACGTTAAAATTTATCATATTTTTATCACTCAGTATTTTTAACCAGTTCGATGGATTTGGTACTAACAAAATAATTGATTATTTATATTTTTCTACTACTTGCTTAGTTGCCCTTGGCAATTTTATAGTTGATCGTTTTATTGATCGAAAATATGAAATTGATTTTAGTTCAGCTCCACCTAAGTCAGCTTTCAATTGGAGAAAAACAAAAATATGGAAAGTATGTTCCATATCCATATTTATTTTTGTTTCTATTAATTTGATTTTTGATATTCGCACAATCTTTCAATTGCTAGGTTTAGCAATCATTGTTATAGAGTTAGCTATACTTTATCGAGCCATTTATAAAGCAAAAATAAAAAGCGCTGAATAGGTAATGTAAAAATACTAGATTATCTTATGGTGAGAAAGGATGGTAATGCCACTAAGACACCACTTAAGAACGGCATAAAAGAAACAAACAACTTTATTTCATGAAAATTTATCCAATAAATTAAATTACAATAGTTTACATTCAATGAACAATTAGGTATAATTAGAATATCTTATTCTTTTGGTTTAAGAGCGGAGTATTTCTGTCAATAATTTCGGCATGATTAAGGTTACTACTATGTTAATCAAACATAGAATCAGTAATTCACGAGCTGAATGAATAGGCATAAGCAAACTCCTTTCTATATTAATTGTAATGTAGAAATGTATTAGATGTTTATAAGACACAGGACAATTTTGTTCATGTAGCTGCCTGTTGATTTAGGGATATTGTCCCCCATGTCAACAGGCATGATGCATTTTAGGGGATAAAATCAATGAAAATAAAGAAGTATAATAGCTGTAACAAGGAAATAAATTGTATAGATTGCAATAACATGGATATATGTAATAGTTGGATTGAGTTTGTTAAAAAACACTCAAAAATAAAGCCCTATGCGCATTTTGACAAAAGAGTTTCTTTAGAAATGCCTAGTATCAGAGAATATGTATTGAACACTGAAAAAATCGCATCTCATAGCTTTTATCCATTTATTCATTTTGTAAAGACTAGCTCTCGTTATGGAAAAGATAGGAAAATCAAAACACGAAATTTATATTATTGCTCACATTTGGATAGGTGTGTATATCAACGGTATTCTTTTCTTCTTAATTATGAATATAACATACATGTGGCTCAAGAGGGCATTAATGAAGCATCAATCGCTTATAGAGATATATTGAATAAGAATAATATAGATTTTGCTAAAGAGGCTTTTGATACGATAAAAGAATATGGATATTGCACTATTATGATAGGAGACTTTACAGATTTTTTTGACTCGCTAGAACACAACTATCTTAAGAGTGCAATTTGTAATTTGCTTGGAGTGGATAGACTTCCTAAAGATTATTATGCTATTTTCAAAAATATTACTCAGTTTGCTTTTTGGGATTGGAAAAAATTAATTGAGGCCACAGGACATAACGTCAAAGAACGTGGGATTAGAAAAATAATGAATGATCAGGTTGTTTTAATGTCAAAGGAAGAGTTCAGGCAGAATAAGCTATATATAACAAAGAATTCTCTTCATATGGGAATACCCCAAGGTTCGCCTATTAGTGCTGTATTATCAAATATCTATATGATCGAATTTGATAAGATGATTAATAAATATGTTACTGATAATAATGGGAAATATCTAAGGTATTCAGATGATTTCATTATTATTTTGCCAGTTTATAACCAAAGGAATGTTGAGCATCATGAAGACTTTGTTACCTCATGTGTAGATAGGATACCAAAATTAAATTTACAAAAAGATAAAACAAACTGGTTTATTTATAAACATGGCTCACTTAAAGATTATACTTCTAATTCACAAACAAAAATTGATTATCTGGGTTTCATTTTTGATGGCAGTCGCATTAGAATAAGACCAAAATCAATTACCAAATATTATTATCGCATGAGAAGAAAAGCAAAAACAATTGGTAGAATGAACTGGATAAGTCCAAATAATAAGAGAATTACTGCAAGAAAATTGTATGAGATTTATTCAAAAAATAAAAATCATCAAACATTTATTAACTATGCTATGAAATCTTCTAATTTATTAAATTTAGAGGACCCCGAGGCTAGTGCGCTGATTAAAAATCATAAACGAAAAATAAGGCAAGCGATCAAAGCTGGTTTGAGAAATAGCGAAGATACGAGTAAATAATATGAGTTATTTTCGAATAAGCGGGTAGCTTGCGGTGGCAACGCTAAAGCCGCAAATGCTGATCTGCAGATGTTGGTGTGGTGTTAGCCACGTCGAGAATAGCAAAAGGCATCTACCTTAGCAACAACATAAAGTAGATGTTTTTTAATACTATTTTTTAGTCTTTTGTCCAAATTTCTCAAAGAAAGCCACACTATCCTCATCACTAATCGAATTATCACCAAAACGAAAACCTTCTTTTTCCATATAATCTAAAGCATCTGAAAATTCATCTGCCATCTGCTTTGATAATAGAGATAAAACATTATCTTCTGGTAAAGTTGAACCCTTTATCTTGTGAAAAGGAAGTTCATTCATTGCTTTTATAACCTCTTGTGCTTTTTCGCGTGAAATATGAGAGCATATCTCTTGAAGTGCAGCATGATTGATTGAACCTTTCACTCGAAATATTTTGTACAATTTTCGGAATATCCCAATCATCGCCAATACTGCTTTTTTACAAGATGATTTTATCTTAACACCATGTTTCTCCGTGTCATCAATAATGCCATTCATAACTGTATTTAAATTTGAAAGTGGAGGCTTTCCTAGTCGAACTATCACTTCTTTAAGAAAAGGATGCAAGGAAATATAGCTTGTCTTAATTTCTTCTTGAATCCAACCATATTCAACTAGTTTGTTGATCACATTACAATCATCAAGCTTGCAATACTTGCGGAAATAATCCTTATTGATTCCCTTTTTAGGCATGATAAGCATATAGGAAAGAATGTCTTTCTCATTTTCAAAGAGTGACTGCATTTTGAACAATGATTCTAAATGATGCAACAACCGCTCTTTTTTCATCTGACTATCTTTCTTAATTCTTATTTCATTAGTACTTTCAAGTAATAGCTTGTCATGTTGCAATATTTGCAATAATTGCTCAGCAGTTAAACCAGAAGCTACCATAGTCTTTGCGGACATTTCAACCGTCAATGTGTGATTGTATACTTCTTTGATGATTTCTTGAACAGCCTTTATGCTATTCTTGCTTTGAGGTGCATGAGCATGAAAAAATTCTGTCAATGCTTCCAATGACTCTATTTCTTTTATAGGGTAATAGCACATTCCAGTGATTTTAAACCTTGTTGTAACAAGTATCTGAAATGACAATGAAATAAACTCATCAAAGAGATCATCTTGCTCTGGAAGGCAATCGAAATTATCAAGGATAACTAGCGTATCTTCTTCTAACTGCTTAAAGAAGCGATAATGAGATTCAAATAGCTCTTCCTTGTTCATACCTTTGTCATCCTCAACGAATTTCAATTCGGCAATTGTTTGTCGTAAGCTCTCGCTGTATCTCAAAAAGATTACATGAGCGTATGACTTCTTAAACTGCTTTCCGTACTGTTTGGCAAGCTCTGATTTTCCAATTCCTCCGATTCCTTGTAGCAAGACACAATGTTCAGTTTGCAATAACTGATGAACTTTCTCCAACTCTTTTTCTCGACCTAAAAAAACTTTATTTAAGCTCGGATAGTGGTAATCCATCAAGTAATCTGATAGGTGGAAATTAGCTTGATGTGTAGCATCAGCTTTTCTTTTTTTTCGTGAAATAAACGGTCGAGAAAAACCTGCAACAAGACAATCCGCAATGAAGTGAGCAGGTGTCTCTTTATTCTTTGCAATCATTTCTTTTGTTGCTTTTGAAATGCTAGTGTCATTCATCAATAAATTATAAATGCTCTCCATCATACCAGCGATATCAAAAATTTGTGCTAAGAGATTATCAACTCCAGATCTCAAAGTATTATGAGCTTCGGAGCTTTCAGGTGATAAATAAAATATGATAATCTCCTTAGGTACATTTCTTGCACCATTAATAATCTTGCTAATATCACTCTCTGATGGCTCACTAATAATTATTTCCTCTTGTGTAAATGCGTATTGAAATAGCTCACGATAATACTCTGCATATGTAAAGCTATCTGCTTTTCGGTGGTCTAATATCAATTTAGATATCGACGAAAAGTCAAATCTTTCCCTCAAAAAAAAACCAAATCCTCTCTATTTTTAAATTTTGCCAAGTTCGTACAAAGTCATTGCCATACTCAATAGTCCGTATAAGCTCCATGATAGTAGCAGAGCTTGGCTATTGCTTAGAATAACAATAACACGAGCGTAGGTTCGCTTCAAGTTCAATTTAAAAAACAGAGGTGATGATAAATATGATTGTGAGTAAATAAGAAAAATGAACTGAATATATAGGAGCAACGGAACTCCTAAAATCCTAGTCGGTGGAAACTGCAATTACTAGTCACTTACATGGTTGATGACGAACTATGGTGGCTGGAACGAAGCACGAAACGGGCGCACTACAAATGGCTTTTCGGATTACTAATCAGTAATCGGTAATCTGTTTTTGCTCTTATTGATGTTAAAAAATGAATCTACTTCAGGGGAAAAAGATTCAGAAAAAGATTAATTTTTAGCTCAAAAGAAAGCTAAGAATGCTGAAAATAATGGACGCAAAATGAACATACCCAAAAATTGCAGTGAGTTAGAAGGGATATTTGGACACAGTGCGTTCACTTTTTAGTCATGAGATGGACATTTGGCAGGTGTGAACTGGACAACCTTTGTGCACAACGATTGTCCATAAGGTTCTCACACTTTTTACTGATTTCATCTGGCTTTGCCAGATTCCCCAACCTTTGTTGGGGACAGAAATCCCTTATGCTCCTATCGTTATTTCTGTGATGTCATTTCCAATATTAGGATTCTTAGAGGGGGGTGGTTCAAATGGATTTAAAAATTAGAGGAGTTGATCCTAAGGTTGTCAAAGTAATTGATGAACTTGCAAAGCAAAAATATGGCAAGGGAAGGTATCGTGAGACATACCTGAGAGATTGCTTGGAGCAGTGGGCAACGCTACAACATGTTTTGTTTGAGCGAAAAAAGGTAAATGAAACTTTAGATAAAACCAACCTATTATTAATTGGAGTTGAGCATACTCTGACGAAGTTTTTGGACGGTGATGCAGGATCAAAAAATGGAAAGAAACTATTATAATTTTTAAATATTTTGAGTTAACAGCAAGCATTTTAAATAAAAAATTTTTATAGTAATGGAGGAAAAAAGTATGAAAAGAGCACGTATTAATTTATCAGATTCTGCGCACGCATATGTAAGAAAATTGAAAGAAGAGCATCCAGAGCTCACAAGTGACACCAACGTAATTGAAAAAATAATTCAAGAGCACAAATCATTTGAGGCTGGTGACCTCATTAAGAAAATCGAAAATATTTTGACTGGAATTCGTCTCTCAAGTCGCACAGCAGAAAAGAATAGTTGGATTTTCTTTGAGATGCTAAACCAATATTTTTTATCTAAAAATGAGGTGCAACTTCATCACAAATTTATTCCATCTGATCAGATTAAGTCAGTTATCACAATAGGTGCAGAAAAGCATGTTAGTGATAAAATGCAGAAGTATCGTACTGCAAAAAAAGAAGGGTTAGCATCATATAAAAAATATTGATTCTATGAAAAGTGTACCTAAGAGCTAATAAAATCCATTTCAAGCAATGATCAATTTATAGAGGTCGATTAATTCGACCTCTAAGTCTAACAGATAAGTGAACTTAAGTCCGCACAACAAATAGTTAGTAAACACAAAACGTCATTTGAATGATAAGAGCTGGTTTAATTAAGCTCTTATTTTTATTGGAAGTATTAAAAATTAGGACAATCCTAACCATCATATAATTAGAACAAATGGCAAATATTTTGGAAAGCAAGGGGGAGGTTATTGTTAATATTATTATGCATTATCCAAAATCTGAAGATGATTTAATAGAATTGAGAAATAAAGTTGCAGTTATTCATGCTGAAGCAGTTGCCACATATATTGAAAAGCTACATTGCCCCACAGAACAAAAAATTGCCCTCATAGATGCAATTATTAGTGAATGTAATAGTTGATCATGATTCTTCCGCTATTATTTAAATTTATTTTTTAAAATTAAAAGCTCTACCTTTACAGTGGTGGGCTTTTTAATTTTGTGTTAGAATGAATATAAAGCCACAATGTTATATATGGAGGTTAATAAATTGTTTGGAGATGCTGATAATAGAAAATATGCAATTTATTCAAGGAAATCAAAATATACAGGCAAGGGAGAAAGTATTGAGAATCAAATTGAAATATGTCGTGAGCGGATTAAAATGCGTTATGCAAATGTAACTGATGAAGATATTATGATCTATGAAGATGAAGGCTTTTCAGGAAAAAATACTAAGCGCCCAAAATTTCAAGAGATGATGAAAGATATTCGCGATAATAAAATTAAGGTGCTAGCATTTTATCGTCTGGATAGAATCAGTCGTAATGTAAGTGACTTTTCTAGCTTAGTGGATGAATTTGATAAGTACAATTTAGAATTTCATTCTTGTAGTGAAAATTTTGATACATCTACCCCCAGTGGTAAAGCAATGATGATGATGATTTCTGTTTTTGCTCAGTTTGAACGAGATGTCATTGCAGAGCGTATTCGGGATAATATGCATGAATTGGCTAAGACAGGTCGTTGGCTTGGTGGTGTTAGTCCGACAGGCTTTAAAAGTACAGCTATAGAATCAATAGAGCTAGATGGGGAGAAATCAAAGACAGTATATAAGCTAGATACTATCAAATCTGAGAGACACACAGTGGAGGAAGAAATTTTCAAAAAATTTTTTGAGCTTAACTCTTTAACAAAACTAGAAACATACCTCTGGCAAAATAGAATATACACTAAGAACGGTAAGAAGTTTACACGTTTTGCTATCAAAGCTATCTTAATGAATCCAGTGTATGCAATTGCTGATGAAGCAACTTGGAACTACTTCAAACAACATGGAGTAACTATTTACTCGGACAAATCACAATTTGATGGTAAACATGGCATAATGGCTTATAATAAAACTTCTCAAGCTGATGGTAGCCGACACACCATAAAAGACATCAAAGAATGGATTATAGCGGTTGGGCGGCATATAGGGTTTATCCCTGGTGCAGAGTGGGTAAGAATTCAACAGATGTTACATCAAAATAAAGATAAATCGTTTCGTAAGCCAAAGAGCAATACAGCATTGCTATCTGGGTTACTGTTTTGTGGGAATTGTGGAAATTATATGCGTCCTAAAATGGGGAACCGTACTACTGAAGATGGTGAACGTATCTTTTCTTATCTCTGTAGAACAAAAGAAATTTCAAAGAATTTGGATTGTGATATAAAGCGCCCTAATGGAAATATTCTTGACAAAATGATTATCGAACATATAAAAGAGCTAGCACAAAATGAATCAGAGTTTGTAAAACAGCTAGGGCGTATTAAAAAACAATCTGTTAAAAGTACAGAAAGCTATGAAAACAAGTTGACAGCGTTAAAAAAAGAATTGACTGATAATAGCGAGAAAATTTCTAATTTAGTGATGCATATGGCAAGCTTAAAAGATTTATCAACAAGTAATGTAATCAATGAAGAGATCAAAAAGCTCCAAGATAGCAATGTTATATTAGAGGAAAAAATCAATGAATGGAACAAGTTAAGTGAGAACAACATTTTATCAGAGCGGGATTTTGACCTTCTTAAAAGTATGCTTCAATCGTTTGCTACTACGCTTGATACAATGGGGCTGGAGCGGTGCAGAATTGCGCTTAGGGCTTTCGTTAAGAAAGTAGTGTTTGATGGGGAAAACGTGCATATTTACTTATTCGGCAGTGATACAAATCCAGACGATAGAGAAAAGATTCATGTCCCAAATGACTTGCATCTTTTGAAGCCACAAGGTGAGGATAGTAAATGAAATTCTGATGGTACTACGTTCAGGGAAGAAAACAAAAAAGGATGTCTCATTACATGACCCGATTGGTCATGATAAAGAAGGTAACAGTATTAATTTAATTGATGTTTTGGTTGCAGAAACAGAAGATGTTGTAGATACGATTCAATTAAATAGTGAGCTCGAGAAAGCTAAAAAATTCCTTGATATTTTGGATGAGCGTGAACAAGAAGTGATTATTAGTCGATTTGGGTTAGGAACCGAAAAAGAGAAAACACAGCGTGAAATTGCCAGAGAATTGAATATTTCCAGGAGCTATGTGTCACGTATTGAAAAACGGGCACTGATGAAAATGTTTCATGAATTTTATCGTAATGAGAAAGAAAAAGGAAGACGAAGGTAAAATGATTAAAGTAATAAAAAGTGTGAGTTGTATCTATAAAATGCAGCTTACACTTTTTTTCGATGAAAATTGCAAAAAAAGTGCTTTTTTCATCGATTTACTCATTTGCAATTTAGCTGGAAAAGGGTACAATAAGTACATTGCTTATGTAGTGGGCGTTCGCCTAAATAAAAAACACCCATTGTCGGGTGTTTTCAGATTTATTATATTTTCTTAAGCTTAATTGTGCTCACCATAGCAAAGCCTAAAAATCCAGTTAGAACCATGAAAAACAAAGGTGATAAATTATTGCTAAACAGTGCGAAAAACGCTAAGATGCAAGCAGTAACTGGAATTGGTATGCCAATAAAGTAACCATTTGCAGGAGTAACATTAAAGCGTGCTAAACGAAAGGCACCGCAAGCAATGAAAAATGCTGTAAAGAACATACCCCAAGGTCCTAGCTCGTTTAGTGCAACAAGATAGACAAGCAAGGCTGGTGCGACACCAAAAGAAATTAAGTCGCAGAGCGAGTCTAATTGCTTACCTAGCTCAGATTCGATTTCAAACTTTCGAGCAACAGCGCCATCAAAACGATCTGCCATAGCAGCTAAAAAAATTAATAAAATTGCAATTTTCGGTTGTTTGTTAATAATGGCGAATGTGGCAAAGCTACCTAGTGATAGGTTTGTTAATGTAATAAAATTGGCAGCATTTTGTTTAAGTTTCTGCCTTGATTGTGAAAACATAGGTCTCATCCTTTTTTACTGTGACGTAAACAAAACTGATATTAAAAATGGTATTATTTAAATAATAGCATCGCTATCCTAATATTATAACCGAAAATTAAGCAAGTTGTATATAGAAATTAGAGGAAAAACTTGAAGATAGGAGAATTTTTTAATGCGTAAACAATTGTATCGTACTATGATTGAACTCACTAATGGTCGTATGAGTTCAGTGTTTTTTATAAAATTTGCTAACAGTAATTTCAGCCGAAAGGTTATTCCGTCATTTGCCAAAAAATTCCAGATTGATTTAACGGAAACAAGAGAGCCGGTTGAATCTTTTCAGTCTTTGCATGATTTTTTTATTAGAGAACTACAAGCAGGTATTCATCAAATTGATGATAGCGCAAACAGTGTAATTAGTCCTGTTGATGCTATGATTGAAGAGGTTGGAGAGATTTATGAAACAGCACCGATTATTGTAAAAGGACAGGAGTATCAAATAGCAGAAATGCTTGGCAGTGAAGCACTTGCTGCTAAATATTTAGGTGGTACTTATATTGTTTGCTATTTGAGTCCGAAGGATTATCACCGGATTCACGCGCCGGTTAGCGGGACAGTAACACATACTGACGTGTTAGGGCGTAAGTCCTATCCGGTGAATAAGGCTGGTATGAAGTATGGCAATAGGCCTTTGTCAAAAAACTACCGTCAGATTACCGAGATCAAGCATGATCAGACCTATGTTACAATGGTTAAAGTAGGCGCGATGGTTGTCAACACAATTGTTCGTACACATGAAGCGAACGAATTAGCTAAAGGTGATGAAGTAGCTTACTTTTCTTTTGGCTCAACCGTTGTTTTATTATTTGAAAAAGATCATTTTAAACTAGATGATCGCATTAAATCTCCTTATCCAATTCGGATGGGTGAAAGAATAGGTGTAATTTAGGTGCAAAAATGAGCGTTTAAAAGCGTAGCAATAAGATGGAATTTTTTGCGAATCCTGATTCGCGAAATAATTTCAGCTTATTGCGTAGCTTTTGCTCATTTTTGCCCGATTTTAGGAGTGTCAACTATGATCAAGAAATTTTTACCCCAAAAAATGTATCGAGATATTTATTTGCTAACACCGGAATATATGAAAGCGCACAACTTGAAAGGTATCATCACTGACTTAGATAATACATTAATTCGTTGGGACAAACCTGATGCAACACCGGAAATAAGAGCTTGGTTCCAGCAGTTTATTGATGCTGGTATTCAAGTGGTGGTTTGCTCAAATAATAATGAAAAGCGGGTTAAAATTTTTGCTGACCAAGTTGGTTTGCCTTTTGTTTTTAAGGCCCGAAAGCCATTAGTGAGAGGTTTTAAACGCGCGCAGCAATTAATGGGATTGGAAAGTCATGAAATTATTGTGATTGGTGACCAGCTGATGACAGATGTTTTTGGCGGCAATCGTGGTGGTTTTCATACGATTCTTGTAGCACCCTTAGTGAAAACGGACGAGTGGAAAACTTATTTGAATCGGAAGATGGAAAAAGTGATTATGCGACGTTTTCAAAAGAAAAACTTGGCCAATTGGGAGGAGCATTCATGAGTGAGGAAGCTTTAATTTGTACAGGCTGTGGTGTGACAATTCAAACTACTGATAAAAATGAAATTGGTTATGCGCCATCTGCTTCTTTGCAGAAGGAAGTGGTAATTTGCCAGCGCTGTTATCGCTTAAAGCATTATAATGAAGTGCAAGATGTAGCTTTAACTGAAAGTGATTTTTTGAAAATATTGCATGGTATTAGTACAAAGGATGCCTTGCTGGTCAAAATCGTCGATATTTTTGATTTTGATGGTAGCTGGTTATCCGGAATTGAGC
>Ga0131853_10002230_pt1 | contig 34739 bp, 29 predicted proteins | sample TergutLab28metaG_FD_92764 | JGI IMG/M metagenome (GOLD analysis project Ga0131853, IMG submission 92764) | Labiotermes labralis P1 segment gut microbial communities from Petit-Saut dam, French Guiana - Lab288 P1 (version 2) (version 2) | ecosystem: Host-associated > Arthropoda: Insects >... | reverse complement strand
TAAATAATGATTTTTAAATACTTACCTTCCCCACTTAGCATGATATAAATTAAAAGGCAATAAACCACACGGCGGTCAATTTGACCGCCGTTGGCACTTTCAGGTAGTGAAGCATCACTGGCGCTTCTAGTGTTAACAGAGTCTCCAGATATGAGCGGTATTGATAATGCTCGCTGGCCTATGTGATGTTGACGCCAATGAGAGTGACGTTACATTGACTGAATAGGGAGTGGAGGAAATTATTTGTCACGCCCGTGTGGTCCGAATAATCGACATCCTTTCCCGAAACCGATATCAATTTTCCTCTGACGTAAAGTTTGATATCCTAATCGATGTACGTGTCGTTATCGGCAGGCATTAAAAATTCCAGATCATTTTGATCGACGGGGGCTATAGTTTTCTTTGCGACCTCTGTAACTCCGAGTACAGACGTCTGTGTAGGCCTATGTGCAAAGATGTCAAACTCGATACTGACAGACGCTATCTCGACGGCAGCAGACATAACCGGTAGTTGAAGAGTGACTGAAGTGAAACTAGGAAAAGTTTTCCCTTTTTATTATTTTTCTCGGGGCACGCTCTTTCGTCCTCCTCTTATCTACCGCCAAAGACGCAGCGTGGTCGCGTTTGCGGCCCCGGCTCCGCAATGTGCAAATCAACTTTTGGGCGGATTCAGTGACATCTTTAGACACTATATCCCCGGCAGTCGCCGTGTCGGTAGGGCTGCGTTCAGCGATATCGTTCAGGATCTTGCCACCGGTACGCAACGTCTCGCGGCCCTCTGCTTTGTACCCGCTCCAAGGAGTGGCCGGACCCAGGAGAAGAGAGTGCCGAAAAAATTGCCTATCCCGTGTCCGAGCTGAAGGTAGAGCGGGGCGGAGTAGACGGGACCGATGCCCGGAGTAGTTAGACCGCAACCCGCCTGATTTAGGTAGTACACTTCTAATAGATGCATAGCTATAAATGTCCTATTCAAGATGGCGAAGCCCCGTTTTATACACTTTTCTACCAATTGTATGTTTTCCGAAAATGAAGCACCACTTTTGTGGGCGTCGTGCTGTCCTCGAAGGGGATGCGCAACACTTCTGTCGTCAGGAATTCTATTCGGGTGTCCTGAAAATTTCGCTGCTCCACAGGCATGTAATACACGTTCCGAAACTCCTGTTGATTTGATGGGAAGGCTTATGCCTGCATGCTGCGGACGGTGCTGTCGCCCACGAATTGCGGTGATATCAAGTTACAGTATATTAGGGCGAGTGTTTCCTCGGGTGGTGAGGAACACGAAATCTCACACAGCCGCATCTCTCAATTGGAGGTCGGTCCCAGGTCCACGGTGTGAGCCACTTTCACCGTGAAATCGGCGTGAGCATTCTGTTCGTAGATGTCGCGCGAGGTGTTGCTGAACAGAGTGACGTAAAAATGGCTCTGCTTAGCCATAATTTCAGATATTCTTCACGCTAGCTGCAGGCAACCAGGATTCGAAGTCCTACTGTAACTTCGTCAACGGACGAGATATACGTGAATGCCGCGCCTGACCCTCGAGTCCACTATTTTATCTATCATATAAGAGGTCCGTACACTTATTCATACGGGGGTCAGTTTCTCGCGATAAATTTGGCCTTCTATAGGCGTGCCATTTAAGTCCTCTTGTTCATAGACGGCACGCGGCCGCCTATCGATTACTTTCGTGACCCTGAAAATCTCGGTGTTGAAATTCCTTTCGGCAGCCTTGGCGAATCGCATCTTCTCTTTGCTGATACGCACGTGCTGTTCCACCCGAAACATCGCTGCTTTGACTACGCGAACGCGTCCCCAGGCTGCCTCCATCCTCTTCCATATCGCTAGCATGTCCAAGTCGGTGACTCGCGAGGGTGCCATGCCAGTTGTCGAGTGAACCGTATCATTGTAGGCCTTGACAAATTTCGGTAAGATATCAATTTATCTGTACGTGTTTCTATTCGTAAAATATTTGTAAAGTCTATTGCGAATCGCGCGACGCACGCGTTCCACTAACGCACATTTCAAGTCGGTGTTCCTGCACACCTGGAACCGGATGCCCCCCTTCATCCCGTACCATGTCCTGAAAATGCTTATTTGTAAATTCCTTGCCCTTATCAGTGCGCAAACATTTTGGGCAGCGACGCCGACGTTCATTGAATATTGAACGAAACACCGAGGAGACAGAAGGCCCGCTCTTTGTCCTTATAGGGATCAGATGTAGATATTTATAAAATACGTCTATAACCGATAGAATGTATATATAATTACCATTATATTTGGCATAGGCCTGCAAATGAATCAGATCGCGTTCCCAAAATCCATTACGTTAGACACTGTATAGGAATTACGTGAGAAACTATTTTTCACCCGTCTGTGAAGCGTATACGCGTCCTGTTTCTTTAACCATGCTTTGATGACATCAGCAGACTTATTTTTCGCCGTCTCCAGCCGAAGCTTCCGCAGAGTCGATAATGCCGACGGTTGGGCAACGTCATAAAATAAACTGTTAATAGTGGACATTAAAATTTTTTCCACTTACGACGTAACGCTGATTCTAAACTGCGTCCCCTCGATTTCGCAAAGAGGGGTGCAATGACTTCGCGAAATTTATTTCCTCGCGTTATATTAATGTTATCTACAGGGTGATATCTAGTCAAATGAGCATTATTCAATACCAATTTTTTTTAATATCTTGAATTCCTCCTTGCCTACAAGTTGCGTATTCACATTCCTGCGCCTCAATAATTCCCACAGCCCCTCCGTACCTTTAAACACTTTTCCCATGATTGTTAAATTAGCATCAGGATCTTTAAACACCGGGGAATCACCAATCATCAATTGCTCGCCGTCCCTACAGATACCGTATTTTGTGTCGAGAAAATGTTTGCTGCTGCTCCTCGAGGGACTAGCGTCTTTTTCCGTCTGTCCTCCCTCCGTGACGTAATCATATACAATCTCACGATAAGTCGACGGAATAGGCGAAGTGGTCCGCGGCGAATTCGCTTCGATTTTCAACTGTTTTCGCTTAGCTCTAGCTCCGGGGAGGACAGCTACCTGTTCAAATTTGACGGCGCCCTGTCGGGCATCACCTGTCTTAGGAAATCCGAGATAGCCTTCGTCCGCGTCTTGCGTCTGATATCGGCGTCGCGAATCTTATGGCATATCGTAATACACTCGTCACACGGATGTTGTTTTTTACGTCTGCTACTACATTTCTCAGGCGGGGGGCAGCCCCGATAGGCTCGGACGAGGTACTAAAACTAAAGTAAACTCCGTGGCCTTAGTCCGCACGCACAGAACACCCGCCGCCGGCCGGCGAATTTAGTGCCAACTTTTGCGGATAGAGGGGTTTCACGTGGTCAGCTGAACGGGTACCCCCAGGCGTTAATGTCTGTTTTCTAGCCTTGGAGCAGCTCCTTTTTCACTCAAGTAGCTCCTCAATTGACCTCACGAGGCTCACGAGGCTGAGTGGAACCCGTTCCAGACACACCACTACTCAGAAAATCTGGTAGCGACGGGGATCGAACCCGGGCGCTCCGTATCTGTTGCCAGAAATTCTGATCACTACACCTCATGTCTATCCGGGCTTAAAGATTAAGCTGGCGATTGTTGGCAGTATGGCGCTCAGTAGAAGCAGCACAAATACCCCTCGTTGCACCATGAATCGTTCCTTGGCAGAGAGCGGTACGTGCCTGTCTGCCACCTTGCGTAGCGTTGACTTGTGTTTATTCAATTTACACGTGTTACAAACTGATAATGTTATATTCCCTTTCAGAACATTCAACACACATTCGCTCATACAGTTCACGAGTTCCTTGTTACAATTGTTATTAGGGCTTTACGCAATCTCGGATCGGCTGTCTTGAGCACGTGAAGGGCGTGGTAATTCGACTTCACACGCTTCATCGCCTATATCGGAGTGCACGACTGGAGGATATTCTTCCGGGAATATGTTGGTTCGAAACCGCAGCCCGTCATCCGTGTCCTGTGTGAAATCTATAATGGGATTACCATGGGGTCTTTGTGTCGCATCCAGGTAGGCGTTATACAACCCAAGACTATCTTCGGGATACACTTGATTGGCCAAGAACATAAACTGCTTCTTATCTCTGACGTTTTCAACGCGACCACATAATGGGCTTTCAACGATATGTCTCCACAGCTGTGGCCCTGATGAAAGAGATTTTGCGTAATCAAAATTACGCTGATATTTCTGTGAAGACTGCCTGTCGTAAACAATTCACACATTTGCTTCGAATAGACGTCATTTAACAGATCGTCTAGGATCACGAGGCGCGGTTCACAACCGCCACCAAAGTTCTCTGGTACGCCGTCGTGATATGTAGTGTTTGAGGGCAACAGCCGACATTTCGGAACAGCGGTCTTCTGACTGTAACACCAGACTATGCCGCCACCGAATGCGCGTTCCGTGCAGAGGGCGGCGAGGTTCTGTGGCAACCGTATGAAGAAAGACGTTTTGTCCGACATGCTAGGTCCGATCACTATACACGAGAACGGATGATTGAATTTCAGAGCATCACTCATGAATAATCGGGGGGTTAGGACACGACCCTCACCCTCCGGCCCCCCTATTTATACTCAAACGGGACGGACGTATTGTCACCTAAGCGCCGCCTCTTGAAAAACGAAATCCTGCAGATTTTGTCTTCAGTTTCGGTGACAAATGAAACGGTTCCCCCTTCCCCTTTCGCTTAACCTTATATTCTGTTTGTACATTTATAACAAGGGGTTCATCCCCGATGTTCAAAATCATGTCCCTGATGACATAAAAATTTACCAATTTCGAGGCGCTGTAATTGAGTTACGCCCTCACATTGCAGACGGTTCGACCACCCTGTATGCGTAGTTCTTTGGTCCACCATACGTAAATTCTGAAATGCTCTCTGAGGGGCGCAAATCGGAGGTCATGTCCCGCAATTTGTCCCCTGCTTCAATCAGTTTGTGGGTATCCCCTTTCGGCTGAATTTATATCACAGACCCTGTGTCACAGTATATCGCGATTGTTCCCAGACGGTCGAAGTAACGGTACAAATATTTCCTAGCTCCAGCGGTGACGTAAGCCCCTATTACCTCATTCGTATGACGCAGAATAAGAAATCGTTATTGTGCTCCATATTTCCAAGCGATCCAGATTACGTCACCGCTGTAAAATACGAAGTTGGTCACCTCGACGCCAAGGGTGGACAAAAACACATACATGTCTTTGGGATCCTTAATTATTTAGGTCATTAATCGATCGTTTCTCTCCGTCAATATGCCCCACATGCAGTTGAGACAGAGTTTGGCCAGAATCCGTTTGGCAGCATTAAACCTGATTGCATTGTCGACTAATCTGGCTCGAGGAACATGAAGCTCCAAACAGGGTATAAGTTTGTAGGTACTTGCTGGTATATTAAGGATAGAGAATTATTTTTGAGAGAACGAAACAAATTAAAGTAATAAATGTTAGCACAATCACTATATCACTCTTAATGTCGACTTGCCATACACAATAATTAGTTATCATATAGTACCAAATTATTCACTGAATGTACTGTTATATAACGTAGTATTATATTGCACACGCTAGTTCATTTAATACTGTTAGTTCAACTGATATTATTAACACGTTGATTGTTGATAAATGCATTAAAAAAATAACTCGTTATGAATATTGATTGCGATTACTGCACTATGCAGTCCAGCATTATCACCCTTAGTTATATCACAATTATAATGAGACGTGCTGCCTACGTGCTCACCTTGGATTGCAACAAACGCACACAGTGTCACTGGTGCTGGAAAAATGCTGTGAGTCGTAACAACCGCACTTCTTGCAAGACGCGAAGCTACCTACTGAAGCCACGCTAACTTCAGACAATGAAAGAACGCTATGACATCATATACGCGCGTTAATCGTTCTCCCAAAGACGCTGTGTAACACTTACAAATTAAAATAACAAAAAAAGTGGCAAATTTGTTATTATAAAATTTGCCCTTAGCGTAACAAACTGCCAGCACCAAAATAATGACAATATAGTTGATTATTCACACGCGGTAAAGAGCAAATGTTTATGATGGAACTTTAAATATTCCCTTGGGTGTCTTAATTGTGACATCTCGGACGATGCCATCTTTCCCTGGGTGGGTTTCCTTGATGATAGCTTGGGTTAGTGTAATGGCGACGTTTTGTCCTCCCTCAGCTGGACGAGATCGCCTGGTTGTAGGTTAAGCGATGTCCTCTGCCAGCGTTGGCGCTGTTGCAGACTCTGGAGGTAGTCGGGTGATCAACGTTGCCAGAATTGTGGCAATTGTTGTTGGTAGGTTTGCCATCCGGAAAGTATATTGCATTTGAAATCAGTGAAGTCAGTGGCAGGTAATGGGTTAAGTGGTTCACTAATTAGGAAATGTCCAGGAGACAAGTAATTTGGATTGAAAGGATCAACAAATAAGGCAAACAAGTATCTCGAGTTTACACAGGCCTCTATCTCAGCAAGTAATGTGCATAGTTTCTCGTAATTGGCTAAGAGTAACCTCGTGTTTTTCGCAGTTGATACTTCATGGATTTCATTGCTGCTTCCCATAGTACTCCGAAGTGAGGTCCATGTGCAGGAATGAATTTGCATTCGCATCCATCAATGGCCAAGAAGTCTTGTACTGTTGCCATTTGTGATGTGGATTGAAGTATTTTGTAGACTGCATGAAGTTCATTGTCAGCACCTTGAAAGTTGTTACCATTGTCTGAACAAATGGTCCTTGGTTTCCCCCGACGTGCAATGAAACGTCTCAGGGCAGCAAGAAGTGCTTCTGTGTATAAGCTTGTGACTACTTCAATGTGAACAGCCTTAGTCACGAAGCAGACAATTATAGCAACGTAAACCTTTGCTATGGTTTTGCTATGTGGTGATCCCAATCTGAGTGTAATTTGTCCAGCATTGTCCACGTCTGTAATGAGGAATGTCCTCGATGGTTGTACTCGTATTGATGGTAGCTCGCCCATGAGTTGTTGTGTTGTTGTGCCTTGAATCTATAGCAGGTTAAGCACTGATGAATGAATGTTTTCACCAAGTACCTTATTCTTGGAAACCAATATATCTCTCGTAGAGATACTATTAGAAGTTGTGGCCTAGCATGGTGAAGTCTTATGCGCTTTGCTGAGAAAATCAATTTCGTGAAGTTATGATTGGAATGTAAAATTATCTAATGCATTGTATGATAAGGAAGCGTGGATTGCCGTAATCTTCATCCCAATCTGAAAAGACCTTCCTTATCTATGAAGGGATGCAGTGTCTTGAGAGAACTGCTGGCTGAAACATCTTGTTTTCCATTCATTTCCACATTCCTTGAGCATAAATTTTTTGTTGTACTATCTTCACACAGCAAATTAGAGCCTCTATGAGATATTCTGCGGAGAGGATAGCTAATTGCCTGTTGGCATTGGAATTATCTTACCACAGTTTGTCTAGAAATATCTTGTAGGCAATGACAGCAGGACTGAGCAGTCCGAGAGGCTCAATTATTGATGCTGTAGTGGCCGGCACATTTCGTTTTTACTCGCTGTGGATTTTGTTCTTTGCACCTGCGTGGTGTTATTCTTGACTTGAAAATTATCAATTGTTGGTTTCCGTAGCAATCCGAGCCTTGTCTGGAATTTATTTTCTTTAAGACTGGACAATTGGTAGATAGTAGCATGTTTCTCTCCAGTTGGGAATTCACAGTATCCCTGTGATATATTCCTTTGAATTTCCTCATGAAATAATTGTACTGATCCTTGAGCTCTTGTTCCAGTCTGCTTTCAAATATATGTAGCTTTCGCTCTGCAGCGAGGCGAGAAGATCCATGTTGGTTGGGATCCATCTTTGTTGGCAATCTAACAACAGTACCTCCATCATCTTGTTGGTTTTTGTGTGTGATGACGTGTTTTTACAGACTTGTTGCTCTGGTGTCATTGTGAATGGCTATACGGGTTCCACTTCCCTGGAGCCGTTTAAGTTATGCTCCAGTCTGTTGTCTTCTCGGAGCTGAAATGTAGGCTGAAGGTCATGCTGTGTAGTGGTAGCTGGAGTTCCACCAGAGAGTGTCCAGCCAAAGCTGTCTCTTGTAGAACTGGATAATTGGCAGAACGTGTCCTTTTGTCTGTTCGAAGCATCTTGTAGAATAAATCATTTCCAATGTGTAGATCAATGTCTCTTGGTTGATGAAACTGTTCATCAGGGAACTTGAAATATTTGGGACACTTCCAGTTACCTGTTTCCAACTTGTTGGATGTTGTGTTACCAGTAATGAGAGACAAGATGGCAAAGTTAAGTGTTGTGTGCCAGTCTGTATGCCTAGACCTTAATTGAATTGAGACACTTGATTTGTCTCCGTGTTGACACTATATTTACCCTGTATTTGTGCATCTGTCTGTGTTCGGGATAACCTAAAACATTGTACACATCTCTCTGTAATGAAGTGTGCCCGAGAAGCACTGTCTAATAATGCTCTCCATGGAACATAACGAACAGATTTTTTTTAAATTTCCACGATGGCTGTGGCAGGTAGAATTTTATTGCTGGTTTTGCTCTTAAATGAAAAATATGTGTTATCGTCTGCAGTTGAGCTGCCTCTTGCAACTGCAGGACCATTGCTTACTGACCTCTTGTCATTAATCGATTGATTTTGCCTCTCTATGTTCACCAAGATATGATCTCACTTGTCTCGAAAATGTGTGATTTCTAGTAACTGGTTGCATGCAGTTGAAACCAAGTCCTGACTGCTTGGCATGATTTAGGCGTTGTTTTGCTTACATTTTGAGAAATTTGTCACATTTAAACTTCTATGTGATCTATTATACAAAGGGCACTTTAGCTTTGTTGCCACGTTGGAACAGGATTTACTAACCTTGTTTCCGGTTAATTGTGATGACCGTGAAATGTTAGGAACTACCTTCAGTGAGTGAGTTGTCTGGAGTAGCTCAAATGCTCTCCATCTTGAAGTCAGGAATGTTACAATTTCTGCAGTTTTTGGAATATCTGCACGTGACGCGGTGATAAGCTCCCATTCTCATTGCGTTTCAGGGTCGAGTGTGGCTAGCATCAAATGATTTAACATTAAGTCTTGTACAGGCATATTCAATGATAATGCTTGTAAAGCATTCATGTGATTCGACACACGATTAATTAACTGGCGCAATGATGATGCGTCTCCCTTCCTTACTTGGGGCATTTGACATAAATGCTTAGCGTGCATCATTGCAATTCATTGTTTGTTATTGTAACGCTGTGTTACTAATTGTCATGAAACAAGAAAGTTCTCATTTGTAATTTGTAAATTACTTATCAGATCATTCGCTTCATTCTTGAGTGAAGCTATGAGGTAGTGGAACTTCTGAACATTACACAAAGTTGTATTATTTACAACTAACGCCATAAATGTGTCTCTGAATTGTAACCAACTACACGTGTCATGTTCGAAAGTTGGCAATTTGATGGTTGGTAGCTAAATGTGTGTGCTACTTGTATGTGACCTCGGAGTGTTATTGCTGTGACCTGACAAGCTGCTCCTTGGTGAGTTACGTCTGGACGGTGGTTTCAGTACAGGATGTAATATTACACTGAATTTAGCTTCAACTTTGTAGTACTGGTTTTCAATTAATTCTCTATCCCCAGTGTGATTTGTGTCATCACATAATTCCAATTCACTTTGTGCAAAATCATATCTTTTAAAAGTGTTTGGCTGTTTGTTATTTCTCACCTGAATATCGTTTATTTTGATAACGTGCTTCAATTAAGTTCCGAATGCGTGATAGTAATTCTCTTGCTACGCTTCGTTGCTTAATTAGGTGCGTACGTCGTTTTGTATCCATGATGTTTGGGTCAACAGCTGATGTGCGTGGAGGAGTGAGAGTTTAGTGTCCTGAATAGAGACTGGGACGTGAGGATCCTCGGTGTACGCTGTGGTGGGAGAATGAGATGACTTGAGATTACACCCGAATGAGAACGAATGCTTTCGAGTCTCGCCGAATTCAACCGTGTGTAGTATGACGCCACAGGTTTCTGCCGCGTTTTTCCTTGATGCTAGTTGCTTAATATGGCCTGGCTTCCATTCGCGTAAACAAATTTTTGCGGTACCAAAAAAAAACCAGTAATGCTGACTGTTTATCCAGTTTAGGAGGACCAAATATATGTCGCGTCCTTTGTAATTATATCCGTGCCCGGTAGACCAATTTTATTTCGCCTCGTCTGGCTCGAGGAACAAACAACTAAAAACAGGGTGTTAGTTTGTCAGTACTTGCTGGTTCATTAACGATTTTGAAATATTTTAGAAAGAAGGACAAAATTAAAGTAATAAATGTTAGCACACTCACTATACCACTCTTAATGTCGACTTGCCATACACAATAATTAGTTATCATACAGTACCAAATTATTCACTGAATTACTGTTATATAATGCAGTATTATATTGCACACGCAAATTCATTCAATACTGTTCGTTCAACTGATATTATTAACACCTTGATTGTTGATAAATGCACTCAAGCATACACTCCTTATGAGTACTGAATGTGATTACTGCCCTATGCAGCCTAGAATTATCACCCTTTGTTACACCACAATTATAATGAGACGTGCTGCCTACTTGTTCCCTTTTGGATTGCTACACACGCACACACTGACGCTGGAAGACTGCTGTGATTCATAGCGAACACACTTCTTGCAAGACGCGAAAGTACCTACTGCAGTCACGCTAATTTCAGACAAAGAAAGGACGCTATGACGTCATATACCCGCGTTAAACTTGCTCCCAAAAATGCTTTGTAACACACACAAGTTAAAGTAACAAAACAAAAATTATCAATTTAGTTATTATAAAATTAGCCCTTAGCGTAACAGTTTCCTTATCTAGCCGTATTCCATCACTCTGCCAAAACGAGCACACATTTCGGTTCTTTTCTTCGGGACTGTGGACCGAGCCGGGATGACCGCTAGCCTCCGCTTCAAGTTTCAGAAACGTATTTATATAATCCACAAAAAGTCCAACCTCGCCTGTTTTGGGGTAGTATTGCGTAACCTGATACTCGTAAACCTCCTATATTTCGAGTATCACCTACCTCTTTTCAACGGCCAGTCACACCTCATCCATTACCGACGTACCGGTGAGGGCACGATCCACATCTTGAGTATGCACATATTCCTCACTTGAGTTGGAGGTGAGGACATACTTTCTACACAGGCGAAACATGCGTTTATTATTACATCTGAAAGGGATAACGGGGTGATACAACTTCTCTTGCAAACGATTGAACATTTAATCAGGCCATCCATACGTAAGCACGCTTCTATATCCTTACACGCATCCCCTACGTGAATGATCGGATGACACAGGGGAACTTGAATTACTTGCATATGTACTGGTAGAGGCTCATGACGTCGACATATTCTATAGTCTCATTCCCCAGTGCCTTATAGTAGAGATGCATATCCTCGGTTCGAAACCCGTACAGGGCATCACGGTTTCGCAATGGACTCTGTTGAAGCGCGAGCAGTTCGGGCTTCGCTACATCATCAAACTTACATTCCTATGGAAATTTGACCAAGTAGCCCGCTAGTGTCATCTGCTCCAGGCACGACATTGCCCTCTTGTACCGTTCGGCTAACGTATCGCCATTTAAGATGATGACGTCACGGAACGCCTGACACGTATGACCGTGCCAGTGACATCCAAAGAACTCGTATATTGTTCGGGTGTCGGGGCAGTAACCGTCTACACTAAATTGGGGCAATTCGGGTACTCTAAACTCGCGACCTGTATTATCTTCACCCCGTCAATCTGCTCCATGTGAAGTAGCCATATCAATACCTTCTTACTATAAGTGTGATTACAGGTTTACCCTCCAGTCGGTATGAGTCCAATAGTCTCGGGATGCAAGAAATGCTTACGCAGAAACTTGTTGCATTCCGACGCGTTAGTTATTTATTCGAGAAATATATCTAAATTCCCTATCTGCATAAATTCAGGCCGAAAATATTTACACACCTGTCCTAGCACGTTGACGACATCCTGACATTAGCTTTCGAGCACGCGACTGTTTTCGAAAATGGTCCCCGATTTCTGGCTCTCATACCACGCGAAAAACTACCTCCTCTCCCCCTCACCTATCTTATTCAGACCGTAATACGAGACGTCGGGGATGGGGCCTACGTACTGTAGGTATTCCTCAGTATTTAAATAATGAGTGTAACACGACTTGCAGGCCGTCAGCCCGAACGCCTCGGGCAAATTCCACAGAGGGCAAGGTAGGAAGGACACGCTATCCCAAAACACCAGATGACCCATCTTCATGCACATGATCTTCAGACCATTCATAATCAGTTCGGGTTTCCATTTTAGCATGATGGCCTGATTCAAAATGAAATGGAGATCAAAAGCCTTCCCATTATGTGCAATAGCGACGATCTTATTGGCCCAGGGGCGTGGTTCGGTCGGATATGAAAGCAGCTCCTCAACGGGATCTTGCCAGAACGAGTGCTTCCTCCTACCGCAACGCACGCGGTCTACTCCGTCTTCCTCGTCTTCGCATCGCGAACAGAACTGTTGCACGCAGACGAGATTAGGTACGTGTAACTTAGCAGAGTCTGTGAACCTTGTATTTTGGGTCGTTTCAAAATCGTAGAATACGTTCAGTACCTTATCACCCAGGGGGGACAGCGCGTCCTTTAGCGGTCGCATATAACACAGGTGACCTATTTATTTATTCTGCCTACAGTTGTCGCAGAACCGCTTGTTACACTCGTCATTGTTGTGCGTCACGATCAATCCGCACGTCGCACAGCACCTCTTTCGTTCACATACTGATTTCTTCTTCGGGGTGCACTGCTTGTGGTTCGCGAAACACGTGTGGCTTTTGAAATGCCTGTTACATTCGGCGCAAGGGTAGCGAAATTGAGAGAACGCGCACAGAGGGCTAGCCATGCAGTCGCCACACGTCTGGTCGCAGGCGTGCGTGACGTCACTTGTACACGATTTGTTGCACGCGTCACACACGTACCGTCTAGCCATGGCACCTGTAGGATTTGTAATTACGTGATAGTGCTTTTCGACAATGACATAGAGCAGATGAATTCGTTTGACCGTGTCGACCTGCCCTTCAGAAATGATGTCTTCTTATCTCAGACCGTGATAGACAATTATCTTGTACTCCCAAAAGTAATCTTGGAATCTTAAAATTTCAGGAATCCCCTCACCATTAGACAGATCGATCCCGAATGTTTCGAGTAGGAATTGAACTACAGGGCGAATCTTCCTGCCTTGTAAATAATCCTTATAATTAGGATCTTTTTTTTACCTTTGCAATCGCTATTACCAAGGCTTGTGCTAAGCAGTTCGCTTCTGCTTTCACCTCCAATATACTTTTCTTGAGGTGCGCCATTACGGAGAGCGGTCTGCCTCTGCTTTTCAATGTACATCTACCAAAACCGAAGGGCATCCAAACAGAATGCACTGTTACAACTATCGTGTCGAGAGCATTGAACCTAAAATTCGAATGGGTGGCTTTTTCGAACACACTCCAAATCACGTCCCCGGCTTTCACGTCTTTCCGCCGAAAACTTATTCTTATGGGTTTGTCATTTTGGTTGACCTAATTCTGAATCGTTAATCCCACCATATAGGCATCATCAATGTCACGTAACACGTGTTCAAATAGATCTTTCACCCTGGCCAGAAAATATGCTACAGAGTCACTATTCTCCGACGGGCGTGTCAAACGCACTATGATCTGCCTTCCTACGGCATTGTACCGCCTGTACTGTCTCGTATTCGTGTCCATTATCTCAAATCTGCGCGCCATATTTCTTTCTCTCTGTCTCTCTCTACAAAAGATACAAACCTAGTTAGGATCCAGACCACAAAGTAAAGCACTTAACTCATTTTGAGTCATACTACTTACAGTTCCACCTATGGATTCTTCCACACTGTTGCCGCCATTTGCACGCGACCACTATTTATTGCTGGCGGATGGTGAAGTCATTCTCTTGTTCGCTTCAGGCATTCCCCCCCACCAAGGTTACTTCCCCCCCGAATCGTCATCCTTGGGGTAATTCTTATTTTTAAGCACATACGTCATAGACTTACTGCTGCTTTGGGGGGTGTACAATGAATGCTAATTGATTTCTTCTTCTTCTTGAAGACGAAAACGATGGAACTCGCCAAAGGCTTCGAAGAGGCAACTGCCACCATTGCCAACAATTCAATCTGTATAAACTCATTAATAATGAATAGACCGTATCCAATTGTCCACGCTAAGCGGGTCAATACTAAGTATGGGTCGACTCTCCTGCTGTCAATACGGGACTCTGACGAGAAACTCGTTCAGATATTCCTCCCGAAACGATATGCAAATGTCGTGACGGATGAGGATATGGAAAAGATTAATTCCAGATCTATATACTTGAACCTCGTGAATAAGGGCATTTGCGAACTCACACGATCCTACCCGCTAGTGATAGATTCCTAATGGTATTATATGATCTTTACCTCTCTTTTGTTAATATGAGATGCATCCAATGGGTGATGTGGTGTGTTCATTTTTTAAAAGATCACTACTTGTACTTCCATTTAATATGATGTACATATGATTGTATATGCATTGAATGATAACCAATATGCATTTCCTATCATTTACAATTGATTAAAAGTCTGAAATATGTTAGGCTTATGCAATCCCCACAACAGTTTTTTTTCCTTCCAGCAGAACAATTCGCTTCTAGGAAAGTGCAGGTATGGAATGACATCATATCCGTTTATAACGAGGGATCGCATGATATTTTTCACGCTACCGTCAGGATCCAGGGTTGTCCATACACTCTGCTGTAGGTGGGGAGCAATCATGACGGAACCTCCACACACACACCCACACAAGTTCCCCTACAGCAAGCTCTGTCGCGGCAGGAACAAGTAGCGCTCCCCCCCCCCCGCCAGCCCGCACTGGTGGCTACGAACGAACCTCCAAACAAACTGAACGGGAGGCACTCACTATTTCATAACATCGCTCAAGCCTCGGTCGCAGTTAAACCCTCCCTTGCACCAGCGACAACCCCCCTGACCGGACTGTACGGAGGGCACACACTTACAACCTTTTTCACCACACTGTAGTTTGTATTGCCACAATTTCTGTAGAAATATCTTGTAGGCAATGAGATTTGGACTAAGCTGTCCGAGAGAAACAAGCATTGATTCTGTAGTGGTTAGCACCCTTCGATTTTGCGTTCTGTGGATTCTGTTAATTGCACCTGGGTGGTGCTGTTCTTGATCTGAAGCTGATCCGAGGGTTGTGACTCCACCTTCATTATCCAGAGATAATGTATATTGTGTTTTTTTGCAGCTCCCTTGGAACACTATCCAAGAATGTAGATTCGTTTGAATCCCACTTCTCAGTGTAAACCCTGCTGTCGAAGGAGAGATATATCTTGTTGCAACTTCATTTCTTCTTCATTGTTTGAGGTGCCACTTACTAAGTCATCAACGTAAAAGTCATTGCTCAACACTTGAGCGGCCCTTGTTAATGACATTTGATGTCATCTGCTAACTTCTGTAGGCAACATTTGCCGGATATGGAGATGAAGGGGTTCCATATGACACGGTGGTGAGTTTAAAATCTTGTATGTGTTCATCAGGAAAATATCCCTATCAAATAGTTAGTAGATCACTGTCTTGTAGGTTTACGTTTACATTAATCTGCCGGTACATCTATACTATATCGCAGTGAAGAACAGCTGAGGTGTTCTGAAACGCAGTACAATGGAATATAGATCTTGGTGAACAGTAAGACCCATTTTTTATGGGGTTTAGTGACATTCCATTGGATGTCTTGTAAATTCCATCGAACACAACTCGAGTCTTTGTTGTGGTGCTTGTTTCCTTGAAGACTGCAAGATATGGTAGAGAGTAACATGTGTGTTTCCATCTTGGGATTTCACTGGTTCCATGTGAAATAATTCTTCACTTACCCTCATGAAATTATGGTTCTGGTGCTAGAATTCTCGTTCTCGTTAAGCCTGAATTCAATAGCATTTAATCTTCGCTTTGTAGAGAGGCAAGAAAATTCAAGTTTTTTGGGATCAATCGGCGTTGGCAGTCTAACAACAATTCTTCCAAATTGTTGTTAGGTAGTGTGTGTGATGAAGTGTTCTTGAAAGGCGTTTTGTTCTGTTGTCATGTTGGATTGCTCCACGGTTACCACTTACAAGAAAATGTTTAGTTTGTGCTCCAGAAATTTGTCTTCTCGGAGCAGAATTGTTTGCTGACGGTCATTCTGTGTAGTAGTAGCTGGATTTCGACCAGAGAATGTCCAGCCAAGAACTGTAGCTTGTAAAACTGGATAATTGACAGTACGTTTATGTCTGCCTGATTGAAATATCTGGTAGAATAAGTCAGCTCCTATTAGTAGATCAATGCCCCCTGGTTGATAAAACTCTCCATCAGATAACTTGATATTCTTCTGAATTTTCCAAGTGCTTTTGTCCAGCTTGGTTGTTGATGTGGTACCAGTAATCCGAGACAAGATGACAGAGTCGATTGTGGTTTGCAAAAGTGTGTGTCTTGAAATTAAATGTATTGAGACATTGTGGTGTGTTGCACTGTTTACTTTACATATGCTCTGTGTATATGCATGTGTCTGGTTTCTCGACAACCTTAAATAGGGTACCCATCTCTCTGTTATGAAATGTGATTGGGAAGCACTGTCTAACCATGCTCTACATGGTACATATTGACCAGAATTTTTCAACTTAAACAATTGCTGTGGCAAGTAGAATTTGATTTCTGGTTTTGCGCTTCTAAGAACAAAATGTCATGACATCTGCAGTTGTGTTGCATTTGCGTCTGCAGGTATATTATTATTTGTTGAAATCTTGTCAATTTATTGAGCCTGCTTATCTATATGCAGCAATAATTGATGTCTGTTGTGGCCCTGACAACACACATGGTTTGAAGATGTGTGATTACATGTAAGTGCCTGCAAACAGTTGAAAAAATTTCCTGAATGTTTCGCATGATTGAAGCTTTGCTTAGCTTCAATTTTAAGAAATCAGTCACATTTGAACACACTCTGTGGAACATTACACAAAGAATATTCTAGCTGTGTTGTTATATTGGAATAAGATTTACTGATCATGTTTCCAATTTTTGTTTGGGTCACTTGAAATTATAGGACCTAACCTCAGTGGCTGGGTCGTATGATGTAGCTTATAAGCCCGGCATATTGATTCCAAGATTGTAACTAATACTGCAGTCTTTAGTGTATCTGAGCTCGAAGCAGTGATAAACTGCTATTCTCGCTGTGTTTTATAGTCTAGTGTGGCTATCGTCCAATAATTCAACATCATATCTTTCACAGGCACATTCAAAATAAATTCTTGTAAGACATTAATGTAGCTCGATATATGATTAATTAATTGACGCAATCAAAATTCGTCTCCCTTTTCGACATGGGGCATTTGACCTAAATAATTGGCATGCATCATGGCAATCAATCGTTCGTTATTGTAACGTTGTGTGATTGGTTGCCAGGTAACAAGAAATATTTCAGTTGTTATATTAAATTGCCTATGAGATCTTTGGCCTCATTCTTGAGTGAAGCAATGAATTAATGGAATTTTTAAACATTTGATAAATTTGTGATTTTGACAACTAAGCCTCAAAGGTGTGCCTAAAATGTAAGAAGCTACATGTGACACATTCAAAGTTTGGCAATACAATGGTTGTCAGCTTAATGTGTGTGCTACTCATATATGACCTCGGAGTGTGACTTTTTTTTCTGACAAACTGCTCCTTCGTGACCTATTCCTGAGCCGTGGGTCAATTAGAGAATATAAATATTCACAGAACATAGCTTCAAATTCGCTGTACTGTTTTCAAATAATTCTCTACAACCAGTGCGATCTGTGTCATCTGATATTTCCAATTCACTCTGTGCAATGTCATAATTATTAAAAATATCTGGTAGTTTGTTAAACCTCACCAGAGACTCACTTTTTTCACCTATTCCAATGATATTATGAATGTTTGAGAGCATTCCACTTGCTGCGCTTCGTTGCTTATTGAGTTGTGCACTGTGTGTGGGTTCCATTCTGACGAGCTGCTATCACGTGATAGACAACTGATTCCATGTGGGTCGTTAAGCTGGCTGGAGGCTGCGACGTGTTGGCTTCGTGTGAAGTCCCGATTGCGGTCGAGCGTGCCACATGATCCTTGTAACATGTTGAGGGGTGTATGATCCGAATCATGCCGGAGGTGACCGATTTGATGTGGCGAAGTTAGATTTGAGCTGTACAGCGCGAGTTCCTTGGTCTGTCTGTCCTCACAAGTTTCTTGTAGTGACGTCACAGATTCTGCTGCGTCTTTCTTTGTTAGAAAATTGCGTAATTAAATTTCGCTTGACGACATTTTCGCGAAATCATTAAATTGTTCAAACTTTATCCTACCTGCTGATAATAAACATCAGCGACGGAGGACCATACAATATGTACGCTGTTGTTCTTACATATATCGGATGAACAAATCTGTTCCGTTATATGACAGGAAAAAGAATGATTTAGTTTTGATAATAGTCATTAATAAACACAAAATCTTAATGCACTTAATTGCTCAAGTAAATTAATTGTTACGTTCTGCTTCACTATAATGATCTTAGTTCCTTGGGAAAATAATAGTTATGTACTGCGTCAATATAATGCTGTTAGTTCTTTGGGCAAATAATAGTTATATATATATATTCACTATAAAGCACTTAGTTCCTTAGGCAAATTAATAGTTGTCTACAGCGTTATTATCATTCACTTAACTACTTGATCAATGCACTGTCCTTTGCAGTAATAATTTAAAATTATTGTGTTCCTTTGAACTCGAACAACACACATAATTTTGCTGAAGCACTGAAAAAACACCCTTTTTGGTAAGCAATGTTAAAACCTCTTGTTCTACTATTCGAATTGTATCAACAAGATTTGCATGCTTGTTCCGTTTCGGAAGGTTAGAACTGGCTGAAATAGCTTATGGTAAAACTACTGGAACACTTTGTTCCTTGTTCAAATGTAGCAACACGAGTAGCATGACTGCTACCTCACACAAAGCGATGTTTAGACTCCGGACGCGCGAAACCAACTGAAGCAACACTTAGCACAATAGAAGTGACGTCAGGGTGTCATAATCCCGCCTTAATTTCGTTCACAATGTTATAATGTGCAAAATTGTTAATAAATTTAAATGAGGAAAATAGTTAATAATCAACTGTAACACAACATTTTTCCTTTTCGTGACCAATCTGCTACCCCCAGGAAACAATGGCACAATAGTTCACCATTTTTACGCGGTAAAGAGCACATTTTTGTAATGTGTGTTTTAAAGACTCCCTTGGGGAACTAAGTGTGACCCCACAGATGACGCCTTCTTTGATTGGATATATATCGGTGATCACAGATGCTGGCCAATTCAGTGGAGTGGTGTTGTCCTCCCTCAACAGGACGAAATCGGATGGTTGTAGGTTAGTGGATGCCCTCTGCCCGCTTTGACGCTGTTGAAGTTTCTGGAGGATGACCATCGTTGCTAGAAACTTTGCAATTGTTGTTGTAATTTTTACCACCTGTTAAGTCTATTGTATTTGACATACGTAAATTCAGCAACATGTGAGTGGGTAAGAAGTTCACCAATTAAAAAATTTCCAGGATAAAACTATGTTGCATTAAAAGAAACATCAGTTAAGTCGTACAAGGTTCTGGACTTTAGAGAAGCCTCTATGTCAGCAAGTAACGTACACAGTTCTTTGTAGGTGACAACATGAGGACACAATATCCATCGTAGGTGCTACTTCTTCAATTTTAAATGTGCTTCCCATAATACTCCGAAGTGAGTTCCGTGTGTTGGAATTAATTTCTTGTCGCATTCTTCATTGGCAAAGACGTCCTGTACCTTCGCCATCTGTGATGTACATTGAAACATTTAATAGATTTCATGAAGTTCATTGGCAGCAACTTGAATGTTGGTAACATTGTCAGAATTGATGTTGCTTAGAGCGGTATTGTTAATGCTCACCCGCCTGTGTGATTGTGTCGCCATTGAGCGTGACGTCACATTGACTGTATAGGTAGTGAAGGAAATTATTTGTCACGCCTGTAGCGTCCGTAAAGTCCACATCCTATCTCGAGAACGAAATCAATTTACCTCAGACATAGAGTTTGATATCAAGATCAACGTACGTATCGTTATCGGCAGGTGTAAAAAATACCAAATCGTTTTGTTTTACGGGGGCGATGGGTTTGTATGCGGCCTCTATCATTCCGAGCACAGACGTCTGTATAGGCCTGTGAGCGGAGGTGCCTAAATCGCTACTAATGGACGCTGTCTCCGCGGCAGACAAGACGGCCTGCCGAAGAGTGACTGAGTGAAACTAAGATGAGTGATACCTTTTCATTATTTTTCTCGGGGCACGCTTGATCCTATTTACGTCGAGACTTTGGGCTCTTCTTAGGATACCTCTTACCTCTCGCTTCTCTAGCGCGTTTGCGTCCTCGGCCTAGTAATTTGCTAATTATATTTTGGACAGACTAAGTCACGTGTTTCGACACGATGTCTCCAGCACTCATGTCGTCAGTCGACTTGCGTGCCACGATATCGGTCAGCACTTTTCCACCGGTACGCATAGTTTCGCGGCCCACTGCTTCTCCCCACTCCATGGGAGTGGGCGGACCCTGCGGAAGAGGCTGCCGAAAAAATTGCCTAACCCGTGTACTCGCTGAAGGTAGAGCTGGGCGGAAAAAACAGGACAGATTCCCGGGGTCGTATGACCGCGACCCGCTCCATTTTGGTAGTACACTTCTAATGGATGTATCGTTATAAATGTCCTATTATAGATGCCGTCACCATGTTTTATATACATTATTACCACTTGTAATTCTTTCGAAAATGATGCACCACTTTTGTGTGTGTCGTGCTGTCCTCGAAGGGGATATTCAACCCCTCGGTCGTCATGAACTCGATTCCAATATCCTGAAATTTCCTCTGCTCTACAGGCACATAATACACGTTACGAAACTCGTGCTGATATAATGATGTTGATGATGATGGAAAGACGAATGACCGCATATGCGGACGGTACTAACGCTCACAAACTGTGGCAATATCAGGTTACAGTATATTAGAGCTGGCCTGTCGTTTATGGGCGGCAAGGTGGAACACGAAATTTCACGTAGCCTCACTTCCCAATTGGAGGTCGAAACCATGTCGACGGGCTGAGCCAGTTTCACCGTGAAATCCGCGTGCGTATTCTGTTCATAAACTTCACGCGAGACGTTGCTGAAACGAGTGACGTAAAAATGGCTAGTCGCCGCCATTTTTTCAGATATTCTTCACGGTAGCTGCAGGCACCCAAGAGTCGAAGTCCTGAGCGCAACCTCGCCAGCGAACAAGATATTCACGAATTCCACGTCTAAACCTCTTGTCCAGTAATTTATCTATCTTACAAAAGGTCCGATCAGTTATTCGTACGGGGGGTCAGTTCCACGCGATAAAACTGGCCGTCGATAGGTGTGCCATTTAAATCCTCGAGTTCATAGGCGGCTCACGGCCGCCTCTCAATTACCTTCGCGACCTGAAAATCTCGGTGCTAAAATTCTGTTCGGCAACCTTGGTAAACCGCATTTTTTCTTTGCTGATGCGGATGTGTTGCCCCAAACGAAACGTCGCTTTTTGCGCGACGCGAATGCGCCCTCTCCGGGCCTACATTCTCTTTCATATCGCAAGCACGTCTCAATCGGTGACTCGTGAGGGCGCCATGCCAGTCTTCGGGTGAACCGTGTCATTGTAAGCATTTTCAAATTTGGCAGAACCACGATATATCTGTACGTATTTTTATGTGAAAAATATTTATCGATTCTATCGCGAATCGTGCGATGCACGCGATCCACAGCCGCAAATTTCAATTCGGGATATCGGCACACCTGAAACTGAATGCCCCCGCTCTCTCACCGTAACAAGTTCTGAAAATGCTTATTTAGAATTTCCTGGCCCTTATCAGTGCTTACCCATAAGGGACGTCTTGTCGAATATTTAGATTCATTAAATATGGACCGAAACCCCAAAGCAACAGAAGGTCCGCTCTTTGTCTTTATAGGGACCATATGTAAAAATTTCGAGAATACATCTATTACCGAAAAAAATGTATCTATAATAATCATTGTATTTTGCATAGATCTGTACATCCAACAAATCGTACTCCCACAAGTCCATCACGTTAGTCACTCTATAGGGATTATGTGCGAAAGGCTCCCTCGTCGGCGTATGATGCGTATAGGCATCCTGTTTCTCTAACCAGGCTCTGATGACGTCAAAAGCCTTCTTAAACTTCTTCTTCTTCTTTGCCCCGCCGTCTCCAACCGAAGCTTCTGCAGAGTCGAAAACGCCGACGGTCTGGCGGGGTCATAATATAATCTGTTAATAGCAGAAGTTGTCATTAATAGTTTTGCCACTTACGCCGTAACGCGGATTCGACACCCCGTCCCTTCGGTTTCGCAAGGAAAGGCGCAATGACATCGCGAAATTTCTTTCCTATCTTTATATTAATATTATCGCCAGGCTGATATTTATTCAAATCAGCATTGGTTATTATCAATATTTTTTTTATATATCTTTAAGTCCTGCATACCGATAAGATGCATATTCACATTTTTACATGTCAGTAGTTCCCACAGGCCCCCCGTCCCTCTAAATGCGGTTCCCTTAATTTTTAAATTATCATCAGTATCTATAAACACTGGGGACTCACCTATCATTATTTGCTCGCCATCCTTATGGATACCGTATTTTGTGTCGTGAAAACGCTTGCTCCTCCCCATGTAGGGGGGACTAGCTACTTTTCCGACATTTTCTTCTTCTTCCTCTGCTCTACGGTACGTCTGTTCCCCTTCCGTGACATCATCATCATCATCATCATCATCACCGATTCCGGTAATAAATCCTTGTTTAGTGATCTCGAATTATATCTCTTTCGATGTCGAAGGAATTGGTGAGGGGGCGCGTCTTCTTTATTTTTTTTTGTAGAGGCGTTCTCGCCTCAACTGTGCGGACTTTCAACTGTTTTGCTAGCTCAGGCTCTGGGGAGGGCAGCGCCCTGTTAGAATTTGGTGTTGCCGTGTCGGTCATTACTGGTCTTAGAAAATAAGAGATAGCCTTTGTCTGCATCTTCAGTCTGATATCGGCCTCGCGAATCTTATGCCGTATTTTAACCCAATCTTCATATGGATGGTGTTTTTGTATTTTAAGTCTGCTGCTACTATTACGTTTCTTCCGCTCGCGAGGCGAAGAGAGAGGGCGGCGTCGTTTTTCCCCACGGTAGTGATCCGCTGAGACGAGGTACATCTTACGTAACATGCTTATCGGAGTTTGAAGTTTAAACTAGAGACGGTTCGCAGTACGGCGACCAGTAGAGGCAGTAGAAATGCCAGCGCTGTACTATGAGTCGTTTCATGCCTGAGAGTGGTACGTGCCTGTTCGCGACCTTGCGAAGCGCGGCCTTGTGTTTTTTAGCTTGCGTGTATTACAAACTGACAATTTTTTATTACCGTTCAGGTGTTTTAATACACTCGCTTATACAGTTCACGAGTTCCTTGTTACAGTTAGTCATAAGGGTTTACGTAATTTCGGTTCGGCTGTATTGAGCACGTGAAGAGCGTGGTAATCTGATCTCACACGCTTAATCGCCTATATTGGAGTAGACGATCGGAGGATATTATTTCGGGAATTTGTTGATTCGAGACCTCAGACCGTCATCCCTATCTTGTGTCAGATTCAAGATGTGGTAACCGTGGGGTTTCTGTTTCGCATCCATACTATCTTCGGGATAAATTTGTTCTGCCAAGTACATGAAATGTTTGTTATCTCTGACGTTTTTCAACGCGACCAGATAATGGGCATTCAGTGAAATATCTTTACAGAAGCGGCCCCGATGAAATAGATTTTGCGTAATCAAAATCACGCCGTTATTTCTATGATGGCTGCCTCTCGTAAACACATTACACACTTGCTTAGAATAAGCGTCGTTCAACAGATTGTCTAGGATCACGAGGCACGATTTGCAACCCTCTTCGCCAAATTTGTCCGGTACGCCCTCGTGATATGTGGTTTTTGAGGGCAACTTCTGACACGAAAGAACGGCGGTCTTCTCAAAGTAACATAAAATTATACAGCCTCCGAATTCGCGTTCGGTGCGGAGGGCGTCTAGGTTCTGTAGCAGACGTATGCAAAATGACGTTTTCCTCGAACCGCTATGTGCGCTCACTCTACAAGAGATCGGATTCTTGAATTTAAGGTCGTCACTCATGGATGGTGAGGCAATGACACGACCCTCTCCCTTACTCACCCTCCCCTATTTATATCCAAACGGAACCGACGTATTGTCACCTATTCGCCGCCTCTTGAAAAATTAATTTCTATATAGATTAACTTCGCGTTCGGCGACAATAGATACGGTTCCGCCCTCTTTCCTCATATGTTTAATCTTCATTTCCGTATGTACATTCTCCACAGTGGGATCATCCTCCTTGTTCCCTTACAAAATCATGTCCCATGTGACTTCAAAATTTACCAATTTCGACGCGTTTTAATTGCGGTATATCCCCCTTAATTTACAGAGGGTTTGGCTGTCCCCAGTCACAGTATCAAGCACCACGTATGCGTAGTTCTTTGCTCCACCATTCGCAAATAATGTTATCGTTTGAGAGGGGCACAATTTTATTTGCCCAGCGGCGGTGTTCGGTTAGATATGAAAGCAGGGCCCAACAGGATCTTCCCATAACGCGTACTTCCTCTTACCACATCGCTCTCAGTCTCGTCCGTCTTCCTCGTCCTCGCATCGCGAATAGAACTGTTGCACGCAGACTTAGCCTCTTCCGTAACCTACTATTTTGGGTAGTTTCGAAATCATAAAAGACGTAGAGTACCTTATTGCCTGCGGGGGCAAATCGTCCTTCAGTGGTCTCGTATAACACATATCACCTATTCCTTTGTTCTGCTTACAGTTCTCACAGAAGCGCTTGTTACATTCGTCATTGTCGTGCGTCATGACCCATCCACAAGTCGTGCAACACCGCTTACGCTCACACGCAGAATTTTTTATTCAATGTGCGCTGCTTGTGGTTCGGGAAACACGTGCGACTTCTAAAGTGCCTGTTACATTCGGCGCAGGAGTAGCGAAAATGGGAAAACGCGCACGGAGGGCTGGCCATGCAGTCACTTCACGTCTGGTCGCAGACGTGCGTGACGTCACGTCCACATGCTCTGTTGCATGCTTTACATACATACTTGCTAGCCATGGCACCTGTAAGTATTGTGATCACGTGATAATATCCTACGACAACGTCATAAAGTGGATTAATTCGTAAGACGAGTCGACCTGTCCTTCGAACATAATGTCTTCGCAGTTCAGACCGTGGTAGACAACTATCTTGTACTCACGAAAGTTTTCCCGGAAACGGAGCAGTTCACGGATCCCCAAACCGTAAGACAGATCGATGCCGGTCATCTCGATTAGCGTTTGGACCGAAAGACGTGTCTTCCTGCCTTTCCGAAATGCATCGTAATTGGATCATTATCTTCTTTCGTCATTGCTATTACCAAAGCGTCAGCTAAACAACTCTACTCTGCCACCACATCCATGATATTTTCATGAGGTACGCTATTACGGAGAGCGGTCTGCCCCTACTCTTAATTCCACATCTACCAAAACCGACGGGCATCTTGACCGAATGCACAGTTTCGACTAATGTGTCCAGAGCATTGAATCTAGAATTCGACTGGAAGACATTTACAAACACTCGATATCACGTGATTTTGAATTGTTATTTCCACCATATCAGTATCAACTACGTCACGTAACGCGTGCCCAAAGACATCGTTGACACTTGCTAGGAAATGTGCTACGGGATCATTATTATCCCAGACGGTATTAGACGCACAGTCAGCTGCCTTCCTGCAGCATTTTACCGCCTGCATTGTCTCGTATTCGTGTACATTATCTCGAATCTGGGAGCCAAGTTTTTTCTCTCTACAAAAGATAAACACTTATTTAGGATCGCCACACCCTAAAAAATTACTTACCTCATTTGTAGTCAGAATACTTAGGGTTCGGCTTATGTAGTCCCCACACTGTTGCTACCATGTATTGGTGAACTCTATTTATTGCTGGCGAATGCTGACGCCAATTTCTTGCTTGTTTCAGGCACTCTAAACGGTTACATACCTCACACCATGTTTTCCCCAAATCGTCACGCACATCCTTGAGGTAGTTATTGTTTTTACATACTTGCATAATAAACTTTTGGTGCTTTCGAGACACACTGAATACAACTTACTTTCTTCTTGCGGACAAAGCATTTGCACTAGACAAACACTATAACGATGGATCTCTCCAAACGATTCGAAGAGTCTAGTTCCAACACTTCCTCCTCTATCAGCTCGTTAGTAGTATATAGATTGTATCCAATTGTCCGCGCTAAGCGGATAAAGACTAAATTTGGGCCTACAGTCTTGCTCTCCATATGGGACTCCAATGAGAAACTTGTTCACATATTTCTACCGAACCGATATGGTGATGTCGTTTCCGATAACGATGTGGAAAAAAATAATTCCAGATCAGTCTACCTAAATCTTGTTTATAAAGGCATTTGCGAATCCACCAAATCGTACTTGTTTCGATAGATTCTTAATGCTTTTTAATACAACTATGTAAACCCTCTTTTTTCTTTAGCAGATACACACACATGAGGCCTCTCGGCAAACTGTTTGACGGGTCCGACAGTCTATTTCAGACCCAACAATCCTTGGTGAATGAGGCGGGGAATGCCGCATGGTTACCACATTTCACTCCCACGAGAATCGATCATTTACACTTTGTGAATCACTTGTTTCATACATTCTGTGAATTGGATACCAGTTGTGCATTTAATGGAATTCACCCTGCCTATATAGCGGGTGTACTCACTTCCTATTATCGTCCTAGACCTGTCATAGGCGGACTTTACATAGCTAGAACAGCCTCCACTGTCCTAGACAATATCTACAGAAAAGGACATACATTTTTAATCGGAGCATATCAGTTCCGTCTGACCGAATGGTTGGAGTATGAGGGTTTCCCTGATTTTCCCACCAATTACATTACGTTTGAGGGTATGTCGGTTTCCTTTTTCAGTTACCGTTTTAAATGTCTCTAAATATTGCGGATCAAAATCTAACATCAAATTGACCGCCTATATTTGCGAATATATGTGCGGTTTTGCTTTCTAACTGTACGCAATAATTTGCGTTCCTCTTGACGCGCCCACAGTCCTATACCTACATCATCATAGGACTGCTAGCGATGTTTGGATATCAGATAGCCTATGCGATGAGTGTTCGGAGGAGTTTCGGCTTCTACTACAGCCATTTGTGGGCAAATGTACATCCGACCGCTCGTGCTTCCCACACAGTTTTCCATTTCACATTTAATTTATCGCAGTTCAAACTGTCTGGCAGAACGTTATACCACCAATATCTGTATGCAGTGGAATCGAACATTGTTTCCGAGGTAAGGCTGGTTGCTATTACATTTTTACCATTGACATGTTCTTTTGTACGGGATAAACGATGTTCAATCAGTAAGAGATATCACCATGACTGTGTAATCCCTTCTGAACGCTACTGGCCCACAACATACACCATGATTTGTGTGAGCACAGAGGACTCTATTGCGACTTTGTGTGACGACAAATATAATTGGTGGCGTGATTTCTGTACTAGGCCATTGTTCAAAACACGAAACTGTATGTTCTTTTAACCTACACACACACACACACACACACACACACACACACACACACACACACACACGAGATTATATGATGTGATGTTTCCGGTTTTTCTGTTTAAGTTGATGTGTGTATGTAACCTAGACACACACAAAATATGGTATGATGTCATATATCAAACCTACACAGGGTGATATTACGTGGTAGTAACGCGTCCTTTTTAATATGATGTGCATCAAAGAGGTGATGTGATGTGATCTTTTTTTTATGTGATCACTACCTGTATTTCCATTTAATGTGATGTATGTATTTGTATATACATACTAAAAGATACCTAGTATGTATTTTATATCATTTACAAAGGGTTTACGTTCTTCTGGAGCGCGTGATGTGTATGCTTCGGCTATCGTACGCCTTGTATGTACGCATGTAGAAATGCGCCGACTTCAGCATCTTACTGCACTCAAGGATTCACCAGCAGTAGGAATTTTTACCTGCTCTCCCTCGATGACACGAGATACGGATCAGTCCTGACAGAGCCCAACTTTTGTGTATTTTCTATCATTTACATAGGGTTTAGGACTAATACAACTTTTTCTTAGAGTGCGTGTTGATACCATATGCTTCAGCTCTTGTAAGCCTTGCCTGAGAGCACGTTGGAATGCGCTGACTTCACCATCTTGCTGCAGTCGAGGGTTGTCCAACACTCGGATACTTCACCTGCTTTCCTGTCATTGACACGTGGAGAGTAAATTCGGACGGAGCCTCTGGGTACGCTCAGTGGTTTACCAACGCCACGCGTCCCCCTCCCTTAGCGTCGCGGGGTCGGGGCTTAGGGAGTATGTGTGGCCGCGGTGGATACAACTTACGTGATTTTAGGGCGGCTCGTGGGACCCATCTCCACGACTCCACGCAACGTAGGGCTGGCGTGGGGGCACTTCGATGCAAACAAGCACATGTAACACCTCCCGGCCTCGAATAACCTTCCCTCATTACACACTTACATTCATTTCCTAGCGTTGGCCTAGGGGTGGCTACGGAGGTGCGAAGCTAAAGACAGAGTAGTGCCTTGATTGTATTTAATACCTTCTTGCATGGGGCCCGTGAATCAACTATGACGGTGGCTGCCAACCCGATACATATGTAAATCGCCCATCCTTTTTTAATATTATGCTAAAGAAAGTTGGTGCCTGGACCGCACTTAGGACTTTCTTGCACTAGGCCCCGGGAGCCGCTATATCAAAAACTAGACGGCGGCTGCCATCCCGATCCTTTTTAATATCGTGATCAAGAAGAGTAGTGCTGGGACCGCACTTAGGTCCTTCCTGCACTACACTCAAGGCGGGAATAGGCGTAGGGGTGGCTACGGAGGGACCGCAATACCAAACTGCACGGGGTACTTACACTCGTACCACTCTTACTCTCATTCACATTTTTCAACTTACACCATTCTTGCACCAAACTCCGCTAATCTTATTTTTTATCTTAGTGGGGCGGACCAGGGCCGACCGCTTACTTCTGGGGCTTTTGCGCCACAAAGAATGTCTGTTTGCAAATGTTTTGTTTTCAGTTTGCCGCTGTTTGTACAAACGAATTAATTTTTCGCAGTCTGCCCACTGCTTCGTGCAGGTGGCAGTTCTAGCGTCACTCCGAGCAGTGGTCTGAGAATTAATGCCTAACAATTGGTCAAATAATTGAGAATAAGTTAAATGGGAACGTTAGAGAGTGTTTTGATTGGAGAACTTGTAGGAAAGCACACACGTGGCATTCGTAGTTGTCGATAGAATTATGATATATTGTGCCAAAGGAGTGTTATGTTACAATGTGACTTCATAAGTTTCTCTTAAACACGTCAATGATTTTTGTTTCTTTATAAAAACAGTGAAATGAGTGGCTCAGCCATTGTTAGTTGCTTGAGACGGATTGTCTTTAACTGGATCAGTCATTGCAAGTACTTGGCAAGTACATGAGTGGTCTAAGACACCACATACTTAATTGCCTTATTGTTTAGTCTATCTTTCCTATGAACTTCATTTAGTTTGTATTAATTCAAACAAATAGGTACTTTATTTAGGTATTTATTTATTTAGATAGGACACCACAGACTGACATATCGGTTAATATAGAGGTTCCAATATTTGCAACAAAATTGTTTGTAAATCTGCTTTGTAATCGGGAATTTGGGACTACAAATTTTGATATGAAGTTCTTCTAGTCTTATTGACATTCCTCCGTAGTTTATTCCGTCATTTTGTACAACTTTCTGACTAATACCTCAAATATGGCAACGACTATTTCCTGCAATGTGAGTAGTAAGGGGTCAAGTTTGTCCCTGGGGAGGTAACCGTTTCGCCAAGAATAAAATTACACCCCCCACTTCCCAGGTCACGTGACTCCCTCCACTCCGGCGCCATATTTGAATTTGAAAGTTTTGTCAACTGAGAGGAGGGAAAATATTCCTCTAGCGGGGAAATTTTCCCTTTCAAATATGCCTCCCCTTGGGGAAATTTGAGAGGGAAAATATCACTCCCGCGGGGTAATTGTTCCTCTCAAATATCCCTTCCAGACTAGGGAAATGTAGAGGGAAAACGTTCCCTCCTAGAGGGAAAATTTCCCTCCCGCGTGGAGCAAGAGTGGTCTAAGTCGAAGTTAGTGTAAGAGTGTAATAAGTGCAATATATTATTATTGAAAATGATCAGTTTTTTGGATGGGGAAACATGCTGTCATCATCAGGATGATGGCCCCCGTGCAGCTGGTAGTCAAGAAATGAGCAGAAGCCATCAAATTCGAAGCCCGTCGCAGTGTTGTTTTGTAATGTGCCCCCGTACAGTCAGGTAGTCGGAACAAATGTTCAAAAGCCGTCACGTGACTTGTGGAGTATGGAGAAAGAGCGATTAAGTCGCAGTGAATAAAAGAGAGTCTTAAGTGCATAGTAATAATATCGAAAATGATCGGGTTTCGACTGGGAAAAAGCAGCCAACATCATCAGGGTGGTTGTCTCAGTGCAGTCTTTTACTAAAAAAAACCGCCGTAAAGTTTGGTAGCGTGCGCGTGGGTCCCCGTACATTGTTGTAGCATGCGCTAAAGGAAGTCCACGTGATTGGTAGTAATGAGTGGGAGAGTATACTAAGTACAAGAAGTGGTCGAATTGTAAGTCGGTCATTTTACAATATGGCGTTCAAGCGCATTAACCAGGGCGTATTTTTTTTAAAATAAGTACGCTTTATATGACTGCTGTGTTTCTTTGAGAAGAGTCGGCTGAATCAGTAAGATTCCGGACGCATAATTGAGTGATCCTGGTTTCGAATCCTGCCGCTTTAACCATCCCCCCTTTTTTTTAAATGTAGGATCTTAATAACCATATGCAAATGTGAGAATGAAGTCGAAGTCGAATATAATTGCATATCGTGTATGCTCAGTGGAGGAAGGTAACGTAAGTATGGACTTCTTCCAATGGTAATATTGGCGTAAGTGATTGTTCTGGTTGTGCCGCCGTTCAGGGTGTTAATCTCCAAGACAGGAGTACAAGAGTGTATGAAGTCGAAAGGAAATATTAGTGTCTATCTTAATCGTATTGTGTAGCAGAATCCAAGTGGTGACATGGGAGAAAGAATGTGTTTGTTTGTGCAGGTTGGTACTCAGAAGCGTAGGGTTAAATATATTTCGGTGTATAATCGAAGCATTGGACACGTTGCAAAGTGGATATATTGTGCAAGCTCATCGTGTTAGATGTCTGCAGGTTCGAGATGCCGACGTAAGCGCTACAATTTTGTTATGTATGGTACAGTACAGCATCTGCCGCATGTGCATGATGTTATGTATACATGCGCTTACATAATTGTGCAAACTCAATTCAGTTGATCGATCTTTATGTGAACGTAAGCGATACATTTTTAAATGGTCACTAGAGTATTGGTATAGGACAATGTTGCATTGATGAGATAGAGGTAATTAAGCATGTCCTGAGGCACTTAACGGTAGTGTAAAAATGGATTATCTACAGTAAATTATTCGACATGTGTGTAAGATGGTATACATATGCACGCGCAAAAGATATTGAAGAGTAAGCTTCTAGGGAGAGATATGTGTATTGGCTGCCGTCCAGAAATTTGTGCTGTAGGAACGATTGCAGCTCCGAGTTGGATTAGCGACACGTGTGTAGGATGCAATTTCTGCACACGTTTATTTAGTTGACTTACGCAAAAATACGGTATAAGGGCTACTGAATTTGAACGGTAGCCATCTTTCGAAGAAGATCTCAGGCTTGTATACTTCCTAGTTTGGGGAGGTAAGTACATCTGCTTTGACTGTTACATTATGTTCTTATGTGAAATAATATCAAGTTAGACTTGTTTTTACATTACATTGTAATAATGGAGTGTACGGTGGATGGTAGTTTCATTGCAACAAATTGTTTCAGGTGACGTGCGTCTAGGAACTAGCTGTTAAGATAGGAGACGTGAGGTAAGTGGAACCGTACATTGTACAATGAGTGAGTTTAAAAGAATGCGTACATATTACAGCATGGTCATCACGAATGCAGATGTGTAACATCGCCTCCAATCTCAGATAATCCTGTGTTTTCCTCAGCCACATGTTGAGTACCTTAGAACAGGTTTGACAGAGAATGTACGCGATGTTACACATGTCTCCATTCCTGAGATCATCCTGGAATATATGCGTGAAAAAAACAAAATCACAGAGTGTTAATGTGAGGTTACACTTAGTTCGTACGCATCGGTGCCAGCCTAATACCGGTTTGCTGTTGCTGTAGAGAGAGAGCAGGCTACAAACTCCGTACGCCGTCGTCGAGTGACTGAATAAAACATTGGTTAGTGAATTTCACATGAAGTAAAGAAAAACATTTTATTGTGATTATATGGTTACATAGGTACTCTATGGGTTTCACGATTTGAAATGAAAGATGGTTTCACACAACGTAAGAATATAAAGTGTCACGTGTTTATCTTTTATTTTCAGGTGACGTGATCGAAGTTCCAACTGTCTTTCACGTAAGTGTATGGATTGTATTTGATGTAATACCTGAGAGTATTGTTAACACCTTGAAGGGGCAGTGTGTCCAACAAATATGTAAAGAATATGGTATCGGTAGTACTAGAAGAAACTATCTTTATATTTTTGTTGGATACACTGTCTCCTTTCTGAGTGTTAACAATGCCCCTAAGATATGGCACCGAATTTGATAAATACACATTAGAGGTCATCACACACACACGCATCGCGTCTACATTGAAGAAGAAGAGGTATCGTGCAGGTGTTGGCGCGTCTACTGAGAGGCGCTGTCTTTCCAAATTCCACACGCGTCTTCGGCGATCGGGTGTCGAGAAAGAGACTGTAGGGCAGCGTTCGGACGACAGGTTAGTGCAGTGTGAATACAGGAACACCTTCGAACGTTGCGTATGAATTCTTCTCCCTTAATGTAACGGACGTAGACGCAATACGGAAACCAGAACGCGTGTTCCCACCACGCGTCATCTGTGAGACGCCAATTGTTTAGCCTTCCTCCGCAGTGGAAACATTTTGTACAATCACCCTTACCTGTAAATGAAGTGTGTGTTGCATATTCGAAGATAGTGATTGTAGCAGTGTAATGTGGCACATAGATAATTAACGTTTACCTGTAAAATAGAAACCAGCAGTACACACATATTCGGGAGAAGGATTCATACCGCGAGGCCAATGCACGTACGATTTTAATCGCGAAGCTTTTGTATTGAAGCCTAAACAGCGTGGTCCATCCCAGATAATAGTAGCCTGTTGTAACGGGGAATTAGGTTTGTACTCCATTGACGTCACGATTCGAAATGAATGATAGTTTCTCACATCGTAAGAATATAAAGTGACACACGTGTGTATCTGTTAGTAGTTATATTTATTGTGAAACATAGGGGTACAGAGCAAGTTGATACATGTTTTTTTAGTGAAAAAAAAGTCTTTATAGTGGCATTTTGAGTTCTTAGAATAGCTGTGTATATGAAATGTGTGTACTGGCGTTAGGAGTAGGTTCGACATAATTTATCGACGTTAAAGCTACATTCACATATGCCAAAACGTCCGGCAGGGAGACGGTATACGCGTTCAGTTGATTTTGAACGACGTAAAACATTCGCGAAAGACACAGTAGGTCACCGAGCTTCAGGCTGATGTACTGCCTGACGAGATATATCCTGGCCGTCCTGTAGCTTCCCGTCGTGTTCATTCGGAAGTTACCTCCCTTGCATCTACACTGTTCGTTGCCGCACATGGACACGCATATAGTAGGCAGACATTCCGCCATCTTGTTGACCTGCCGATCATCTAGAATGAGGATGGTAGAACCGTTCTTCTTTACGGATCCGAATTCCACAAAAGTTTGGTAGTCGCGGGAAGGGTAGAAACCGACGGACAAATATGTGGTCCTGTCTTCGTCGAAAAAAAATAAGCGTCGTAGTAGTATCCGTTTCGGATCGAATGCTACATTGACGTTCTCGACGTAGAAGTTGCAGGTGTCAAACTCTGGCGGTCTGACGAGTTTAGGCTGCGAAGCTTCCGATGATGAAATATCTACTTCGGGCAGACGTCTTCAAGCAGCCATCGTAGAGGATAGAATGACGGGCAGCCTACGGGGACAGTCCCATTTTAATTAGCTGAAACAAATTTAGCGGAATGGCGAGTCATGTCTTTAGGACATTTTACATAAGATTTAGTCTGCAGGTGCTACATCAGCCAATCATAGAGGGAAAGCGCGGTTTTGGTTGCGCAATTGATATTGTGAAATTTATGACAAGGAAGGCTGCACCAGCGTTTATGATTGAAATTCGCGGGCTGAGGATAGTTAAAATCCTGCAGGTTGAGAATGGGGCGACCCAGTAGTTCGGCGAGAAATTTGCATTTTGTGACGCCATAGCTGTAGAGGTGAGCGAACCCT
>Ga0131853_10002227_pt1 | contig 34751 bp, 24 predicted proteins | sample TergutLab28metaG_FD_92764 | JGI IMG/M metagenome (GOLD analysis project Ga0131853, IMG submission 92764) | Labiotermes labralis P1 segment gut microbial communities from Petit-Saut dam, French Guiana - Lab288 P1 (version 2) (version 2) | ecosystem: Host-associated > Arthropoda: Insects >... | reverse complement strand
GGCTGTGCGCGAGACCGAGTGCCGGGTAGTAGTTGAAGAACGCGTAGATCCACCCGTACAACGGCAGATACGAGAACAGAAACACCAGCACCAGAAACGGCACCAGATACAAGAACAAGCCGAGACCCTGCGCCCGTGAGCCGCTCGCAGCTGCGGCGCGGCGCCCGATGCGCGCCTTGCGCCCTGTGCTGACGACAGCTTGGGCGGGCATTCCGTCTACCACGGACACTCCTTCGTGTTCGTTCTCAGCCCATCGCCTACGTCGAATCGTCGAACGGCTTGAGCTGAAGTGTTGAAGCGCTTCGAATAGTACATACGGGCATTCGACCTGCACAAGTCGGATGTTTCGCCCGAGCGGCTCGAGGGTTCAGCTCTCCACGGGAGCCGTGGTGGCGCGCTGCACCAGAGGCGATCCGATGAGCCGCTGCTCGGGCAGCGGGGCGCCCTCGATGCGAGCCATGAGCATGTCGACGGCGATCCTGCCGATCTGGTCGGCGGGGATGCTGACGGAGGTCCACGGCTGGGCGGCCGCCTGCGCGATGTTCTCGGGGCAGACGGCCACGATGCTGAGCTGCTTGGGGATCGAGATCCCCGCGCGGACACAGGCGGCGTGCAGGAACGGCAGAGCGGCCTCGTTGTGCACGACGAGGCCGTCGAGGTGCGGCAGTGCATGTCGGATGTCTGCGAGCGCGGCCTCCGCGGCATCGAGCTCGGGGTCGCACGCGACCTCCACATGACGGACGCCCGCGTCGATCGCGCCGTCGGTGAAGCCGCGACGGGCGCGCTCCGCGTAGTTCACGCGACGGGTGAGCGCCTGCTCCGGCGAGCCGATGAAGGCGATCTGCCGCCGCCCCAGAGACATCAGATGATTGACCGCCGTGCGCGTCGCCTGCATGAAGTCGAAATCGACGCAGCTGAGGCCCTGGGAGTCGTTCGGCAGGCCGATGAGCACCCCGGGGACGCTGAGCCCCGCGAGGATCGGGATGCGCGGGTCGTCGTTCTCGACATCCATCATCAGGATGCCGTCGATCGAGCCCGAGGCCGCCTCGCGCTGCATGCCCGAGCCGTCCTCATGGGTCAGCAGCAGCACGTTGTAGTCGTAGGCGCGCGCGGCGGTCACCGCGGCCCCGACGAACTGCATCACGACCCCGAAATCCGTGTCAGGACTGAACGGGACCATGAGCCCGAGGGTCTGCGCGCGCCGGGATGCGAGGGCGCGAGCGCCCGCATTGGGACTGAAGCCGAGCTTGCGGATCGCGCGTTCCACGCGGTCGCGGGTGGGTGCCGAGATGGTGCGCTTTCCACTGAGGACGTAGGAGACCGTGGAAAGGGAGACGCCGGCGGCTTCGGCGACGTCTGACATGCTCGGACTGGCATTTCGCTGCACAATAGGACGATACTCGAAGCGTTTCGACAATTCATGTCCAACAACCGGGCAGTCGTATCGAACTCAATGCAGAGCCTTCGACGACCTTCTGGCCCGCCCACGAACCACCTGGAAAGGCAACCGTGAAATTCAGCGACGGCTACTGGCTGACGAAGACGGGTCTGCGCGTGCAGGGCGCCGCCGGCGTCGACGACGTCGAGACCACCGAGCGCTCGGTGCGCGTGTACGCACCCGTGCGCCCGATCCGTCACCGCGGCGACACGCTCGACAGCGCGCTGCTGACCGTCTCGCTCGACTCGCCTGCGGAGGGCGTGATCGGCGTGACGATCGAGCGGCATGCGGGCGGCGTCGACCGCGGGCCGGCGTTCGCGGTGGCGGCGGGGGCGCCGGAGGTCGCGGTCGTGCGGGACGAGGCATCCGTCTCGCTCACCTCGGGCGGTCTCACGGCGCAGGTCGCGCTCGGCGACGGCTGGCAGCTCGACTTCACGGGCGCCGACGAGCGGCTGCTGACCCGCTCGGGCTGGCGCAGCGTCGCCCACGTCACCGCCGACAGCGGCGAGACCTGGGTGCGCGAGCAGCTCTCCATCGAGCCGGGCACGCTCGTCTACGGCCTCGGCGAGCGCTTCGGCGCCTTCGTCAAGAACGGCCAGAGCGTCGACATCTGGAACGAGGACGGCGGCACGGCGAGCGAGCAGGCCTACAAGAACGTCCCGTTCTATCTGACGAACCGCGGCTACGGCGTCTTCGTCGACCACCCCGAGAAGGTCTCGTTCGAGGTCGGCTCGGAGGTGGCGTCCCGCACCCAGTTCAGCGTCGAGGGCGAGCGCCTGCGCTATTTCGTGATCTACGGCCCGACGCCGAAGCAGGTCATCGAGCGCTACACCGCGCTCACCGGTCGCCCGGCGCGCGTGCCGGCGTGGTCGTGGGGCCTGTGGCTGTCGACCTCGTTCACGACCGAGTACGACGAGGCGACCGTCACGTCGTTCATCGACGGCATGGCCGAGCGCGACCTGCCGCTCTCGGTCTTCCACTTCGACTGCTTCTGGATGCGCGGCTTCCACTGGTCCGACTTCATCTGGGACCCGGCGACCTTCCCGGACCCGGAGGGGATGCTGCGCCGCCTGCACGACAAGGGCCTCAAGGTCTGCGTCTGGATCAACCCCTACATCGCCCAGCGCTCGGTGCTCTTCGAGGAGGGCAGGAAGCTCGGCTACCTCGTCACCCGTGCCGACGGCTCGGTGTGGCAGTGGGACCGCTGGCAGGCGGGCATGGCGCTCGTCGACTTCACGAACCCGGACGCCAAGGAGTGGTTCGCCGGCAAGCTGCGCGGGCTGCTCGGCCAGGGCGTCGACGCGTTCAAGACCGACTTCGGCGAGCGGATCCCGACGGATGTCGTGTGGCACGACGGCTCGGACCCGCAGAAGATGCACAACTTCTACACGCAGCTCTACAACGAGACGGTCTTCGACCTGCTCGAGTCCGAGCGCGGCGTCGGCGACGCGGTCGTGTTCGCGCGCTCGGCGACGGCCGGCGGCCAGAAGCTCCCGGTGCACTGGGGCGGCGACTGCGAGTCGACGTACCTCGCGATGGCCGAGTCGTTGCGCGGCGGCCTGGGCCTCGTCTCGTCGGGCTTCGGCTACTGGTCGCACGACATCGGCGGCTTCGAGGGCACGCCCGACCCCGACCTGTTCAAGCGCTGGATCGCCTTCGGCCTGCTCTCGTCGCACTCGCGTCTGCACGGCTCGAAGTCGTACCGGGTGCCGTGGTCGGTCGACGACGAGTCGAGCGACGTGCTGCGCACCTTCACGAAGCTCAAGATGCGGCTCATGCCGTACCTCGCGCAGCTCGGCGAGGAGAACCACGCGACGGGCACGCCCGTGATGCGGCCGATGTTCATGGAGTTCCCCGAGGACCCGACGACGCACACGCTCGACCGCCAGTACATGCTCGGCCCCGACCTGCTCGTCGCGCCGGTGCTGCAGGCGGGCGGCGAGGTCACGTTCTACCTGCCCGCGGGCACGTGGACGCACGCGCAGACCGGCGAGGCGCTCGCGGGCGGCCGCTGGCACACGAAGTCGTTCGGCTACCAGGAGGCGGCGGTGTACGTGCGCCCGGGTGCGGCGATCCCCGTGGGCGCGGTCGACGATCGGCCCGACTACGACTGGGCGTCCGACGTGACGCTGCGGGTGTACGAGCCCGCCGAGCTGCGCGCGCACGAGGTCGTCCTGCCGGACGGGCGCGGCGGAGCGGCGGCGCGCATCGCGGTGTCGGTCGACGGCGCCTCGGGTGAGGCATCCGCGGCCGTCATCGTGGGCGCCGTCGGCGCCCTCCGGGTCGAGACGGGCGGCGCGCTCGTATGACCGCGCTGCTCTTCGGCGGCGACTACAACCCCGAGCAATGGCCCGAGTCGGTGTGGGCCGAGGACGTCGCGCTCATGCGCCGGGCGGGCGTCAACACCGTGACGCTCGGCGTCTTCGCGTGGTCGACGCTCGAGCCCCGCGAGGGCGAGTACGAGTTCGGCTGGCTCGACCGCGTGATCGACCTGATGCACGAGAACGGCATCGGGGTCATCCTCGCCACGCCGACCGCGTCGCCGCCGCCGTGGTTCTCGGTCGCGCACCCCGAGGGGCTGCCGGTCACGGCCGACGGCGCGCGGCTGCTGCACGGCTCGCGGGACACCTACAACCCGGCATCCCGCGCCTACCGCGAGGCCGCGACGCGGATCGCCCGCGCGCTCGCCGAGCGCTACGGGCAGCACCCCGCGCTCACCGCGTGGCACCTGCACAACGAGTACGGCACGGTGAGCTTCGGGCCCGAGGCCGACCGCGAGTTCCGCCTCTGGCTCGAGGCGAAGTACGGCTCGCTCGCCGAGCTGAACCGCGCGTGGCACACGGCGTTCTGGTCGCAGGGCTACTCGGACTGGGCGCAGATCTTCGCCCCGCAGGCCACGCAGTACCTGCACAATCCGACCCAGGTCATCGACTTCAAGCGCTTCGCGGCGCAGCTGTTGCTCGATTGCTACCGGGACCAGATCGACGTCGTGAAGGAGGTCGCGCCCGGCGTGCCGGTGACGACCAACTTCATGCTGCCGACGTGGCTGCACTACGACCCGTGGGAGTTCGCGTTCGCGTCGGACTTCGTGTCGGTCGACCACTACGTCGACGCGCGCGGCGTCGAGGGCGCGGCGCACGCCGCGCTCGGCGCCGACATGGCCCGCTCGTTCGGGCACGGCCGGGCATGGCTGCTCATGGAGCAGGCCATGAACCTGACCATGCGCGGCGGCAAGCTGCTCGCGAAGGAGCCGGGCGCGGGCCTGCGCACGAGCCTGCAGCACGTCGCGCGCGGCTCGGACGGCGTGCTGTTCTTCCAGTGGCGCACGGGCCCGGCGGGCTCCGAGGCGTTCCACTCGACGCTCGTGCCGCACGCCGGGCCGGACACGCGTGTGTTCCGCGAGGTGTGCGAGCTCGGCGAGGTGCTCGGCTCCCTGCCGGGCATCGCCAACCCGTTCGGCTGGACAACGGCACCGGGCCGGAAGGCCGTGACGACGTCGATCGCGATCGCCTGGTCGGCGGATGCCTGGTGGGCGGCCGATTCGCCCGGGCTGCCGTCGGGCGACCACGACTTCTACGCCGATGTGCGCCGCGTGCACCGTGCGCTGTGGCTGCTCGGGCACACGGTCGACTTCGTGCGGCTCGACGACCCGGCGCTCACCGGGTACGACCTCGTGCTCGTGCCCTCGCACCTCTCCGCGTCCGACGCCGAGGCCGCCGGGCTCGACACGTATGTCGCGGGCGGCGGCCACACCGTCGTCTGGCATTTCTCGGGCACATTCGACTCCGAGCTGCACATCGAGCTCGGCGGGTACGCGGGGCGCTTCGCCCCGGTGCTCGGGGTCCGTGTCGAGGAGCTGCTGCCCCTGGAAGACGGTGAGACCGTGGGGCTGGGTGGCGGTGTGCTGGCTGCCGGCGCGACGGGTTCGGGCTGGAGCGAGCTCGTGAACCTGCGCGGGGCCGAGGCCGAGGCCGAGTACCTCGACGGGCTGGCGGCGGGGCATCCCGCGATCACCGCCAATCGGCACGGCGACGGGCTCGCGCGCTACGTCTCGACGACGCTCGACGACGCCGCGCTCGACGCGCTGCTCGTGCGCGCTCTCGGCGACGCGGGCATCGCGCCCGAGCTGCCCGAGGCGGGCGCCGGGCTCGAGGTCGTGCGCCGACAGGGCGCGGACGGGGAGTATGTCTTCGTGATCAACCACACGAGCGGCGAGCGCGAGATCGAGTTGGCGGGTGCGGATGCCCTGACCGGGGTGCCCGTGAACGGAACGGTGACCCTGGGCGCCGGCGAGTTCCGGGTGGTGCGCGCCGCATGAGCCGTCTGCGCTTCGACACCCCGGCATCGACCTGGCTCGAGGCGTTGCCGCTCGGCAACGGCGTGCTCGGGGCCATGGCCTACGGCGACCCCGCGCAGCCGCGGTTCGCGCTCAACCACACCCACGGCTGGTCGGGCGGGCCCGTGCCGGCCGAGGGCGGCGCCTGGGCGGCCGGGCTCGACCGCCCGGCGCTGCTCGCCGAGCTGCGCGCCGCCGTGCGCGCCGGGGACCACGCCGAGGCGGACCGGCTCGCCAAGCTGTTCCAGGACGGCGACGTGTCGACCTTCCTGCCGCTCGGCGAGCTCGTGCTCGAGGCCGGAGAGGGTGCGGATCTCGCGCCGGTCGTCACTCCGGCACAGTCCGAGGGCTCCGCACCGTGCACGACTGACGACCGGCGGAGGGGGGTGGGGGAGTGCGAGCGTGTGCTCGACCTCGCGACCGCCGTGCACGCGTCGACGGGACGCGGCCTCACGCACGAGACCTTCGTGTCGGCGGATGCCGGCGCGCTCCTGCACCGCATCACGGGCCCGGCGGCGCTGCGGCGCGCGTTCCGCCCCGTCTTCACGACCCGGTTGCGCGAAGACGAGCGCCACGAGCACGCCGCCGGTGCGGATGTGCTCGTGCGCTTCCCGGTCTCGGCGCAGGGCGGATCCTTCGAGTGGTCGGACGAGCGCGCCTCCGTCACCGTGGCCGTCGCCGTGCGCATCGACCACGGAGCCGACGAGACCCTGGTCGCGCTCGCCGCGGTCAGCGACTACGTCGACCCCGTGACGCCGCCGCACGGGCGCGTCGCGGACACCGCGGCCGAGGCATCCGCCGCCGTCGAGCGCGCTGTCTCGCGCGGCTGGGACGCGCTGCTCGCCGAGCACCTCGCGACCCACGGCGAGCTGTGGAACCGCACGCGCCTCGAGCTGCCGCTCGCCGAGCCGAGTGCGACCGTGCCCGCCGCGATCGAGCGCGGCGACCCGGTCGAGCTCACGCAGCTGCAGTTCGACCACGGCCGGTACCTGCTCATCGCGTCGAGCCGCACGGGCGGTCTGCCGCCGACCCTGCAGGGGCTGTGGAACGCCGAGCTCGCGCCGCCGTGGCGCAGCAACTTCACGATCAACATCAACACCGAGATGAACCACTGGTCCGCCGCGCCGACGGGGCTCGCCGAATGCGCGGCCCCTCTGCTCGACCTGCTCGAGGGCATGGCGGTCACGGGTGCGGATGCTGCGCGCCGCCTCTACGGCGCCCGCGGCTTCGTCGCCCACCACAACTCGGATGCCTGGGCCTACGCGGGTCAGTCGGGCACCGGCTCCGACAGCCCGTCCTGGGCGTTCTGGCCGTTCGGCGCCGCGTGGCTGACGCTCACCGCGTGCGAGCTGCTCGACTTCGGCCCGGTCTCCGACGCCGACCGCGCGCGGCTCGCCCGGCTCGTCGCCGGCTGCGCCGAGTTCCTGCTCGACTGGCTGCAGGTCGAGCCGGGCGGCGTCACGACCGTGCCGTCGACCTCGCCCGAGAACGAGTTCGCGACGGATGCCGGCGGCGCGGCCTCCCTCGCCCAGGGCTCGACCATGGATCTCGCGCTCGCCCGCGCGCTCTTCGCGCGCTGCGTCGTGCTGGCGCGCGAGCAGGCGGTCGTCAGTTCCGCACAGTCGGGCGCCGCCGCACCGTGCACGAGTGACGACCGCGGAAACCCGGTCGTCACTAGAGCACAGTCCGAGCCGCCGACACCGTGCACGACTGCCGACTGGGCCGACATCGCCAGCCGCGCCCGCGGCGCGCTCGAGCTGCTGCCCGCGGAACTGCCGTTCACCGACGAGCCCGAGCCCGAGGTGCGCGAGTGGGGCGGGGCCGAGCGCGGTGTGGACCCGCATCATCGGCACGTCTCGCACCTCGTCGGCGTCTACCCCCTGCGGAGGGCGCTCACCGAAGACGAGCGGTTGGCCGTCACGCGCACGCTCGAGCGTCGCGGCGACGACTCGACCGGCTGGTCGCTCGCGTGGAAGGCGGCGCTCTGGGCCCGTCTCGGGCGCGGCGACAAGGTCGGCGACATCCTCGCCCTCACGCGCCGCGCGGCGAGGGCGGGCGAGAACAACGGCTTCGGCGAGCACGGCGGCCTCTACCCGAACCTCTTCGCCGCCCACCCGCCGTTCCAGATCGACGCGAACCTCGGCTTCCCCGCGGCGCTCGTCGAGGCCCTTGTGCAGACCGACCCGGCGACGAACGAACTGCTCCTGCTGCCGGCGCTGCCGCCGGACCTGCCGAACGGCCGTGCCACGGGCATCCGCACCACCAGGGGGACGATCGTCGACCTCGAGTGGGCCGACGGGCGCCTCGCCGCGGTGACCGAGCGCGAGGCCTGAGCCGCCTCGACCGCGCTGAACGGCCCGAACTGCGCTGGGCGGCATGTCGCAGCGCGCAGTCCGGGCCGCCCGGCGCAGTCGAGTGCCGCGCCCCGCCGGTGTGGGATGCTCGGAACCACCGAACAGCGAACGAGAGGGCGAACGTGGCGAAGCCGTCCGGCCGGGGCAACAACCTCGACAGCGTGCGCAGGCACAACCTGTCGACCGTGCTGACGATCGCCCACAACGTCGGCCCGGTGTCGCGGTCGGATGTCACGCGCGAGACCGGCCTGAACCGCTCGACCGTCGGCGCGCTCGTCGCCGAGCTCGTCGAGCTCGGCCTCGTGACCGAGACGGGCCCCAACACCAACCTGCGCGTCGGCCGCCCGAGCCCGGTCATCTCGCCGAACCCGCGCGTCGCAGCGCTCGCCGTGAACCCCGAGATCGACGCCGTCACGGTCGGCCTCGTCGGGCTCGACGGGCGCGTGCAGCAACGCCGCCGAATCGCCCTCGACCACGCGCCGACGCCGGCGGAGGCCGTGGCCGCGGCGGCCGAGGCGATCGCGGGGCTGACCGAGACGGCATCCGTCGACCGCATCGTGGGCATCGGCGTCGCGATGCCGGGCCTCGTGCGCGTCGCCGACGGGCTCGTGCGCCGCGCACCGCACCTCGGCTGGGTCGACGTCGACTTCGCCGGCATGCTCGCGGCCACCACGGGCCAGCCCGTGCGGGTCGCCAACGACGCGCAGCTCGGTGCCTACGCCGAGCACGTCTTCGGCGCGGGCGTCGGCGTCTCCGAGCTCATCTACGTCAACGGCGGCTCGTCGGGCATCGGCTCGGGGGTGATCGTCGGCGGCGCCGCGTTCACGGGCGCGGCAGGCCATGCGGGCGAGCTCGGCCACGTGCGCGTCGGCGCCGGGACGGCGATCGACTCGGGAGGCCTCGCCGGCACGCTCGAGTCCGAGGTGAGCCGTGCGCGCCTGCTCGCGCTGCTCGGCCTCGACTCCATCGATGCGGACGGTCTCACCGCCGCGATCCTCGCCGCGCTCGCAGCCGACGGTGCGGAGGCCGCGGCCGGCGCCGCCGTGCGCGAAGAGGTGCGGCGGCAGCTCGAGCTGCTCGGCGTCGCGCTCGGCACGGCCCTCACGCTCTTCAACTCGCGCCTGATCGTGCTGGGCGGCTTCCTCGCGACGCTCTACCAGGTCGACGGGGTCGCCCTCGATCGCGCCGTGGCCGCGGCGACGCTGCCCGAGACGCTGGAAGGTGTGCAGATCACTCGCACGCTGCTCGGCTCGGACATCCTTCTCGTCGGCGCCGCCGAACTCGCCTTCGAGCCTCTCTTGGCTGACCCGGCACGCGTCGCGTAGCATTTGACGACGCCGTCGAATCGATTCGAAGAAGAACTACCGACGGGCGTGATCGTCGCCTCTCTTCTTTCTTCGCACACGGAACCGCCTTGACTTCGACCGCACCCCTCGACCTGACCCTTCCTGCCTCCGACGAGGAGGCCGCGGCAGCCGGTCTGCCGCGTCACCCCGGTGACGCGCTCAGCAGCAGGCAGCGCCTCACCTACGTGCTCATCCTGGGTGCGCTCACGGCGCTCGGCCCGTTCACGATGGACACGTACCTGCCGTCGCTGCCGACCCTGCAGTCGGACTTCTCGACGACGACCTCGCTCGTGCAGCTCACCCTGACCGCGACGACGATCGGCTTCGGCGTGGGGCAGCTGCTCGTGGGGCCGTGGTCCGACCGGGTCGGCCGCCGGCTGCCGCTCATCCTCGCGACGAGCCTGCACATCCTCGCGTGCCTCGGCGCGGCGCTCGCCCCGAACATCGAGGTGCTGAGCGTCTTCCGCTTCCTGCAGGGCTTCGGCGCGGCGGCGGGCGGCGTCGTGTCCTCCGCCATGATCCGCGACCTGTTCAGCGGCCGCCCCATGGTCAAGATGCTCGCCAACCTCGCGCTCGTGAACGGGCTCGCGCCCGTGATCGCGCCCGTGCTCGGCTCGCAGCTGCTGCTGATCATGCCGTGGCGCGGCATCTTCTGGGTGCTCGCCTGCTACGGCGCCTTCGTCGTGATCTGCGTGTCGCTGTGGATCATGGAGACTCGGCCGAAAGCGGTCCGCGCCGCGCAGAGCGCCCACACCACCTTCCGGTCGCGGTACAAGGCCGTGCTCACCGACCGCATCTACATCGGCATCGTGCTCGTCGGCTCGATGAACTTCGCGGGCCTGTTCGCGTACCTCTCGGCGAGCACCTTCCTGTTCCAGGACCTGTACCACTTCACGCCGCAGCAGTACGGCATCCTGTTCGCCTGCAACTCGGTCGGCATCATCATCGGCGTGCAGACCTCGGGGCGCATCGTGCACCGCGTCGCGCCGCAGTGGATCCTCGCGTGCTCGACCTCGGTCATGCTCGCCGCCGCGATCGCGATCGCGCTGAACAGCGTGCTCGGGCTGGGGGAGTGGGGCGTGATGGTGCCGCTCTGGTTCTTCATCTGCGCGTGCGGCTTCGGCTTCCCGAACGTCGGCGTGCTGACCATGAACTCGCACCCCCACGAGGCCGGCACGGCGGCGTCGCTGCTCGGTGCGTTCCAGTTCGTGCTCGCCGGCATCGTCGCGCCGATCGTCGGCATCTTCCCGATGCACAGCGGCCTGCCGATGGGCGGCATCATGGTCGTCACCTCGACGCTCTCGGTGCTCGGCTTCTGGTTCGTCGTGCGCCCCCGCACGGTGCCCGACATCGGCCACTGAGCGCGGTTCGCGGCGCGGGTCGCGCCCGGTAGGATCGTCTCTCAGGAGGACTTCATGACCGTCATCAAGCTCGTCATCGCCGGCATTCTTTTCCTGGGCGGCTTCGTGCTGATGGGCTATGCGCCCGAGCTCAGCAGCTGGCAGGCCCCGGTGTTCTTCGGCGGCATCATCGCGGTCGCGCTGTCGTTCGCGCTTCCGATGAACGTGTTCAGCAAGACGAGCTGACGCGGCCCTTCGCAGTTTTTTGAGACGGATGCCCCGGCCGGGGCATCCGTCTCGCATGTCCGGCCTCTGTCCTCGCGGCATTCGCCGCCGCCGACGCCGCGACCCGGTCGCCACAAAGTGCGTTGTCGGGCGAGCGTGGGCCGACTTTGTGACGACCGGTTTCGGCCCGGGTGGCTCGGTCGTCACAAAGTCGGGCAATGCGTGCGCATAAGCCGACTTTGTGACGACCGCCGCCCGGCCGGCCGCAGAACGGCTGGACTGCTCGATCGGTTGCGACCCGCTACACGACGCCGCGCAGGAAGTACCAGACGAAGAAGCCGGCGACGACGAGCATGAGCGGGTGCACGGCGCGCCACTTGCCGCGGCCGTAGGCGATCAGCACGTAGAGCACGATGCCCGCGCCGACGCCGTTCGCGATCGAGTAGGTGAACGGCATGAGGGCCATGGTGGCGAAGGCGGGGATCGCGATGCCCATGTCCGACCAGTCGATGCCGGCGGCCTGGCTGATCATCAGCGCGCCGACGATGACGAGCGCCGGGCCGGTCGCGGCCGAGGGGATGACCCCGACGAGCGGCGCGATGAACATCGTGAGCAGGAACAGCACGCCCGTCACGAGGTTCGCGAGGCCCGTGCGGGCGCCCTGGGCGACACCCGCGGTCGACTCGACGAAGATCGTGTTCGAGGATGCCGAGGCGCCGCCGCCCGCGATCGCACCGACCGACTCGACGATCAGCACCCGGTTCATCTGCGGCAGGCGCCCCTGGTCGTCCACGAGGTTCGCCTCGCGGCCGATGGCGAGCGCGGTGCCCATGGCGTCGAAGAAGTTCGCCATCAGCACCGTGAGCACGAGGCCGATGCCCGCGCCCCACCCGACGACCTGGAAGACGTTGAAGCGGACATCCCCGATCAGCCCGAAGTCGGGGGCGGCGAAGGGGTTGCCCGGCAGCACCGCGCCGGGGATCGGGGTGCCGCCCGCGATCGCGTTGATGACGACCGCGACGATCGTGCCGACGACGATCGCGATGAGCAGCGCGCCGGGCACCTTGCGGGCGATCAGGATCGCCGCGAGCAGCAGCGTCACGACGAACACGAGCGTGCCCCAGCTGTTGAACTGCGGGCTCAGCGCGAGCACCGTGCCGTTGTCCTTCGGGTGCACCACGATGCCGCCGTTGACCAGGCCGATGAGCGCGATGAACAGGCCGATGCCGGCGCCGATCGCGCGCTTGAGCCCGTCGGGGATCGCGTTCATGATCGCCTCGCGCAGGCCGACCAGCACGAGGATGAGCATCACGACACCCTCGATGACGATGACGCCCATGGCGTCCGCCCAGCTGAGGCCCTTGCCGAGCACGAGGGTGAAGGCGACGAAGGCGTTGACGCCGAGGCCGGCGGCGAGCGCCATCGGCACGTTGGCGAACAGGCCCATCGCGATCGTCATGACGCCGGCGACGAGCGCGGTCGCGGTGACCAACTGCGCGGGGTCGAGGGCGCGGTGCGCCGAGTCGAGCAGGGGCTGCGCCGGCGAGCCCGCGAGGATCGAGGGGTTGAGAGCGACGATGTAGGCCATCGTCGCGAAGGTGACAAGGCCACCGATGATCTCGGTGCGGATCGAACTGCCGCGTTCACTGATCTTAAAGAAGCGATCCAAGGGGGCTCCCGTGATGAAGGCCGGCGCGGCCGGCGGGGTGTACAGACCCGACTTTATCCGCGACCTGGGGTTTTGCCGTGTTGCGACTATCGAGCCGGGTTCGGGCCGGCGGCGGATAGCTCGGGTGGACGTGAACGGGGCCGGCGCCCAAAGACGCCGGCCCCGCTGCTGTGCTCATGCGCTCATGCGCTACGCACGCACCGCCGCGTCGTCGCCGACGACGATGCCGCGGCCGTTGGTCGCGATGTACACGCGCCCGAACACGTCGGGGTCGCCTGTGATGCACGCGCTCGGCATGCCCCACTGGTGCACGTCGTCGTTGATGCGGCGCCAGGACGCCCCGCCGTCCGTCGACCGGAAGAAGCCGCGCACGCCGCCGCGCTGCGCCGCGGTGAACACGGTCGGAGCGCTCGAGCCGGGTGCCGGCTTCCCGAAGCCGACGGTGTCGGCGGCCTCAAAGCCGGGCAGCGCCGACCAGGATGTCCCGCCGTCGGTCGACCGCCAGAGGCCGTAGGGCCCCGTCGTCGAGCCCCCGGCGAGCCAGACATCCCCGGCCGCCCCGGGCAGCGCGCCGAAGCGCACGGCGCCGGTGGCCGGCAGCGAGCTCGAGTTCACCGCCGCGAACGTGGCGCCGCCGTCGACCGAGCGGTAGAAGGTGCCGGCCGCGAAGCCGTAGAAGACCGAGGGGCGCACGGCATCCGCCTCGACCTGCGCCGAGGCCGGCAGGCCCGAGACCGCGACCCAGGTCGCGCCGTGGTCGGTCGAGCGCGAGGCCGCGGCGCCGGCCGGCGACCACACGACGACGGCGCCGTCGGCGCCGACCGCGATCGTGCCGGCAGCCGAAGCGTCGACCGCCCCCGCCGAGGCGTTCCAGCTCGCGCCGGAGTCGGCCGACACCGCCGCGACGTACGCGCCCGAGCCGTCGGTGCCGGCGCGGGCGAGCACGGCCGGCGCGAGCGCGCCCGCGTCGACACCGGTCGCTCCGCCGAAGTACGGCCCCTGGAACATGTTCACGACCTGGTGGATGTCGGTGTGCACGAAGCCGCCCACGTCCGAGATCGCCGAGACGAGCTGCACGCCGCCGCCCGGGGCGACCAGGTCCTGCACCGAGGTCTCCTCGATGCCGGCCGCATAGGGGGCGATCGAGATCACGCCGCCCGGCCGGTCCCACGTCGTCAGGTCGGCGGTGCGATAGATCGTCGCGCCGGTGCCGTACATCGCCTCGTCGGGGTCGAAGGGGTTGATGGCGAGCGACTCGGTCATCCAGCCGAGCTTGGGCGTCGGCTGCACCCAGGGCGCGGGCGCGGTGATCGGCTGGCCGAAGGCGAGCCAGGGCACGCCGTCGATCGACTGCGTGTAGTGCGTCTCGATGCTCGCGGCTCCGCTCGCGTCATACGCGTAGTCCCAGATGGGCGACCAGGTCGCGCCGCGGTCGGTGCTGCGGAAGATGAGGATGTCGGGCCACCACTGGATCTGCGACGCCACCATGATCGTGTCGGGGTTCGTGCGGTCGAGCGCGAGGCCGCCGAAGCCGAACGAGCCGCCGACCGGCCGCTGCGGGGGCGTGATCTCGGTCCACGTGCCGTCGTCGATGCCGTAGCGCCACACGGCGCCGTCGGGCCCGTCATACGGCCCGCTCGTCGTGCTCGTCGAGATGTAGAGGAAGCGCCCCTTCTCGTCGATCACGCCGTGGTGCGGCAGCGCGCCCGTCGGGGTGCCCGGCACGGCGGCCCACGTGCGGCCCGCGTCCTCGGAGAGGTACAGCATGTTCTCGAGGTCGGCGACAGCCGTGAAGATGCGGCGCGTGGGGATGCCGCGCTGCGACGACGCGGTGTCGAAGGCCGTCCACAGCACGCCGAGGAGCTGGCCCTCGTATGAGTCGCCCGCGGCGGCGTTCGGCACCACGTCGCCGACGTTCGGGAACGAGGCGACCCTGCTGAACGTGTTGCCGTTGTCGATCGAGCGCCACAGGCCCTGGCCGGACTCGGCGCCGTAGTAGAGGACGGAGCTCGCGTTGGGGTCGATCTGCAGCCGCTCGCCGATGCCGCGGCCGGGCATGTTGCCGCCGACCTTGAACGGCAGGCGCGTCGCGCGCCAGCTCGCGCCGTAGTCGTCCGAGCGCAGGATCGCGCCGTTGTTCGTGTCCCATTCGTTCGTGTACATGCCGACGGCGAGGTAGACGCGATTGGTGTGCACGGGGTCGGCGGCGAGGCTGAGCACGCCGAGGCGGTTCCAGTCGTCCCAGCCGACGAAGTCGGTCAGCGGCGCCCAGCGACCGGTGCCGCGCTCGAGGCGGTAGGCCCCGCCGATGTCCGTGCGGGCGTAGACGAGCCCCTTCTCGCCTGGGTTGTAGACGATGCCGGGAACGAAGCCGCCGCCCTCGATCTGCACGTTCGACCAGCGGTAGTCGGGTTTGGGCAGGGCGGGGCCACCTGGGTGCGCGGCGGCGGAGGCGCCGCCGGTCGTCGGCGCCGCCGAGGCGGGCGCAGCGGCGAGCACCGTTCCGCCGAGGGCGAGCGCGCCGGCGCCCAGGCCGCCGGTCAGCAGCCCGCGCCGAGAGATCTCGGTCATGTCATCTCCTTTGATGAGACCCGAATTGGGCACTTCGTGCCGACTGTATCGAAGCGCTTCGAGTGAGATCCAGTGCTATTTGCGGGGAGTTCGCGTACGCGGCCGCGTTCGACGGTCGAAACGCATCGCGACCGAATGCAGCTGGTGCGGGATGCCTCGGCCGAGGCATCCCGCACCAGGGGTTCCCGCGTCAGTGCTTGCGCGCGTCCGAGCGGGGGCGCTGCAGCGTGAACGTCTCGAACGGCGTGAGCGTGCCGTAGGGGCCGGCCACCTCGTAGTACGTGACGGTGATCGTGGTCAGGTCGTCGGCGTTCTTGCCGGGGTCGACGTCGAACGAGGCGAAGCCGTACGCGTTGCCGCCGTCGCGGACACCCGCCCAGATCGCCTTCTCTTCGACGTAGACCGGCGGATAGTGCGGTGCGCGCGGCTGGGTCGTGTCGCGGGCGACCACGACGCGCGAGGTGGGCAGCTCGGCCGGGTCGGTCGCGCCCGGGGTGCCCGGGTAGAGCAGCTGGTTCGACGGCGCCGAGGTGCCCCCGCCGCCGATGACCATGTGCACGGTGCCCTTGGTCGTGTCGATGACGTCGAGCGCCGCAGACACCGGGATCGGCGTCTTCGTCTGGTTGTCCTGCTGGCCGCGGATCGCGAGGGAGCGCTCGTAGTGGTGCTCGTGACCGGCGACGACGAGATCGACGCCGTACTGGTCGAAGAGGGGCAGCCATTCCTGGCGGATGCCGAGGTCGGCGCCGTTGAAGTTGGAGGCCGTCGAGATCGCGACCTGGTGCATGCAGACGACGATCCAGTCGATCGAGGCATCCGCGCGCGCCGCCTTCAGCGTCGCCTCGAGCCACTTCTTCTGCTCGCCCTGCGAGTAGCCGAGCACGTTCTCATCGCCGGCATCCTGCAGGCAGATGTCATCGTTGGCCAGGAAGATGAACTTCACGCCGCCGACGGTCAGGTCGTACCAGAGGCCCGCGGTCACGTCGGTCTGACCCGTCTGGCGAGGGGTGTCGAAGTAGGTTTGGAACGCGGCATAGCCGATCGCGCCGTTGCCGAGCTCGTTCTCGTGGTTGCCGGGTGCGGGCATCCAGGCGCGATGACGCGCCGAGCGCGAGTTGTTGTTCCAGAAGTCCGACCACGTGCGCACACGGTCGGTCGCGAGGTTGGCGTAGCAGAGGTCGCCGTTGAAGAGGTGCAGCAGCGGCTCGAGGCTCTCGACGCCCGCGGTCGTGTCGCCGGCGGCGGGGGAGCCGAGGTTGTCGTTCACCCACGTGCCGCCCACCTGCTTGCCCGTGGTGGGCGTGCCCTGGTCGCCGAAGCTCGTGAAGCGGAACGCCTCCCTGCCCTTCGGGGCCGTGCGGAAGGTGCCGAACTCGGGCTTCGCGCCGTCGTGCACGGCGAGGTACACGTAGTTCGTGTCGGGCTTGAGACCCGTGAGCCGGCCGTGGTGCGCGTAGACGACCGTGCCCGACTTCGCGTCGGTGTAGTCCACGGCGGTCGCCTCGACCGAGCGCTCGAAGGCCGCGCCCTCCTTGGCGATGAGGACCTTCGGGTTCGTGACGGCGACGACGGTCTGCCAGGTGACGGATGCCTGCGAGCTCGCGTCCCGGCCGAAGGTGACGTGCAGGCCCGCGACGGCGGGGACGATCGGGGTGCCGGCGACGGGCTTCGAACCGAACACGCTGCCCGTGCCGGTCACGGTGCCCGCGTGGCCGGGGGTGCTGGTGGCGGCGTCGGCGGGGGCGGCGACGACGCCGACGACGGTGGCGGCGCCCGCGGCGCCCAGAGCGGCGAGAAGGCTGCGACGCGAGAGGTCGAAGCCCTTGGTGGGGTTGTCGGTCATGTTCCGACCCTGCTGGGCAGAGGAAACACCGAGGTGCCGCCGCCGTGAACATTGCCCCCTGGATGGGGTGCGTGTTCGGGGCGAGACTGGGGGCATGCGCAGGGCATGGATACCTGTCGCGACGCTGCTGGCGGCGGTGGCGCTCGCTGCGACGGGCTGCACCGGCGGCGGCGTCGCGCACCCGGCGGCGTCGGCGCCGGCACCCTCCGCCGGGCAGGCGGCGCCGAGCACGGCGCCCGCGGCCCCGTCGCCGCGGGCGTCGGCGCGGACATCCTCACCCGCCCCTGCTCGCATCGCGTGGCTCTCGTACCACGGGGACGCCGCGCGCACCGGCGCGTTCGCGGGCGCGGTGCCGAGCGCCGCGCGGCGGCTGTGGTCGGCCGACCTCGGCGCGAGCGTCTTCGGGCAGCCGGTCGTGCTCGGCGACACGGTGTTCGCCGGCACCGAGCGCGACGAGGTCGTCGCCCTCGACCGCACGACCGGGGCAGTGCGCTGGAGCCGCTCGCTCGGCACCCCGCTGACGGATGTCGCCGCCGCGGCCGGCTGCGGTGACGTCGACCCGCTCGGCATCACCTCGAGCCTCGCGATCGACGCGGCCCGCGACGAGGTGTTCGCGGTCGGCGAGGTCGTCGACGGGAACGGGGGAGTGCACCACCGCCTCGTCGGGCTCGATGCCGCGACGGGCGCGGTCGAGCTGAGCGAGGATGTCGACCCGCCGCTCGCCGCGGGCGAGACATCCCTCCATCTCCTGCAGCGCGCGGGGCTCGCGCTCGGGAACGGCCGGGTCTACATCGGCTTCGGCGGCAACGACGGCGACTGCGGCAGCTACCACGGCTGGCTCGTCGGGGCGTCGGAGACCGCGCCGGGCGGCCTCGTGAGCTTCGAGGTCGCCCCGGACGGGCAAGGCGGCGCGATCTGGCTGTCGGGCGGGGCGCCGGCGCTCGATGCGAGCGGGAACGTCTACGTGACGACCGGCAATGCGAACCCGTTCCCGGCGGGCGTCGACCGGCAGCAGTACACCGAGAGCGTCGTGAAGCTCTCGTCGGCGCTCAGGGTCGAAGCCGCGTTCAAGGACCCGCTGGCCGGCGGCGACGAGGACCTCGCGACGGGCAACCCCGTGCTGCTGCCCGGCGGCCTGGTCTTCGCGGTGGGCAAGACGGATGTCGGCTACGCGCTGCGCGCCTCCGACCTCGCCCGCGTGGCCGAGGTGCGCGGCGTCTGCGACAGCGACCCGGACGGCGGCCCGGCCTACGACCCCGTGACCGAGCGCCTGTTCGTGCCGTGCCGGGGCGGCGGCATCCAGGTCGTCGACACCCGCGCGTGGACCCTCGGGCCGCGCCTCGCGGGGGCGAACAGCGCGCCGATCGTGGTCGGCGGCGCGCTGTGGGCGACGAGCTACCCGGGCGGCGGCCTCGTCGAGCTGGGCGCCGCATCCGGCCGCCTGCTGCAGTCGCTCTCGACCGGACCCGTGCCGCACTTCGCGACCCCGAGCTTCGCCGCGGGCGCACTGTTCCTCGGCACGACGACGGGCGTCACCGCCTTCGGCGGGTGAGCGGATCCACGGCGGATTCACCGGAGACAAAACCGGCATACCGATATATCGTGATATGTCGTCAGTGGGGCGCCAAGCACAGGCAGGACATCCATCGAGGAGGTCGTCATGAGCGGTTACACGGGCGCGGGCTTCGGGGCCCGCGGTTTCGGCGGGGGCGGGGCGTTCGGCCCCGGCCAGCCACTTGCAGACGCATTCGAGCAGTTGCGCTCGGTGTTCGAGACCAAGGTCGGCCAGCGCATGTCGCGCGGCGACGTGAGGGCGGCGGTGCTCGCGCTGCTGGCCGAGCAGTCGATGCACGGCTACCAGATCATCGCCGAGATCGAGAAGCGCAGCGGCGGCGCGTGGAAGCCGAGCGCCGGCTCGGTCTATCCGACCCTGCAGCTGCTCGCCGATGAGGGCGTCATCGCGGCCGAGGCGTCGGACGGCCGGAAGACCTACTCGCTGACCGACGAGGGCAAGGCCGAGGCCGAGGCGGCGTCGGGCCGCCCCGCCCCGTGGGAGGCCTCCGGCCGCGAGTTCCCCGGCATGGGCGCACTGCCCAAGTCGGGCATCGAGCTCGCGCAGGCGGTCGGCCAGGTGCACCGCTCGGGCAGCCCCGAGCAGGTGCAGCAGGCGGTCGCCGTGCTCGACGAGGCGCGCCGGAAGCTCTACTCGATCCTCGCGCAGGACTGAGCACGATGGCGGATGCCGCGGGCACCCGCGCCCGCTACCGCCGCATCCTGCGCTTCGCCCTGACCGAGCTCGCACAGACGTGGTGGTTCGAGGTGCTGCTGCCGCGCCTCGGCCTCGGAGCCCTCGCGGAGCGGGGGCGGGCGGCGCGCATGACGCGCCTCGCGCAGCGCTTCCACGTGCTCGCGGTCGAGCTCGGCGGCCTCATGATCAAGGTCGGCCAGTTCCTGTCCTCGCGCCTCGACGTGCTGCCGCCCGAGATCACGAGCGAGCTCGCAGGGCTGCAGGACGAGGTGCCGCCCGCGGCGTTCCCCGACATCCGCGCACTCGCCGAGGAGGACCTCGGCGTGCCGCTCGGGCAGGCGTTCCGCGGCTTCGACGAGGCGCCGGCGGCCGCGGCGTCCCTCGGCCAGGCGCATCGCGCCCGCCTCGCCGCGCGCGATGCGGCCGACATGGGGTACGACCGCGTGGTCGTCAAGGTGCAGCGGCCGGGCATCCGCCAGATCGTGGATGTCGACCTCGCCGCGCTGCAGCGCGTCGCCGGCTGGCTCAGCCATCTGCGCATCGTGTCGAAGCACGTCGACCCGCGCGCGCTGCTGCGCGAGTTCGCGGCGACGAGCCTGGAGGAGATCGACTACCTGCACGAGGCCGCGGGCGCCGAGCGCTTCGGCGAGCTGTTCGCGGGCGACCGCCGCGTCGCGGTGCCCGAGGTCGTGTGGGAGCGCACGACGCGGCGCGTGCTGACGCTGTCGGATGTCTCGGCGATCAAGATCAACGACGTCGAGGGCCTGCGCGCCGCCGGCATCGACCCGGCCGAGGTGGCCGCGGTGTTCGCCGAGGTGATGTTCGAGCAGCTCTTCGGCCACGGCTACTTCCACGCCGACCCGCACCCGGGGAACATCTTCGTGACGCCGGTGGCTGCGGCCACCCCCGCCTGGAAGCTCACCTTCATCGACTTCGGCATGATGGGCGAGGTCACCGACGAGCTGCGCGACGGGCTGCGGCGGCTGCTCATCGCGGTCGCGGCGCGCGACGGCCGCGGGCTGGTGGCGAGCATCAAGGATGTCGGCATCCTGCTGCCCACGACCGACACCGCCGAGCTCGAGCGCGCGATGACGACCTTGTTCGACCGCTTCGGCGGCATGGGCTTCGCGCAGCTGCGCAAGGTCGACCAGCGCGAGTTCCGCGACTTCGGCCGCGAGTTCGGCTCGGTGGTGCGCTCGCTGCCGTTCCAGCTTCCCGAGGACTTCCTGCTCGTCATCCGCTCGATGTCGCTCACCTCGGGCGTGTGCAGCACGCTCGACCCGCAGTTCAACATCTGGGATGCGATCGAGCCGTACGCGACGCGGCTGCTGCGCGACGAGAGCGGCAACGCGGTCGCGGCGGCGGCGCGCGAGGCGGTGTCGCTCGTGGGCATGTTCTTCCGCCTGCCGGGGCGCATCGACTCGCTCATCACGCGCATCAACGAGGGCGCGGCGACGGTCGCGACCCCCGTGCTCGACCGGCGCCTCGACCGCATCGAACGGCTGATCAGGCGGGCGATCGGGGCCGTGGTGTTCGCGGGGATGCTGCTCGGCGGCATCCTGCTGCTGCCGGCCGCCGCGCCGCTCGGCATCGTGCTGATGTGCGTCTCGGTCGTGCCGCTGGGCTACGCGCTGCTGGCCGGCTCGGGGCCGCGCGCGGGGTGAGGCGACGCCCAGCGGAGGCGAGGAGAATGGGACGTCCCGCTCTTGCACCCGCGGCGACGGAAAGGCGATCTCATGGCACGCGAACTCCGACGGTTCGAATCACTCGCGGAGGCTCTCGCCGTCAAGGGCTTTCCGCCCGAGAACCACGAGCTGATCGAGCGCTTCACCTCGCGCATCGGCATCAAGGCCTACTACGAGCACGGCAAGGGCATCCAGGCCCGCCGTCGCGGCTTCGGCCCGCACCTCGAGATCATGCCCGGTTCGACGACGGGCTTCATCTCGCAGGACGAGGTGATCCGCGCCGCCGCCTGGGGCGACTACTGGTACATCGAGCCGAAGAGCATCTGGGCCATCAAGCACCCGGTCGACGCGGTCGTCGCCAAGCCCCGCGAGCCGCGTGTTCGCGCCACCCCACAGGGGCGCCCGGTCGCCGCGGAGGAGAAGAGCTACGGCGTCTGCCCCGAGTGCTTCACCCAGTTCTCGGCGAGCGGCACCTGCGCCTGCGTCTGACGCGCTTCAGTCGGCGCCTCGGGCGCACTACGTTGGCCGCATGACCGACGTGCTCGAGTTCGACAACACCATCGGCGTCGATGTCAAAGGCGATCTCTGGAGCTGCATCGAGATCCCGGCCTCGGCCGAGTTCTTCGGCACGAAGAAGACGGTGCGCGTCGACGCGACGGTCGATGATGTCGTGCTGTCGAACGTCGGCGCGATGGTCACGGGCCGCGGCGGCCACATGGTCTCGCTGAGCGCGAAGGTGCGGAAGTCGCTCGGCAAAGACCTGGGCGACGCGGTGCACGTGACGATCGTGCGCCGCTGAATCTGCCGCAGCGCCTGAGGCCGGCCGGGTCGGGCGTGCTCTTCCGCACGGGCCGCCTCGCGAGCCGGAAGTCACCGATTCGGCACAAAGCACGGTAAACCGGGGGCTGAGTCGGGCTTTTCGACCGAATCGGTGTCTGACGGCACGGGCGGCCGACCGAACGTATCCTGACCGAGATGGCTGATGCGAGTTCAACGGGCGCGCGCGGCGCGCGGGCGGAGCTGCTCGACTTCGTCGTGGCGGATGCCACGGGCGGGTTCAGCACCCTGCGTCCGGCGCTCGAGACCCCGGGGCGCCCCGCCGCGGTGCTGATGCTGTTCGGCGTCCTCGACTCATCGCCGAGCGTGCACGACGCCGAGGCCGCCGCGGTGGCCCGCGACCTCGACGTGCTGCTCGTCGAGCGCGCCTCGACGCTGCGCTCGCACCCCGGCCAGATCGCCTTCCCGGGCGGTCGGATCGATGCGGATGACGCGTCCCCGGTCGCCGCCGCGCTGCGCGAGGCCCATGAGGAGACCGGGCTCGACCTCGCCGGCGTCGAGGTGCTCGGCGCGCTCGGCGAGGTGCCGCTGGAGCGCTCGCAGCATGTCGTCACGCCCGTGCTGGGGTGGTGGACGAGCCCGTCACCGGTCTGGGCCGTCGACCGCGCCGAGTGCGCGGCCGTGTTCCGCACCCCGGTCGCCGACCTGCTCGACCCCGCGAACCGCGGTGTCACCGTCATCCGCCGCGGGGACCACGAATGGCGCGGTCCCGGCTTCCTGCTGCCGGGCGCAGGCGGCGTGCGCCTCGTCTGGGGCTTCACCGCGATGTTGCTGGACGCGCTCTTCGACGACCTCGGCTGGACCGAGGCGTGGGATGCCACGCGCGAGCTGCCCCTGACCACCGCGGTCTGAAGCCTGCTCAGAGCCGAGCGGCTGTCGGCACGCGACCCTGCGAAGAACGGGCGCCGCATATCGCGGAACCCGTCTCATCGGCTATCGCGTGTGCGCACCTCGAGTCGCGTGAGCTCGGCTTCGCCGTCGGTGGCGAAGACACCGACGCGTCCGTCCGGCAGGTCGTAGACCCGCGTGCTGAGGGCGACCTCGTCATCGACGACGGCGACGAGGATGTCGCGGTCGAGGTGGACGCGAACGGTGTGCCGACCGGGCGGCAGCTGCACCGGCCGTTCGAGCTCGACGGCGTGGGGCACGTCGCCGTCGATCTGCCACTGCTCGCCGCCGCTGCGCCGACGCGGCCAGCGGTCGAAGACCAGTCGGTGGCGCAGCGGTTCGAGGCGCAGGACATACGCGGTCTCCCCATCGGCGCTCGCACGGACGAGCAGCCCGCATGCATGGGTTCCGGCCTGGATGTCGAACTCCGCGATGATCACGCACTTGTCCGGCGCGACGGGGCCGAGCCAGCTGCTGTGCCGCGTGGCGGCCCCGGTTCCCGGCGTCGCATCCGCATCGTCGAGCGGGCGAAGCGTGTCGACGAGGTCGGAGCGCCCGCCCGCGCCGAACGGGTGGTCCGCCACGATCGCCGCGGGAAGCATGAACCGCAGGCTGCCGTCGGCACGCTGATGGGCCTGCAGTGTGGCCATCGTCCCCGCCCATTGCCATGCTCCGTCGTCGCGGTCGCCCTCTTTGCTGGCGATCCATCCGATGAAGAAACGGTCGCCGTCGAGCTCGACCGTCTTGGATGCGTAGAACGCACGGCCGTCGACCGTGTCGTGTTCCGGGGCGATCCAGGGGCCGTCCGGGGTGCGTGCCATGCGGTACCGGGTCTGGAACGAGTCGGAGAACTCGGAGTAGACCAGGTACCACCACTCGCCCCAGCGGAAGACATCCGGACATTCCTGAGCGATGAAGCGATGCGGGTCCCACAGCGGCTCGGCGGTGCGCCACGTGATGAGGTCGTCCGAGAACAGCCGTGCCACGGTGCCCGATCGGCGGTAGGGGGCATCGGCGCGTCGCGCGGCGAGCAGCATCTGCCACGGCGAGTCGTCCGACGGGCGGAACACGAAGGGGTCGCGCCAGTCGGCCGCGGAGTGCCCCGGCATCGCGCCGAAGGTCCACTCGGGGTGCTTCTTCCAGCGCGCAGGGTCGCCCTCGGACGTCGCGTGGCAGACGACCTGGTCGTCTCCGTCGCGTGTGCGGATGTCGGGGTTGTGGCCGGTGTAGAACAGGTGCAGGGTGCCCCCGGCATCCTCGACCACGCTCCCCGTGTAGCAGTCGAAGTCCGCGGAATGCCGCCCGCCGGAGGGCAGGACGACGCCGCGGTCTTCGAAGCGGACGAAGTCCCGTGTGGTCACAGCGGCCCAGGGCATTCCGGCCAGGCGCCCGGCGCGCTCGTCGAGCAGGTAGTAGAGCCAGACCGTGCCGTTGTGTTCGAAGGGGATCACATCCCCCACGTAGCCGTCAGCAGGGCGGAAATGGGTGAGCGGGTCGGCGTCGATGTCGGTCATCGGGAGCGCGGCACCGCCAGCGAACCCCGTGCGATGTAGGTGCAGGGGATGAGGTGGAGCGGCTCGGGCTCGTCCTCGGCGAGCAGGAGCTCGCCGGCCTTGATCCCCATCTGCAGATGAGGAAGTGCGACCGTGGTGAGCGGCGGATGCAGCTGGGCGGCGATATCAGGCTGATCGTCGAAGCCGACGATGCTGACATCGTCGGGGCAGTTCAGGCCCGCCGAGTGCGCGGCCATCAGCGCGCCGATCGCCATGCGGTCGTTGCCGCAGATCACGGCTGTCGGCGCCTCGGTCGTCAGCACGCCGAGTGCCAGGTTGTATCCGGAGCCGATCTGGTAATCGCCGTAGAGGCGAGGAATCGATGACGGGTCGATGCCGGCCGCCCGCGCTGCGTCATCGAGGCCGCGCACGCGTTCCTTGCAGGCGTAGTCGCCTGCCGGGCCGCCGAGGTAGACGACGTTCCGGTGCCCCGCCGCGAAGGTCGCCGCGGCCGCGTCGCGACCGCCCTGGTACTCGTCGGCGAACACCTGGGCGTCGCCCGTCACTTCGTCGGACCAGCAGTTGACGAACAGGGTGCGCACGTCGTTGGCGGCGCTCGCCGCAGGCACGGGTTCGGGCCCGGGTGCGGCGTAGATGAGGCCTGCGACGCCCTGCGACACGAGCTTGCGGACCGCCGCGCCGACGGCTTCGGCGGTCTCGGACGGCTCGACGACGACGCACGCGTATCCGGCCGGCTGCACGGACTGCTGGACGCCGAGGACGATCTGACCTGCGTAGGGCTGGGAGACCAGGCGGCTCGCGACGATCCCGATCGTGTACGAGTTGTTGGAGCGCAGAGCCTGTGCGGCCCGATTCGGCTGGAAGTCGAGGATCCTGGCCGACTCGAGGACCCGCGCCCGCGTCTCGGCGGCCACGGAGACGTCGCGCCGGTCGTTGAGCACGAACGACACCGTCGGCTGCGAGACCCCGGCGTGCTTGGCGACGTCCTTCATCGTGACGCGGCGCTGCTCGTTCTCGGCGCGTGCACCGCCTGCGCGCTTCTTCCCCTCAGTCATCCGTTCTCCCTCCATAACCATCTTGTCACGGAACCAATACGTATTGCTATCCGCTCGACCCTGTGGTTATGTGTCTCCAGCAAATACGTATTGGTTCCGGGTCTTCGATGAGGCGGAACCGACAGACCACCGCTCAGAGAGGAGCGAATTATGACCGGCAGCTTCGGTCTCGACATGGATCGGCGCACGTTGCTGAAGCTCGGCGGCGCGGGTGCGGCGCTGACGGGTTTGGCCGCCCTCACGGCCTGCACCGCGTCAGGAGGTGCGGGAGGGAGCGGTTCCTCCGGCGCCTTGAAGATGCTCTATTTCGGCCAGCAGAGCGCGGCGACCACGCTGCAGAAGGCGCTGGAGCCGCAGATCAAGAAGATCGACAAGAGCGCTTCGCTCGAGATCACCGGCATCAACGGCACCGACTGGAACGACTTCATCGCCAAGGTGCTCACTCAGATCGCCGCCGGCTCCGCTCCGGACCTCGTGTCCGTCGCGACCGAGGGTCTGCAGCAGATGGCAGCCAAGCAGATGATCGTTCCGCTCGACACCTACGTGACCAAGGACATGAGCTCGCTGCAGAGCTATTTCGATGACGTCCACCCCGCGCTGGTCGAGTCGATGATGTACCAGGGGCACCTCTACGAGCTGACCGACAGCTTCAACGCGGGCAGCATGTTCTACAGCACCAACCTCTACGCCAAGGCGGGGCTGTCCGCCCCGGCAGCCGGGTGGACGATGGACGACTTCTACAACAACGCCCAGAAGCTCGCCTCGCTCGGCTCCAACACGAACGCGTTCGACTGGGTCGTGCGGCTCTGGGGGAGTTGGACTTCCTTCCTGTATGCCAACAACGGCAATCTGCTCGAGGAGGGCAAGTACTCCGGCGGCGACTGGCTCTGGAACAAGGCATATGCCGGCAACCCGCTCGCGCAGGGGCGCGGCGGCGGCTGGAAGTGGGGTCAGCCGACGGCCAATGCGACGCCCTCCGTCGAAGCACTCGAGTACGTCATCGAGTTGCAGCGCTCCAAGCTTTCGCCGTCTCCGGATGTCGGTGGCGGCGGAACCCTGCAGGGGCTGTTCGCCTCGGGGCGGATCGGCATGACGATCGGAGGCGGCTTCTGGGCGGGCGGCCTGCACAACGCCGGCATGAAGACCGGAAGCTTCGACGTGGCGCCCTTCCCGACGTGGAAGAGCAACAAGTCGTTGTTCGGTGCCGGCGGCTACGGCATCTTCAACACCTCGCAGAAGAAGGACCTCGCGTGGGAGGTCGTCAAGATGCTCGTGCAACCCGAGACCTTCGACATCGTCTACCCCGGCAACGTCACCACACCGGCCCGCAAGTCCCTGATGACGGCCGACCGGTACAAGACGACCGGCCCCGAGCACTGGTCGGTGTTCTGGGATCAGCTGAACGGCTCCGTTCCCATCTCGGCGCCGCCGTACTACCAGGCGCTCGCCACCTCGCTCAACCAGCGCACGACTCAGGCGCTGTCGAGCGGCAACGCCAAGGCGGCCCTCGACGGCATGCAGTCCGACCTCGAAAAGGCGCAGGCGAACTCCTGATGTACACCTCGACCGAAACGCAGGCGGTCGCGTCTCGGGTGACCGCTCAAGTGGCCGTCCGCCGCCCAGGTGCGCGGCGGACGGCCCGGCGGGAGGCCGTCTTCGGCTACCTCATGATCGGGCTGGCCGTGGCCTTCGTCACCGTGTTCACGCTGATCCCGATCCTGGTGTCGCTCGGGCTGTCCTTCTTTTCGTGGGATGTCATCACCCCGCCGCAGTTCATCGGCGTCAAGAACTTCACCCGGCTGTTCTCCGACGGGCAGGTGCTGTCGTCGTTCGGCGTGACCGTGCTGCTGGCGGTGGGCATCGTGGTGCTGCAGATCTCGCTCGGTCTGCTGCTCGCAGTGCTGGTCAACAGCCGCAAGCATGCGTGGACGAAGGCGTTCTTCCGTACGACGTTCTACCTGCCGCTCCTGGCATCCACGGCCGCGGTCTCGATCTTCATGGGCTACCTCTTCGACGCGAAGTTCGGCCTCATCAACTACTACCTGGGCGAGCTCGGCCTCCCTGCCGTGCCGTGGTTGGTGAACCCGGTCACCGCGCAGATCACGATGGTCCTGATCGTGGTCTGGCAACAGGTGGGCTTCACCTTCGTGCTGTTCGTGGCCTCGCTGGCCTCCGTGCCGACCGATGTGCTCGAAGCGGCGTCGATCGATGGCGCCGGCACCTGGCGCACCCTGTTCCGGATCAAGGTCCCGCTGATCAGCCCGACGATCCTGTTCGCCACGGTCGTCGCGATGATCAACGCGATGCAGCTGTTCGACCAGCCGTTCATCATGACCAAGGGCGGCCCGGGGACCGCGACGACCACGGCGACGATCTCGATGTACCAGACCGGGTTCCAGAACCTGCAGTTCGGCTACGCCTCGGCGATCGCCATCCTCCTGCTGGTGATCATCCTGCTGATCACCGGCGTCCAATTCCTCGCTGCCCGAAAGCTGGTGTTCTACCAATGACCACGGACGTCGTAGCCGATCGTCGTCGCCGGCCGGTCGTGAAGGTCGGCAGCATCGCCGGCATGGTCGTGCTGATCCTCGCCGCCATCGTCGCCTTCGGCCCGCTGCTGTGGACGCTGAGCACCTCGCTGCGCAGCCCCGCGGGAGCGTTCTCGAACCCGCCGCAGTGGATCCCCACCGACTGGGACTTCGGCAACTACGCCGCCGTCTTCCAGCAGATCCCGATCGGGCAGTTCTTCCTGAACAGCGTGATCGTGACGGTGCTGATCGTCGCGGGTCAGACCATCACCTGCACGCTGTCGGGCTATGCGTTCGCGATGGTGAGCTTCCCGGGCAAGAACGCGATCTTCGCCGTGTTCCTGGCCACGATGATGGTGCCGCTGCAGACGATCATCATCCCGGTGTTCATCATCGTCCGCATGCTCGGACTCAGCGATTCCCTGGGGGCGCTGATCATCCCGGCGCTCGGCAGCGCATTCGGCACGTTCCTGATGCGGCAGTACTTCATGCAGATGCCGCGCGAGCTCGGCGAGGCCGGGCGCATCGACGGCGCGACGCACTTCGGCGTGTTCCGGCACATCTATGCCCGGATGGCGACGCCGGCCATCGCCACGCTCGCGATCCTCAACTTCTCCGGGTTCTGGGCGGAGTTCTATCGGCCGCTGATCTTCCTGAACGCGCAGGACCACTTCACCCTGCCGCTGGGGCTGGTCGGGCTGCAGGGCAACCTCGGCACGGGCTCGATCTCCGTCGTCCTGGCCGGCGTGATCCTGGCGATGATCCCGAGCGTCCTCCTCTTCGTCTTCGCCCAGCGGTACTTCATCGAAGGCGTCACCGCGGGCTCGTTCCGTTAGACCGTCGCGGCGCGGGCACGCCCCGGCAGCCCTGTCAGGGCCTGCCCGCGCCGGATCATCACTCATCGCGTGGCGCATCGCCACATTGAAAGGAAGCCGGCACCGATGGCCGACAATCATCCGCATCACCGACCCAAGTTCCACATCAGCCCGCCGCGGGGCTATCTCAACGACCCGAACGGCCCGATCGAGGTCGGCGGCCTCCTCCATCTCTATTTCCAGTCCAGATCGCTGGCGGAGATGACCGTGCCGGTCGAATGGGGGCACGCGACCACACCCGACCTCGTGCACTGGACGCTGCATCGCCCTGCGATGAGCCCGCTTCCCGGGGGACTCGACTCGGAGGGCTGCTGGTCAGGGAACACCGTCGCCGACGGCGACCGGGTTCGCGCCTATTACTCGGGCCACGTCGCCGGGCGCCCGCTCGAGCACATCCTCACGACCGTCAGCGACGCAGAGGGGAATGCCTTCGGCTCGCCCCGACTGCTCCTCGACGACCCGGGCGCCGACGAAGGCGTGCGGATGTTCCGTGATCCGTTCGTCTGGACGGACACCGACGGCCGGCACATGGCCGTCGGGACGGCGGTGGAGGGCGGCCTCGCCGCGATCCGGCACTACCGCTCGGACGACGGTCTCTCCTGGCGGTATGCCGGGCACCTCGCCGAGCTCGAGCGGACGCACCTCTCCGGTGTCGATTCCGGCGAAGGGTGGGAGTGCCCGCAGATCATCAGGGTGGACTCGACAGAGGTCGCAGTGGTCTGCGCCTGGTCGTTCCAGGCCGGGCCGGCCTCCGTCGTCGCCTTCCCCGTCGGCGAACCTCACCGCCTCCACCCGGTGGACGACGGGCACGACTTCTACGCGCCGTCCGTCTTGCGCGAGGGCTCGTACGGGCCGCTGCTGTTCGGCTGGATCCGCGAGGGCCGGGACGAGGCGTGGTGGCAGGAGGAGGGCTGGTCCGGAGCGATCTCGCTGCCGCGCAGGGCGTGGCTCGCGACCGACCGGGGTGGCGCGATGCGACTGGGAACCGAGCCGCATCCGGCCGTGTCCACGCTGCGTGCAAGCAGCGCGCTGCCCGCGGACGGCGCAGCGCTGCCGGCGCAGGCCGAGATCGTGGTCCCCGTGGCGTGCGGACGAGTGCGGCTGCGTTTCGGGGAGGAGGAATGGGTCGACATCGAGCTGGACGGTGATGCCGACACCGTGAGCATCGACACCGACCACGCAAGCGTCGACCCTCGAGCGCGCGGCGGCCGCGCCGTGGCCGCCGCGGCCTTCGATGAGGGGTCGTCACGGCCGGTGGCCCGCATCTTCCTCGACGGATCGGTGCTGGAGGTCTTCACGAGTTCCGGGCGCGCGCTGACGACGCGGGTGTACCCGCGCAGCGGCGCCGGTTGGAGTGTGGAGGCGCCCCGCGACGCGTTGATCTGGGAGCTGTCGGCAGCTGTCTCGACGGAGACAGCGGCATCCGAAATGGATGCCCGTGCTCTGGCAGGCTGAGAATGCGCGGGTGAGAGCACTTCCGATCTCGCCGAGCAGATGGCGGCCGACCCCATGACGTCGTCGATCGAGCTGGATGTCGCCGTCGTCGGGGAAGCGCTCGTCGACGTCGTTGAGCGAGCCGGCGAGACCGCCGAGGTTCCGGGCGGCAGCCCGATGAACGTGGCGATCGGGCTGGGACGCCTGGGCCGGTCGACCTCGTTGGTCGCGCGAGTCGGCGAGGACCGGCGAGGCGATCTCGTGCGTCTGCATCTTTCCCGCGCCGGGGTGGAACTGCGCGCACTGGTGCCCTCGGAACGCACCTCCGTCGCGACGGCGCACATCGGCGTCGACGGCGCCGCCACATATGAGTTCGACATCGAGTGGTCCTTGCCGACCGGGCTCGAGGTCCCGTCGAGCCGACTGCTGCACGTCGGCTCGATCGGCTCGTGGATGGAGCCCGGCGCGCTGGCCGTAGCGGAATTCGTCCGCGCGCGACCACGCGGGCGCCGGGCATCCTTCGATCCGAACATCCGCCCATCTCTGATCGGCGACCGCCCCGCTGCGGTCGCCCTAATCCGCGACATCGCAGCGCATGTCGACCTGGTCAAACTGAGCGACGAGGATGCGGCATGGCTGTGGCCCCGTCGGACGCCGGACGATGTCCTGCGGGAGCTGATCGATCTCGGGGCGGGGATCGCCGTGATCACCCGCGGAGCCGACGGGGCGATCGCCCGCACGCTCCGGCACAGGGTGCAGTCCCCCGCATGGCCGGCACATGTCGTCGACACGATCGGCGCCGGCGATTCATTCATGGCCGGTCTGCTGGATGCCTGGCTCGACCTGGGAGCGCCACCGGGAGCGGAACTGACGCGCGAGGCCCTCGAAGCCATGGTCGGGCGATCGCTGCGTGTCGCCGCGGTGACGGTGTCGCGCATGGGCGCCGACCCGCCCTGGGCGCGAGAGCTCGATCGAAACAACCCGTAGCCGCACCCCATCACCAGGCGAGCGCTCGGCCGCCGATTCTTCGCTCATGGTGCGCAGGGCGCGCTCGCCGGTTACTCATGGGCCGCATTGGGAAGATGTCCGGATGACTCCGCGCTCACGCTCCCGGCCCTTCCTCCTGAGCGCGCTCGCCCTGATCGCGCTGTTCGCCGCCACCTACCTGGTGTTCGAGCGGACCTACCTCGGCGAGCTCATCGACGAGCGGGCGTTCACCGGGGCAGTGATCCGCCACACGCTGCTCTTCCGGCTCGCGGGCATCCTGCTCGGCATCCTTCCGGTGTTGGCGGTCGCCGCCGGTGTGCTGACCGTCGCGATCGTCGGCGTGGCGACCCGTCGGTTCAAGCAGCTCGTCGTGGCGGTGGCGGTCGCCGGCATCGCGTTCGGGCTCGCCGAGGTCTTGAAGCACGTCCTGCTGACCCGTGCGGAGACCGGGGCGACGATCAGCACGACGAACACCTTCCCCTCCGGCCATACGACGACCGCGGCGGCCTGCGCCTTCGCTGTCTTCGTGGTCGCGACGCCGCGCTATCGCCGGCTCGCGGCGCTGATCGGCGCGACGGTCACCTTCCTCGTGGGGCTCGCGACCCTCGTGCAGCAGTGGCACCGGCCGAGCGACGTCATCGCCGGGCTCGTGCTGGTTGCCGCGTGCGGCTGTGTGGGCGGGGCCGTGCTCTCGTGGTGGCGGGTGCCCGCCGCGACCGGGCCCGCGCGACCGCTCACCGCGCTCTGGTGGGTCGGCGGGGCGGCGGGCCTGGCATCCCTGGCCTCGTTCGTCATGCTGGGGATGTCGAGCGGGGCCCACCTGCAGATCGCGTTCCTCGGCGGCAGCTCGGCGATCCTCGCGACGGCCGCCCTGCTGACGGCGGCGGGGAACCGCGTGTTCCGCCACCTGAGCTGACGCGCTGTGCGGCACATTTTCTGTTGTGGGGCATATGGATGCCTGCACAGCGGTATGCCCCACAACAGGAAAAGTGCCGCACGCACCCGCACATAGCGAAACCCCGGCCAGAAATAGCTTCTGACCGGGGTTTCGTCTGTGATTTCAGTGGCGGAGGATGGGGGATTCGAACCCCCGAGGGCTTTCACCCAACACGCTTTCCAAGCGTGCGCCATAGGCCACTAGGCGAATCCTCCAGCGCTGCGCAGAAGCGCAACCCGACAAGTCTACCGGACGGCGGGTGGAGGTTCGGCCGCGTGACGAGCGCACAGTAAACGTCTCGTACACTGGAGTTCGGCTCCTCGCGTGGCGCCATCCAGGCCAACTCCCCCAGGGCAGAAATGCAGCAAGGGTAACCGGGCTCTGGCGGGTGCGCGAGGGGTCTTCTTTTTACCCGGGAAATGGCTCTAGCGCTGGCATCCCGACCCTCCATAGGCTGGCGAAAAGGAAGCCGCAACGGCGGCCACTGCCTTCACGGAGGGACATTCGATGTCGAACGCATCAGCAACGGAATCGGCCTGGAAGCACGGTGGCGACGCCCCGGTCTCCGACGAGACGATTCGCCTGATCGACACCTACTGGCGCGCGGCGAACTATCTGAGCGTGGGCCAGATCTACCTGATCGACAACCCACTGCTGCGCACCCCGCTGCAGGTCGACGACATCAAGCCCCGTCTGGTGGGCCACTGGGGCACCACGCCCGGCCTCAACTTCATGTACGCGCACATGAACCGCGCCATCCAGGAGCGCGACCTCAACACGATCTACATCATCGGCCCCGGCCACGGCGGCCCCGGTCTCGTCGCCTCCGCGTTCCTCGACGGCACCTACTCCGAGGTCTACCCCGACATCGACCAGAGCGAGACGGGCATCCAGAAGATGTTCAAGCAGTTCTCGTTCCCGGGCGGCATCCCGAGCCACGTGGCCCCCGAGACCCCCGGCTCGATCCACGAGGGCGGCGAGCTCGGATACGCGCTGAGCCACGCCTACGGCGCCGCGTTCGACAACCCCGACCTGCTCGTCATGGCGGTCGTCGGCGACGGCGAGGCCGAGACCGGCCCGCTCGCCACGAGCTGGCACTCGAACAAGTGGCTCGACCCCGTGCAGGACGGCGTCGTGCTGCCGATCCTGCACCTCAACGGCTACAAGATCGCGAACCCGACCGTGCTCGACCGCATCCCGCGCGACGAGCTGATCGATCTGTTCAAGGGCTACGGCTACAACCCCTACATCGTCGAGGGCGGCTTCGACGGCGAAGACCACGCCGCGGTGCACAAGCGCTACGCCGAGACGCTCGACACCGTGCTCAACGAGATCGCCGACATCAAGGCATCCGCCGCGGCCGGCACGCTCGAGGGCCGCGCGAAGTGGCCCATGATCATCCTGCGCACGCCCAAGGGCTGGACCTGCCCGCCCGTCATCGACGGCATCCAGGTCGAGGGCAGCTGGCGCGCCCACCAGGTGCCGCTCGCGAACGCGCGCGACACCGCCGAGCACACCGCGCTGCTCGAGGGCTGGCTCAAATCCTACAAGCCGGAAGAGCTGTTCGACGAGAGCGGCAAGCCCGTCGCCGACGCCGTCGCGATCGCCCCGAAGGGCGACCGCCGCATGAGCGCCAACCCGATCGCGAACGGCGGTCTCGTGCGGCGCGCGCTGCGTCTGCCGGACTGGCGCAAGTACGGGGTGGATGTCCCGTCGCCCGGCGCCACGAGCAACGAGGCGACCCGCGTGCTCGGCGAGTGGCTCACCGACGTCATCCGCGAGAACCCGGACAACTTCCGCATCTTCGGGCCGGACGAGACGGCATCCAACCGCCTCGCCCCGCCGGTCTTCGCCGCCACCGACAAGCAGTTCGCCGGCGAGATCCGGCCGAGCGACGAGCACCTGGCCCGCATCGGCCGCGTGATGGAGGTGCTCTCGGAGCACCAGTGCGAGGGCTGGCTCGAGGGCTACCTGCTCACGGGCCGCCACGGCCTCTTCACCTCGTACGAGGCGTTCATCCACATCATCGACTCGATGTTCAACCAGCACGCCAAGTGGCTGAAGGTGACGCGCGAGATCCCGTGGCGCCGCCCGATCTCGAGCCTCAACTACCTGCTGTCGAGCCACGTGTGGCGCCAGGACCACAACGGCTTCTCGCACCAGGACCCGGGTTTCATCGACCACGTGGTCAACAAGTCGGCCGAGGTCGTGCGCGTCTACCTGCCGTTCGACGCGAACACGCTGCTGTCGACCTACGACCACTGCCTGCGCTCGACCGACTACGTGAACGTCGTCGTGGCCGGCAAGCAGCCGCAGCCCAACCTGCTCACGGTCGACGAGGCCGTCGCGCACATGACGCGCGGTCTCGGCATCTTCGAGTGGGCGGGTTCCGAGGTGCGCGGGGAGTCGCCGGATGTCGTGCTGGCCGCGGCGGGCGACATCCCCACCCTCGAGGTCCTCGCGGCGAGCGAGATCCTGCAGCAGCACATCCCCGACCTCAAGATCCGCGTGGTCAACGTCGTCGACCTGATGAAGCTGCAGCACGAGGGCGAGCACCCGCACGGGCTGTCGGACAAGGACTACGACGCGCTCTTCACGGCCGACAAGCCGGTGATCTTCGCGTACCACGGCTACCCCTGGC